>Ga0210057_1001806_pt1 | contig 31809 bp, 29 predicted proteins | sample CryGeyCG2114_010_2_FD_183968 | JGI IMG/M metagenome (GOLD analysis project Ga0210057, IMG submission 183968) | Groundwater microbial communities from aquifer - Crystal Geyser CG10_big_fil_rev_8/21/14_0.10 (SPAdes) (version 2) | ecosystem: Environmental > Aquatic > Deep subsurface > Groundwater ...
TCTTATAGCGACAGGGCTTTTCCCGCCTGAAGGGGGTGGTCCTGCAACCTATTCAAAAACACTTCTTGAAGAGCTCCCTTCTTTTGGGTTTGAGGTGAATGTACTGCCTTTTAGAGAAGTGAGGAAATATCCAAAAATAGTACGCCACATTGTGTACTTTTTTATGCTCCTTCGTCGCGCGTTTAGTACCGACATAATATTTGCCCAAGATCCTCTCTCTGTTGGGTTTCCCGCAGCGTTGGTGGCACTTGTGACAAGGAAAAAATTCATCCTCAAAATGGTGGGAGATTATGCGTGGGAACAAGGAACTCAAAGATTTAAATACGAGGGGACAATTGAACAGTTCCAAGATGACGACGATATTTTTATCGTTCCGCTGATTATGCGCAGTATCGAGCGATGGGTTGCGCGGCGCGCAGTGAAAGTTATTGTTCCTTCAAAATATTTAGGGAAAATAGTACAGCAGTGGGGAATTTCAAAAAAGAATATTGTTGTGGTGTATAACGGCATGGAGCCAGAACAAGTAGGGCTTAAGCAAGTCATCCGAGGGTTGCTTCGATTCAAAGGAAAGTTGGTTATTTCAGTGAGCCGTCTTGTGCCGTGGAAGGGCTTTGAGACACTTATTCGTGTTCATTCACACCTTGTTAAAAAATTTGAAGACCTTACGTTGCTTATTGTAGGAACGGGGCCGCAAGCCGAACACCTTGAACGTGTTGCAGAAAAACTTGGTGTAAGTGACTCAGTTATATTTGCAGGGAACGTTGAACGCGCAGCCGTACTTCGGTATATGCGTGCAGCAGATGTGTTTGTTTTGAATACTCGTTATGAAGGTTTTTCTCACTTACTTCTTGAAGCATCTGCTGTAGGAGTTCCTATCGTGACAACCAAAATTGGCGGAAATCCAGAACTCATAGAAGATAACGTAAATGGATATTTAGTGAAACCAGATGATGAAAAAGTTCTCGAACATCGTATTGAAAAATTGCTCCAGTCACCAGAAGCACGGGCGCGTCTTGCAGGTAACGCGAAAAAACGTGTAGGGAATTTTACAGTTGAACGCATGGTGCAAGAGACATCTGTAGTTTTAAAAAGTATATGAATAGTACAAGGCGAGTATTAATGCTTTCAACGGATGTCAAAATTTTTGACTCTACGAGTCCCGTAGCCGAAAGAATGCGTTCATACGGAGCATTAACTCAAAAACTCACTATTCTTGTGTTGGGAACGGGGGAACGTCGTGCCCTTGATCTCTCTGAAAATGTACACGTTCTTTTCCCAGGCGGGAACACCAAAAGCGACGCATTTAAGAATGCGTTATGGGAAGGAATGCGTGAAGGACGCGAGCTGGAGACAAATTTAGTGACCACACAAGATCCGTTTTTTGTGGGGTTCGTTGGGTGGAGAATAGCGCATGCACTTAAAGCTCCACTCCAAGTCCAGATACACACTGACTTTTTAAATACATTCTATGCCTTTTCTTCTGTACGGCGTTTTGGGGAAGTGTGTCTATCGCTCTTTATTCTCTCGCAAGCTTCGTGCATACGAGTCGTGTCAAAACGTATCGCACGCAGTCTATCGTGGTTAGGAAAAAAGCCCGTATTCATTCTTCCAATCCGAGTAGAATCTCACGACTCATCACACGAGCGACCACAGGAATACGGTACACATCCAATTGTATTGATGGTGTCGCGAATGGAATCAGAAAAACGAATCAATCTCGCGATACAGGCACTCGCACGTATCTCTGACGCCCATCTTTATATTATCGGTGATGGCTCATCACGAACTACGCTTGAGGAATTAGCGCAAAACCTTTCGCTGAGTGAGAGAGTACATTTCTTAGGGTGGAAGAAAGACACACATGCGTACTATCAGCATGCTGATGTATTTTTGCACCTCTCTCGCTTTGAAGGATATGGACTGTCTTTAATTGAAGCAGGGTTAGCTTCTCTCCCTATTGTTACCACTGATGTTGGTGTAGTAGGGGAAGTGTACAACAGAGGTGACGATGTATTAGTAGTTTCAAAAAAGGTCTCGCATATTGCGGAAACACTCACCGCAGTGCTACAAAGCCAAGAACTTCGTACACAACTAACAAATAACGCACACATGAAGGCCGTGGGTCAATTACAAACAAAATCTGAGTATTACAATGCCTATAAAGCATCATTTGAGCAGTGCGCGAAATAAATTGAATAACTTGGTATGATGTCTCAAATGAAATTAGGATGTATCGGACAGGGCTGGATTGGGAAAAATCTTGCGGACCATTTCGAGGAGCGCGGTTTTGATATTGTTCGCTACGCGAAAGAAGAGCCCTACAGTAAAAATAAGGATGCAATCGCCGAATGCGACATTGTATTCATTGCAGTTCCTACGCCGACTACCCCTAAGGGTTTTGACGATTCCATTTTGCGCGATGTGTTGAGTTTGGTTGGGAAAGGAAAGATTGCTGTTATTAAATCAACAGTGGTTCCTGGCACTACCGATGCATTACAAAAATCTCATCCTGACATTATAGTGATGCACGCACCTGAGTTTTTGCGCGAAACAAGTGTGCGTCATGATATCGATTTTCCTGACAGAACTATTATCGGTATCCCTTCTGCACACATTGATGATCCTTTGTATAAAGAAGCAGCTGAAAAACTTCAACAGGTGCTTCCTGAAGCCCCCTATGTTTCTGTGTGTAGCGCTCCTGAAGCTGAAATCACCAAATACGCGGGAAATAATTTTCTCTACACTAAAGTAGTATTTATGAATGTACTGTATGATTTAGCGCAAAAATTCGGTGTACATTGGGACACTCTTGCCCACAATGTTGGTGCTGACCCACGTATTGGGCTTTCCCACATGCAGCCAGTACATCAGTATGAGCACATGGGCGACGTACAGGGGCGTGGGGCAGGAGGACACTGCTTCATTAAAGATTTTGCTGCATTCCGTGAATTGTATGAAAAACTTCTTCCTGAAGATAGTGAGGCAATCGATTTCCTAAAAGCGATGGAAAAGAAAAATAATACGCTCTTGCGAAGTACGGGGAAGGATCTGGACTTACTCAAAGGAGTATATGGCGAATAAACATATCGTAACAATAGGCGGAGGCACCGGTACCTTTGTGGTACTTTCTGGTTTGAAACGTATTCCTCAGATTGACTTGTCTGCGGTAGTGACGGTTGCTGACAGTGGTGGTTCGACAGGGCGACTTCGTGACGCGTACGGCTTTCTCCCTGTGGGCGATGCGCGCCAAGCGCTGGTTGCACTCGCTGGAGACAATGGCATGTCTATTATTCGAGATTTGTTCTTGCATCGATTTTCCAAAGGTGATGTAGCAGGGCATAATTTTGGAAATTTATTTCTCACCGCGCTTACCGAAGTACTCGGTACCGATGTTGAAGCTATCGAAGCAGCTTCAAAAATTTTGAAAATCCGTGGGAAGGTGCTCCCTGTGTCTGAAACTGCGCCCACATTGGTTGCCCATCTTGAAAATGGAGAATCGCTCGTTGGAGAACATGAAATTGATGCTGTGGTTGTCGGGCGCTCAAGGGTGAAAGAGCTTACTACCAAAGAGCCCGTGCGTGCGTATACAAGGGCAATAGAGGCTATTACGGACGCTGATTTGATTATTCTTGGCCCAGGGGATTTATACGCGTCCACCGTAGCAAATCTTGTTGTTGACGGTATTCCAGAAGCTATACAAGCATCTAAAGGAAAATTGATATATGTAGTTAATTTGTTTTCTAAATCTGGTCAAACAGAAGGGTATACCGCGTCAAAGTGTGTCGAGGAAATAACGCGGTACGCTGGCAGGAAGCCAGATTACATCATTGTGAACTCTGGCGATATTCCACAGGAAGCTCTTGAGTATTATGCAAGCGAAAGCGAGTGCCCTATTGAAGACGATTTAGAAAATAGCCCCGCAGTAATTCGTGCGGACGTTGTATCTACTACGATGTTTGATGGAGACGAATCTGACGTACTTACGCGAAGTCTCATTCGACACGATTCTCAAAAACTTGCTACGCTTATAGAAACGCTCCTATGATTTTCTTTCTCGACTTTGATAGAACCATTTTTGATTTTGATTTTTTTGAGAAAGAAATACTAGCCCCTCGCCCTGAATTTAAAACATATCTTGATAAAGCTGCTCAATTTGAATCGGGTTCTCTTGAACGTCAAAAAATTTGGGCTGAACTTGCATCAAAATTGGATTACGTAGATGGTTCAAATTTTACTCAATGTGTCTTCCCTGATTCTCGTTCGTTTTTTGAAAAACACGCTAGTAATATTGTGATTATTACGTTCGGTAATAAATCTTTTCAAAAGTTGAAAGTTGAAAAAAGTCTTACAGGCATTGAGTGGAAAGATACGCTCTATGTTGAAAAGGGTCTTAAAGGTCCTGTTGTTAAGAAATTTTTACAGGAGAATCAAGAAGCGGTGTTCGTTGATGATAAACTTGAAAATCTCGTAAGCGTTAAAAGTGAATGTCCGTGGGTGAGCGTGTACGAAATGCGTCGTGATGGAGAAGGAGGAGAGGGAAGTTACCCCGTTATTCGCGACTTTAATGAGCTTGAATCTTTGATATGAAATTACTCATCGTGTGTCAGACTATAGATAAAAATCATCCGATTCTTGGGTTTTTTCATCGGTGGGTCGAAGAGTTTGCACAGCACTTTGAACATATCCATGTGATAGCTCTTCAAGAGGGGGAACACAATCTCCCCAAAAATGTCACCGTCCATTCGCTGGGAAAAGAAAATGTAGCAAGTAAGTTTAAACAACTTTCTACTTTCTACTCTCTACTTTCTAAACTTCATCGAGAATACGATGCAGTGTTCGTGCATATGAACCCAGAGTATATCGTCCTTGCCGGTTGGATGTGGCGCTTAACTGGAAAGAAAATTGGACTCTGGTATAACCACACCATTGGTAGTTTCTGGCTCCGTATTGCTCAGCCGTTTACTAATACGGTTTTTCACACGTCGCCATTTGCATATACTGCTCGTTACAAAAATGCTTTACGTATGCCAGCTGGAATTGATACAAACGTGTTTAAACCACATCCTGAAGTTGTCAAAATACCGAGAAGTATTTATTTCCAAGGTCGTATCGCACCCGCCAAAAACGTGCACATTCTTCTCGAAGCGTGTGCGTTGCTTCACTCTGAAGGAGTTGTAGATATACTCACTCTTGTAGGTCCTGAGAATACGGAATATACCGATACATTACGAAAAAAATACAGTGACCTCATTCAAAGTGGGGTGGTTAATTTTAAAGGACCAATACAAAATAATCAGACACCACAGCTCTATGCCGCGCACTCTCTCTCAGTTAATCTGACCGCTGATGGTAATTATGATAAAACAGTTTTAGAATCAATGTCATGCGGTACTCCAGCGATTGTTGCAAGCGCTGCATTTGATGACATTGTAGATAGTGTCTATACAATTGATTCGCTTAGTGTGCAATCGCTCTACTCAACTATAAAGTCCAGCATGGAACTTCCAGTGGATTCTTCTGATTTGCATGGGAGGGTTATGCAAAAACATTCTCTTGTTTTATTAGGGGACACATTGAAGGAGTGTTATGAATAGCAACAAAATTCCAGCAACGGTCGAAATTTTAACCCGTAATAGCGCTAAAACACTTCGTCGTGCATTAGAGAGTGTAAAAGATTTTGCTGAAATTATTATTCTTGACGGAGGCTCGCGGGATGAGACACTCGACATAGCGCACGAATACGGTGCCCGTGTTATAGAACAGGATACGCAGTTTTTGCGTGCAGATGGGAGTATCGCTGATTTTAGTGGAGTGCGCAATCAAGGACTTACTACCGCATCGTATGACTGGTTCTTTTTTCTCGATTCAGATGAAGAGGCGAGTGTTGCATTAATAGATTCTATTCGAAATATTGTTCAGCAAAATATTTCTTCAGTATATTGGGTCAATCGTCATTATAAATACAAAGGCGATGTGATTACGTGCTCTGCTTCGTACCCGAACCGTCAAGTGAGGTTTTTTCATCGTTCATTAGTGTCACATTTTAGGAAGCCAATACATGAAATTCCTGTCATGTCTGACGAGGTTGTACTTCAGACACTGAACCACGGTCTGTTGGTGCCCGCTGATCTTTCAGAGAGTGAGCTTGAAGTGCGAAAAAAAATGCATACATATATTACGTTAGACTTAAATCGCCATGACCCGTTCCATTTCGCTGATTTAGTGCGAATTTATATTAATGTATTTCGTTCGCTAGCACGTCTCATATTTAAAAGTGTTCTGGTTGCTTTGTTTTGTAGAGGAAAACGTCTTCCTTTTATAGCAGAACAACGCCCATTTATTTACCAATTCTTACTGATGAAAGAGGCTCTAAAGAAATGGATCACATGAAAATGCTCGTTATTGTACAGAATCTTAGTATCGGCGGTGTACAGCGTCTTATTGTTGATCAGGTGCAAGAGCTACAAGAACGAGGCCATGAGGTATGGTTGATTTTTTTTGAAGATACAGGAGATATTCAAATGAAATCTGAACTTGTTATACCGAGTAGTCGTCTAATTTTTATAGATTATAAAAGAATGCGCGATATAAAAGGATTTTTAGAAATGCTCAAATCATTGCGAAAAATAAAACCAGATGTAGTGTTGACTCATCTTTGGTTTGCTAACACCGTTGGACGTATTGCGAGTTTTATTTCGAGTGTTCCTTTCGTTATTTCGTTTGAACATAGCACATATGACACCGTAAAATCACGTCGACAATTCTTTTTCGATTGGGTACTTCAGTATGTGTCCTCATATGTTGTTGCAGTTTCAAGCGCCGTAGAGTATTCGCTTATTTCTCATGGGATACAAAAAAAGAAAATTAGAGTCATCAAAAATGGGATTTATCTTGAAAAATTTACTTCCTCTTTTCAGCAAGAACCAGCTTATTTTTTGTATGTAGGACGTCTTGTGTATGATAAAGGTGTCGATGTTTTGTTGCAGGCACTCGCCTTAGTTAAGGAAGTAAAATTAGTGATAGTAGGAGATGGGCCAGAAAAAGAAAATCTCGTAAAACTTGCTCAGAAACTTCATCTTGATGAAAGGGTCTCTTTTGTGGGTTCACAGAAATCACTCAATCATTATTTTGAAAAAGCAATTGCTCTGATCCTCCCTTCACGTCGTGAAGGTTTCGGACTTGTCCTTATTGAAGCTCTTGCTGCCAGTGTTCCAGTTATTGGAACCAATATTGGAGGTATTATTGATATTATAAAAAATGAGGAAAATGGTTTTTTAATTCCACCAAACAATGTATCAGAACTTGCATCCGCAATGAAACATATGTTGCAAAAAAATGTTCGGAAACCGCTCGCACTTCATGCTCCTACCTCAGCGACTTCTTTCTCCATACACACTCACGTAGATGAACTTCTTAATCTTCTTGAAGTATAGTGCGTATTATGCAGATTTCAATGAAAAATTTATTCCATAACAGTATTCTAGTTCTTGCTTTTTGTGTACTGCTATTTTTTAGCACTTTCCACCTTTCGGAGAGCCCTGCAATTTGGTATGACGAAGGATTTTTTACTCAAATGGCGATGAATTTTTCTGAACAAGGACGACAAGTTTTACAGGTTGCTCCAGGTGAGTTTGTGTCAGGTAGTGAATCTACAGCCGGATTTCCTCTCATTGCTCCAGTGAGTATTTCTTACACGCTATTTGGAGTTGGGGTCGTACAGGGGCGGTCGATCATGGTTATTTTTTTGTTACTTTTCGGGATTGTGGCGTACACGTTTACACGTCTTCTGTTTGGTGCTGGGTTTGCATCATGGAGTTTATTACTCGTAGTGAGTCTCCCAATGCTTTATGGAAATGGTAAAAGTGTACTCGGTGAAGTGCCAGGTCTCGTGTATCTCCTCTCGTTTTTAACGTTTCTCGTTGTGCTTCAAAAGAGAAATTTTAAACCTCTTTGGTTATGGGCTCTTGCGGGGGCTGCTGCTGGTCTTTGTGTTACAACAAAACCAATATTTTTACTTCTGGGTTTTGCAGTTCTTCTAGTTTGGATGTTTCGCTTTAAAGAAGTTGCGTTAACTTGGCCACGTTTTTTTATAGGTCTAGCTTCGTTTTTAGTTCCTCTCTCTCTATGGTTTGTTTTTCAATTTGGTACAGCAGACTCACTTTCCCAAGTTCTTGCTTTTTATGCGAATCCTTATGAGTCGACATCATTAGCGCACCTTCTTGTCGAAAATGTACGTCGTTTTTTCACTGAACTTACCCCTGCGTATACTTTTGTTGCTTTAGTTGTTTGGGGGATTTCGCTTTATGTTCGCGATAAGGAAAAGCGAATATCCATTGCAGAATTGGTTATTTTTACTTTCTCAACCCTTGTTTTAATTGCATTTTTGAGGCTTCCAGGATGGTATCGATATCTTTTCCCTGCGTTAATTCCAGCATTACTTTTTGCACCATATGCGGGAGTTTCTCTATTTACACGACTGGTGCGTGCTTTTCGTTTCCCACCAAGAACTCTTTTTTGGGTTCCTTATACTGTGCTGGCTTTGTTAATTGGAGTACAGCTATATCAGGTAGCTTTCCACTCATACGTAGCGGATTATTATGATGGGAAAAGAACAGTGGAAACACAATCCGTTCTTGCATCCTTACCCGACAGTAAAAGTGTTTTCTTTTATAACGTACCAGAAATAGTTATTTTATTGCCTCATAGAAATTACTATCAATATATAGCTCCACATCCAGAAAACCTTATTGGTGAGGAGCAGCTAGTACGTCTTAAGAACGGCGAGGTCGATACAGTCATTGCAACACGTGCGCTTTACGAAAAAGCACCAGAAAACTTTTTCGGGTATAGTGATATTGAGTCCATTGGCCATTATGTAGTGCTTCGTCAATCTACTCGATAAATTTTTATGAAGACTCTTACGATTGTATGTCCCGCCTATAATGAAGCAGAAGGGATTGAGCAATTTTTCTCAGCATTAATAAAAAAACTCGAAACGATTACCGCGTATTCTGTCGATGTTTTGTTTGTTGTCGATGGGGGAGAAGATAATACCTTCGAGATACTTTCAAAAATTGCAAAAAAAGATTCACGGGTAAGTGTTGTGAAGTTTTCTCGTAATTTTGGACACCAAGCAGCATTACTTGCTGGAATTGAAAGGGCAATTGGTGACGTAGTTATCACTATGGACTCTGATTTACAACACCCGCCAGAAGTAATCTCCTCACTATTAGATGCCTACGAAAATGGGAACGACATTGTATATACAACCCGTGTGCGCGAAAAAATTAACCCACTAAGAAAAATCGCAGGGAGTCTTTTCTATTGGTTCATGAGTGTTATTTCCGATGTTTCAATTAATGCGAATTCAAGTGATTTTCGTCTTCTTTCTCGCAAAGCAATCAATGTTCTCAAGGAGCATATTAAAGAGCGAGATGTTTTTTTACGAGGCATGACTCATTGGATTGGGTTTGAGTCAACAACTATCACATTCACACCGAATCGACGTGTTGCCGGTGTTAGTGGATATTCATTTACGAAGCTTGTTCGTTTAGCAATTTCAGGGGCAGTGTCATTTAGTAAAAAACCTTTGCGGGCAGCTATTGTAGCTGGAGTGCTCTCTGCTTTATTAGGATTTATATTCACCCTCAATACTGTTTTTGAATATTTTGTGTATGGCACACTCCCCCCAGGATGGGCGACAGTAGTCATACTACTTTCCGTGTTTGGAAGTATTCAACTTCTTTTTCTCGGTATTCTTGGGGAATACATCGGAGTTATTTTTGATGAAGTAAAAAATCGCCCTCGGTATGTTCTTGATGAAGAGGTTTACGGAAGCGTTTTCGTAAAACATAAAAAAGATACATAGTGTATGAATATGACACGTTCCCTTGTGGTTACGGCTGATGATTATGGCCTTACGCAGTCAATTTCTGATTCGATTCTTGAGACAGTGGACGCTGGTGCAGTCACTAATGTTAGCATCATGCCGAATGGTATGGCGTTTGAATATGCTCTAGCGGAGTGGCAAAAACGGCAAAAATTTCTTTTACTCTCAATACACATAAATCTAACGGAAGGGAAACCAGTTTCTAGCCCCCACACTGTTCCCTTGCTTGTCAAAAAAAATAGCACATTTAAATATTCGGTAGGAGGGCTGTGGTTTGCATATCTTATCTCTCTATATCGTGGAGAATTTCGCCGACAAGTCCGTTTGGAAATTGAAGCTCAGATAAAAAAAGTTAAAGACACAATTGGAACGCAGGGTACTATTGCGTCTATTAACGGCCACCAGCATGTACACATGGTGCCGTTTATTTTTGATGAGCTTGTCGCTGTTTCTGGAGTCACTTCGATTCGTGTTCCGCATGAGGTCTCTTCACTGCCAAGCGTTGGTATAGCGTTAGTCTCGTGGAGGCAGATTTTTGGATGGATTGTACTCTCGCTTCTTTGCTGGTGTAATAAATCTCGCGTCCAAGTATTCTCAGAACGGTTTGCTGGTGTGTTATATTCTGGACGAATGACATTGCTAGTTGTCGTTACCATATTACAGCGCATGAGTTTACTAAAAGGTTCATCACTAGAAATTCTTTTTCATCCTGGGTTAGTCCAAGAGGGAGAATTGACACAGTGGCATGTTAGGCGTGCTAATTCTCGTTGGTATTTTTCGTCTTTGCGCGATACCGAACACAATCTCCTTTTGAGTACTGAGTTTCAAAAAATCATCAAAGAATTTCGAAAGGGAACCTTAAAGGGCTCAGCTATAGATCCGCTTAAAATGTTACGCTTTATCATCGTCGGTGTATTGGCAGCGTCCACACATGTAGGTTTGTTATATTTCTTTACTGAATATGTCGGGCTTTGGTATATTCTCTCCACAACTTTAGGCTGGTGCGCTGGATTTATAGTAAGTTTTACATTACAAAAGTTCTGGACTTTTACTGATAATATGCATGACCGTGTCGGCTGGCAAATGTTCCTGTATTCTCTCCTCCAAGGATCAAATTTAGTATTCAATGGTATTGCACTCTTTGTTTTATCAGACGTTCTCAGTGTTTGGTACCTCCCTGCACAGGTTGTTGTATTACTTGTACTTTCTGTATGGACATATATTATCTCTCAACGTTTTATTTTTAAACATTCACCAGTAACACATCAAGTATGATGCAGACACATCTAAAACATTTAATGCAAATGGTTCCTAATCTCAAAAGTCGCCAGGTTATTGACGTGGGTGCCGGAGACGGCACTTTCTTGATAGATTGTGCTCGCAACGAGATTTGCGCTTCAGGAATAGAGCTCAATCCAGAAAAAGTTAAAGCCGGTCTTGCCCGCGCTTTGGATTTAGGGATTAGTATTGACCTTATTGAAGGAAACGCTGAAAATATACCATACTCGGAAAGTTCTTTTGACTTTGTCAATCTCTCTGAAACAATTGAACATGTGAGATTCCCAGAGAAGGTTGTTTCAGAGACGTTTCGTGTCCTTGCGTCCGGAGGATATGCATATATTTCGGTCCCAAATCGTTTTAGCTGGTACGATACACATTTCCATATCCCGTTTGTCAATTGGCTTCCGCGACGATGGTCAGATGCTTATATTTCCCTCTGGGGAAAGCATAAGAAGTATCTTGTGGATACTAAAAGTGATTTTCAGCGACTTGCTGAGATGCATTACTACACATTCCCAGAAGCTCAAAGACTCTTCAATAAAGCCGGTTTTGAGGTTAAGGATCTTCGTATGCAGAAGTTATATCGTCGGTTTGGAAACGGGTTCGTATCAATGTGCGTTCTTATAGTGTATCAATTTCTTCGACCGTGGTACTTCCGTGCCTTTCACTTTCTTGTTTACAAACCATGAATCTTCTTTATCTTGCTAACATACGTTTCCCAACTGAAAAGGCGCACGGTGCACAGATTGCAAAAGCATGTGAAGCATTTGCCGATGCCGGAGTAAAGGTTGAACTTGTTGTTCCGCGCCGCAAGACACCTATTATAGAAGACCCTTTCACATATTACGCAATAGAGAGAAATTTTATCATTCGCACACTCTTCACACTGGACACTGTACGATGGGGAGGAAGGATTGGTTTTTTTATTCAAGCATGTTCATTTGCGATTCCTGCGGCGTTGTACGCGAGAAAAAAGTCACGAGATATTATCTATTCGCGCGATGAGATTGTAGCTGCTCTGGCAATTATTGCTGGGCAACGAAATGTGATGTGGGAGTCGCATGACGGTGCATGGAATCCGATTGCGCGATTCGTAGCTCATCGTGCGGCAGGCATGGTTGTTGTAACGGATGGCGCAAAAGATTTTTATGTTTCTCATGGAGTTCCTGTGGAGAAAATCGTCGTCATTCAAAATGGAATTGATGTCAACTCCTTCAAGAAGCACGAATCGAAAGACAAGGCGCGAGCACGTCTCGGTATTCCCAAAGATGCGTTTGTTGCACTCTATGTAGGAGCACTTGATGGGTGGAAGGGAACCGACACGTTATTTGAAGCGTCTCATTTTGTTGAGAAGGTGACTATTGTTATTATCGGTGGGGACAATGAAAGAGTTAAGATTTTAAAAAAACAGTATCCACGTGTTTTATTTTTAGGCCAGCGTCCATACCGGGAACTTCCTGATAACCTTGTCGTAGCAGACGTGTGTGTGTTGCCAAATACGGCGCATGATTCTGTTTCAATTACCTTTACATGTCCGATGAAGTTGCTTGCATATATGGCGGCCGGAAAGCCAATTGTTGCCTCTGATCTACCCAGTGTGCGTGAGCTTACTGGTGAAAATACAGCGCTCCTTGTCCCGCCTGACAATCCTAAAGCGCTTGCTGAGGGGATAATTCAATTATGCCAGCATCCAAACCTTGCTGAAAAATTTGCTCGTGCTGCTCAAAAAAAAGCCTATTTGTTTACTTGGTCGCATCGAACCCATAGGTTGATTGATTGGATATCTGAGAGGTGAATAGTGGTAATTACTTCCCGATGATCTCAAATGTAGGGCAGGGGACGATGAATTTCCCACCATGTTCAAGGTAACCTGATTCACGCTGGCGAAATTCATGAATAAAGTGCCACGGTAGAATTAATAAATAATCAGGCTGCACCTTTCGCATTTCCGCTTCAGAGACAATAGGAATGTTTGTTCCCACAGTCCGGTGTCCATATTTTATTTCAGAACGCTCGGCGATTGCTTCAATATGAGTACTATCTAATCCAAACCACTGTAGGAGAGTATTGCCTTTCGTAGAGGCACCATACCCCCAAATAGTTTTTCCTTTTGCTCGCTCGTTTTTTATGAATGTAACGGTTTCATCTCGGAGATCTTTAATTTTCTCGAAGAAATCAAGGTAGGTTTGCTTCTGATTTAGCTTCAGCGATTTTTCATAGGCGAGCATCTGAGTAACTCGCATCTTTGCGACGTCACGGTAGGGAGCATTCGCAAAAAAACTTTCCGTCGCTTCGTTTTTTCTAATATAAACCCTGAAACTACCACCGTTCACATCATTCATCTCGCAGTCGACAATGGACATGTGATGTTGGTCTAGAAGGTATTTTAATGCAGTGAGTGAATAGTACTCGAGATGCTCGTGGCAGATGTTATCAAATGCAAGTTGCTCTAGCATTAGAGGTAAGTAACTCATCTGTACAATCCATAATCCCTCATCATCAAGTGTGTTCTTTACATCACTTACAAATTGATTTGGGTCTTCCAAATCGTAGAACATCGCAATTGAGGTAATTACTTTTGCTTTTTGATTCCCAAAACGAGTTTTCTCGTAGCTTTCACGAGAAAAATAATCCACTATCACTTCGTCCGCGTGCTTTTTCGATTCTTTTTCCAAAAAGGTATTGAGTGCTGGATCAAAACCAACACGGACTACTTCAGGAGGAACGAATTTGAGGAGTGTTCCGTCGTTACATCCAATATCTAAAAATACGTCACCCTTCTTTAGATGTGCTAATTGAGCTGCTTTCTCAGCAACATTTTTAAGTTCTTTTGTCATCGTGGCGTTAGTTCCTGACCGATACCAATATCGTCGGTACATATCGTCAGGAGAAGCTGTGTGCGCGAGTTGAACCAAGCCGGACGTGGGCGCCAACATCATTTTTAACTCTACCTTTTGTATATTTTCAGGCTGATCTTCATTTGGCGGAATAAAATCAGAGATGTGCAATTGTTCTAGTGTGAATAACGGTATAAGTGGTTCACCAGAAATTCGACAGGTTGTTCGTTCGATAATATCTTTCATGTCATTTAGATTATCTTACATTCTTTTTGCGATATTTTCGAGAAACCATGAGTATGTTTTTATGAGCCCCTCATCAAGACTTGTAGAAGATTGCCATCCAAGTTTAGAAAGTTTGCTCACGTCTAAAAGTTTTTTAGGCATTCCGTCTGGTTTTGAAGTATCAAATATCAATTTGCCTGTAAATCCAGTTACTTTTTTTAAGTGTTCAGCAAGTTCGCGAATGGAAACGTCTATGCCCGTACCGACATTAAGAAATTCTTTTCCTTCGTATGAATTCATCAGGAAAATAATTGCGTCCGCAAGATCGTCAACATAGAGAAACTCTCTTCGACTTGTGCCGCTCCCCCATACTATAATTTCGCTCTCATTGTTTTCTTTTGCTTTATACATGCGATGCATAAGGCCAGGAATAACATGAGATGAGGAGGGATTAAAATTATCCCCTTCTCCGTATATGTTTGTTGGCATACAAGAAATGAACGGCTTATTATATTGTTCATAAATCTTTTCACACAGTGCGATACCGGCGATTTTTGCTATCGAGTAACCAGCGTTTGTAGGTTCCAATTTTCCAGTGAGTAAGTATTCCTCTCTCATTGGTTGTGGTGCGTTCAACGGGTAAATACAACTACTTCCAAGAAATAACAGTTTCTTCACATCATGTCGGTGCGAAGCCCAAATGATATTATTTTGAATCTGCAGGTTTTCATAAAGAAAATCAGCATGGTGTTCCATACTGTCCTTAATACCTCCCACACGAGCTGCTGCGTCTATCACGTATTCTGGTCTTTCATGTTTAAAGAAATCATTTACTCGTTGCTGGTCTAAAAGGTCCAACTCTTTTCTAGTTTTTACAATAATATTACTGAATCCTTGACGCTCTAGAGCGCGTAGAGTGGCAGATCCTACCATACCTCGATGTCCTGCAATATATATTTTTGAATTAGTTTCCATTGTTAACTCAACACTAACATTACCGGTAGGTTTCGTCTGGTATTTGTAACGTATTGATTTTCACGAAAACTATTGTAACATAAACGTCGATAAGTATATGATATTCTGCTACGAGTGAAATTTTCAATTGTTACCCCGTCTTTCAATCAAGGAGCATTCATTGCTGACACGCTTGAAAGTGTACTATCACAGGAAGGTGATTTTTCTATAGAATATTTTATTTTTGATGGAGGTTCTACTGACGAAACAGTGGATATTCTCAAGAGCTATAATAAGCTCCTTGCGGATGGTGCATATCCAATCCGGTGCAATAATGTCCAATTTTTTTGGATTTCTGAAAAAGATCGGGGGCAATCACACGCTATCAATAAGGGGTTAGAGCGTTCAACTGGAGACGTCGTTACGTTTCTAAGTTCTGATGATCAGTATGAACTTGGGACTTTTGAAGTAGTTGCCAAATTTTTTTTGGAACATCCCCAAATTGATATGGTCCATGGCGACGGATATTTCCTGCATCAGAACACGGGGATTAGGACCTTGCAAAAATCGAGGAATATAAGCCTTGAGGAAATGACGACTACGCTTTCTAGGATTATTGATCCCAGTGTTTTTTATAGGAAGCAACTTATTGCCCGAATTGGGCTATTAGATGAAAGTTTACACTTTGTCATGTTTTATGATTTTCTCATACGTGCACTTATGCAGGGCACTGCACAACATATTGCGAAACCATTCATTACTTTCCGCTTGTGGGAACAATCCAAAACAGTTACGCAAAAAGATAAATTTATTCATGAACTTGACTCGGTGCACAAAAAACACGGACTCTCTGTTCTTAACGTAAAACGAATCCAAAACATTACATCACGACCTCCGTTTACGTATCTACGAACGCGTTTTCCTCAAACATATGCGTTTTTTAAACGCATGTTCTATCGTGTATTCAAGAATATTACATATACTCGTCGTGACAATCGTTTATAGCTTTGCGTTCACTGTCAATTCTCGTATAATGTTGTATAGATGAAAAAAGCTTTTATTACTGGGATTACTGGTCAAGATGGTTCATACCTAGCTGAACTTTTACTTGAAAAGGGTTACGAAGTGCACGGTGTTATACGTCGATCCTCAAGTTTTAATACAGGACGTCTTGAATCAATTTTTCAAGACCCTCATGAAACAAATGTTCGTTTGCTTCTCCATTATGGTGATTTAACAGATGGAAGCACTCTTTCGCGCTTGCTTTTCAAAGTACAACCTGATGAAATATACAATCTTGCTGCACAATCACATGTGCGCACCTCGTTTGATATTCCTGAGTACACCGCGGATGTTACTGGTCTCGGTACACTCCGTGTCCTTGAGGCATTCAAAACATACACAGAAGGGGCCGGCAAGAATGCAAAGTTCTATCAAGCTTCTTCATCAGAGATGTTTGGAAGTTCTTTACCGCCTCAATCTGAAACAACTCCATTCCATCCACGGAGTCCATATGCAGCGTCTAAAGTTTTTTCTTACCACATGGTATCGAATTACCGTGAGGCGTACAATTTATTTGCAGTAAATGGGATTCTTTTTAACCATGAATCGCCGCGTAGAGGGGAGACATTTGTTACTAGAAAAGTAGCACGAGGGGTTGCACGCATAAAAGCAGGGCTAGATAAGAAAATATTTCTTGGGAATTTGGACGCTAAGCGAGATTGGGGTTATGCGCCGGAATATGTTGAGGCAATGTGGCGCATGCTTCAGCAGAATGAACCGGAAGACTATGTTATTGGGACTGGTGAATCGCACTCAGTGAAAGAATTTGTCGAGGCAGCATTTGCGCATGTCGGTATTTCTGACTGGGAACAATATGTAGAAATTGATCCACGTTATTTACGCCCCACCGAAGTTGACAGTCTTATTGCTGATACGCGCAAGGCAGAAGAAAAACTTCATTGGAAGGCAAAAACCACTTTTAACGAACTAGTAAAAATCCTTGTGCAATCGGAACTAGAAATTCACGGACTGTGATCTATGCGTATATTAGAAATTTTGCAATAGCGTAAGAGGTGTATCGTGTATTGAATGGACTGTCTGCGCATAAAGAAGCAAAATAGAATATGAAAATTCTTGTTTATTTTTCAGGAAAACTGTTCGAATCAAAGGGCACACCAATACGCACCCGTAACATGATTGAGCAATTACAAAAGAATGGTGCCGAAGTGTATTACGCGGGATACGACGTCCCCACAGGCATGAGCAACACCCACGCGGTTGTGCTGAAATCACCATTACAACGTGGTTTCCAGCTCGTAAAATTTGTTAAAGAATACGGTATTGAAATTGTGTATTTTCAAACAAGCGCAGGCTTGTGGTTCGTTCCGTTTGTACGATTGCTAACTCAAGCGCATGTCGGTGTTGATTTTCACAGTCGCAGACTTCAAGAAGAACACGTATACCAACAGCGCTTCTCACTACACACTTTCTTTCTCGAACAAATAGAACTCTTGTTTTGTAGATTTCTTTCTTTTAGTACATCAGTATCAGAAACGATCACACAGTATTACAAAAATGTCGTCCCGTTGTCGTTGACGCTACCCGTAGGTGTGAATACTTCGTTGTTTACACCTCACATATCACCTAACGAAGAAATAGCACAGTGGAAGGGGGATGCGTTGCTCATTGCATACGCGGGAAATACAAAATGGTATCAGGGACTAGGTACAGTGCTCACAGCTTTTGAGAAATTATATAAAGAGAATCCTGACTCTGTGAAGTTTCTGGTTATTGCAAGTTCTGGTATCGATGATGTTCGTGCGTATGCTGACAAACATGATGTGGCCGAGGGTATGTATATTCTCGACAAACAATCACACGAATCTATTCCAGGACTTCTCGCCGCCGCTGATGTTCTAACCGTCGTGAGACCTTCAGACATGGTTACCGAGTTTTCATTTCCTTCCAAACTTCCTGAATACGCAGCGTTGGGAAAAGCGCTCATTGTGAGCCGCGTGAGTGACATAGAATCATATATCAAAAATGGAGAGAATGGCGTTGTGGTAGACCCAGAAGACGCAGAGGGTGTGTACACAGCCTTACAACTATTACAAAACCCTCATACGCGTGAAAAATTTGGTGAGAGTGCGCGCTTATTAGCCGAAAACACCTTCGATATTTCTGTTCTCGGTAGAAAACTTTTCCTTTTCTTGAATGGTATAGTAGGTACCTAGATATGGAAATTAAAGGTGACTATGAAGGAATGTGGGAAGACTTTGCAGTGCGCAAATCGCATGCATATCTGACCGATAAATATGATTTGCGGAATGTTGTTGGGTTAGTTGGACGTGCACGTGAACACGAAATATTTCGTGCGCTACATCTTAATTCAAATGATGTCCTTCTCGATATCGGTTGCGCGTCAGGACACGAGGTGTTTTCTGCAGCACCATATATTAAAAAAGGAGTAGGGGTCGATATAGCGAAAAGCTTTACAGATGCAGCAGAACAGTTTGCTACAGAACATAACATTACCAATACTGAATTTTTCCACGTGGATGCTGAAAAACTTCCTTTTCCTGATAATTCATTTTCAAAGATTATTTGCTCGGAAGTTGTTGAACATGTCGTTGATCCCAAAATTTTACTCGCTGAAATACACCGTGTGTTAAGTCCTAACGGAATAGTAGTGTTTACTGTTCCAAACTGGAATTCTCGCGGAACGCTTTATAAACGTATTATGAACGGGTTCCGTCCGTTTCCCTTCACTCCTCTTACTGATTTTTCAATGGAAGGAATTGCCGCTCATGGTGACGCGCATGTGTGGCAATTTACAATCAGAGAATTTAAAGAATTAGTCGAATCAGCAGGATTTGAAACAGAATACACAGGAGGCGCCGCATTTATAGACGGGCCTAAGATTGGACGTATCATTCACATAGTTAACTCCCTAGGTATTTTTAGATGGCTTACTTTTACCTTAGAAAAATGCATTGCCAAAATTCCATTTCTCAAAATTTTTGGTCGCCAAATTATTCTAGCTGCTCGTGTGAGAGAGTAGTTGTTGGTGTTAAAGCGGTTTGCTATCATGGCAAAGATGGATAATCCACTCCTTTCCTACGCAGATTCTCTCAAGGGGAAATCAATATTGATAACCGGAGGAACCGGTTCTTTTGGTAGTGCAGCAGTAGACGCACTTCTTCCACTAAAGCCAAAGCGGATAGTTATTTTTAGTCGGGATGAACAAAAGCAATTTGATATGAGAAATCGAATCCCAAGTGAGCTGCTTGAGTTCCACATCGGAGATGTACGAGATCGCGAGCGGGTTGATCATGTAATGGAGGGGATTGATTTTGTATTCCATGCGGCAGCATTGAAACAAGTTCCAACGGGTGAATTTTTCCCACAAGAGTTGGTAAAAACCAATGTGTTAGGTAGTCAGAATGTTTTTCATAGTGCTATTGATCATGGAGTAGAAAGAGTTGTTGCTTTATCAACCGATAAGGCGTGTACCCCCATTAACGTACTTGGCATGACAAAAGCATTAATGGAGCGTTTGATTACCGCAGCAGCGCGTCGTACAAATAATAAAACAATCTTGTGCGGTACTCGATATGGAAACGTATTGTTTACCCGAGGCTCAGTGATTCCTTTGTTTATTGAGCAAATAAAGAACGGAAAACCTCTCACCATAACGAACGGTGACATGACGCGCTGCATGATAACGCTACAGGAGTCTCTCGACTTAGTTCTCTATGCGTTAACGGAAGGAGCCTCTGGCGACTTATATGTTCGCAAAGCTCCAGCTGCAACTATAAGAGATCTTGCTGAGGCGGTTGTTGAAATGTTTGATCATGCGCCTGGGATTAAAGAAATCGGAATTCGACCAGGAGAAAAAGCGCACGAATCACTTATTTCTCAAGAAGAACGCCCCCGTACTCGTGATTGTGGTAATTATTACTGCATTAAACCGGAAACAATGGATATTGATGTGAGAAAGTACTATTTTGAAGGAGATACCAACGGCCTTCCTGATGAAGGGTACACCTCAGAAAACACAGAAAGACTTTCTAAGGAGCAAATAAAAAAACTCCTACTCTCCGTACCAGAGTTTAAAGAAGAATACGATTCTTTCCACTCATGAAAAAAATAGGGATTACAGGCGCAGATGGTCTTTTGGGTTTTCATTTGCGTGCGTATTTGACTAAAATTAACCACACTGAATTTATTGTGGGGAGTCGTGAATTATTTCAAGATGAAAAGAAACTCAATGATTTTGTTGAAAAGGTAGATGTTGTTGTTCACCTTGCTGGCGCTACTCGAGGGGATGATTCTGAGGTTTATAAAGTTAACAAAACGTTAACAGACTTGCTTATACACTCACTTGAGCGCTCCACCAATCCTCCGTCCGTTGTTTTTTCATCTACTGTCCAAATTCAACAAGATACAGGATATGGTCGCTCAAAACGAGAGGGGGGCGAAGCGCTTCTTGCGTGGGGTTTGCAGGCAAAAGTTCCAGTGTCGGTCCTCGTCATTCCTAATGTTTTTGGTGAATATGCACGACCACATCATAATTCGGTTATTGCTACATTCGCGACCGACTTAATTGAGGGTAGGGATTCAGAAATTAATGAAGGAGCTGAGCGAATTTTTATTTATGCACAAGATGTTGCAAGAATATTATATGAATACAGTATGAATACCGCGCACGGTGAATTTGTGGTTGAAGAAGGAGAAAAGTTATCAATAGGGGATGTGTATGCCATGCTTGCCTCTTTCAACAAAGAATATACTGATGGTAATATCCCTCACACCCACTCTCTTTTTCAAAAACATCTCTTCAATACTTTTCAATCATATCTTCCTGACAGCTACTATCCGCATGCATTTCATGTTCACTCTGATCAGCGAGGGGATTTATTTGAGATACTCCACCATAAAGGAGATGGGATGGTTTTTTCTTCTACTACCAAAAAAGGTGAGACTCGAGGTAATCATTGGCACACGAGGAAAATGGAACGTTTCACTGTACTGCAAGGAAATGCTGAGATGAATGTAAGAAAACTTTTTTCAAAAGAAATTGTCACATATAAACTTTCTGGTGGTACACCTTCATTTGTAGACACAAAAACATTTACAGTCCACAGTTTGGTAAACGTCGGAAATGAAGATTTGGTGACGATGTTTTGGGCTAATGAAATTTATAATAAAGAGGATCCTGATACGTATCCACAGAATGTATAATATTTAGTATATGGGTAAATTACATGTCGTGTCTGTGGTTGGAACTCGTCCAGAAATCATTAGACTTTCTGAAATCCTCAAGGAACTAGATCGTGTTTTCAATCACACCATTATTCATACCGGTCAAAACTACGATTTTGAATTAAGTGAAATTTTTTTCAATGAACTCGGAATTCGAAAGCCAGATTACTTTCTTGACTCTGCGGGGAAGACGACTGCCGAAACAGTAGGGAACATCATCGCTCGATCAAGTGAAGCTCTTGAAAAAGAAAATCCTGACGCATTGCTAGTTCTCGGAGACACAAACAGTGCTCTAGCGGCGTATTCGGCCAAACGTCTCAAGATTCCCGTGTTTCATATGGAAGCTGGTAATCGCTGTTTTGATGAGCGTGTACCTGAAGAAATCAATCGTCGCATCGTAGATCATATTTCTGATATAAACCTCGTCTACAGTAGTCGTGCTCGAGATTTCCTTTTGCGTGAAGGATTTTCACCTGATCGCGTAATAAAAACAGGTTCGCCCATGTTTGAAGTTCTTACTGCACACAAGAGTTCATTCGATTCATCTCAAATTCTAGAAAACTTAAAACTTGTGCCACATGAATATTTTGTTTTGAGTGCGCACAGAGAGGAAAATGTATCTTCAAAGGAATCTCTCACAAAGTTAATCTCTGCAATTCAGTCTCTTTCAAAAAAATACAAATTCCCCATTATTTTTTCAGTCCATCCTCGCACTCGCAAGCGTATAGAAGATGAAAAAATCAAACTTCCCAAAGAAGTTCAATTGCTCAAACCTCTTGGTTTTTCTGATTACATAACGTTACAACGTGAGGCGTTTTGCACTATTTCTGATAGTGGAACTATTAGTGAGGAGTCAGCAATTTTAAATTTTCCCGCAGTAAATATTCGCGAAACGCACGAGCGACTTGAAGCAATGGACGAGTCTGCAGTAATCATGGCTGGTCTAAACCCAGAGCGAGTGCTCCAAGCGGTTGAATATGCAACACAGCAGAATAGGGAAGTTCGAGAATTCTCTATACCCGCGGACTACACATCCCCTAATGTTTCTAAAAAAGTGGCACGAATAATCATGAGCTATACAGATTATGTAACCGCGTTGTGTGGGGCAAAAATTAACTCTCTGCTTTTAGTTCATTGAATGTTAGCAGCTTCCATTGCCATACACTTATTATGGCTCCCAACAAAGAGAGCTATATATTTTGAAATTATAATTCCGTAAATTCCGTATAGTGGGATAAAAATTATGACGGAAATGATAAGAAAGGCGTATTGAAGTGTTCCCCAATAAAACCATGAGCGTGGCATTGAAGAAATTTTTGATTGCATTATTGAAGCAAAAAAAGCTACAGGTAAGCTGAGCGCGATAAGACCGGATAGAAGCTGTGAAAAAAGTACTGCTTCAATATATTGAGGGAAGAGTAATTGGAAAAATAGAGGAGCAAGCACAATGTATATTCCAGCAATAGAAGTTCCTAGCAACAGAAGAAAGAAAAGACGAGGTGCGAGTATCTTGTTTATTTCCTTACATGAACGTTGTGCCAGTTTTGGTAATGAAAGAGGGCTTATGTTTTTGTACATACCTCGTATTTGTTCAACAGGCGCTAGTGCAAAAGCATATAATGCGACTTCTGCTGGTCCGAAGTGATGAAAAAGCAATAAACTGTCTATATGGAGCGCAATAATACCCAGAAGCCCCGCTACACTAATGTGAAGACCATATGAGGATATATTGTTGTCTATTTCGCCAGAAGGTGGGTGTTTACGCAATGCCTGTATGAAAGTAATTGTGCGGAGAAAAGTCCAAGAACCAAAATACGCTAGAAGGATTATAAATAAGTTATCTGAGAGTACAATTGTCAGAATGAGAATGAGGGATGTGACTATTTGATTAAATGAAAAATAACTGATTGAAGCTTTAAAAAGCTTTTTACTTTGAAGATAGACATTATAGATTCCCGCGCTATCCATGAATGGAATGAATAGCCCCGCAATAAGTAACGAGAGTGAGAGCGTGTGGTTGTCATTATAGTAGTAATAAAAACTGCCCCCGAAGGCAAGCATCGCACCTAAAAGTCCATAGGTTATTTTTAGTTTTAATGCCTTGTATATAGTTTTTTCAAATCCTCGTGCCACTGCCTGTGCTAAATAAGTGTTAACTCCAGGTAATGTGGTAATCGTAAGAATACCGATGATAGAAAGGACATATTTATAGGTCCCGTATGTTTCTTTAGGGAGAAAATTCGCAAAAAAGATAGAAAGTCCCAGTGTTGTAACCACAGATACAATATGACCAAGAGAGAGCCAAGAGCCACTTCTCGCGAGGTACATCATGTCGGTTTTTGTATATTTTTCGCTCCAGCGGAGTGTTGCGTATAGGTAGTTTTTTATGTTTTCCTTCACGTGAATACATACTACCGTGAGCACGACGTTGTTACTAGAAATAAACTTGAATATGCTATGATTTCTGCAATGAGTAGCTTCCTTCGGTACAGTATTTTAACCGGTCTTTTCGGGGTTCTTTTTGTACCTTTTATCGTGGCGAACGGGTTTTTCTTTCCGTTTATCACAGGGAAGGCGTTTGCATTTAGAATTGTCGTTGAAATAGTTTTTGCTCTCTGGATTGTCCTTGCTTTGAAAGATTCTTCTGTAAGGCCAAGAGGCTCGGTATTGTTGTACACACTGCTTGCTCTCATCGTATCGATGGGTGTTTCCACAATCCTTGCCGAAAACCCTTCAAAGAGTTTCTGGTCAAACTTTGAGCGAATGGAAGGGTATATCTCTCTCCTTCACTTCGGTGCGTACTTTCTTGTAACGTCTTCAATGTTACAGGCACAAAACATTTGGAGAACTTTTTGGAATACCTCAATTGGAGTATCAATAGCGTTAGGGCTGTACGGTGTACTCCAACTTGCAGGAGTGTTCACGATTAACCAAGGAGGTGTACGTGTTGATGCAACGTTCGGCAATGCCACGTACTTAGCAGTCTACATGTTGTTCCATTTCTTCATAACACTGATAGCGCTTGTAGAATGGAAGCCAAAAAAATATTTCCAACTTTTCTACGGTGTCGCTCTTGTATTGCAGACGCTCATGATTTTTTATACAGCAACGCGAGGTACTATTCTCGGATTAGTCGGTGGCTTGTTTCTTTCAGGAATCCTTTTCGTCATTTTTGCAAAAGGACAAAACACATTGCGCAAAGCGGGAGCTATTATTGCGATAGCTGTTGTGGTAATTTCGGGTGCTTTTTTCCTCGCTAAAGATTCTGGCATTGTACAAAATAGTGATGTGCTCCGCCGCATTGCCTCCATTTCTCTTGAAGAAGGCGAAACCCGCTTCACTATTTGGGGAATTGCGTGGCAAGGATTTCTCGAGCGCCCTGTATTTGGCTGGGGGCAAGAAAATTTCAATTATGTATTCAACACATATTATGAACCGTCATTGTATGCGCAAGAGCCGTGGTTTGATCGCGCACATAACATTTTCTTTGATTGGTTGGTTGCCGGCGGGATTATAGCTTTAGTGCTGTATCTTTCGCTTTTTGTTGTCGCACTCTGGTATATGTGGAAACCTCGCAATCCTTTTGAAGTAGGGGAGCGAGTTCTTCTAACAGGACTCCTTGCAGGGTACGGTTTTCATAACTTGTTTGTGTTCGACAATCTCATAAGTTATATCTTCTTCCTCTCAATACTTTCATACATCGTGGTGAAGAATATGGGGGAACGCAAAGGAGGAGGTCCTACGTTCGGGAATAGCACAGTTTCAGTGGCGTCGGTTGTTGTCGGTATTGCACTTATCGGTACTTTGTATGTAGCCAATGTCCCTGGCATGGCGCGCGCATCAGGTCTCATTGCGTCTCTTCGACCGTATGAAGCTGGTCTTACAGAAAATTTTGCACACTTTAAAAAGGTAGTGCAAGGCGGTGGCATTGGTCGTCAAGAAGTGCATGAACAGTTGCTTCAGTTTGCTTCAAGAATTAGAACACAGGAACTCGCATCATTCAGTACTCAAGAGTTCAGAGATGAAGTAGCATTGTTTGCTATCGAACGCTTTGATGAAGAGGTTACACGTACACCGAATGATGCCCGTCTTCAAATTTTCTTTGGTTCATTTCTACGACAGTTAGGAGTATACGATCTTGCAGAAGAGCATATTGTGCGAGCGCAAGAATTGTCGCCCCGCAAACCAAGCATTCTATTTGAACGTGCTGTTCTTTCTGCCGATCAAGGCGATATGGAAACTGCACTTATATATTTTAAAGAGGCGTATGAGCTAGAACCACAGAATGAACAGGCGCTGAGTTTTTATGCCGCAACAGCAATTAGAGCAGGTAAAGCGGAACTAGCTGATTCATTGTTACTAGAACAGTTTGGAACCGTTGATATTGTGGACCCGTATATTCTTCAGGCGTATATCGATACAGGTAATACTTCGCGTATTGTTATGATGGCAGAAACTCGTGTTCGTGAGAACCCAGAGAATCTTCAAAATTACCTCGAGCTTGCTTCTTCATACCTACAGGTAAACCGCCGCCTCGATGCTATTAGTACACTTGAGAAAGCAATAGCTTTTGACCCGAGTTTTGAAACACAAGGGCAGTATTATATTGACGAGATTCGTGCAGGAAGGAATCCGTAGTGGTTGTTATGAGTCAAAAGAAACGCGTTGTTGTATCTGGTGGATTTGACCCACTCCACATTGGTCATATTCGAATGATGAAGGAGGCGCGTAATTTGGGTGATTATCTTACGGTTATTTTAAACAACAACCACTGGCTTCTTGATAAAAAAGGCTTTGTGTTTATGGACGAAAAAGAAAGAAAGGAGATTCTTCTGGAATTTCCTTTCGTTGACGAGGTGGTTATTAGCTCCCATAAAAAGGGGGATACAGACAGAAGTGTTTCTCGAGAACTTGAATACTTGAAGCCGCATATTTTTGCTAATGGGGGAGACCGGAATGAAATTGATGCAAAGAATCCCGACTCGTCTCTCTATAAAGATATCCAAACCTGTCAAACAAATGGAATTAAAATTGTTTTCGGTGTTGGTCATGGGGGTAAGGTACAGTCGAGTTCGTGGTTGGTTGAGGCCGTTCGGTCTCAATCAGATCGTTCATTTTTCAAAAGAGTTTTCAATTGGTTGAGAAATGAATAAATTTTTGTTATCATAGTTCTGTGAGTGTCGACACATACGTGTTGGCTTCCAAAGATCTACGAAAGACTCCCCTCTGGGGAGTTTTTTGTTTACGATACACATTAGTGCTATCGTAATAAGGTATTGTCTCCTGTTCTGCGGCTGGCGGCGGCACTCACATAAGATCTTTTTGGAGCTCGCACCCGTCGGTCGCAGAATGGAGATAATCTTTCATGAATACGCACTCGGAATCGTTTAGCACTCTTACAACACTCCGTGTCGGAGGTGGCATTAACCATGTCGAACGTCCGGAATCTAAAGATGATTGTGTTGCACATGTTCGTTCTTTAGACGAAAAAAAAGAAGAACTTCTTATTCTTGGGGGTGGATCAAACGTGCTTGCACGTGATGATTTTTTTACTGGGACAGTACTCATCCCTTCGTTTAACAATATTGTATTTGAATCAGTAGGAGATACTGTCCGTGTGATTGCCGACGCGGGAGTAGTGTGGGACACATTAGTTGAAAAAACAGTTGAGCGTGATTTGTGGGGATTCGAAAATCTTTCTTCAATTCCTGGAAATGTTGGTGCTGCACCAATGCAAAACATCGGGGCGTACGGCTCAGATATCTCAGAAACACTTGAGTACGCAGAAGTATATGATCGTTTAGAAAAGAAAATACGAATACTATCTCACAAAGAATTAGCGTTTGGTTATCGAACGAGTGTTCTAAAAAAAGAACGAGGTCGGTTTGTAGTGCTTTCTGTTTCTTTTCTGCTTTCGTCCAAGTCAAAACGAAAACTCAGTTACAAGGATTTACAAGAACGTTTTGGTGATTCTGAACCAAGACTTGGAGAAATTCGAGATGCTGTAATTGATATACGTAAAAACAAATTTCCTGATTTAAGTCTTTTCGGTACTGCTGGTTCTTTCTTTCTCAATCCAATTCTTTCAGGCAGGGAAGCGAGTGCCCTTATTGCGCAGTACCCCAACATTCCTCATTTCCCTGATGGTGAACAAACAAAAATTTCACTCGCATGGCTTCTCGATAACGTTGTTCACGCAAAAGGTATGCGTGTAGGAGACGCATTTGTGTGGGATAAACAACCATTAGTTATTGCTACAGAAAAATCTGCAACAGGAAGTGATGTGCGTGCACTTATGAACGTAATACAAGAAAAAATATTTGAAGTAACAAAAATAAAAATTGTTCCTGAAGTTTTTGTTATGTAAACGCATTTTTATGCGTAGCAAATAAAAAAATGTTATCCACAAAAACTTTTTTTTATTGCGCACGTTGCATGTTCACATTACATAATTAAGAAAGCTTGTATTGCAACGTGCAAACAACGACATGCAATAAGCATTACGTTGGGTCGACCGTTTGTGTATACAAGTTGCAACTCATTACATCAAAACATTTGATCATTATGAAACGACGTCGAACAGCAAAGAAAGCGGCTAAGAAAACTACTCGCCGCAAAGTAGCTAAGAAGACGACACGTCGCAAGCCTGCAAAGAAGGCTGCAAAGAAAACAACGCGTCGTCGTAAGCCAGCTAAGAAAGCTGCAAAGAAAGCAGCACGTCGCCGAAAGCCAGCTAAGAAAGCGGCTAAGAAAACTACTCGTCGACGTCGCCGATAGGCGTACCTCGACCGTGTTTTCACGGCAACAAGCAAAAAGCCCTGAGTTCAGGGCTTTTTGCTTATATGGTAGTATAATTTCCATCAATGAAGTTTTTCTCCTCATTCTTAGCTTCACAAAGTCCGCTTCTAAAAGCGGGTGAAAAAGTTGTACCTGTTGTAGCCAGTTTTGAGGAGGCTATGCAGAAACGCTCTGATGAAGAACTCCGTTCTTTCACTGATGAATTAAAGAAATGTCTTGAAAATGGAAAAACACTTGACGATATATTGCCCGAAGCTTTTGCTCTTGTTCGTGAAGTATCCCGTCGCACTCTTGGAGAGCGTCACTATGATGTACAGATCATCGGAGGATACGTACTTCACAATAAAGGTATTGCAGAAATGCGCACCGGAGAAGGTAAAACGTTGGTAGGAACACTCCCTGTGTATTTGAATGCGCTTTCAGGGAAGGGAGTTCATGTTATTACCGTTAACGATTATCTTGCTCGACGTGACGCAGTCTGGATGGGACAAATTTATGCGGCACTTGGTCTTACTGTAGGAATTATTAATCACGAATCATCGTTCATGTATGACCCTGCTCATACTGAGAAAGATAAAGAGCGTGATGAGCTAGGAGGTTTTAAAGTGGTACATGATTTTTTGCGTCCTGTATCCCGCGCCGAAGCATATCGCGCGGACATCACGTATGGAACAAATAATGAATTTGGTTTCGATTATTTGCGTGACAACCTTGTCTATTCAAAAGACGAACTTCGACAGCGCTCTCGAGACGAAGGGGGACATCACTTTGCAATTATCGATGAAGTCGACTCAATTTTAATTGATGAAGCTCGAACACCGCTCATTATTTCTGGACCTGTCCGTGACCCTGAAAACTTGTATCAAACGTTTTCACAGATTGCTTCTTCTTTCAAAAAAGAAGAGGATTATACGGTTGACGAAAAACAACGAGCAGTTCAGATAACTGATGCTGGTATAGAAAAGGCTGAAAAGGCGCTCGGTATTGAAAACATGTATGCCGAAGGAGGAATAAAATTCGTACACCACCTCGATGCGGCGGTAAAAGCACATGCGATTTTTTCTCGTGATAAAGACTACGTCGTAAAAGATGGTGCCATAGTGATTGTCGATGAATTTACTGGCCGTCTACAGCCAGGCAGAAGGTGGTCAGAAGGACTCCATCAAGCAATTGAAGCAAAAGAAGGGCTCTCAATTCAGCGTGAAAGCCAAACGTACGCTTCAATTACATTTCAGAACTATTTCCGCATGTATGAAAAAACTGCGGGTATGACAGGTACAGGACTCACGAGTCAAGAAGAGTTTCGCTCTGTCTATGATTTAGACGTCGTTGCAATTCCAACACATCGTCCCGTACAACGTATTGATCATGATGATCTTATTTTCCAAACAGAGAACGGGAAATTCATTGCACTTGCTCGTGAAGTAAAAGAGCGAAACAAAAAAGGTCAGCCCGTTTTGATTGGTACAACATCTATTGAAGTAAATGAACGTCTTGCGGCACTCTTTAGAAGTGAAGGAATTCCTCATGAAATGCTTAATGCCAAAAACCACGAACGCGAAGGAGAGGTTATTGCGCAAGCGGGAAGGAAGGGGGCAGTAGTTATTGCGACAAACCTTGCGGGTCGAGGCGTTGACATTAAGCTTGGCGGAAACCCAACAACAAAAGAATCGTACGAAGAAGTGAAACAGCTTGGCGGTTTGTACGTTGCAGGTACTGAACGTCATGATGCGCGGCGTATCGATAACCAGCTGCGCGGTCGAGCTGGTCGCCAGGGTGACCCAGGAGAAACACAGTTTTTTGTATCACTTGAAGATAAACTCATGCGTATCTTTGCATCAAGTACGGTGAAAGGTCTCATGGGGCGCTTAGGTATTCCTGAAGACGAACCAATACAAAATCGTATAATCAGCCGCTCTCTTGAATCAGCACAAGAAAAAATAGAAGGGGTAAATTTTGACGCACGTAAACACGTCCTCGGCTTTGACGATGTTCTTAATCATCAACGCCATACTATATATGCACACCGTAGAGATATTCTTTCAGGAGACAGCGAGGAGGTGCTATCAATTGCGCGGGAGCATCTTAATGCGGCTCATGCGGATGTGTCAGTTCTAGAGAATCAAGAAAAAGCACTAGGAAGAGACGTATTAGTGCAGGGGGTTCGTCGGGCGCTTTTGCAGGCGTATGACTTGCTGTGGATAGAACATCTAGAAACTATGGATTATTTGCGTTCTTCAGTAAATCTTCGTTCGTATGGAGGCAGAGATCCATTTATTGAGTATCGTAAAGAAGGACTTCGCCTCTTTAGAAATCTAGAAGAGAATCTTTCACAATTTGTTGCAGAGGCACTACCACGCATTGGAGCTCAGAGTGTAACTATTGAACCGATTGTTCTGAGTGCAGATGGAACTCATAAAAAACTGGGAAGGAATGACCACGTAACCATTACTAACGGGACAGAAACTAAAACCATGAAATTCAAAAAAGCAGAAGAGCTTTTGAAGAAGGGGTGGAAGTTGGTTGACTCCCAATAATGATATAGTGAGCTCATGAACCTCGTTGCTCGTTTCCTAGGAACCATCTTGGCGCTTCTTATTGCCGCATACTACATTCAAGGGTTTGAAGTAGATTCTTTGTATGCAGCTGCAATCGTGGCGCTTATTTTAGGGATTATCAACATAACGTTAAAACCGCTTGTGTTGCTTATAGCACTCCCACTTCAGATACTCACACTCGGCCTTTTTACCTTTGTAGTAAATGCGTTGTTCCTTTTATTTGTTGCGTCGTTCGTTGAAGGGTTTGCTGTGCTAGGTTTCGTCCCTGCATTGCTTGGAGCGCTCCTCATAGCGGCAGTACTTTGGATTTTAGATATATTCTTTTAAGAGAGCAGTAAGTAGAGGGTAGAATGTAGAAAATGAACGTAGAACCACAACAAAGCGGGTTCAGGAATCTTCTTGTCTGGCAAAAATCAATGGAAGTTGCTAAAACAGTCTATGATGTTGTTGCGGAACTTCCCAGTGATGAACGTTTCGGGCTCACCAGCCAGATACGACGTTCTGCGATTTCTATTCCATCAAATATAGCCGAAGGATCAAAACGAAGAAGTAAAAAGGATTTTATTCAGTTTCTTCGTATCGCCGGAGGGTCTGCAGCAGAGCTAGAGACGCAATTATTGCTAGCAGACGAGATTTACGGCATTTCTGCAATGGAAAGAGTTTACCCAACTTTGAATGAGGTACAAAAGATGATAGAGTCACTAGCTAAGAAATTATAACTACCTTCTACTCACTACTTTCTACATTCTTATGAGCTTTGTTGATGAAATCACGTTAAAGGCTACCGCAGGCAAGGGGGGCGACGGCGTTGTACGGTGGCTCCACACACGCGAGAAAGCGCTTGGAGGACCGTCTGGGGGGAATGGCGGACGTGGAGGCGACGTTATACTTCGTGGTATCCGCGATTTGAATATTCTGATGAGATATCGGGGTAACTCACAATTCAAAGCTGAACACGGAGAGGCTGGATTTCGAAATGAAATGGAAGGGAAAAATGGCG
>Ga0210057_1001807_pt1 | contig 31808 bp, 36 predicted proteins | sample CryGeyCG2114_010_2_FD_183968 | JGI IMG/M metagenome (GOLD analysis project Ga0210057, IMG submission 183968) | Groundwater microbial communities from aquifer - Crystal Geyser CG10_big_fil_rev_8/21/14_0.10 (SPAdes) (version 2) | ecosystem: Environmental > Aquatic > Deep subsurface > Groundwater ...
ATTTTCATCTATACCTCCTTTCAGCTCGGATAGTGATTTAATACCTGAAATTTCAAGTGCCGTTTTCACATATCCCAAGCCTCTTATTCTAACTGAAAGGTGTATACGATCAGCTGGCTCACCTACAATATCTTATTGACAAAAGAGCCTCAATCTGTCTATCATATATATAGATTAAAAAACTGTCCATGTATAAGAGGTTATTAACGATCAATAAAGGTTTTACCCAAGCACCAAAACTTGGTGCTGGGTTTACTCTCATAGAGCTTCTTGTAGTTATCGGAATCCTGGCAGTACTTCTTGCTATTACACTTATTGCAATTAACCCTGCGCGACAATTCTCCCAGGCAAATGATACTCAAAGAAGCTCTGACGTAAACGCGATTCTTAATGCTGTTGGACAATACGCAGTAGATAACAAAGGAAACCTCTCAGGTCTTGGAACAATTTCAACAGATCCATTAGCGCCAACTGCTATTTCTACCGCAGGTACTGGAGCAACTTTCTGTAACGCACTGGTAACCCAATATATTGCGGCACTCCCTGTAGATCCGCAAACTGGCGCTTGGACAGACTGCGCTACGTATGACACTAGTTACACAATAGTTCAATCAGCAACGGACAGCAGGATAACCGTAGGAGCCACAGGAGAAATAACACCAGTAATCTCAGTAACTAGGTAAATCTTATATAAACACCCAGACAGCAGAAATGCTGTTTTTTATTTGCAGAATTTATCTTAAGCCTAACTCTTTTATTATTTGGGGAATAATTTTTTGAATCGCTTTGTAGCGATGGTTGTATAATCTCATCTCGCCCTCTGTTAGCTCATTCTCGTGATAGTATTTATTAATCTCGGGAATGAAGAAAAAAGAACGGTATGGGTAACCCTTCAAAAGTTTTAGAAATGGTTTTTTAGCAATAACCCCCTTTACCTCTCCTTTTTGCTGTAGAATCTTACCGCTTGGCGAAATAAAAGTAATAACAGTGCGAAACCAAGCAGTCCTGTTGTTACCAGGAAGCTTTTTAGCGACTTTCCTCATGTGTTCTATCAAGTCTTTTTCAGTAGCGTCTTTACCAATCCAGCGCCTGCTGTGAACTCCGGGCGCGTTATCGAGTGCTTCTATCTCAAGTCCTCCATCGTCAGAAATTACAGGAAGACCGCTCTTTTCCATAAAAAACCTTGCTTTCTTTAATGAATTCTCAGCATAAGTTTTACCGTCTTCTTCAATGTCATCTATTATCTTAACGTCTCCTAGTGACAAAATTTCAAATGGCAAATGCTTTAGAAAAGAGCTAATTTCTTTTAGCTTTCCGGGATTATTTGTCGCTATCAAAAGTTGCTTCATTTTTAATCTTCTTAGTTAAATGCTTTGAGTCTTACCCCTCTTTAATAAGCAGTTTCAAATTTAATAAACAATTTCAAATACAGCCACCCCCATAGTTCTACTCTAATACAGCGCAGTATCGAAGTTTAGAGTACCTCCTTTAATGATTTTCTCTTCTTCCTTTTGCGAATCTCTTTCTCTGCTTCTTCTACTACTCTTTCATGTAGAAAATATGTGGGATATTTTTTTCTTATAGGAACTGGATTTAGTCTATTTTTTTCTACATCCTGTTCTGTTTTTATTAAAAACTTTACGGCAAATTCTAACCCGTCTGTGCCCGACTCTAATTTATTGCTGATGTTGGAAATTGTAGAATCGGTTACTTTAACAACTCCTTTAATCGCTCTGTAATCATATCCTTCTAAAAGCATTTTGGCGATTTGAATTCTTTTTGCAAGCATTTTCATTTCTGTATGCGTTAGTAGATCATTCAAAAAAATTTTGACCTGCTGCTTATTTTCAAAAGCGGCTATAGCACTCCAAAAATTATTTAACAACTTATTAAGATTCTCTGGTTCAATCTTAAATTTAGAAATCTTTGTCATATAGCGTACAATAACTATTGTAATAAACTTTTTACTCTAATACAGCGCTGTATTAGAGTGATTATTGCTTTTCTATTTGGCCTATTGAACTATAAAGACTCAATTATCTGCCTTGAGCAGCTTCAAAAAGCCTATTTTTCACAAACTTTTTGTCTAAAGATGCTAAAAGCCAGCCGGCCTTTGGCCCATGGTCTTTGCCGATAAAAGAAATATACAAAGCGGCAAATGCGTCTTTTGATGTTATATTACTCTCTTTTGATTGATTATATATAAGAAGCTGTAAATCATCAGCAGACATTTTTTCTTCAATTTTGTCACTTAGCGCACTTAGATAACTTCTTTGCTCATTAGAAAGATTATTTATAGACTCGGGAAGCTTTTCCTGTATAAGATATTTTTCATCTTCAGGTGCGTATTTCTCAATCCAAACCTTTGCATATTCTGCCCAATCTTTAATATCAGCTTTTTCCAACTCTTCACTCATGTTAGGCATCTGTACCCACTGCGCAAGAGTTGAAAAGCGAGTTTCCGCAGGATAATTTATTTCTCCAACCTGTGAAAGTTCGAAGGCTCTTGCCTCGTCGTCCCCAACATTTTCTTTATGCTTTTTTGCACACGCCTGATAGTCATCATATAGCCTTGGAATTATTTGCGTACCGTTAGGGTTAAATTCTACGGCTTGATTTGGGGGAGTTTTTATCATTAAAAAGCGGGCCACCTCGGGGGGCAAAACTCCCAATAATTCCGCTCCTGTTAAACCCAAGCCCTTTGATGAAGACATTTTCTTTCCGTTATATAAGAAAAATTCATAAGGAAGCGCAAGAGGCGGTTCCTGATTAAATACATCTTTAATTATTTTTCTTGCTACATCATACGTTCCTCCGGCTGAAGCGTGATCCTTTCCAGCTCCTTCAATGGTTACTTTAAATGTCCACCACTTTGCCGCCCACTCGACTTTAAACGGCATTTTTGCATTTCCTTTGAATGGAGAAATTTTTCCGGTCGTACTGCATCCTTCCGCCCACTTAACTAAATCTTTTGCGCACTCAAAAGAGACTTCGTTTCCATCCCACCCGATAACCTTAGTTGTTCCAAGTTTTCCGCACTCAGGACAAATTACCTGCAAAGGATACCAGTCTTTTGGAATTTCCTTACCATACATTTCAAAGTATGCCTTCCTTACTTTTTCAGCGTTATCTAAAACGAGTTTAATTGCGTCATCATATATTCCCTTTCTATAGTAATCTGAAGCAAGATAGATTTCCGCATGAATATTTAATTTTTCAAACAGACTTCGCATCATACCGCTATAATAGTCACCAAAAGAACCGCTTCCATCCGGAGAGGGGGCATTACAGATTGGAATTCCCATATATTGGCCTAAGCTTTCCTTCAAATTTTCCGGAAGACCGTCAATCGGATCCAAATCGTCAAAGCCGAAAGTGAATTTCACATCCCCTCCCTGCTCTTTAATGATTTTAAATAAAGTATCGTGAATAACAGGGCCTTTTAGCCCTCCCATATGAACTATTCCAGAAGGAGTCCACGAGTCATTAATCCGCTCCTCTCCTTTTCTGTCTCGTAAAATTTTATCTGCCCAGAACATAGTTGAATTATAACATCCGATAAAGCATTTAGGATATTGCCAGAAGTTCTATGATCTCCCCCTCCCTCATCTCTCTTAAATTATCCGCCACCAAACCGATTAACTCCGACCCCAAACCCTCAATAGCACTTTGCGAATTAATGCCCGAAGAGCTCTTGTTGACCGTTCTAATCCTTTTTAACTCTTCATTTATAATTTCTATGTATCCATTGACTCCTATACTGTATTGCAGATAGAGATCGGGATTCTCGGAAATAGAAACTTCAACTTTACCAAGTTGAGGATGCTTAAAAGAATACTCTCCTGAACTAAATCCTCTAATAAAATCTATGTTTTCGTTTTCTACATCAGACATGATTTTCACCTCCTTAAAACCACTAAAAAACCCCTCTTTGAGGGGTTCACGTCTTCAAAATTATTTTCTAATTACCAAAGAAAGAACTCCCTCATGAAGGGTTTTCTTTAGTTTTTTTAGAAACAAGATTAAATTCGCAATTCATTAAAGCTAATATAGCAAAAACTGCGCTAGTTTGCAGCCTCAAATTTTGAAATTATGTCTCTTATCTCCTGTTTAATTTTTTCTGTAATAACAATTCTTACCACCCCTTTATCCGGCTGGCCATAGAAAACCTGATAATTTAGAGGGGAGGCTAAAACGGCAGGAATAACAGCTAAGTCCTCTTCTCCGTTTACCTTAATTACAAACCGGGTTTCATTTTTTTTAGTTTTAAAAAAATTATTTACAACAGCGGTTAATTTACTGCTGACATGCCCTGACGGGTTATCTACCTCAATAACCCTCGTCTTATTATCAAATCCCAAATCAAAAATGCTGTTGAATTTTTTCTCTCTTCTTACTACAAAATCTATTATAGAAAGTCTGTTTTTTATACCATTTTTATTAAATTTTGACGTTACAATATCTCCAACCAAAATTATTTTTTCTCGATCTAACTTTTTATTATCAATCCACTTATCTAGATTTTTTATTAGCTCGCCAAACGGCCTTGATAATTTGCTTCTTAAATATTCGGGAAGGATAAGATCGTTACTTAATAGTCTGTTATCAATGTACGCCCTGCCGGCTCTATCAATTTCGCCGTTTTTAATCCTCGTTGATGAAATTTTACCTCCATAGTCTGCTCTAGATATTGAGGTTTTAATTATAGTAAGAGGCTTCATACCCAGACTTTTCCTCTTCTCGTTTATTTTTCTCGCTCCTTTTTCCGTGTCTTTTGTAACTAAAATCGTCTCTATCGGATATTTGTTAGAAATAGCAGGTCCATAAATATCTCTTATTTTAATAATTTCAGCATTAAAATTATTCTGTTTTATAAAATCCTCGACCGATTTTTTTCTGATTCTAAAGGATTCAAAATTTTCTTTTCCGTCAAATGAAACGTCCATCACGCCAATTATCGCTTCCAAAGAGATTTTAAAAGCGTGACTTAAAAAATCCTTATGTCCCTTATGAAATAGATCAAATGTTCCGCCACAGGCGATAACTTTATATTTTTTCTCAATCTTTTCTGGAGTATTCCTTTTTAGCACTAATGTATTTTAAGGATATGGTAGGAAATTTTTCCAACGGGTGCTTCTACTTCCACTTTATCCCCGGGCTTTTTACCTATTAAAGCTTTTCCTAGAGGTGATTCATGAGAAATCTTTTTCTTATGAGGATCTGCTTCCCATTCACCAACTAAGCTAAACATTTCCTTCTTGCCATTTACTTCAATCGTCACCTCGGAACCAATCTCTATAACTTTCGAATTCTTATGTCTCTCTTTTATAATCTGCGCTTTTTTTATAATTTCCTCCAGCTCTTCTATTCTCCCGTCAACTAAAGAAAGCTCTTCCTTTGCCGCATGGTACTCTGAATTTTCTGATAAATCACCCATTGATCGGGCACTTGCAACTCGTTCAACTACCTCTGCTCTTTTCTTGTTTTGAAGGTTATCAAGCTCGTGTTCAAGCTCAGCTAGGCCTTTTTTTGTTACAAAAAATTGTTTCTTATCCATAAATTAGGTACAAAAATACCCCTCAATACTTCTGGGGGTTAAGATTAATGCATCCTTGAGGTACTATACAAAATAGGTTATTTTATGTCAATATCCTGGAGTTAATTGTGTAGTTTTAGTTTTTTATAGTAATCGCTGTAAAAACCGCAACTTTTGGAATCAGATAATTTATTATATAGCAAAATATAGTAACTCCTCCTTTTCCCATACTCCTGCATGACATATCCGCTCTTGTCTATTGGATGAAACAACGCCTTTCCATATAAAACCTTTTCATTTGTTTTCTTTCTATACATGTATAGAAACTGAAGTGTAAAAAGAATTAGATTAATTCCTTTTGTAATCTTATTATTGTTCAAAGTGGACTCTAACTGCCCCTTATCTGTTTTATTTTTCTTATCCTTAATGGAAATCGTGGGGAAATAACTATTTATCCAATGGTTATTCTCTATAAATTTATTGAAAGTACTGCCTTTATCATATAAAACCTTTAACTGTACTATTTCGTGTGCCGAATACAAACTCTTTTTGTCGCTTAAGTCCATATACTTTTCATCCAGAAACATATTCAAACAAAATTTATTCTTATTATCTTTACTTTTATACTCTCTTTTTATTCCGAAAAATTTCATTAAAATCACAACTGCCGCGCGAACTATCCAAAGTGTATTTCTCCGGGTAATTATAAAAAGGTCTATATCATCATTTTCTGAAGAACTATTCATCGCGGCACTTCCGCTGACTCCAATTAATTTCACTCCAGGTATCCTTCTTAATAAAAGTGACGCGTTAAGCGCAATATCTCTTTTCCTAGTGCTTATTTCCTCCTGCATTTTTCTCTTTACCGCAATTGCCTCTCTACCCTTAAGGAAAAAGTATCCCAATCTGTTATCAATAATGGGAATATCGCTAATTTTATCTTTAATAACTTTTTTACTTAAATTTTCATAATGAAGATAAAGCTTTAACTCTTTTAAAGTAAGCGGGTAGTCAAAAACATCAAAATATGAAAACGTGTCTATAATATTAATTTCCGTTTGGTTTTTCATAACGCGAAAGGATTTGACTGACTCCATTTCCTAAGGTTTCTATGGCTGATTTGTAAGAAATATTATCGTTTATCACTCCCCTGACTGCATTTCCTAAGTAAGTATTCATTTCTTTATTGATGCCCGCATCGTATGTATCTGAGGAAAAAAAGGTTGAAATCGCATCGTCCGCTCGCGCTATAAAAGGATAGATTTCATTGTTGTCCTTAATAAGTTCCGCAAGATTTTTCTTAGCGTAGGGCGAACCGCTTCCCCGCAGTTTTGATTGAGATTCAAAGATCATTTGTTGTGTTTTATCCTGTCCTAGAAATTTGATAAACTCAAAAGCCGCTTCCGGATGCTTTGTTTTATTTGAAACACCTTCAGCCCAGTAACTCGCAACCGTTGCCTTAGTTCCGGGAAGCACAGGAACAGGAACTATCTGAAAATTAAGATTCGGATTAAATGCTTTTATTTCAAATATATCCCATGAATAGCCGAAGTACATCGCAAGCTTTCCCCCCGAAAATGCTATTTTTGAATTATCCATCATTTGGTCCCATACTCTTAAGGCCTGGCTTTGAGAAAACAATGTATAGAATTGTAATGCGCTTACAGCACTCTCTATATTACTGCCTGCTAAGTTTTTAAAATCCGCACCATTCTGGAGAAGAAGAAGGGAGATTAGATCGGGAGCGTGAGCAATGTTATCATAAGTACCCATCGCAACTCCCGAAGTAGTTATTTTCCCATTCTCATCAATGCTTGTTAGCTGCCGTGAAAGAGTGTCCAAATCATTCCATGTACTAGGCGGCTGACCTCCTATATTGCTTAAAAGGTCTGTATTTATGAATAGAGCCAGAGTATCAATACTTAAAGGCAATCCATAAAAAGCACCGTCTTTTTTCAAATCCCTCTCAACAACCTTAAAGTAATCTTTCTCAAGCCCTGTATTTTTAACTACATCTTCAGGGAATGGAGAAAGAATATCCTGGAGCTGAATTAACCAGCTGCTATGAAACCTTATTATATCCGGAGCATTCCCTTCTGAGGTTCTTGTTTTTAATCTATCAACGTAATCTCCTAATGATTTTATGTCTATTTTTTCGTATTTTATTTTAATCTTAGGATGCTCACGTTCAAATTCGTCAAAAACAGGCTGCAATACACTTACGTCTTCCCAGACTCCCCAGTAAGTAAGAGTTGCCTCCTCGGATTCAGACGTTAATTTTCCGCGGAATAACAGTGCCCAAATCGCAAATGAAATAACTCCCAATAAAAATATAGCGGCCAGTAAGATTATAGCTATTCTTTTTTTCCCTGAAGAAGATCCCCCTCCGCTGTCATTTGGGTAATAGGGATCTTGCTGTGTTTGAGGTACTTGTAAATTGGGATCCATAAATTGCTATTTTGTATAGTATAATAACATCACGCGTAAAAATCTAATTATCTATTCCCTGAAAAAGATGAAAAATAGATTACTTTTAGTAGCCAAAAGGACATTTCACATAAGCAAGTCGTCCTTGTGGTTCATGGCCGGCTTTGTTATTTCAGGCCTCACACTTCTATCAATTGTAATTATTATTTTTCAATATAATTATAGCGTAAAGGCGATACCCGGAATCTTTGTAGAGAATACTTATTTGGGAGAAAAGACTTATGACGAAATCATATATATATTTGAAGAGAAAAATAAAAACATCGGCGGAAGCACATTTACATTAAGCTATGAGGATGAAGTGGCAACCGTATCAGCAAATAGCTTACATATAGGTTATGATGCGAAACTTATTGCAGAACAGGCTATTGGATTAGGCAAATCATCAAATATCTTATCTAATTTTTTTATAATCACAAATTCTTATCTAAACGGAATTAATTTAAATTCTTCATATACCGTTGACGAAAAAAAACTGGCAGAAACAATAAAACCATTTGAGGATAAAGCGTTCAAGCCGCCTGTTAACGCCGAATTCGTTATAGAAAATGATAAAGTCGCTAAATTCACACAATCCGAAGACGGACAGACGCTTGATAAAGAAAAGTTGGAAAAATACATCCTAGACAGAATTCCCGCAATAATTCATTCCGAGGGACCAAGGGAGTATGAATTGGCAATCCCGGTTACAAAGGTCGAGCCCGAAATAACTACAGAAGAGGTGAACAGTTATGGAATTGAGGAAAAAATTGGAGAAGGCGTATCTTACTTTGCGGGCTCTATCCCAAATAGAATTCACAACATAGGAACCGCCGCCGGTAAAATTGACGGAACCTTAGTCCCACCGGGAGAGGAGTTCTCTTTTAACAAAAACGTGGGAGATATTTCAAGACTTACAGGATATAAAGAGGCATATGTTATATCTGGCGGAAGGACCATTCTGGGAGACGGAGGAGGCGTTTGCCAAGTTTCGACCACGCTTTTTAGGGCGATGCTTGATGCAGGAATTCCTATTACTGAACGGAACGCACATTCATATAGGGTGGGATACTACGAACAAAATTCACCCGTAGGAATTGACGCCACAATTTACGTTCCATCAGTTGACCTAAAATTTGTCAACGATACGGGAAATTATATTTTAATTAAGGCAGATTTTAGTGCTGAAGAACAACGCCTTACTTTTAATATGTATGGAAAAAACGACGGCAGGGTATCAACCATATCGGAGCCTGTTGTTTTGAATAGAACTCCGGCTCCACCCCCCTTGTATGAGGATGACCCAACATTACCTGTAGGCGTAACAAAACAGGTTGACTACGCCGCGTCTGGCGCGTATGTCCAGTTCAAAAGAACTGTTGTAAAAAATGGCGAAACTATAATCGATGAAACTTACAGCTCAAGATACAGTCCATGGCAGGCAGTCTACAAGGTAGGAACAAAACAGGGATAATGCGAAAAAGAATCGCTATATTTTTCGGCGGACCATCTTCAGAATATGAAGTTTCTCTAGAAAGTGCCAAATCAATACTTGAGAATATTGATAAAAAAAAATACGAACCTTATCTTTTTAAAATTCGAAAAGACTTGAAAAGCGCTTTTTATAAAGCGGGCAATCAAATAATCCCTCCAAAAGGAGTTATTTTTAAGGAATTCACCAAAACCCTAAAAGAAAACAAAAATAAATTTGGCGTCGCGCTTGTTGCGGCACTTCATGGAGAATTCGGAGAGGACGGAACGATTCAGTCTCAGCTTGAAAACCTTAATATTAAATATACCGGCTCTAATTCCAAATCAAGCGCTTTATGTATAGATAAATATCTATCTATGAAAAAAGTTGCCGGCATTAATGATTTATATCTTCCTAAAACACTAAGACTGGATATCGACAAGATTAAAAATAATAAGCTTTTACCTTTTCCACTTATCTTAAAGCCGAATTTTTTAGGGTCGAGTGTTTTGGTTTTTGTTATAGATTCCAAAAAAGATTTTAATAAGGCAATAAGTGAACTTAAAAAAGGAAAGGTAAAAGACCTTTTAATTCAGGAATATATTAACGGGATTGAGATTAGCTGCGGTTGTCTTCAGGATAAAAAACACAGATTTACAAATCTTCCTCCTATAGAAATAAGGCCTAAATCGACTTTTTTTGATTACTCATCAAAATATGAAATCGGTGGGTCTGAAGAAATTACTCCCCCTGTTTCGGTATCGAAAAAAACTTCAGATTTGATTTCCAAACTTGCAGTCGAAATTCATAAGAAGCTAAACTGCTCTACTTATTCTCGCTCGGACTTTATATATAAAGACGGAAAGATTTATTATCTGGAAACAAATACACTTCCGGGAATGACTAAAACATCTCTTCTACCGCAGGAAGTACAGGCCGCAGGAATAACTGTTACGAATCTTTTAGATTTTATAATTAGAGAAAGTTTATGACAGGAATAATAGACGTAAAAAAAATCGATGAGTTAAAATCTAAAACAAAAAATAAAAAGATTGTTCTTGCGGGCGGATGCTTTGACGTACTTCACTCAGGACATGTAGAATTTCTTAAAAAAGCAAAAGGGGCAGGAGATATTCTCATAATACTTCTGGAGCATGACAAAAGTGTCAGGTCTAAAAAAGGTAAAGACCGTCCCTTTTTAAATCAAAAATTGAGATCTAAAAATCTTTCTGACCTTAAGATAATCGATTATATAGTGCTTTTACCTTTCCCGGTTGACGATGCTTTTTATTTTAACCTGACAAAATTGATTGAGCCTGATATAATTGCAATAACTAAAGGCGATCCGCTTACTGATGTTAAAAAAAAGCAGGTGGAGGGAGTCGGAGGAAAAATTTTGTCAGTTATTAACAGAAATAAAAAATATTCTTCGAGTAAAATAATAAATAAAAAATAAAAATGAAAAAGGTTTTAATAATTTACGGAGCTCTGGTATTAGTAGTAGTTCTAGTAGCTGTCTTAAGATTTAGGGGAGTAGATCTGCTTCCCAAAATCGGCGGTTCTCCTAAGGCAGAAATAAAGGGACAGGAATTTACACTGGAAGTAGCGGACGATGATAAGAAAAGGGCTAAAGGACTTTCTGAAAGGGAAAGTTTGGATGAAAATAGAGGAATGTTATTTGTGTTTGATGAAAAAGGCAAATACGGCTTTTGGATGAGAAACGTAAAATTTCCTCTAGATATAATTTATATTTCCGATGAAACAATTGTAGATATAATAAAAAATGCGGAACCAAAAAGCGAAGGTGACACAAATATTCCAGTATTTGAGCCTAAAGAGGATGCAAATTACGTTCTTGAAATAAATGGAGGACTGGTTGATAAATATAAAATCGCAGTCGGAGATAAGGTTACGTTTTCCGGAGTTAAATAACCCCCATGAGAGTACTTGCTATAGAGTCATCGTGCGATGAAACAGCCGCATCTGTTGTAGAAAAAAATGGTTTGGAGATAAAAGTTCTATCAAATATAGTATCCTCCTCGGTAGAACTACACGCAAAAACAGGCGGTATAATTCCTGAGAACGCCGCGCGCGAACAAGTTAAATATATTATTCCGGTTATAGTTGAAGCTCTTATCACTGCAAGAAGAGCGGGTGGCACGGGTGGGAGGGCTCCCGACGCGCGCGCAGACGAACGAAGTGAGACGAGCACTGGCGGGAAGGACAACCCGGGACAGGACCCGCGCAGTAAATGGCAAGAGGCAAACGAAATTTTAAAAAATTACATTGACGCGATAGCTGTTACATACGGTCCGGGACTCATAGGGTCACTTCTTATTGGGGTCGAGACCGTAAAAACACTTTCTCTTTCATTCAACAAACCGCTAATTCCCGTAAATCATCTGCTCGCGCATATCTATGCCAACTTCATCTCAACCAGCCCATCCCTAACTCGCCCTGAGCGAAGCCGAAGGGTCACTAATCACCATTTCCCTTTCATCGGTCTTATTGTTTCCGGAGGCCACACCGACCTCTTATATTTTAAATCGCATAATGATTATAAATGGCTCGGTGGCACACGCGACGACGCGGCCGGAGAAGCACTGGACAAAATCGGCCGGATGTTAAATCTTTCATATCCCGCGGGACCCGAGATGGAAAAATGCGCAAACAGAGTTACCAAACCTGACATAAAATTCAAGAGTCCGCTAATAAATTCCGATGATTTTGATTTCTCATTCTCTGGTCTTAAAACTGAGGCAATGAGGTACATTAATGAAAAAGGGCAAGTCAATATGAATGAAAGTGATTCGAAAGTCGTAATAGAAAGAAAAAATTCTAAGAATGGCATGAATAAACGACTTTCGCATAGTGAAGATGGGGCAATGAAACAAGTTCAAAACATACCGTCTGAATGTCACTTTCAGACATATGACGAGCCCTTTATAAATAGCGTTTGTTTTGCAACTCAAAAAGCAGTAATCGATGTTCTTGTGAAAAAAACTCTAAGAGCAGCAGAAGAATACAAGTGTCAAACCATACTTCTCGGCGGCGGAGTTTCTGCAAATAAAACCCTAATTGAAAAAATGAATCATGAATCAAGCCGCCAAAGGCGAGCCTCGCCCAAAAAGGCGGGAATTATGAATCAAGGAATTAAAATTTACGCTCCACAAAAAGAATACTGTACCGACAACGCCGCGATGATAGGCGCCTACGCGCTAGTTAATGGTAAAGAAAAAAAATGGAAAGAAATTAAGACTAACCCCGAACTTTATTTTTTGTAAGTACTTGCCAAAGAATGCTCTATCTCCTATAATCCCAAACTTAATGCGCATATTATAAGTGTGCTATACTTTTTTGAATAACAGCAAATGAAAACAGTAATATTCGTCGAATCACCCACAAAAGCCAAAACTTTAACTAAATTTTTAGGAAAAGACTATAAAATCGAAGCATCTTTCGGGCATATCAGAGATTTACCAAAAGGCAGGATTGGCGTTGATGTGGAAAAGGATTTTACTCCCGAATATATAATCCCAAAAGATAAAACTAAAAAAGTAAAGGAGCTAAAGAGTATAGCAAAAGATGCAGACCAAATAATACTCGCGACAGATCCTGACCGCGAAGGGGAGGCGATTGCTTTTCATCTTAAAACCATACTTGCGGAAGGAAATAAAAAAAATAAGGAGTTCAAACGTATCGTCTTCCATGAAATCACAAAAAAAGCGATTTTAGATGCTCTAGAAAATACCAGAGAAATAGATCAAGATTTAGTAAATGCTCAAACAGCAAGAAGAGTTCTGGATAGAGTCGTAGGATACAAACTCTCCCCGCTTCTTTGGAAAAAAGTGAAAAGAAATTTGTCAGCCGGGCGCGTACAGTCAGTTGCGTTGAGGCTAATTGTCGAGCGCGAGCGCGAAATTGAAAAATTTGATGGACAAACGTTTTATAGACTTACTCTTATATTAAACAAACAAAATGATGTTAACGATATTGTCTTTAATCTCGTCAAAAAGAATGGCGGGAGTGTAGAGGAAAGTAAAAAGCTAAATCTTTACGATGGAAGCTATACATATAAAATAACGAATTTAACAAAAGAAGAACTCACTGACATCGTAAAAGATATAACGACCAAAGATTTTCAAATTTCCAATATCGAACAAAAGGAGTCTAAACGCTCACCCTACCCTCCTTTTACAACTTCCAAATTGCAACAGGCAGCATTCCGCAGATTTGCTTACACCGGAAAAAGAACGATGAGTCTAGCGCAAAAGCTTTATGAAAACGGGTATATTACTTATCACAGAACCGACTCATATAACCTGTCAAACGAATTTGTAACGTCTGCTAGAAATTATTTAGAAAAAACTTATGGTAAAGAATATATTCCTGAAGAACCGAAATATTACAAAACCAGCTCAAAAGTCGCACAGGAAGCGCACGAGGCAATCCGTCCGACAAATGTTATGTTAAATCAAAATGAAATAACTGAGAAATTAGGAGCCGACCATGCAAAGCTTTACGATCTTGTCAGAAGGCGCGCCCTTGCGTCCCAAATGACTCCCGCAGTTTACGCCTTAACAAAAATTCAGATAGAGATAAAAGCTGATGTTTCTGATTTATTATTCGAAGCAAACGGGAGGATATTAAAATTTGACGGATTTTTGAAGGTCTATATGATAAAGGAAGAAAATGAACAGATTTTGCCCGAAGTAAAAGTAGGTGAAAAATTAAATTACAAAGATGCGCAAATTACAGAACACACGTCAAGTCCTCCTCCTAAATATAACGAAGCGTCTCTTATCTCGTCTCTTGAAAAACACGGCATCGGACGTCCTTCTACTTACGCGCCGACTATCTCGACTCTCTATGATAGATTTTATATAGAAAAAGAGGAAGGAAGATTAAATCCTACAAAAATCGGGATGTCCGTAAACGATTTTTTGGTCGCAAACTTTTCCGATATTGATGATATTCCATTTACAGCAGGGCTTGAAGATAAATTGGACGAGATAGCGAACGGGAAAATGGAGTGGGTTCCTATGATGAAAGAATTTTACGCGCCTTTTGAAAAAGATTTGGAAAAGGCGGAGGGAGCAGAAAGGGTTAAAGTGGAACCCGAATATGCAGCGGGAAAGATATGTCCGAAAGACGGCGGTAGATTGGTTATTCGCCAATCAAGGTTTGGAAAGTTTATAGCATGCGAGAATTTTCCCGAATGTGACTATAAAGAAAGTTTTTCTGAAGATACAAATCTTAATTGTCCTGAAGATGGAGGAAAAATTATCGTCAGAAGAACAAGAAAAGGAAGGATTTTTTATGGCTGCAGCAATTATCCGAATTGCAAATTCGCCGCGTGGAAGAAGGAGGACGTTGTTAAAGCAAACAAGTCAAACTAAAATGGATAAGAAACTTGGCGCAGAGGAACTTCGAATTAAAACTCCTACGGAAGAAGATTTAAAAAGAGTCAAACAGACCAGGCAGGAAATTTATATAGTCCTTGACGACGTTCTCGATACTTATAATATCGGGTCAATATTTCGCCTTGCTGATGCAGTCGGCGCGAAAAAAATATATTTATGCCGTGGCTCTGAAACACCGCCAAACACAAGAATTCAAAAAGCATCAATAGGCACCTGGCAGTGGGTGGAATGGCAGTACTTTGCTGATGCAAAGTCTGCAATATCAAATATCAAATATCAAATCTCAAATATAAGAATTATCGGAATTGAATTAGATAAGCGCGCCATCGATTATACGAAGGCGAACTACATACTACCCGTCGCTCTAGTCGTAGGGCACGAAAGTAACGGAATTTCAAAAGAAGTTCTTAACATGTGTGATGAAATAGTGCAACTTCCAATGATGGGAATAAATAAGAGTTTAAACGTAATGGTTTCTTTAGGTATTGTTCTTTACGAAGTTTTAGAGAAGAATAAAAGTAAATAAACATTTGTCATTGCGAGGAACGAAGTAACGAAGCAATATCATAAAATGTCTTCATATATAAAGATTGCCGCGCTTTGCTCACAATGACATGTTAGAATATTTAACATATGAATACAGACCTGCTCGTTATCTCTGCAATTCTTATTATAGGCTTTGGTATTGTCATCTTTTTAATTGTTAGGAAACAATCTTCAAACCAAGACCAAACTCTCGTCGAGTGGCTTAAGTCTATGGATAAAAGACTGGACAGCAGTAACCAGGAGATGAACTCACGATTAAACTCTGCCGCACAAGCCTTCGCGTCCGTCCAAAAAAGCCTTGGGGAAATGTCAGAGATCGGGCGCAATATGAAGGACCTGCAGGAGTTTTTAAACAGCCCAAAATTACGCGGAAATATAGGCGAGCAAGTCCTTAAAGAACTGCTAGGTCAATTTCTCCCAAAAAACACTTACAAGTTACAGTACAGATTTAAATCCGGCGCTATAGTGGACGCTATCATCATTACCGAAGCCGGAATTATCCCGATAGATAGTAAATTTCCTATGGAAAATTTTAAAAAGATGCACGCGACGGAAGATAGCAAAGAGAAAAAACTATTTGAGAAAGAATTTCTCAACGATATCAAAAAACATATAGACGCTATTTCTTCTAAATATATTTTGACGAACGAAGGGACAATTGACTTTGCCCTGATGTACGTGCCATCAGAGTCTGTTTATTATGAAATAGTAAATGACACGAGTCTTTATGACCACGCGACGAAAAAAAGGGTTCTTGCAGTTAGCCCTATGACTTTTTACGCATTCCTCCGCTCTATTCTCATAGGATTTGAAGGGCAAAAAATCTCCCAGCAGGCGCATAAAATTCTGAGCAGCTTGAGAAGTATTCAGAAAGAATACGAGAAAGCGAATGACAGCATAGAGACGTTAGGGCGCCACGTGACAAATAGCTATAACATGATGACACAAGTAACGACAAGTTTTGGAAAACTCGGCCAGCAAATCGAGACTACAAACGAATTAGGAGAAATTGAAGATAAAGAAGTAAGCAAGCTCGCAAGTAAAGTCTAAACTTCCCCATCCAAATTTTTCATTCTAATGTTCTTAAGAACATTAGAATGTTGAGTCCTCTTTGGGTTAGTTTGTGGCGGATACTTCTTCCCTGCCCTCTTTTCATAATAAATCCTGCTATCGTTAATCTTCTGATATGCTCGCTTGCTGTTTTCAAGTTAATTTTCAAACCCGAAGCAAGTTCACTTACCGATAACTCCGGACTCTTTTCTAGTAGATCCAGAATTTCAATCCTCCTATGATTTCCAGCCGCCCTCATCCAGCGCTCGAGTACCCTTTTCCTCTGCATATATAAACATTATCACGTTCTCATGTTCTTGAGAACATCAGAGCGATAATTAAGATGTCTGTAAAATGCTGTTTTAGATGAAGTTAGTTGGAATTAAAGTTATCTTTCTTAGCTTTGAGCTTTGGCGGCTTCTTTTTGATTATGTCTTTGTAAATTTTCTCTCTTAACTTGACTGTTTTGCCTATCGCTTAGACAAGATCATTTCGCACCTTCGGGTCGTCGGGGGCACTTTCATACGCACCTTTCAAGGCATTTATCATCCTCTCCTGTAAAATTCTTATCTTTTCAAATACCTCCTCTTTCGTTGGCATTCTACCACCAAACTGTTTCATTATTTCTTTTCTCCTCTTCTTAGAAAGCTTCTGCCGCATGAGAAAATTATACCACTTAAAAAAACTTATCAAACAAATAGGTTCTACAAAAGGTTCTCATTCTCATGTTCTCAAGAACATTAGAATGAAATAAATTTGTGGGAGTTTTGGGAGGAATAGGAGGATCCGAATACAATTATAGACTACTTACAACAACCCACCCGGCAAATTAAGACAACAAATGAACTAGGAGATGTGGAGCAAAAAGAAGTTAAGAAATTGACCTAGGCTAATTCAAACCGCAAATGTTTTATATCTTCTGGGAGCTCTGAGTGCTTTATTTATTCTTGCCCATTCTTGAAGCTTGAACCCTATCAGAGTATCCAGATAGACTCTATAGTTGTCTATCCCAGTAGAGGGTCTTATTCTTCGTAACGTTATAGGTACCAGCTCTAGTTTCATATCTTTGACAAACTTATAACCGCATAAAAATCCCTGACTAAAGGCGTTTTGAATAGGTTTTTTAAGAAGTTATTTATCATTCTCATACTTATTAGCATTTTATGGAGATTTAGCCTAAAAAGCTGTAGTATTTGTTACACATTATTTGTAATAAAAATAACACCCCACCCTCAAAAGGAGACACTAGAGGAGAAGTTAACTTTGGAATAATAAATTACTTTGTGTTTCTTGATTCTTGAGGCTAAAAAGTTACTAGTCCTTAATTTTTTTTGTCACTGCCGTATTTGTTATTGATATTAGTCTTCCGAATATTTCACTTGGTTTCAGTTCCTTCAAAGCTTTGCAGACTTTTGTGTCGATTTGATTAGTTGTAAGGCTTGACGACAACGATATAACTGATATAGTTGACTTGTTCATCATGCCCTTAAAATCCTTTGTGTTAAAGATCACGACCATATTTCTTTCCTTGTTTGCAATACTATAAACTTCTGAATCTTTCGCACCGCCTTTCCTTAGCTCGTGAACTATGTGTTTAATTGTATGAAGATTGTTGAGATTAGGAAACTTTTCTTTTTTTGGTAGCCCTTCATCAAGAAGCAGTCTGTACCTTGTGTGTTTTTTCGAACTCATCCAAACCGGCTTCCATTAAAGATGAAATAATATATTGAATTTTCTTAAATCCTACATGTGGATACTCTTCTTTAAGGCTTTCTGTTGTGTATCCTTGTTTAACTAACTCTTTTATCCTTTCAACAGGAATTCTAGTACCAGATATCACAGGAGTGCCTCCTAAAATTTGTGAATCAATTACGATGTAGTTTTTTAACTTAGTAGACATATGTGAAGATTAGTATTTATTAATATATGCAAAATTAAGTCCGATTGTCAATTTATTTAATAGACGTAAAAAGGATTAAAAATCCCTTTTAATAGCCATAATTGTAAGAATTATATAAACTTTTTCCTTGATAATAGTAGGGGTCAGTATTGTAGCTTGGGGTTCTCCAACTGTTTGAACGGTTGTAATTATAATATGAGTTGTTATACGAAGACCCACCTTTGTAACCATAATTATCATACCTTATACCGTTAGGATTTGATCTTACATGTGGTCTTACATAAGTTCCGTTACTTCTATAATATCCTCCAACACTCACATAAGCATCTGACGGGGTAGCAATAATTTGCAAGAAAAATATAGCAATAATTAAAGAAAGAAAAATGAAGCCTGCCTTTTTCATTTGATATAGATTGTACTACTTTTATATAAAAATGCAAATGAGGCTGTTAACTTTTCATTTTCCCTTATAAGAAAATGCAACATCCATGAGGAGAAACTGTATCTGTTATAAAATTAAGTATTCCAAAACTCCTTTTTCAAGCATTGCAAGATTAAAAACATAATCATTGTGATTAAATGTTTCATGTAATGGTCGGGCTGTTGTTTTCCATCCGTAGCCATCGGTTATCCAGAAAAACTTATACTTCCTATTGAGTATATCTGATAAATTCCGATATTCTCCCGCCGTAGATTTAAGCTTTGAACCTCCACCGCCGTAAAAATTGACTTCTATAAGAAAAAGTTCTTTTCCATTATCAATAACGAAGTCGTAACGGCGCGAAGATTTATCAACCGGCACATTATAACCAAATTCCTTTTTTATCTTATCCGCATTTGCTTCTTTAAGATACCGAGTCCCATCTTTTTTACACAAATCTTGAATAAATACCTCGACAATATCTTCCATTGCATGACCGCCGCGATTTTTACGTCCGTTGCTATCGAGTCCTGCCTCAACACCGACCATGTAGTCCACAAGGTTTTTAGAATGACAAATAGTATTCATGGTCATTTACTAACTCGATTGCTGAAGCTTCCACAAAGTGAAGTTTGGCAAGATGTTGGTTTTCATTCTTAAAGTTTTCAAAAGCAGTGTCTATATCTGTACCACTTCCATAGCCGAGAACCTGCAGATTCTCTACATCCTCTCCGTGAGGGTCTTGCGTGCTTCCTTCTTTTGTTAAGAAAATAAACTTTTTCATATCTTTAGGTTAAACGATAGTATCCACGCAACACAAAATCAAGATATCCCTTATCGCGCAAGACTTGCAACTGTTGTCGTATTTTATCTTTTATGTGATTGTTCTCGGGATGAAGTATGCTCAGCTCGTTTTCAAATGCATATATGTCGGAAAGCGAGAATTCTCGCTTTCCGAGCTTCCCGACACAACGCATAACATCAAGTAGCCAACCCTTCGCTGATATTTCCTTTTCCTCACGCAAGAAAAGTGTCTTCTGCCAAGTAGAAAGCACCTTTTCTTTTGGCTCAATTTGACGATTTTTGATGAAAAATATTTTTCCGGTTTGAGGAATACTTTGAAGCAATATATTGCACCCGACCCAACCAGCGCGACGTGCAGTTGGAGCTAGAGGTTTTCTCTTCTCGATAATTTCTGGGACAAAAAAGTGTTTTGGTATAACGAAAAAATTTAAAACACTAAGGCTTTGCAAATCGTAATTCAGTAAGAAAAAATTTGGATTATTACTCGCCTGAAGTCGTTCTAGCATTGTGCGATATGCACCATCAACAATCTTTGAACCGATACCACTGCGCTTGCTTTTTAGCTCGTATTCTTCTTTGCAATTTAAGCAGTAAAAATCTGCGACCGGTTGGTTGTTTGGATACTTATCGATATCAAGATGACCACAATTTGGACAAAAGACAGACTCATCAACCCACTGCTCTGTTAAAACCCGAGCTCTTTGCGAAGCACTTGTGTAATTGGATGCAATTTTTTTATCAAAATCTAATCTCATACAGTTCCATGAGGTTTTAGAATTCTTTTAACCTCCTTTATCCATTTTTGATGAAAGTTAAAATCCTCCTCAAAACCTTTGCTTTCGTCCCACTTTCCTTTATTTACGTTTACTCTTTTTCCTGCATGAACAGTAAAACCACCATTTGAAAGATTATAGGGAGGATCTGCAAATACCATATCGAAGTGATTCTCGGGAAATTTACTCATAATAGAAATAGAATCTCCGTGATATAAGGCAAATCCATTATTTAAGTAGTAAGTCTTCATGAAGCATATACATAGTACCATAAAACTCTATTGAATTATATACACTTTTGAGGCTAAATATAGCTAACGGGTGCTCGAATTAATTTTGTTGTTAAACTATAATAAACTGATGATTAATCCTACTTACTTTGTCTATATTGCTGAGTGCGCGGATGGAAGTTACTATACAGGCTATGCTTCAAATCTTAACGACCGCGAAGATGTTCATAACGGTTTGAAGAAAGGAATTGGCTCAAAATACACTCGTTCTAGAAGACCCGTAAAAATAGTTCATAGCGAAGAATTTGATAATAAAACTGACGCTTTGAAAAGAGAAGTTGAAATAAAAAAATTAAATCACGAGAAGAAGATGTCTCTAGTCTCTAGTCTCTAGTCTCTAGTCTCTAGTTAGTATCCTTCAAATTCTTCCGCGATAAGCTTTTTCAATAAAAATAGCGAATCTATATCTCGTAATGTCAAACCCCATAATCTTATTTGTGCTAATTTTTTTATTAATTTAGTTTGACTAATACCCTATAACTATATAAAATTGCCCCACGGTGACTCAAATCACCAGTAGCACTTTAAAAATCGGATAACGAAAGGACACATTAATGGGCCCAAACTCGGAGATTAGACTCCCGTGGTATCCCAATATTCCTCAAGGAATGGCTCTAAGGTTCAAGGTTGATAACGATTGGCAAATACACAGAGTAAGCACGATCATCAGTTTTCTCAAGTACTTAGTTAATGAACAGAGGCTGCAGGTTGCAGATTATTTCCCAAGAATGACACAAGAATCGTTCTTCTTGGTCGCTGCAACTGGCCTAGGAAAAACTGTGGGTGTTCCTCCGCATATTCTCATACGACAATGCGAGGATCTACTCACTGAAGAGAGCTCTGATAGAGTTCTTACAGATATACCTCGAGTATGGGTAGTCGAGCCTCGAATACCCATTGCAATCGATCAGATGGACTACATGAATAAACTCTATCGGGAATACCTTGAAAAACAAGGAGTTCTCGAGAAAGATGACAATCCTGTGCTCTTTGGATGCATTACTTCTGCTTCAGGCCGACGTAATCCAAACGCACCTATCATGTTCGTCACAACCGGTATTATTGCTCTGCTTGCACGAGGAGAAGAACTTGTTGCAAACAGAGACCGTATCATCATTGACGAAGCACATGTGACCGTTGAGCAGAATCCTGATGTTGAGCTAGCTATAGCAATCACACGTCGAGACGGCATTGTGATTGACTACATGTCAGCAACCGTTGATACATCCAACCTGAGGGAAACTTTGGGAGTGGACGTTATCATCAACGCTGACCAGCAACGCTACCCTATCTGGATTCACAATCTAGGCGTAGATGCCGAAGAATCAATTGTGAATTTGGTTGAACAAACCCTTCTCAATCCCAACCCTAACTCAGAATATTTTCCAAAAGAAAATTACGCTCATTACTCCAAAGTAATGAACGACGTGTTAGGTCGAGATATTCGAGCTAGAGGAATGCTGGTCATCGTCAACTCCTTCTCAGGGGAAAACAGTGACATATCACAACTCGCCAGACTCGTTGAAGAGGCACCATTTAATCAGCCCCACAAAGGGGTTGAGGTGCTTCGTCTTGCAAGCGAAGTTATCAGAAGTCCACATCGAGATGCGCAGTTTAAGAAGCAAATGGCTGACATAGAAAGAAGGAATGGACTGTACGTTATTTTTGCAACAAGTGTTGTGGAGATGGGCGTTACTTTCCCTACTTTGGACTATGTTGTCACGATGGACAGCGGATATGAGAATGTAACCATCAGCGAAAGCTTGTTACCTAGACTCATCCCGCTGGGAGTAAATTCACTGAAGCAGCGTTTTGGAAGGGTTGGTCGGAAAAGAGCTGGTATCGCCTATGTCACTCGTGAAGTAGGCGCTTACTACACCACCCAGAAAGATCATGAAATAAACGATGGCGGGTTGGTTTACGAACCAATTGGCCTTCCGCTTCTTAATTCTTCTCTCACACAACTTGCGATGTTCAGCTTTGAACAACAATGGGAGGATGTTGAGAATGAACTAAGAATGCTTGATCTGCCTTCTAGGCTTCATATGATGCCTCACCGTATCGAAGAATTGTATCTTCAACGACAGAGGCTTATCGACTTAGGAATTGCCTACGGTAATTCCCTCACACCGCTTGGAGTAGTCTGCAGTAAGTGGGTCGGTATGGCTGATTTAAGCTACGCCGCGAAACTTCAACTCGCACTCCAAAATCCTGAACCTGACAAGGAGCAGGTTTTGTTCTGGCTAGTTGCCACTGCTCTTTCCGCAACGCCGATTTCGGCGGTACTAGAAAAGCAGGGACGATTTGCACCTCGAGACGACGTACTATCATCAGAGTTGCCCGAACCACTTTTTGAACTAGACACTCGGAGTGAACTGGTAGCTCTTTACCAAATAGTCTCCTACTTCGCAAAACGCTTTAGCTACGCGCTGTGGGAAGCTTCAACAAAAATTGAGCAGACGATAGCTGAATCAGCTTATGACATCGCGTGCGCTTCTATGGGTTTTGACCCTAAAAAGCTCACAGACATTATGAAAGTTGTCACAACTGCTCTCAAGACCACCGTCGACACAAATCGCAAAGGAGAGGGGTTTAAATACCTCTTCGGAAATGCAAGGAACATCAAGCTTTCCGAAATCGACTGGATTGAACTCTCAGACGAGACGAAAGATGCTGTTAATTCAGATCTATTGTCTCTTTCAGGACGACATGAAATTCGGTTTGAGGAAGGTAAGTTCGGACTGGCATGGATAGACGACGAAGAGTCAAGGGAAGGAGATTTTAGGGAAAATGACACCCCGGTCGCAGTAGATATGAACTCTATTTGCACCGGAAAGCTCGTACCACAGCTAATTCAGGAGGAAGAAGGTGAATCAGATATACGCTGGAAACCTATTCATGTTCTCCGAACTTAGGACTTCTCATCTGGGGAGAATACGAACATGATTCTTCAGTGCCAAAACGAAGGTTGTCAGAGCGGAAGAAGTTTTGAGATAGATCCAAAGCAGGCAGCGTGGTTTGAAGAACGCGGGTTATCACTACCCAAGAGTTGTCCATCCTGCCGAGACTGGAAAAGAGCTCAGAAAGACGAAATATCTACGTGCAGTATGTGCAAGGCCAAAAAGCGCATAACTGACCGTCAAAAAATCGGATTTCACAGATATAAAGGAGTTTGGGTAACCCCCACACTCTGCAGAATCTGCGAGCTTCACCCCGAAAGAGCTGAACGCCAAGCACAAAGGGCCAAGAACAAAGGGTTGATAGAGGAACTCGTACAACAGAAAGGAAAGAAAGCTAAGCAAGAAAAGCCGTGGAAGGAAGATAACTACGAGAGACTCTTTAAGCGATTGGATGTTCAGACTGAAGTCTACTCTCTGCCCATTCTTGCAAACCCGCTAAGCTACGCAAAAATCTACCATAAAGAAGACGGAAATGTGCGTAATCATATAATACGCCATCTTTCAGAGCTTGAAGGAGCCTATAGAGTAAAAGGGGAGGAGGTTGTATTTAATGTGATGAAAATCGCTGCAAATAGCTCCGATCCTGGAAGAATTCTCGAGTTCGTACAAGTTGAAGATGGTCGTATTGTAAAATATGACCAGAAGTCCAAGGTGGTACTTGTTCTTGACAAGTATGAGTCGCCACCTCCCAGTCATCGGCTCGTCACCGCATTTCCCAAGACGATTGGAGCAATACTTAAAAAACTTGTAGATGGGAGATGGAAGCCACAAAAAAAAGGAAGGGTGATATAATACCACCATGACTGACAGATCAAAATTCCTCTATGAGGAACTACAAAAAAGAGAGGGTAATCCATCTCAGCTCAGAGACTACAATCTTTGGGACGGAGCTATGGATGGAATGGCAGAAGCGTCAAACACCATAAACAGGGTAGTAGAATGGCTAAGAGACACTAACGCCCGTCCGGAACCGAATCTTTTCGAGATGTTCTCAAACTGGGCAAGGTCAAAAGAGTATCTAGCCATGCTCAACAACCACCAACCGGTGATTTTCAGCGAAGAGCAAGGCAAGGCTCTTGATCTATACACCGTAGAACAGATTGACAATGAACTCCTGGACCTCGATGGTCTTATGGAGGGAGCTGAAGACTACAATCCCACCGACTACCAAGCTCTTATCAACCGCCAACTCACAGAGCGGCTTGAAAAGTGGATCGCGGCGGTATCACAACCGTACGCAGAGATGTCTCCGGAGGACGATGACGTCTGGGACCTTTGCGAAGAACGCGACGAACTCGAATTCGCCCGCGCGGGTCTAAACGTTATCCGGATGCAGAATAACTTAGACACCGGTAAGCCTCGGCTACCCGATGTCGAATACGACCGCTTTCGTACCAAGCTTCGAGAGATGGACGTAGTGTTCCGCAAAATCATAGAGAGTGAAAAACGTGAAGGACGTACCTACAAAGACGTCAATACGCCATCCATCTTTTGGTGGCGACACTAATTTCTTTCTTTACGACAAACCCCACCTGCCAGGTGGGGTTTTTTCTTGGAAAAAAAGGAAGGGTGATATAATACCATCATGGCTGATCAATCGACTTTTCTCTACCAGGAACGCGAAAAGAGGAAGGGGAACCCTAAACTTTTACGCGAGTTTGAGCTGTGGGATCAAGCTCTAGTTTATTTGGCGACCGCTCACAATTCTGCATGGGACATGGCAGAATGGCTACGGGAACCTGATAAGTTTACCGAGCCAGACTTAGTTCAAATGCTTGCGGCCTGGGCCAGATCTTTCGAATCGATAAAGGAACTCGATGGAAAACAGCCTGTGGAACTCGATGAGGAGCATGGGAAAAACATCGAGCTTTTCACTGTCGAGGAAATCGATAAGCAACTCCTAGGTCTCGATGGTCATATGGAGGCATCGGAAGATCACAATCCTGACCTCTACCAGTCAACACTCAACCGCCAACTAACAGAGCGGCTTGAAAAGTGGATCGTGGCCGTAACACAACCATACGAAAGCATGGATCCTGATGATGATGACGTCGGGAAATTGTGCGAAGAACGCGATATGCTGGAATTCGCCCGCGCGGGTCTCAACGTTATCCGGATGCAGAACAACTTAGACACCGGCAAGCCTAGGCTTCCCGATGTCGAACACGACCGCTTTCGTACCAAGCTTCGAGAGATGGACGTAGTGTTCCGCAAAATCATTGAGAAAGAAAAGCGTGAGGGACGCACTTATGAAGACGACCTAACGCCATCAACTTTTTGGTGGCGACACTAATTTCTTTCTTTACGACAAACCCCACCTGCCAGGTGGGGTTTTTTCTTGGGAAAAAGTAGAAAAAAGGTTAAGTGATATAATTGGCATTATGAGATCATACATTAATCGAGGTCAGGAAAACTTTTATAATAGCTTGAAAGAAAAAATAAAGGATGACAAGGATAAAATTTATCAATTTGATATTTGGATGCATGTAAATGGTCAGCTTCAAATTGTAGATGAATTGGTTCGAGAAAATTTTGGATTAATAAGGTTGGATCGGGATTTATATAAACATGAATTAGCTAGACTAGTTATGCTTTTCTCAAGATGGCAGTCAATCACTGAAAAAATTAACCTCCTAACTACACAGCCTGTTACCTTAACAGAACATCAAGAAATGGTGTATGAATTATACAATTACGCTGCTCTGCGGGAAACATACAAGAAGTTTGAAATTTTTTTGATAACTCTAGAAAAAGCTGGGGGAGAATTGTATGAATCTAGAATAAACGAAGGACTTCAGGAAGGAATAAACGAACTGCAAAAAACTCTAGTTGTAACTAATGATGATATAAAGGATAAACGATTCGAGTCTAGCTACCTACACACTGAATTGAATGAAGCCTTACAATCTATCGCAAGGATACAAAAAACTAAAAATAAAGAATCAAATAAATATAGACTACAAAAGGTTGATTATAAAAACTATTATACTCAGTTGAAAAAAATTGAAGAGCAAATGGATAAAATCTTTAAGAAAAAAAGGGGGCGGGAATTGGTCGCTAAAGTCTAAAGACAAAAGACTAACGGCAAAAAGCCAACTTAATATCCCTCAAATTCTTCGGCGATGATGTTTTCCTTCGGGACGTTCATCTGCACGCAGAGCTCGCGCATCGCCTTAACAAGTCCCGGCGGTCCCGCTATCCTATACCTTGCCATCCTTACTTTTTTAATATATTTTTTTACCATCCTCTCAGAAATTCTTCCCGTTTCGCCATTCCATTCGGTCAAACCCTCTGCATGAGTTATGGTTGGAATATATCTAAAATCTTTTAGTTTTTTCGTAGCGTTTTTGAAAAAATCATCAAATATCATCTCGTCTTTACTTGACCAAGAAACAAATAAAGTCATAGGCAGTTCCAGTTTTTTATCTACCGCATATTTTACGATGCTGTGGAATGGAGTAATTCCTATTCCTCCAGCAAAAAAAATCTGGGGCAGATCTTCAGATTCGTCAAAATTCAAATCATCCCACGGACCGTTAAACTGCACTGTGTCCCCTTTTTTAAGTTTTGAAAGTGATAATTTAAACGAACTCTCAATAATCCGAGTCGTAAACATCAGATATTCTTTTTCCGTAGGAGAAGAACAACAGGTAAAAACATGGGTGTCTCCGCGTTCGTCAGGATTTTTTATTTTAAGTTTTATTTCGTAATATTGGCCCGCGACAAAATCCCGCTCGGCCCCTGTGCGCTTGAAATAAAAGCTATAAGTATCGGTAGTCAATTGCTCTTTTTTTAAAAAGGGCAATTTGAATGGGGTCTCGTTGTCTACCATTTGTCAATTATAACAGAGTCAAACAATGTAATCGCGAAGACGGCAGTACTCGCATTTTTTATCATCACATTTCTTGTCCCAAAATTCTAAATTTATAATTTCTTCAGCAATTTCAATAGTTTGTTTTAGAAGAGAATTCACTTCATCGTTTGGTACATCAAATATTTCTCTTTTGTATGCTCCGCTTTTATTCGGCTCGACAAATTCAATTACTCCATTTCGCATTTTATAAAATCCATTCTTATATCTATCAAGTAAAATTTTATAAAATATAAGCTGTCTTTTATAATTCCCGCCGCTATTTCTTGTCTTTCCTTCTATTTCGTTTCTCGATTTTATATCCCCAGTCTTAAAATCATAGACATCAACTTTTCCGGTTTTTCCCAGCGTCTCTATCATGTCAATTTTTCCGTTGAGAAATAAATCATCATTTATCCGTATTCCCTTTATATCAAGCTCCGACTCAATATCTTTATTCCAATATTTTACTCGCGCGTTATAAAATCCTTCCAAGGCTTTTTCTCCGCGTTCAATAAATCTATTAATTTCCGATGGAGTTATACTAATTAGATATCTAGACTCACGAAACTTATCCAGAAGTATTTTTTTACCCCGCACTAAGCTGGTGCCGGGTTTACTTGCCTTCCCTTTTTTAAGGAACACGATATACAGATTTAACGCTTCATGGACAGCGTTACCAAAAAGCCCCGCGTCTTCTATCTTTTCAGGAACCCTTAATAAATTATTGAAAAAATATTTCCACGGACACTCCAGATAATTATTTAAAGCGCTTACCGACAAGCCCTGCCGCCTAAAAACTTCTGCGATAAACTCTTTTGAAAAATTTAAATCTTTGTTTTTTACAACAGGTCTAAATATCTTTTCCAAATTATTGCTTAAGTTTTTCTCAAATTTTTTAACGTCAATTTCTTCCATATACTCCTCAGGAATTTCTGTAAGAAATTGGGAAGCAATCTGTTCCCTCCCGTCCTGAGAAGAATTAGAAAAAGTTATAAAAACATTTTTGCGGGCGCGGGTTAAAGCTACATAAAAAAGCCTTCTCTCGTCGCTATTTTCGTCCTCCATTTGGCTTTTTGTCTTTCTATTTAGATAATCCCAAGGAATTTCAAAGCGGGCGCCGCGTCTTATTTTATTTCCCCAGTGAGAATTGTAAGAGTTAATTAAAAATACATAATCAAACTCCAATCCCTTTGATTTGTGAACGGTCATTAGCCTTACTACTCCTTCCGGTACAACATGCGTATTTTTTTTCAGGGAGAGGTTGTGCTCCTCAAGCAAATCCAAGTACTTTATAAAATCAGCAAGTAAGTAACCTCCGCTGCGCCCTACCATTTCTTTTACTTCATCATAAAGTCTGCTAAGGCGCGTCAAAATTTCCTGAGCGTGGGGCTTTTCCAGAATCTTTTTTAAAAGTCCCGATTTGTTCAAAACTTCTATAAACACATCATCAAGCCTGTTGTTATTCGCAAGTTTTGTAAATCCTTTATCTTTATCCATATATAAATTTACAAATCTTTTAATTGCACTCGCGTCATGAAGATCAAGCGAGTCAAGAGTTTTAGTATTTGTTAAAATTTTCCAAATAGAGGTTTTTTTATCTTTTCGCTCCGCTAAAATTTTAAAGACATCCAGGGGATTTATGTCAAAATTATCCATAAGAAGAACTCTTGACATGTAAATATCATCCGGTCTATCTACAGACCGCAAAAGAAGTATCATTTTCCCAACGTCTATATCCTCAAGAACATCGTTTTCGGATTCAATTACGTACGGGACTCTTTCACTATCAAGAACCGGAGTCAGTGGATTTAAATCATTATTATTACGAACCAAAACTGCTATATCATTTGCTTTTGTAGTTTTCAAAAGTTTTTTTATTTTTTCGGCAACCCAGTAGTATTCGCTGTCGTATGAACTAAATTCCGCCTTTCTGATTTTTTCTTCTCTGTGCTCTGCTTTTTTCACTAGCCCTACGCTTTCAGATAAAATTTCTGTAGAAATTGCATTATGTGAAATAATCGAAAAAGTGGCGTCAAGAATAGTCTGTGTCGAACGATAGCTTTCCGAAAGATTTATAAGTTTTGCCGCTGGATATTTTTTCTTAAAATAAATAAAATTCTCAAGAGAGGCTCCCTGAAACCTATAAATTGCCTGCTTCTCGTCACCTACTACAAATAAATTAGGATTTGGGAAAAATGACGCAAGCATTTCAACGATTGTGTTTTGCGCAGAATTTGTATCCTGATGTTCATCAACTAAAAAATATTGGAATTTTTCCTGCAGGTATTGAAGAAGATAGGGATGAGTTTCTAACTTTTTTATGACTTCTAAAAGCATATCAGAATAGTCATACTTTTGAATTTTTTTTAATTTTTTCTCATATTCTATGTACACTTTTACAAGCTCGTAATTTTTATCAATTTCCTTAAACATCTTTTTATATTTACTCTTAATTTCTCCCTTATATTTACCTTTCGTATTTTTTAAATCATCCCTGCTATTCAAATCATCCTCCATATCATTTAATCCTTTTTTTAAACCTGCTGGGAAAACTTTTTCCATCTTCAAAGAATTAATTGCAGAAAGTACAGGCTTTACATAGTGCGTCAAATCCCCCAGGGGTTTTATGTGGGCTAACTTAAGTCTTTTAATAATATCTTCAATTATCTGAATTTGTTCTACTTCATTAATGCTATCCGAGGCAATTATTTCAGAAAATTCTTCTTGGTGGGTTTGTATGAAATTATTGCAAAAAGAATGAAAGGTAGTTATCTCAACTCTATATGCATCTTGTCCTATTATAGAAAGAAGTCTTTTGCGCATCTCGTAACTTGCCGCTTCTGTAAAAGTAAGCGCCAAAATATTTTCAGGATTTATCTGAGTTTTAAGTAAGATATTTGCTATTCGAAGAGTAAGAGTTTTTGTTTTTCCAGTTCCGGGGCCGGCAACCACCATAACAGTTCCCTCTACCGTATCTACTGCTTCCTTTTGCGCTTTATTAAGACTTTTGTATTGATTTACAAATTCGACAGATTTCATAGTAGGGGTATTTTACCATTAAGAAGCGGGTATCAATAACTAACCTTTAAAATTATAAACACCATAACACTGTATTGTTCTTCTCTTTGAAATATTAATAATCGAAGATAGACTAAAAATATTTGTTGGAAAATCTCGTGAGTTTTTTGTTAATAAAAATAAATTCTTCTTGTAACACATAAGGGTTGCACCCAGAAATAAGTCTATAATCGATGCTGACTTTCCATCTTCTTTCATTTGCTGTGTTAATTTATATAGATTCTCAATTATTGTTTTGTGATTAACAGGCAGCACAGAATCAATAATATCATTCATCAATTCCTCTTTGTCTTTATAGGATTTTGAATCAATTGAGCCTCGTAAAAATTCTATTTTTACTACATCCAAAGTCACTATTACTACACCATTACTTTTTAGTTTTGAAATTAGTTCCCTAAATTCTGAGGGGGATTTTGACGTATCAATAAATACACTTGTATCTATCAGCAAATGTTTATCTTTAAGAGTAGATAATAATTCCGCCGCTGTTGTTATTTCCATTCTTCCTATTTAAAATTTCTTCCTCTTTTTCGATGTGTTTTCTTACTTTATTGGCAAGTTCAATAAACTTTTCCTTGCTAACCATTTTTGTTTTTTTTGCTTTTGGCAGTTCTATTTTTTCCATTTTGCAGTCACCATTAATATTAATATCATTTTCGCGATTTTTAGTCAAATCACTAAAAAACCTTAGGAAGTGAGTAAGCCAGATTCTGTTGGGGCCACTTACTAAGTGGACTTGATCGTCATCTATCTGATGCCCTCAAACTTCGGTACATTGGGTAGTACTCCTAAGCGTACCGATCGGAGGTTGCAGCGGGGGGGATTACCCGTTTCACTCTCACTCGTCACTGTTGCTCTCAGATTCTGTTAATTCAAAATCTGCTCTAGACCCCGCATGTGAGAATTTCTTTGATATTATCAAAGAGAGGAATCTAGATACCAGCGGTTAACCCCGACTTACGTCGGGACTTCCCGTCAGGGCTTACGCCCCGTCCCCGGCACTACACCTGTCTGGACTTTCCTCCCCAAGCCTACTACGGCTTGAGGCGACGACCCTACTTCCTAAGGTCTTCTTTATTATAGGACAAGCTTATCGTCTAGTCAAGTGCCCGATATGCCTCAAGTAATTTCCTCCTGAACACCATTCGTTGAATCAAATTAAAATCCTCCTGTAATAATTACTTAATTGGAGGTGATTGAAATAACAAAGAAAGATAAACAAGCTGTTGTTCGAGCA
>Ga0210057_1001809_pt1 | contig 31767 bp, 28 predicted proteins | sample CryGeyCG2114_010_2_FD_183968 | JGI IMG/M metagenome (GOLD analysis project Ga0210057, IMG submission 183968) | Groundwater microbial communities from aquifer - Crystal Geyser CG10_big_fil_rev_8/21/14_0.10 (SPAdes) (version 2) | ecosystem: Environmental > Aquatic > Deep subsurface > Groundwater ...
TTCTGGAGTAAAACGACAGGTTCTTATTATGAACAAAGTGAATAACAAGGTTCTGGAGTAAAACGACAGGTTCTTATTATGAACAAAGTGAATAACAAGGTTCTGGAGTAAAACGACAGGTTCTTATATTGCCAAGAGGAAAAAGAACCTTTTCAAGAACCTTGTTTCTTCACACTATTCAGAAAAAATCACCTAGTTGGCAATGAGATTGAGCGGCGGGCAGGGATTACATCCTGTTATTACAGGAGTGTCGTCTACGGGGTCTGCGCCCCGAACTGAACTTTGTTCTAGTTCGGGGCTTGACAAGCAATTTGAGTGGGTTCTTTTAATCCGGGCGAAGCTGAGGATTAAAACACCCAGCCCCGCTATAGCGGGGCTTGATCGAAAGGATATCCCATTGCTTACCGTGAGAAGCTTCATGTGTGGAAAAGGTACTTGACAGCCAATCTAAGTGGGTTATAATGGTGATGATTGACTAAATTGTGGATAAAAGTGGGGATAAGTAACTTATTTTGTGGATAATCCTTCGATTCTCTAATTCTCTAATCTTCTAATAATCTAATCATTTAATTATGTTTATTGGAGAATTTTCACATTCTATTGATGCTAAGGGGAGGTTGGCTATACCTTTCCGTTTTCGAAAAATCCTCAAAGATGGCGGAGCTGTAGCAAGATCAGTCAATGAGACCTGTCTTGCTATTTATCCCAGGCAAGAGTGGGAAAAATTGGCTGCCAAACTTACTTCTCTTCCGTTATCTGATCCCAAAGCACGGGCCTTTGCGCGATTAATGTTTTCTGGTGCAGTGGAGGTTCATTTTGACCGGCAAGGACGTATTCTTCTGCCGGCTTTTTTGCGTGATTTTGCCAAGTTAAAAAATCAGGTCATGCTTTGTGGGGTTTATAACTGGATTGAAATCTGGGATGAAAAACTCTGGAAGTCTTATAAAGCAAAAACAGAAAAAGAAGCAGTTACAATTGAAAAGCATCTTTCCAATCTGGGAATCTAATTTTGAATTTTGAATTTTAATTTTGCATTTTAAATTATTAATTATATTGATTGACCAGCAGTGGGGAGAAAACAAAAACCCGACTTTAGCTTTAATCTGACATATACCTCTTGAGGGGATGATCCGATTAAAGAAAACAAAAATTAAGGAGGGGCAAATTTTCTTCCCTGCTGCTGGCCATAGCAGGCCTCCGCAAAATCTCCGGCCTGTCAGCAGGAGGGTCAAAACGGAGGGAAAGGAAAATTAATGACACACATACCTGTTATGGCCATTGAAACCATAAAATATCTTGCACCTTCACAGAATAAACCACATAAAAAATATATTGATGCCACCTTGGGTGAAGGTGGACATGCTAAAAATATTTTGGAAGCCGCTTCTCCCACTGGACAATTATTAGGGATAGAGTGGGATCCTCAAATCGTCCAAATAGCTTCCAAAAACCTGAAAAATTTTGATCAAAGAGTTAAGATTGTAATCTCAAACTATACCAAACTTGATAAAGTGGCAAAAGACAATGATTTTGGTAAAGTTGATGGGATATTATTAGATCTTGGCATGTCCAGCTGGCAGCTGTTACAGGGTGGCAGAGGTTTTTCCTTCCAAAAAGATGAGCCGTTGGATATGCGCTACAACCCCGGCAGTCCCAAAGATGCCCAATACATCATCAATAGATATCCAGAAAATCAACTAGCTGATATCTTCTGGCGTCTTGCTGATGAGCGCTATAGCCGAAGAATTGCCAAAGCAATTGTAGAGGCGCGCCAAAAGGAAAAAATTACCAGATCTGCGCAACTGGCTGATTTGGTTGCAACGGTTGTATCCAGACGAGGCAAAATGTTTGGCTTTGCCAAAGATTTCTCCCGCAGAATGGGACAAATTCATCCAGCCACTCGTGTTTTTCAGGCCTTGCGCATTGAGGTTAATCAAGAATTGGAAAACTTACAAAAAGTTTTACCCCAAGCCGTTGATATATTAAATAGAGGTGGAAGATTGGTTGTTATTAGCTTTCACTCTAACGAGGATAGAATTGTCAAGAATTTCTTCAAAGGAGAAAAAAGGTTAAAAATATTAACAAAAAAACCTCTACGGCCAAGCTGGCAGGAGATTAAAGAAAATCCCGCCAGCCGCTCAGCTAAGATGCGAGTGGCAGAGAAAGAATAGAGAATAGTGAATCATGAATAAAGAATAAAATTTATTTTCATAATTCTTAATTCTATATTCAAAATTCTATTTTTAGGGAGGGATATGTTACTTACCAAATCACCGTTGTATTTGCCGGGTAACCGGCGACGGACAATATCTAAAAGTTTAAAAATCGGGCCTTTATCTGTCCGATTCATAGGAATTGCTATTTTAGCAGCTGCCGCTCTTTTCTATTTGGCCCAAAATACCCAACAGACAACAAAAAATTATAAGTTTCGAGACCTGGAGGATAAAAGAGATAAAATAGAAGCAGAAAATGAAAGATTACAGTTGGAAACAATTCGGCTTAAATCTCTTAATCAGATTAAAGACGCCCAAAATGCACTAGGATTACAACCAATTGATAAGGTCAATTGATGCTGTTAATACCTATTTTTAACGATGATTAAACCTAAAAATCACTCAACACCTATTAGCGTTCGAATAGGTTTTATTTCTGCCTTAATTTTTATATTAGGTATTGGACTTATTTTTCGTCTTTTTCAAAAACAAATTAGCGAGCATCAGAATTATTTATCTTTGGCTCAAAAACAGCATAATATTGCCCAAGAAATTCCCGCCCGCCGGGGAAAAATTTTAGATTGTTCTGCTAATATTTTAGCTGCTGATTTAGAAAAATATACCATTACTGCTATTCCACGCAATATTAAAGATTCATCGCAAGTATCTGAAAAATTAGCCCCCCTTTTAGGCATGGATCAAAAAGAAATTAAAGAAAAAATCACAGGAAACGCCTTATATATACCACCGCTTAAGCGCAAAGTTGAACCAGAAGTAGCCGATAAAATAAGTGGGTTAAATTTACCTGGCGTTATGATTATACCGGAGAATGTTCGCTTTTATCCCGAGGGAAATTTGGCCGGTCAAGTACTCGGTTTTGTTAATGCCCAAGGCGAAGGTCAATATGGGCTGGAAGGTTATTTTAATGATATTTTGAAAGGTTTTGTTGGCGATATTGCATCAGAACGAGACGCTAAAGGCCGACCAATTAATATCCAAAAAATGACTAAACCCAAAGAGGGCGCGACAATTATTACTACCCTAGATCGCAATATTCAATTTTACATCGAGGGCAAATTAAAAGAAGGAGTAGAAAAATATCAGGCGGATTCTGGTTCAATTGTAATAATGGATGTTAAAACTGGTGGTATATTAGCTATGGCTGGTTTTCCTAATTTTGATCCTAATAATTTTAACCAAGTAAAAAAGGAGGATAACTGGATTTTTCAAAATCCTGTTATATCCTCAGCCTGGGAGCCGGGTTCAATTATGAAACCGGTTGTCATGGCAACAGCAATGGACTTAGGCAAAGTCGAGCCGGATACAGAAGATGTTTTTTCCAATATGGTGACAGTTCAGGGTTATAAAATTCACACTGCTCAAGATAAGGCTTTTGGCAGGGAAACTATGACTCAAGTATTGGAGAATTCTGACAATGTAGCTATGGTTTGGGTGTCAGAAAAGATGGAGAATAGCCAGATGTATCAATATTTTGAAAATTTTGGTTTTGGCAAAAAAACAGGTATTGAAATGGATACAGAGACGCCAGGCCTTTTGCGGCCACTGGCTCAGTGGCGACCAGTTAATAAAGCTACAGCGGCCTTTGGCCAAGGTATTTCTATTACCCCTTTGCAAATGATATCAGCCCTAGGGACAATAGCTAATAAAGGCAAACTTTTAAAGCCAAAAATCGTTGATAAAATTATTTATTCCGATGGCAAGGAAGAGCCAGTTACGACACAGGAAGTCCGACAGGTTATTAAGGAAGATACGGCTAATAAAATTGTTGCCATGATGGTATCAGTGGTAGAACGAGGTCATGGTAAAAAAGCACAAGTGGAAGGATATAAAGTAGCAGGTAAAACTGGCACTGCTCAAGTAGCCAACCCAGCCGGTGGTTATTTTACGGATCGCTCCATTGGTTCTTTTGGGGGATTTTTTCCGGCCAGTGATCCCCAAATTGTAATGTTGGTTCGGCTGGATAACCCTAAAAATGTGGAATTTGCCGAGTCCTCGGCCGCACCCTTGTTTGGCGAAATTGCCAAATGGCTTGTTAATTATTCGAAGATTGCACCGACAGGGTAGTACTAAAATTTCTAATGACTAATTAACCTAATTTCTAAATAAATCCCAATGACAAAATGACAATTAGACATTGAATAATTGATGATTAATTAGGTCAATTAGAGCACTTAGATATTAGTCATTTAATGGAAATTCGGACTCTAATCTGGTAGGATATGGATATGAAGAGATTTTTTCTTTCTATACTTTTCGCTATTTTGCGCAATTTGGCCAAAATAGTTTTATCTCGCCATAAGCCAGAAATTATTGCCATTACTGGTTCAGTTGGCAAAAGTTCAACCAAAGAGGCAGTTTTCGCAGTTTTGCGGGAAAAATATCCCAAAACTGGAAAAAGCACTGGCAATTTAAACAATGAGCTGGGACTTCCTTTAGCTATTTTGAGTTTCAAAAAATCACCATCTCTTTTAACTTGGCCTTTTATCTTAATTTGGTCATTTTTCAAAATGCTTTGGTATTTAATTGCGCCCTATCCCAAAATATTAGTTTTGGAGATGGCAGCTGATAAGCCCGGTGATATTAGTTATTTAACTAGCTTTATCAAACCAAAAGTTGGGATAGTTTTGAATGTTGGTCCGGCCCATCTAGAAAAATTTGGTACACTGGAAGCCGTGGCTAAGGAAAAAGGCAAATTAGTTGAAGTTTTGCCCAAAAACGGCTTGGCAGTTTTGAATGAAGACGATCCCTATGTTAAAGGGATGGCACAACTATCATCTGCTCATATCGAATTTTTCCGTGATCGAAGGTTGGAAAATGAAACAGCAGTTGCGACAATTATTGGACAATTTTATAAAATTGAAGAGAAGCTTATCAAACAGGGACTTGGAAAAATTGAAAAATTGCCTCAGCGGATGGTTTGGCTCAATGGCAAAAAGGGGTGTACAATTATAGATGATAGTTATAATGCCAATCCGCTTTCCATGAAATGGGCATTAGATGTTTTAGCAAAGCAAGAGGGTAGACGGGTGGCGGTTTTGGGCGAGATGGCCCAGCAAGGTAAAAACAGTGGCCAAGCCCACCAAGAAGTAATTGATTTGGCAAAAAAGAGTGCTGATCAAATCATTCTGGTTGGAAAAGAATTTCAAAACATGTCAGATATCTGGTTTAAAGATTCCCAAAGCGCCGCAGAAAATATAGGAAAATATATTCAAAAAGGTGATATGGTTTTAGTCAAAGGCTCCCGATCCACTCAAATGGAAAAAATTGTTGACATGTTAAAGGAGTAAATTGGACCATCAAGAGTTTATTATCTTAAATATTCCAGCTTTGATTCGTTTATTTGCTCTAACTGCTCTGTCAGCAATTTTGGCCTTTTTGTGGACGCCATTTTTAACTAATCTTTTATATAAATATAATTGGCGCAAACGTATCCGCCAGGGGGAGACACCAATTTATTCCTCCCTTCACGCCCAAAAAGCCCAAACGCCAACCATGGGTGGACTATTGATTTGGCTGACAGTGATGGTGGTGACTCTTTTATTTAATTTATCTCGTGAGCAGACCTGGCTGTCATTGTTTGCACTGGTTGCTGCTGGGATAGTTGGTGCTTTTGATGATTTATTAAATATTAAAGGTATTGGTCCTCAGGGTGGGGGATTAGGCGGTCGCCATAAACTTTTGATTCAACTTTTGATTGCTGGGATAGGTGCCTGGTGGTTTGCTTACAAACTGGATTGGGTTTACCGGCCAATTCATATTCCTGGTGTTGGCGATTATATTTTAGGGATATGGTTTATTTTGCTTTTTATTTTAGTGATTGTTGCTACCACTAATGCTGTCAATATTACTGATGGCTTGGATGGTCTGGCTGGCGGCCTATTGGCTTTAGCCTATATGGCTTATGGGGTTATTGCCTTTGTCCAAAATCAGCTGGGTATTGCTGTTTTTTGCGGTTGTATTGCTGGGGCGCTTTTGGCCTTTTTGTGGTTTAATATTTATCCGGCCCGCTTTTTTATGGGCGACACTGGTTCAATGTCGCTAGGAGCAACTTTGGGAGTGGTGGCGATGCTGACTAATCAAGTCCTGGTTTTGCCCATTATTGGTTTTGTTTTTGTAATAGAGACTTTATCAGTTATTTTGCAGATTTTCTGGCGCAAGTTTTTTAAAAAGAAACTTTTTTTATCAACTCCCTTGCATCATCATTTAGAGGCCCAGGGTTGGCCGGAGACAAAAGTAACGATGCGATTATGGGTAATCGGCGCGGTTTTTGCCGTAATTGGCATGGTTATAGCTCTCATTGGTCGGGGATAATATAATTCAAATCTCCCACATTCGCCAAGGCTATAGTGGGGGAACAAAAGTTAAAATTTAATTTTACATCAATAGGCCATAAAGAAGACTACCAGTTGTGGTCTTTTTTTGATATGATATAACCATGAAACTTCAAGGCAAAAAAGTTGCCATTTTGGGTATTGGTAAAGAAAATTTGCCACTTTTGGATTTTTTAATAAAAAAGGATGCCAAAGTTGTTATTTTAGATCAAAAAAATAGGGGAGAGTTACAAAAAGATATTCAGCAAAAATTGGCAAAGTTACCTATCCAGTGCCGGCTTGGTCCTCATTATATGGACCATTTAGAAGATTTTGATGTCATTTTTCGCACTCCTGGTATTTCCTTTTTCCATCCTAAAATCCAACAGGCGCTAAAAAATGGAATAGAGGTTTCCTCTCAAACCAAATTGTTTTTCCAGCTTTATCCAGCCAAAATTATTGGCGTTACTGGTACCAAAGGCAAGGGGACAGTAAGCACTTTAATATATGAAATATTAAAGTGCAATATCAAAACTCCCACCTTTGCCAACCTGCCTGCTGGACAGGCAGGGGCTACGGCGGGCAAGCAAAACTCAAATGTCAAAAGAAAGATTTATTTAGCTGGGAATATCGGTAGCCCCCCCATTACTCTTTTACCAAAACTTCAAAAAGATGATTTTGTTATTTTGGAACTTTCTTCTTTTCAGCTGGAGGATTTGGAATACTCTCCTCAAATTGCTGTCATCTTGAATATCACTTCTGATCATCTAAATTACCACGAAAGCCAAGAAAAGTATATTCAGGCGAAAACCAATATTGTTCGACATCAAAGAAAAGAAGATTTTGCCATCATCAATGCTGATTATTTTACTTGTATTGAATTTGCCACGATGACAAAGGCGAAAGTTTGGTGGTTTGCAACCAAAAAATCAGTTGACTTAGGTTGTTTTTTGGCGCCCTCAAAACTAAAAAAAGGGGAGAGAGATATAATTTTGCGCGATGAGGAGGAGGACAATTTCATCTGTCATCAAAGCCAAATCCAACTTTTAGGCAGCCATAATCTTGAAAATATATGTGCCGCTATCACAGCCAGTGCCTTAGCCGGAGCTGATATTAATTCCATCAGGGAAGCGGTGAGAGCTTTCCAAGGCCTGCCTCATCGATTGGAAAAAGTGAGAGAGTTTAAGGGAATAGAGTATTATAATGATTCCTATTCCACTAACCCTTCGGCCGCTATTGCTGCCATTAAAAGTTTTAATAAACCTTTAATTTTCATTGGTGGGGGAGAGGGGAAAGGGCTTGACTATTCTTCCCTTGTTCAAACAATTAAAAATTGCAAAAACATTCGCGCGGTTATTCTTATTGGTAAAATAGCAGGTGATTTAGAAAGACAATTATCTCGGGCAACTTGTCAGGTTTTGCGTGCGAAAAATTTAGGGGAGGCAATAGAGAAAAGCGTTCCAATTGCCCAAAGGGGTGATATTGTTTTATTTTCCCCTGGCGCTGCTTCCCTTGATATGTTTGCCGATTATAAAGAAAGAGGCGAGAAATTTAAGGAAGAGGTTTTAAAACTACAATGATTAAAATCTATCGGCCAAAAGTAGATTTCTGGTTAGGATTGATTGTTTTTGGTTTATGTCTTTTAGGGCTTTTGATGATTACGTCAGCCTCATCAGTCGTGGCCTATGAACGTTTTGGTAATCCTTATTATTATGTTGTTCGTCAAATTATTTATTTGGTAATAGGTTTTATTTTAATGGTGATTTTAGCCAATGTTGATTATCGGTTCTGGCGCAAACCTGCTTTCTTCTTTTTAGTTTTCAATATTTTACTTTTAATTTTAGTTTTTGTTCCCTATGTAGGAACAAATATCGGAGGAGCTCATCGTTGGCTCCATATTGGACCGTCTCTTTTTCAACCCTCTGAACTTTTGAAATTAATTTTGGTTATTTATCTTGCTTTTTGGTTTGAGAAAAGGCAAGAGAATGTGAGAAGTATAACTCGCGGCTTTATCCCCCTCTTGTTTCTTTTAACTGTGATTATTGCTCTTATCATGTTACAGCCAGATATGGGCACAACGGTTGTGATTTTTGCCACTGCTGCATTAATGTTTTTTATTGCTGGTGCCTCGTGGCTGGAAATTTCTATTGGTGCAATTTTATCAGGCATTGTATTTTGGATTTTTATCTTTTCTTCATCTTATCGCTGGCAGCGCTTTTTAACTTATATTAATCTTGGCCGTGAAGTGACAGGCGCTGCCTATCACATTAATCAGGCACTTTTAGCGATTGGTTCTGGCGGTTGGTGGGGATTGGGTTTTGGCCAATCCCGACAAAAATATTTATATCTACCACAGGCTCATTCTGATTCAATCTTTGCTATTATCGGCGAGGAATTAGGTTTTCTGCGAACTGGGGCAATTCTAGTTTTATATCTCTTTTTAGGATTGCGAGGTTTTCGTATTGCCCAGCGTGCTCCTGATAATTTTGGTAAATTTTTAGCTTTTGGAATAACTTCATGGCTTTTGATTCAAACATTTATTAATTTAGCGGCGATGTTAGGACTTTTACCTCTTACTGGCGTGCCTTTACCATTTTTATCAGCTGGAGGTTCCTCACTAATCGTCAGCTTAGCTGGAGTAGGGATTTTACTTAATATTTCACGTTATAGTGAAGCTAGATAATTAAAAATTAAAAAGTCAAAATTAAAAATTGAGATTCAAAATTAAAAATTAAATAGGAGATTAAAAACGTGAAGATTATCTTGGCAGGTGGCGGAACCGGTGGTCATATCTTTCCCCTACTTGTTTTAGCCCAAGCGTGGCAGAAAAAGAATTTTGAAATTTTATACTCAGGTCCGATTTTGCCATGGGAAAGGGAAATCTTAGAAAAAGAAAGAATTCGTTATAAAAAAATTCTCTCTGGCAAATGGCGAAGATGGCCCTCCTTTTGGAATATAATTGATCTTTTTAAAATTTTTATTGGTTTTTGGCAGGCATTTTTCATTTTTTTATTTAATCGGCCCAGATTTCTCTTTGTTAAAGGTGGTTGGGGATGCATTCCCAGTGTTTTTGCTGCTTTTGTTTTAGCAATCCCGATTTTCAATCATGAATCAGATGTTGTTATGGGCGTGGCAAATCGTTTTGCCAGCCGTTTTGCTCGAAAAGTTTTCTTAGGATTTCCCCAACAATTTTATATTAATATTCCAACCAATAAAGCAATTTATTCTGGAATTCCTGTTCGAGAGGATTTTTTTACTCTTTCCAAAGAAACTGCTAAAAACAAAGTTGGATTAACTTTCGACAAGCCAGTTTTGGTTATTTTCGGTGGTAGCCAAGGATCAAAAACTATCAATTGTTTTATCAAAGAAGAGCTTGAAAAATATCTGACAAATTTTCAAGTTGTCCATGTCTGTGGCCAGGGCAACAGTAGCCAGTTGTTTGAGGTGAAAAATAAATTGCCAAATTTGGCAAAAGATTATCATATTTTTGAATTTTACCAAGATATGCCCAGTCTTTTAAAGGCAGCTGATATTGTCGTTTCAAGAGCAGGAGCAACAAGTTTAGCTGAAATTGCTGCAGCAGGGAGAGCGGCAATTATTATTCCCTTTCCTTGGGCAGCGGCTGATCATCAGCGCAAAAATGCTTTAATTTTTCAGAAAGCCAATGCCGCCATTATTTTAAATGAAAAAGATTTGACAGCTGAAAAATTTCTCTCTATAATTGAAAATCTAGCCAAGGATCAAGAAAAAATGAAGCAATTTTCCAATAATGTTAAAACACTTGCTACTCCTTTCGCAGCCCAAAAGATTACTGGGGAGATTGAAGGATATTTTAATGAAAGGCATTAAGTCTATATATTTTATTGGCATAAAAGGGGCGGGGATGAGCGCTCTGGCGATACTTTGCAAACAGCAAGGTCTTAAAGTTATTGGTTCTGATATAGCAGAGATCTTTCCAACTGATAAATTATTAGAAGATGCCAAAATTCAAATTTTAGAAGGATTTAAAAAGGAAAACTTAGAAGTGGTTACTTTTGATTGTGTGGTTATAAGTGCAGCCTATGGTAGGGAAAATGTTGAAGTGAAAGAGGCGAAAAAACGCAAAATTCCTATCTATTATTATTCGGAATTTTTAGGAAAAATCCTGTCATCAAAAAGATTAATCTCTGTTTGTGGAATTCATGGCAAAACTACCACCACGGCAATACTCTCGCATATTTTAAAAGAGGCAGGCGTTGATCCTGGTTTTCTTTTAGGAGCTAACTGCCGTAATTTGCAAACTACTGCCCATTGGGGTAAAGGTGACTTTTTTATTCTAGAGTCAGATGAATATCGCAAATCACCCGATGATTCCACTAGCAAACTTTTTGATTTTTGGCCGGAAATTGTTCTAATTACATCATTAGAGATGGATCATCCCGATCTTTTCTCCAATGAAAAAGACATCTATCAAATTTTCTATAAATTTATTACTCGTTTGCCTCGTTGGGGATTGGTTATTGCAAATCTTGATTATGGGTGGCTTAAAAAATTGAAAAACTCTATTTCTGATAGAAAATTTGAAACATATGGTCGTGCTTTATCAGTGGATTGGCAGATTATTGAGGAAGAGATTGCCCCTCTTGCTACAACTTTTAAATTAATACATCAAAGAGAAGAACTTGGCCCTTTTGTTTTAAATGTAGCTGGTTCTCATAATATTGATAATGCCTCAGCGGCAATTATTTGCGCCCTTAAATTATCAGTACCCTTACCAACAATTAAAAGAGCACTTCCCAAATTTAAGGGCGTTGAAAGACGCTTTCAACTGGTCGGAGAAACCCCGACTGGAACAAAAGTTTTTGATGATTATGCTCACCATCCCACAGCTATAGTTAAAACAATTGAAACAGCCAAAAAAATTTTCCCTAAAAATAAAATATGGGTTGTTTTTCAGCCCCACACTTATTCGCGAACAAAAAAATTACTGCAAGATTTTGCGCAATCTTTCCAAGCGGCAGATCATGTGATATTGGCTGATATTTTTGCCTCAGCCAGAGAAAAAGAAACAACAATAAATATTCAACAATTGGTTATTGCTACCAGACGATATCAAAAAGATGTTAGATATTTAGGCAAAGATGAAAATATTAGTCGATTTTTAAAAGGTATGACCAAAAAAAATGATATCATCATTGTAATGGGTGCTGGTGATATTTATAAAATTGAAAAAGAATTAATCAAAAATGACATTGGTTGAAACTGCCCTCTTTTACCTCTTTTAGGAGTTAAAAATGATTGAGAAATTAAAAGAAGAATTAGGCGAAGTTGTCGAACATAAAGTCTTACAGGATATTAATTCTTTTCATGTTGGAGGAGTGGCAGATTATTATTTTGTTGCCAAAACTCTTGATCAATTAATTGCTGTTGTACTTTTGGCGCAGAAATTGAAAATCCCCTATTTTATTATGGGACGAGGCTGCAATATTTTAATATCTGATTTTGGTTTTCCTGGTCTTTGGATTGAAAACAGAACCCAGAATTTAGTTGTCATGGAAGATAGGGGCCAAATTATTGTTGATTCAGGAGTATTATTACAGCAGATAATAATGGCTGCTGCTAGTCATGATTTAACGGGCATTGAATCACTTTATGGCATTCCTGGCTCAATTGGTGGTGCCCTCTATGGTAATGCTGGGGCACAAGGGGCTGAAATTGGCAGCTTTGTTAAATATGCAACTTTGTTGACAACTGAAGGGAAAATTGTTCGTCACTCCCAGGGTTGGTTTGAATTTGGTTATAGGACTTCGCGGCTAAAAGGCCAGGTCAATAGCTTTCATAAAGAAGATGGGGCAGTGTTACTGTCGATTTGTTTACAACTATCACACAATCGTAAAGAAGATATTATGGAACGAATGAGCAAAGCACTTACCTGGCGCAAACTCCATCAACCACTTGGGCAATTTAGTGCTGGATCTATTTTTAAAAATCCAGCTGGCACAATGAGTCCCTCGGATCCTCAAAAATCAGCTGGTTGGATGTTAGAACAAATTGGGGCTAAAAAAATTAAAGTTGGTCAAGCAGCGGTTAGCAAGAAACATGCTAACTTTATAATCAACGGCGGTAAAGCTCATGCTACAGAGATAAGACAGTTGATCGATTTACTGCGAGCTAAAGTTAAAGAAAAATTTGGTATAGAGTTAGAAGAAGAAATAGAATATGTTGGCAGTTGGAGATAAAAATTAAAATTTAAAACTATAATGCAAGTTTCCCCCGTCTGAGGAGATCCTCATATTTCGCCGAAGGCGAAGAGGAGCTAAGAGGGGCGGCCGCCGGCTCGTAGAGCCTACGGCTCGGAGAGAAGCCCTCTTAAGTGGGGGTCGGGGGAAACTGCCAGGAGGGGAAATTGGTTTTTCCAAAAGTTATTGCCACAACACCAAAAGAAAAACAACCAGTTCGTTTGCCAAAATTTATTCCAAAATTAATTGTTTTTTTAATTCTTTTGGCTGGTTTAATTTATCTTTTATTTTTTTCACCAGTATTTTTAGTCAAAAATGTAAGCCTTGAAGGTGAAGGTAATGAATTATTTAAAGATGATAGTGAAAAGTTAAAAGGTATAAACATTTTTTATATAAGAAGTCAAAAATTAACACTACAGTGGCGTCAAAAAGAACCAGCCTTGGATCAGATAAAAATCGTTAGAGGCCTGCCCGATACAATTAAATTTAATTTAACCTTTAAAAAACCATCTTTAGTTTGGCAAAGTCAGGGCAAAGGTTGGGAAGTTTCCCAGAGCGGTTGGATCTTTAAGGAAGTTTCTCCACCTATCCAGAAAGATCAATTAAGCGGGTTGGAAACGATAAATGATAGTTTTGGGGCGCCAATTATTGAAGATACTCGTAATTTGCCAGCTGATTTAACAAAAGCAATAGTAAGTTCTGATTTTGTTAATTTTATCTCGACAGTTTGGAAAGAATTGCCCAATAAGATTCCTTTTAAAATGAAAAAGGTGACTGTAGGCGAAACTACCTTCCAGCCAGAAATTTATCTTGATAATGGCTGGCGTATTAAAATGGATTCTTTGCGTCAACCCATGCCACAAGTTGAGGCAGCTGCTAAAATAATTAATGCTCATAAAGATGAAATCAAAGAGTATATTGATACAAGAATTGAAGGATTTGTGTACTATAAATAAAATGCAAAAATCAAAATGCAAAAATATGATTTAAAATTCAAAATTTATATCAACGAATCACTATTTTATCACAGCCCGCAGGGCGTAATCACTATTGAATCACTAATTATATGAAGCGCTGGCAGTTATATCCCCAAAAATCCAAAGATCTCATTAAACAGATTTTAATTAATCGAAAAATTCCCAAAGAAAATTGGAAGACTTTTTTAGCCCCCAATTACGAGAAAGATTTTCACAATCCTTTTCTTTTACCAGATATGGATAAAGCAGTTGAAAGATTTATTGCTGCATTAAAAGAAAAAGAAAAAATTGCCATTTTTGGTGATTTTGATGCTGATGGAATTCCTGGAGCAGTTTTATTTTATAATTTCTGTCAATTTTTTAAACTACCATGCGAGGTATTTATTCCAGATCGAGAGGAAGGTTATGGACTGAATAAAAATGCTGTTGAAGAAATTTATCGCCAGGGTATAAAATTACTTGTCACAATTGATTGCGGAATTACAAATTTAACTGAAATCTGCTTGGCTCAAAGGATGGGAATTGATGTAATTATTTTGGATCATCACGAGGAAGGCAAACGCTTACCACAAGCACTTGCCATAATTGATGCTAAAAGGTCGGATAGCAAATATCCCTTTCGTGAACTTTGTGCAACTGGAATTGTTTTCAAATTTATTCAAGCAATTACTAAAAAGCTAAAAAAGCCAGGCCAAAATCAGTTGAAATGGTGGCTTGATTTAGTGGGATTGGCCACAATTGCAGACATTGTGCCACTAGTTGATGAAAACAGGATTCTTGCCAAATACGGTTTAATCGTTTTACAAAAAACAAAGAATTTAGGACTGAAAACTCTTTATAAAACTGCTAATATAGTAGCTGAAAATATTAATCCTTATACTGTTTCCTTTCAAATTGCCCCGCGCATCAATGCGCCTGGACGGATGGATCATGCCAATTTAAGTTTTTATCTTCTGACAAACCAAAATAAAGAAGAAGCGGAAAATTTAGCATTAAAAATTAATCGTTTAAATGAGAATCGGCAGACGAGGCTAGGTAAAATTTTAAAAGAAGCCCAAGCCAAAGTTGAAAAAGGAAAACTTCATCAAAAAAAAGTCATAATGGTAGAAGGTGAAAATTGGCCATCAGGAATGATCGGATTAGTGGCCGGTAAACTTTGCGAGCAATTTGCCCGACCTGCGTTAGTCTTATCAAAGGGTAAAGATTTTTCCAAAGGCAGTGCCAGGTCCATTGATGGATTTCATATTGTCGAAGCGCTAGAGGGGGCAAAAGAATATCTGCAAAAATTTGGTGGTCATGCCAGGGCAGCTGGTTTTGCTTTGGAAAATCGCCATCTGGATAATCTTTATAACAGGCTTTTGGAGGTAGCGGAGTCGAAATTAAAAGATGAAGATTTAGTACCAAGAATTTCTGTTGATGCCAAAATTGGAGCCGAAAATCTCAATTTGGATTTCTATGAAGATATAAAAAAATTAGAGCCATTTGGTATGGGCAATCCCCGACCAGTTTTTTTACTGGAAAAAGCTAAAATTTTAGATATAAAAACGATGGGACAAAAAAACCAACACCTGCGCTTGTGGTTAGAAAAAGATAATAAGAATATTGGCGCAGTTGGTTTTGATATGAGCGGTTTTGCCCAAAATTTATCTTATAATAAACTAATTGATTTAGTTTTTACTTTAGATGAAGACAATTGGAACGGCCGCCGCCGGCTGGATTTAAAACTTTTAGATCTCAAAAACAATTCTTAATCTTGACAAGAACTCCAATTCATGTTAATTTAATTTTTAGTCCTTTGATTCTTAGTGGAAGGAGGTGAAGTTTGTGAGAGGGCCTGAGTTGGAAGAGGTACTTGAGCAATGGCGCTCTTGGTTGAAGAAAAAACAGCCATTTGTTTTTGGTTCGTTGTGGAGGGCCGTCTATACCGAATCCTTTTCACCAGAAGAATACATACAGGTTTGGATGATCGTCCCTGATCTCTGGCAGGCTCAATTTGCTTCCGAAGCAGAGATTCTACCCGTTATTCCAGCAGAACTTGTCTCTGCCCTTTGGTTAAATCACATCCGTTTCGTGGAAGATCCCTACGAGATTCACGAACCTTGGGTTGACATCAGAATCAATCGGCTCTGCTGGAGCGTAGATGAGAGACTCCGCTTCCATATCCGCTGTGTTTGCCTCCACCTTTGTCACTTGATGGTCCTTGGTAGCTCCAAAGGCTATCTCCGACTCGATACCTAAAGCCCCTACCTTTAAAAGTATGGGGCTTTTATTTTTAAGAGGTCGAATACCCGGAAGCTTACTTCGGGGATGAGACCTATTTAAAAACAAACTTTTCCGCAAGGAATACCTCGTCAGCTTGCTGCGAGGTAGTTTATTTATGCTGCTCTTTTGAGTCCTTCCACAATTTCTTCTCTTTGTTTTCTAGCATTTAACTCCATAGCAGTTGTTTGTATTGTTCTTGCAATATCATCGATTAAGGGGCTACTGTGATATTTCTGCCAAGGATTATGCTCTAATTTTCCTCTGGCTTTATCTGTTTCTAACAATCTTCCAAGACGAGTTTTTGGCGAGGCAGTAAGAATTGACTCGGCAACTATTGATAATACTTCATCTGGATCGACATTGGGATAACTTTCTCTAATTTGTTTTAAACTACCACCGATAAATTGTTGAGCCTTGGGTTCATCTGTTACAACCGACATTTTATAATGAGGTTCTTCATCTTCAACATATTTTTCTATTTGAAGGCCGCATTTTAGTGTTGTATATTCAGGTTCTTGGGCTAATTCTGCTGGCTTTAATGGTTCGTCTTCATCCATTGCCTCTTGGGGAGTTGGTTCCCCTTCTGGTCCTAAAGTCATATTTTCTCCTTTCTTCCCAAAAATTGTATTATTGATATGTTTAAGTATATTATATACATAGCATGAAAGATAAATCAATTTTTGTTTGTGAAAATTGTGGTAATGAATATTTGCGTTGGCAGGGAAAATGTGATGCCTGTGGTGGTTGGAATACCTTGAAAGAGATCACTACAACCGTTACACCGTCAAGGGGTGGCTCTCTTTTTTCTGTCAAACCTTTAAAACTTGCCGAAATTAAAGATAAAGATTTTAAACGTTTTGCCTCAAAGATTGAAGAATGGGATAGGGTTTTGGGTGGCGGGATAGTGAAAGGCAGTATAATTCTGTTAGGCGGTGACCCAGGAATTGGTAAAAGTACGCTGCTAATGCAACTTGCAGATTGTTTTACCAAAACTCTTTATATCTCTGGTGAAGAATCTTTGCCTCAGCTAAAGTTGCGCGCCAAACGTTTAGATACTAATACAAAAACGGATTTTTTAGCTGAGACAAATCTTGAATCAATCTTGCAGGCAATTGAAACCAATCAGCCAGAAATTACTATTATTGATTCAATTCAGGCGCTTTATGATCCAACTTTCCCTTCAACTGCTGGCAGTATTGTTCAAGTTAGAGAATGTGCACTAAGGCTACAAAATTTATGCAAACAAAAAGGACTATCTGTAATTTTAGTTGGTCATGTGACAAAAGAAGGTTCAGTCGCTGGTCCCCGCACGCTCGAACATTTAGTAGATGCCTTATTATACTTAGAAGGTGAGAAATTTATTGGTACAAGGATCTTGCGGGCTGTTAAAAATCGTTTCGGTACGACCGACGAAGTAGGAATTTTCCAGATGTCACAAAATGGTCTAAAAGAAGTCAAGAATCCTTCTGAACTTTTTTTAGAAAAACACAAAGAGGCTATTTCCGGCTCAATTGTTACTGTCACTCTACAAGGAAATCGACCTTTGCTTTTAGAAATTCAAGCCCTTTCCAACCCAACTTTATTTGGTCTACCACGGCGAGTTTCCTCAGGTTTTGATTTTAATCGCTTACAACTAATTTTAGCCGTTTTACAAAAAAGAGCAGGAATTAATCTGTCTGGTCAAGATGTTTATATTAATGTTGTTGGTGGCTTGCATATAGAAGAACCGGCCATAGATTTACCAGTTGCTTTAGCTGTAGTAAGTGCCTTCAAAAATAAACCAATTGCTCAACGTACGGTCGTATTTGGAGAAATTGGACTTTCCGGCGAGGTAAGAGATGTGTCATTGAAAGACAAAAGAATTAAAGAAGCCAAAAGGCTGGGATTTCAAAATATTATTGAGACAAGAAATATAGTTGAAGCGCTAAAAAAGATCGATTTAGCGTAGGAGAATTAGTCTAATAGTGATTGCTAGAAAGATAATAATAGATTAATATAATGCGAGCTTTCCCCCATTGAGGGTGACCTACCTAATTCCCGAGCGAAGCGAGGGAAGAGGAGACCAGAGGGGCGGAAGCCGGCTCGTAGAGCCTACGGCTCGGAGAGAAGCCCCCATGGATAGGGGGGTCGGGGGAAAGGAGCAGGAGGTGAGATGTTTCATATTCCAGATTTTGGTCAAAATGATATGTTGATATTTTTGGTTATTTTAATTATTGCTATTGTCGCTTTGGTTATAACTAAAAAACTTTTAAAAGTTTCAACACCATATTTTTTTATGGGCATGCTTGGATTAGTTTTGGGTCTTTTAATTGGTTGGTTTATTTCATCGCCACTGTCATCTTTACCCGGACCTTATGGTCGCTGGCTTCCAATGATTGTTAATATTTTTGTCGCTGTGGCAATTTTAGATTTGTTTATTGCTCAGGCAAAAACAGTGGAAATTATTTTTAATAAATGGTTGCATAAACCTACCGGTCCAGCTACTGAAATTTTACTTGATACTTCAGCTTTAATTGATGGTAGAATTTTATCTTTAGCCCAAGCAGGTTTTATTTTTGGTAAACTTTTAATACCATCTTTTGTTTTGAAAGAGCTACAAATAATTGCAGATTCTAACGATGATCTTAAACGGGCCAAAGGCAGACGTGGCTTAGAGATGCTTGAAGATTTACAAAATTTAGCCAATATTGATTTGGAAATTTTATCATACGGTGAGGATTTTCATGATGTTGATGGCCAGCTGATTAATCTTGCCAAAAGACGCAGAAGTAAAATACTAACCTGCGATTACAATTTAATGCAAACAGGTAGAATTCAAAAAGTTGAGGTATTAAATGTTGGACAACTATCTGAAGCCCTTAAACCGCTTTTAATTCCTGGAGAAGAAGTTGCGATTAAAATTATCCAAAAAGGTAAAGAGAAAGGTCAGGGAGTTGGCTATTTACCTGATGGTACGATGATTGTAGTTGAGGGTGGGGATAAGTTTGTTGGGCAAGAAATCAACTGTCAAGTATCAAAAATTTATCAAACAACCGCTGGGAAAATAATATTTGTTCAACCGAGTAATTTTTTAGGAAGTGGTGAAAGTAAAGTCCGCCGAGATCGCTAAGTTTCCAGAAGAATCTTTTGATTTTACCCGATAATGATAGATAGTACTATTATTTAAGCCGGTCAATTGAATAGAATGGTTTGTTGCCATAGTTGTATTAACAGGAGTTAAACTGCCATATGACGAAGTTAGTCCATATTCAACTTGGCTATCAGATGATTCGTTAGTAATCCAAGAGATAGTGACACTGTGAGCAGTTATTGAACCAGCCGAAACCCCAGAGATAATTGGGGCAGTAGTATCTTTGACAGCTTGGAATGTAATACTTCCCTCCCCCGTCATGCCAATACTATTTTTAGCCCTGGCTTTAAGTATATGATTGCCAGAAGAAAGCAGATTGGTATCATATATATAGGAAAATGGTGAAGAGGAAGATGTGCCGATGGAAATATCATCAATCAAGTACTCAACTGATTGTATTGGGTAAGGAGAAGAGATAGTGACCTTAATTTCCATTGAACCAGAAACGCTGGCACCAGAAGTTGGGTTTATAAAATAAATATTGGGTCGGTTTGATTGGGAATATTCTTCACATTTTTCTGTTGGCGGAAAATTAGTAATTCCATTAGCTTGCGCCCAGGCACGAACGGGTCCCTCCCAGGCAGGATTATTGGGTAATTCAGAGTGGATATTAGTAAATAATTGTTCTTCAATTTGATCAGAAGGAGTTTGATCAGTAGCAAGTTTGCCATTTAACTTACAAACTTTCACAACTATATGGATATCATCCCAGTCGGTTGGCACTTGCCAAGAGGCAAAAATATCTTTTATTTTTTCTGGTGAATATTGGGTGGGCAATTTATTAGAAAATTTATCAACAGTAACTTCTTGAATACCAGGAGGCCTAATAAATTCTTCATTGGGTTTGTTTTTGAGTGCATTTTCCATAAATTGATGGAAAATTGGGCCGGCCGCAGAAATACCAGCTCCAGCTGCCGACATGGGTGTATTATCAGTATTACCAACCCATATTCCCACTGCCAGACTTGGCGTATAGCCCATTACCCAGGCATCGCGATTTTCAGATGTTGTCCCTGTTTTAGCAGCAACGGTGTGGTCAGGAAAATAGAGAGATGAGCGGCTACCAAACATTGGTGCGCGAGCATTATTATCAGATAAAATAGAATTAATTTCATAGGCAATTTGGGGATCTAATACCTCTTTGGCTTTATCTTGCCATTCTTCCAGTACTTTGCCTTTAGAATCTTCAACTTTCAAAATTGGTGTGGTTGGGGCGTATTTTCCTTGATTGCCAAAAACCCCAAAGGCACCAGTCAATTCTAATGGATAAACATCACCGCCACCCAAAACTAATGATAAACCATAGCGGGAAGGATTGTCCAAAGAAGTAATACCCATTTTTCTGGCTTGATCGATAACATTATTCAAACCAGCCAAATATAAAGTTTTAACGGCTGGGATATTAATAGAATTAGCTAATGCTTGCCGAATAGTAATTGGACCACGAAAAGAGCCATCATAATTTCTTGGGACATAATTGCCAAAATCAGTTTGTAGGTCAAATAAAACTGTTGCCGGATTATATTTACCCTTAAAGGCAGTGGCATAGGCAATTGGCTTGAAAGCTGAACCAGGTTGTTGTTGGGAAAGCATAACATTGACTTGGCCCTTAATTTCTTCGTTGAAATAGTCAGCAGAACCAACCATGGCTAAAATCTGGCCGGTTTTTGGATCGATGGCGGTTAGTCCAGCATTGTTGACTTTATATTTCTTCAGATTTTTTTCGGCATTTTGATAAACTGCTTCCTCTGCCATTTTTTGGGTGGGTAAATCAAGGGTTGTGGTAACTTTTAGCCCGCCTTGTTCCACCATTTGCTCACCATATCTATCAGCTAGAATTTCCCGAACAAGAAAGACAAAATGAGGGGCAGTAATTGATTCTGCTCTGGGGACAAAAGTCAATTCCTGTTTTTTGGCTTCTTCGGCTTGATCATAAGATATCATCTTTAGCGTCGCCATTCTATCTAAAACCCAATTTTTTCGGGCCAATAATTTTTCCTTGCCTGGTCCATAAGGTGAATAGCGGGTTGGTGCTTGAGGCAATGCTGCTAAAGTGGCAGTTTGGGCCAAAGTTAAATCTTTGACCGATTTGCCAAAATATGATTGAGAGGCCGCTTCAATGCCGTAATTATTCGAGCCATAGGGAATTTCATTCAAATAAAAGGCAAGAATATCTTCTTTGGAGTACATCGCTTCTACTTCTAAGGTTAGAATTAATTCCTTAATTTTTCGATTCCAAGTCCGCTCAGGTGAAAGGAGAGCATTTTTGACAAATTGCTGAGTGATAGTAGAAGCGCCTTGGACTGAGCCTCTATGAATAATGTCATAATAGGCTGCCCGAAGAATTGATCTAAAATCGATACCAAAATGATGGTAAAAATCTTTATCTTCAGCAGCAATGGTGGCATTTTTCATCATCTCCGGAATATCTTTTTTATCTAAAAGGATTCGGCGTTGCTCACCATGGAGATCATATAAAATATTGCCATTGCGATCATAAATCTGGGTAGAAGCCGGCACCATCCGTTTTTGAATTTTACCAGGTGTGGGCAGGTCTTTTGAATAATACAAAAAGAGTATTGTTAGAAGTCCAACAAAAATCAATGCTGTCCAACCTAAAAAACGGAGTACTCTTTTGCCAGTGATTTTCTTTTTTCCCTTGAAAAGTTTAGGATAAATTTTAAGGGGGTTAAAAAAATTTGAGAATATTTTCATAGATATTACTTACATTATATATCAAATTAATATTTTTTCCCTTGCAAAGCTAAACGTTATTAATCATAATGAAAAAAAGGAGATTTGTCAAGGAATAAACTTATGTAAAGCATAGTTTATTCCGCAGACCCCGTATATGACCCCATAGTATTCGCTTCGCTCAACTACGGGGCAAGCGCTCCAGGAAGTATGCCCTGAACTCAAATTTAATTTGTAGTTTAGGGGAGTTGTAGCGGGGTCAACCCTGCCTTAAAAAACGATTTCAGGATAACATGGAGTATTAATGAAAAAAGATTTATTAGAGCGTGGAGTTGTTGATATTATCGGCACAAAGGAGCTAGAAAAAGCTCTTTCCTCTGGTCAAAAACTGCGTATCAAGCATGGTGTTGATCCGACAACCACTTCCTTACATCTTGGTCATGCTGTTTGTTATCGCAAACTTGCCGCCTTTCAAAAACGTGGTCATCAGATTGTCTTTTTAATAGGTGATTTTACCGCCCGGCTAGGTGATCCAGCAGGAGAGTTAAAGGCCCGCCGACTGCGTACTAAAAAAGAAGTACAAGATATGGCTAAAAATTACCTCGACCATGTTGGAAAAATATTAGATCTCAAAAAAACTGAAGTTGCTTATAACTCCCACTGGTATGACAAGATGGGTTTGGATGAATTTTTGCGATTAAAGGCCAATTTTACCATTTCCCAACTTTTAGAACGGGACATGTTTCAAAAAAGAATAAAAGATAATATGGAAATTGGTTCTCATGAGATTGATTACCCAATTTTACAGGCCTATGATTCAGTCATGTTGAAATCCGATATGACGATTTGCGGTCATGATCAATTATTTAACGAAATGCAAGCAAGAAAATTACAGCCATTATTTGATCAAAAACCGCAAATTATTATGGCGATGGGAATTTTAACCGGACTAGATGGTAAACGGAAAATGAGCCAGAGTTTGGGCAATGATATAAAAATTGATGACCAGCCCAATGATATGTTTGGCAAGGTTATGTCCATTCCCGATGAGTTAATTTTGTGTTGGTTTGAACTTTGTACTGATGCCAATTTAGAGCAGATTAAAAAGGACTTAGAAGCCGGTGAGAATCCGCGCAATTTGAAAGAACGCTTAGCCATGGAAATTGTGACAATCTATCATAGTCGGGAGGCAGCCCAAAAAGCGGCAGAAAATTTTAATCAGATTTTTCGGGAAAAAGGATTGCCAGAAGAGATGGAAATCAAAACTTTTGCTGCCAGCAATTATAAATTAGATCAACTTTTAGTGGAGACAAAATTAGCCTCTTCTTTCTCCGAAGCCCGGCGGCTGATAAAACAGGGTGGAGTAAAAATTGATGGCGAGAAAATTGAGGAAGTAGGCGAAATCGGTTTGCACGATGGAATGATTTTACAGGTGGGGAAAAGGAAATTTGTAAAGATTGAACTAAATTAACTTTATTTGAGTTCTAACTCATAGGCCTTATTTTCCGCCAAAACCCAGGCCTTATTTGTTTTATAATTGATAAAAATATCTTTTAATTTTGAGGCCTCCAAAGGAAGAGCATATTGTTTGGTATAGGAGCCAGTTTTATCATAGGCAATAATCCGCGGCGAGATAATATAGCCAGAAGAAGTCTTGCCGCCGCCGTCAAGAATATAAATATAAGTTGCATCCGGATCGGTTAAAATTTTCAAAGGCGTGTAAATTTTATCAAAAGGAGTCGGCACATTTTTAAGTTCAAAGGCGACTTCTTTGCCTTTGGTTAATTTTGTGACAGTGCCATCACCGCGCAAAATATAGAGTTCGCCATCAATGGCCAAAGACAGTGCATTTTTGATATCAATTTTTGCCGAAATAATATAAGAACTACCTTTACTATAAGTACCATCTTGACCAATAGTATGTTTATAAATTTGGTTAGCTGATGGATCAAGAAGATAGACATTATTAAAAAAGACAGCCGTTGATTGGGCCCAAGCGAGGTTGCCTTCTTTTAAGGAAACAACCTCAATTTTATCGGTCTCAGTATTAATTTGGTAAGCTTTTTTACTATCCATATAAGTAAAAAAGGATTTATTATAGGCAATCCAAGCGCCAGTTTGAGGTTTGCCAGCGGAAAGGGGAATAGTGCCGATTTCTTTAATTTTCCCGTCAGTTAAATTGGCTTTATAAACCTTGTTTTCCAAAGATAGGCCATAAAGATAACCTTCGGTATAAAAAATCTCCAAGGCTTGGGGAAAACTTGCCACAACATTGGGGGAAGTGCGTATGGTCGAAGTCAGTCCGTCAAGTTTATTTTGGGCATCTTTTTCTAAATCAGAGGCTTCTTGCTGGAAGATAGAATTTTTTAGAATCTGGCTTTTAGAAAGCGATGATAGAAGCAAATCTTTAGCTTTATCATTTTCATTGAATAAAATAGCCGATTTGGCTTTTTCTAAATCCCCCCTGGCATCATTTAAATACTGCTGAGCTTCACTTCTTTTCATAAAACTTGAGCTTTGTTTTTTCTTTACACCAATCCAAACACCTAAAATTACTAAAAGAAGCACAGCACCAATAATCAAAAGACGGCGACGGTTACGCAGATAAAGAAAGATTTTTTGAAAAATCCCACCAAAGCGGAAACGGGAAACTTGGACTGCGGGGACTTGTTTTTGTGATCGATAATCATAAACTTGTACATTTTCTAGCTGTTTCTGTGTCGGAGTTGGTGTAGGTTGGCTACCAGAAATAAATTGCCAAAGTTTTTGTCCATAAGGTTGTAGCCAGCTGTAAAGTTTTTGGAAGACGGTTTTTAATATCCTACCTATCGCGGGGAAAAATCTTTGGGATAAAAATTGCCAGAAAGTCACTCCAGTGTGCTGGATTTTTTGTCCGCCAGTTGCCAGGGCTGGTGCTGCTCGTTTCCCCCAGCGTTGGAAAACTTGCCAACCGCCAGTAAAACCTTGATCCAAATAAACTGTATCAATTTCTTCTGGTGGCGCTTCTGGTTCGGCAAGTTCTACGAGAATGGCGTTAACATTTCTCCCCCCAGTTTTTTTAATGAGTTTTGCCATTTCCATTACTGACTGTGAAGGACTAGCAAAAAGTCCAACATCCTTAATTTGACTAAGGGACAAGAAATCCAAAAGTGTATGACTGGCAATAAATACCCGATCTTTTTGTTTAAGAGTGCCACTGGCAATGGCTGAGAAAGTTTTTAGGGGATGGGGCTCAATTACTTCTTCTGTTTCAATAATTTCTTCCATTCGTCCCTCACGCAAAAGATAAGCCAGTGCCCGACCAGTGGAAGCGATATGGATTTGCTGGTTGCAGATTAAAACCAAAATCGCATTAAGGTTGCCAATCCAGTCAGTTTCACCCTGGCCAACAATTTCAGCTAAAGTTTCATTAATTTTTTTGAGGGCATTTTCAAAATTTTCCAAATCCGAAGTTGACTCGCCTGAATAATAGGCGCGAATAGCGGTATTGATAATTGTCTGTCCTACTTGGGAGGTTGGAAACCATGGATTTAAAATTTCCACCAATGAAAAAAGTAGGCCTTTTTCCTGTTGGCTTGTTTCTTCAGGTAAATAAGCCTGACAAGTTAAAAATCGATCAGGGATTTTTTGAGAAGTAGCAAGCCGGCAATACCTAATTTTAGGAGTCATATTTATCCGCTCCCTTGCTCAAATTGATTATACAACATAAATTTGGCCAATGGCAAATTTGAACAAGATATTATAAAAACAAAAATCAATCCGTCAGCTAGCATATAAAAAAATCGGGGATAGGAGACTCGAACTCCTGACCTCCGGACCCCCAGCCCGGCGCGCTACCAACTGCGCCAATCCCCGTCAAAAAGTGAAACTTGCACCAGTTAGCCAAAAAAGAAGGAAACTAACAGTATAATTAATAATTATCGGAATTATTGGAAAAAATAAATTGAAAAGCAAAATCAGCAAGAGGATAGGTAGGCCCATTCTTTGAAGATTAAAAAAAGCTTCTTCTGACATAAAAATTCGCAGTACCTTGGAGCCATCTAGGGGAGGAATAGGCAACAGATTAAAAATCATTAGAATTAAATTGACAGCAATTATTGCCAGAAGTAGGGGAGTGGGCAAGAGGCGATAAAGGGCCGAAAGTAATATTGCTAAAATGAGATTGGCGCCCGGGCCGGCAAGAGAGACAAATAATTGATCCCATTTAGGATTTTTAAAATTGTAAGGATTTATCGGCACTGGTATCCCCCATCCAAATCCCACTAAAAATAGAAAAAGCGTGCCCATCGGATCTAAATGGGCTAAAGGATTAAGGGTTATTCGGCCGGCAAGTTTGGCTGTTGAGTCCCCTAGTTTATAGGCAACCCAAGCATGGGATGCTTCATGGACTGTGATAGCAACAACCAATCCCAGCAAAAACCCCAACATTCCCAATGGATCATGAAGAAAAGCTAAGAAAAGCATTGCACTACCTACCAGTTTATGCTAATGTTAAAAAGTAATCAAGAAAGGAAGCATTATGCAAACAGCAAAAAGAACACGCATACTAAAAAAGATCCAAGCTGAGTGGATCTGCTTTATGTGTGGTAAGAAAGCAGCGATTGCCCAACATCGTTCTCACTCTATGAGGGCTGTCAAAAGAGTGCAAAAACCCAATTTACAAAAATTTCGAGTTATACAAGAAATTTCGAAAGCAGGGCGAAAATATCAAGGAAAGTATATTTGCACTAGATGTCTTAGAACTTTGGGAAAGAGTTCCTAAATTATTCCTTAGATTTTTCCTTAGGTTTTTCTTTGGGTTCTTCTTTAGGTTCTTCCGTGGGTTCTTCTTTTGGTTCTTCTGTTTTTGGTTCTTCCCCGGGTTCTTCTTTCGGCTGTTGTCCACGTTTAGCCTTGAAGCATTCAGAGCACAAAACAGTTGAAGGGTTGCGTGGTTGGAAAGGGACGGTGTCTGTTTTGCCACATTCTGCGCAAGTTATTTCGTATTGTTGACCACTGGAACGGTTGGCTTTGCGAGCAGCCCGACAATCTGGACAGCGGGCTGGCGGATTTTGGAAGCCTTTTTCCTGGTAAAATGATTGTTCACCAGCGGTCCAGACAAATTCTTTATTGCAATCCCGGCAATTAAGTGTTTTATCCTGGAAATCCATATTTCAATACCAAATTATTTACAAGGGCTCGAACCAACCCTTGGGTATTCCACCTATTTTCATCATATAGATATATATTTTGGTTGTCAAATAGAAACAAGTATTATACTATTTGTGTAATTAGTGAATGTTATTAGTGGGATTAGTGTAAAAATGAAACTTCATGATTTAGTAAAAATTAAAGAAAAAATTGTTGGTAAAAGTTTTTTATGTTTGGCCAGTGATCTTTCGCCGCGAATAGAAGAATTAAATAATTTCTTTGATAAACTCCAAATTGCTATGGCAGATAGGCATTGTCTAATAGATACAAATTTAAAAGTGGAACAAATAAGAGCGCTTTCCAAAGATTTACATCTGCGGCCACATTCTTCTTTTGTCAAAGTGGCAGTAATTTCCCCTGCCGAAAATCTAAATCCGGCTTGTGGCAATGCCCTTTTAAAAATTTTAGAAGAGCCACCGGGCAAAACTGCTTTTTTCCTCTTGGCACAAGATGAGATGGCGCTTTTACCTACCATTCGTTCTCGCTGCCAAAAGGTCATGCTAGAAGCTAAACCAATTTTCCAGTCTGATTTGAGCTTATTGGAGATTTACAAAAAGCCGTTGGTTGAGAGATTTAGCATAGCCAATGATTTATCGACAAGAGAAGATCTTTTTAATCTTTTAGATATTTGGCAACTTGAGATTAAAAAGAATGCCTTTGAAAAAACAACCTTGATAAAAAAATTAATAAGGTGTAAAATGCTATTACGGGCAACCAATGTTAATAAACGCTTGCTTCTGGAAAATATGTTTTTAGAGGAGATGGAATAAACCCAAAGTTTCAAGCTCAAATGTCAAATGAAGTTCAAAATCTAAAATCCAAATAAAATTTGACATTGAGACATTTAGGCATTGATTTGACATTTGGATTTTATCATTAGGATTTAAGGAGTATATAGATGATTTTTGAAGTATCAATTATTGTGGCAATAGCAGCAATTTTTGTTATTATTGCTAGAAAATTTTATTTAAAACAAGAATTGCCTCAGCCACCCATTATTACAAGTGCCTCAACAAATGATTTTTGGGAAGATCAGGCAATTGCTGAGAAGCCAAAATGGGAAGAAAAGACGGAAAAAAAGGAAAGGATGGAAGAAAAAATTGATACAACGAGAGATTTGGCCATTAACCAAGCCCAAGATTATTTTGAAAAAGGTGATTTAGAGATGGCCGAGCGGATGTTTTTGCAGGCAGCCACCCATGATCCTGATAATGCTCGAATTTACAATCATTTAGGCATTATTTATATGCAAAAAAAGAATTTTGCTGATGCCCTAGAGGCCTTTGAGGCCGCCCTAAAATTAAATCCCAAAATCGCCTCCCGCCATGTTAATCTTGGTTTAATTTATATGCGCATTGGTAAGCCCAAGCGCGCCCGCCGCTATTTTGAGAAGGCAATTAAGCTAGAACCAGAGAACGAAAAATATAAAGATCTACTTTTCAAGAGTAAGCACGGATGATAGAATTAAGGGGATGCCGGAGTAGCTCAATGGTAGAGCAAGCGCTTTGTAAGCGAGAGGTTGGAGGTTCGACTCCTCTCTCCGGCTCCACCTCACTTTGTTTGGTGTAAACTGTTTTTCCTATAATTTAGTTTACGGCGAGCGAATGCGAGCCGGGGTACGGGAAGTGGTCAAACCCAGCGGTCTGTAAAACCGACGCCTTCGGGCTTCGTAGGTTCGAATCCTACCCCCGGCACCACGTACAAAACAAAGATTTTTACGTGGTAGCCACGTTTCCACTGCAGGTGGATTACGTGGCACCAATATAATTTAAAACTCAAAACTTAAAAGTTAAAATTACAGTTAAAAATTTAAAATTTTTAGTATCGAAGATTTCTTAGCCAAAATGCCGAGGTAGCTCAGCGGTAGAGCAACTCCATGGTAAGGAGTAGGCCGTGGGTTCAATTCCCATCCTCGGCTCCATATATCATTAACTTAAAACTTAAATCTCAAAAGTCAAAACAAGGAGTAAAAATGGCCAAAGCCAAGAAAAAAATGATAGTTTTAGTTTGTGGCGAGTGCAAAGGGCAGAATTATTTTCTTAAGAAATCTCCTTCAGTTGAGGAAAAATTGGAGTTGCAAAAATTCTGCAAAAAATGCAAGAAACACACGGCGCATAAGGAAAACAAAGTATAATTAAGTTCAAAATCCAAAGATCAAATGTCAAATGAAATCCCAAATCTAAAATCCAAATTTGGCATTAAGTCATTTAGTCATTCATTTGACATTGGGCCTCCGGCTCGGAGAGCCTCTGGCTCGGAGAGATTTTGTCATTTGGATTTAAATTATAAGGGCCTGTAGTTAAGTGGTATAACGGCGGTCTCCAAAACCGCGATCGGGGGTTCGATTCCCTCCAGGCCTGGTCCAATCATCTCTCTTGCAGAGACTGATTGGACCGTACCACAAGCATCTCTCTGACGAGACTGCTTGTGGCGTGCCGCCCCCTGTGAATTTGATTTATTATGTATTATGTTTATATTTTACAAAGTAAAAAAGATAAAGGTTTATATATTGGAGTTACTGTTGATTTAAAGAAAAGAATTAAGGAGCATAATAAAGGAGAATCTTTCGCTACAAAAGGAAGAAAACCTTTCCAACTAATCCACTATCAAGCATTCATTTCCAAGAATGATGCAATTAATACAGAACAATATTTTAAAACTACGCGTGGGCGCCAAAGAATTAATAGAATGCTTAAGGAAACATTGCAATAATTCGTGTGATTCGTGCTGCCTTGTGGACAAGGTAGTGGTTGACAGAAGTTAAAATAACTTATACATTATAGCTAAGATAATCAAATTTTTAGAACTCCTAAGGACGGAGGGATTTATGGCTAAAAAAGTTACTTTAGAACAATTAGCGGGAATGGTTAAGTGGGGTTTTGATGAGGTTCATACAAAGCTAGAAGAGCATGGTATAAGATTTGATAAAATTGACAAAAGATTTGATAAAATTGATAAAGAGTTGGTGGCTATCCGCTTCCAGCTAACCGAAGTAGTCCACCGCAATGAGTTTTTACAACTTAAAGAGGAAGTAGAAAAAATCAAAGCTAAGGTGGGAGTCAAGTAGGATGACTAAAAAAGAATTTACTGTTCGGGAAGTAATCGTTTTGCTGGAGAAAATGCAGGATGGCATTAAAGTTATTGGCGAACAGTTTTTGGGTATAAAAAAAACCATGGTTAGTATGCAGCAAGGCATTGCGGATTTAAAAGAGGGAATGATAGATGTGAGAGTAGAGTTAAATCAAGTGAAGGGGAGATTAGATAAAACAAATAATAGATTAGATAATATTGAGGGGGAGTTATATCATATTAAATATTCCTTGCAGCAGAAAACCGATCAAGAAGATGTGGATAAGATAGACAAGCGGGTAACAGTTTTAGAAAGGAAAATTTAACCCACCTTAATTTTTAACTTTTAGATTTTGAATTATTAAATGTATTTGTCCCACAGCGCTCAATCTCTTGGCGAATTAGATGATTATTTCTCTTCGCCAAATAGATTTCGCTTAGCGGGACGCAACAGGATTCAAATGGATTAAATCCTAACTTGGACAGGGGGAATCCATTTATATTATATTTTATTAACTTAAGGTGTTGCGGAGGGGACCTTGTCATCGCTACCATTTGATCCCTACACAAAATCAATTCATAAACTCCGCTTTCATTTTAGTTGGCGTGGTTTTTGGCGGTCTAAATGGGTGAGGAGGACTTTAGGTATTATTGCCATCGCCGCTCTCATTGGCGCCACGGTTTTGAGCGGGGTAACGCCAAAAGCGAGGGCAGATACTATTCCAGCAGGTACTGTTATTTGGCCTTGGGATACTACCTATGACAATCGAGATGTTGAAATCTCTTCAGGGATAGTGGAAATTAATGGTAGCCACCACTTTACTAATTTAACAGTAAAAAGCGGAGCGGCATTAACTCATCATACTGCTAATGGTGGTGGTTATTATTTTTATAATTTAGATTATTTCCTAATAAGGTGGGAAGGTTATTTATATATTCCAACAACTACCAATTATCAGTTTTCAGTTAATGTTGATGATCATGCTAAAGTTCAAATTGATGGTTCCTATATAATTGGTTCAGCTGGCGATGGAGCTAATTGGGGAAATGATGGGGATGCATCAGGTATTCAAGCATGGAGTGCTGGTGACTGTAAAAGAATAACCGTTGAATACGCGGAGGAAGGTGGCAATGCACTGATGCAATTATCATGGTGGATATCACCCCCGCTGGGGCCTTATAGTCCTGTTCCTGCCAATCGTTTTTATACTGATGCGGCCTGTTCAATTAATGGTTTGACACAATCTCTTTCTTATTATCCTTTTACAACTTGGCCCGAGAATTATTTTATCGCAGATCCAGCTCATGCTTGGCCTTCTTTTGATCATCGTGCTGTTATTAGTGGTTATAATTCCAACATAAATCACGCCATTGATTGGAATTGGGGTAATGGGGCTGGTGGTACTCTTGGTAGTCCAAATGAGGGACGACAAATGGTTACTATGGATTTAGATGTTACTGGTAATGTTATTGTTGAAAATGGTGGTTACATCGATGTCAATGGCAAGGGAATGCGGGGCGGAGGCCTCGATGGTAGAGCGGGAGGCGGAGGTTATCAATTTACCGGTGCTGGTGGTTATGGATCTGATATGGGAGGTGGAGGAGGCGGTGGTACAACCCCAAATTATTTATTAGGTGGCTCTGGGGGTGGTGGAGGTAATAATAACCCTAGCTTATATATTA
>Ga0210057_1001810_pt1 | contig 31760 bp, 23 predicted proteins | sample CryGeyCG2114_010_2_FD_183968 | JGI IMG/M metagenome (GOLD analysis project Ga0210057, IMG submission 183968) | Groundwater microbial communities from aquifer - Crystal Geyser CG10_big_fil_rev_8/21/14_0.10 (SPAdes) (version 2) | ecosystem: Environmental > Aquatic > Deep subsurface > Groundwater ...
ATTTGTTTCACCTCTTTCATCTTATTTTCTATAAGATTCTTTTTATTATGAGAATTAGTCTTCTCTTTACAAATATTGGGGTTTTTACCCATTTTAGAAGTAGGTGCGATTTCGCACTTCAGTAAATCCAAGCTGTTGGGCAACTCCTACTACTTCAAGAGCATAATATTTGCACAAATCTGTTTCTTCAAGAACATCCTCAATCTTTGGTTTTACTATGTTCATAATACGCTCCATGAGAAGTTCATTATCCTCAATCCATAATAAGGTAAGTTCTCCAGCATGTAGCAATTCTCCAATAGTTGATTTAGGATAAGTTATTATCCTTTCTATCTCTTCCAGTACTGCTTTGTTTACGTTCTTTTGTGCATCCTCAATATTCTCTCCTGTCTGTTGAGCTTTCTCAAGCATTTTCAGATAATCTTCAATAGAAGAAGAACCGGCAGATATCATCTGTGTGGCTTCTCCCATTTCAAGTAGGGCTTCCATCACAGTAGCTTCATCAATAGTTCCATCAGGATTAATTGCTTCTCCAACATCTCCAAGACTTTCTCCAATCCCTATTGCACTCTCTAATTTCTCATCAAATCTTTCCTGTATTCCATTAACAAAAAGCCAAACTGCAGGATTAGAATAAGTGGTGTTCCTTCCGTTTCCTTTGGAGTCTTGAGTTTGACTTCTAGTTTCAGCACCTTCTAAAGCTTTCATCAGAGCTTCATTATCATTTGGATCTTGAGGTTGTCCTGAACAGCTTACGATTATAAACAATGAAAATAGAATTAATAATATACAAATAATCTTTTTTTTCATCAACATCATCCTCTTAGTTTTTTAAAATATCTATTAATATATAAGCATTTTGTTTTGTTGCTTTTTTTTGAATTTGATATTAGAATATTACAGGGTATAGATTAAACATTATTTCAATGGATAAATTGTCTTTTAGATTCTACCATTCATCAACAAGAGAAATCTCATTAGTCTTCTTTGATTTAGATTTAGAAACTAGATTCTTCTCTTCTAATTGTTGTATTACTCTGCTAAGTTTTGCTTTAGATAACTTTGTTCTTATCCTTAAAGTTGATTGGGTAATCCCGTTATGCTCGCGGATAGCATTAATAACAATCTGTTCGTATTTATCAAGTCCTTTGAGTAAAATACTAAACTTATCATTACTTAATTTTTTATTCTTCTCATCTTCTAATCTTTGCATTAACTTATCATCGCATTTGTAGAAAAGAATCATATATACTCCAAACGCTAATGACCCTGCCAGAATCCCGAATATAAAATGTGTTATATTGATAGATTGAACAACAGATTGACACGCTTGTGTTGGAGTACAACCTAACTCAATAGATTGTGAATTAAATTTTGAAAGTAAGTAAAACAAAAGTGTTCCAAATAGCAGACTAAGAACAATTACAACCCCACCAATCTTTTTTTGGTTCATATCTATCTATTAAACCCATTAGTAATGTAAACTATACTTACACGAGCTATTTATATAGTTTGTGGAATAAAATTTTGAAAATCATAATAATAAACTTAGAATATTTATCACTTAAAATATTTATCTGATATAATCCTCACATTCTAAAGTATAACAGCATGAGGATGATTAAAAAGTTAGTGGTATAATTCTAATCTGAGAAATAATCTTATCCCTAAAATTTAGTTTAATATCTTATTTTAATATCATATAATTCTCACTCACAAAATAGTATTATGACAAAACAAAACACTAAAGTATAACACGATATACTGATTGATTAAGATCAATTATAATACTATTCAATATAATAAAGAAAAAAAGAAAAAATTACTTCTCATCTGAAGAACCACTCCCAGAATTGTCTTCTCTAACTTCTTCTCTTGTTTCTACTTCAACCTCTCCATCTTTTTCTCTAATTCTAGTTTCTGTTTTAGTTCTTGTGCCGTCTTCATTTCTTACTTCTTCCCGAGTTCTAACTTCCCTCCTTTCATCCTCCCCATCTCTCATTCCTGAACGTCTCTCTAATCTCTTATCAACTCTCATCTTCATATCTTTTCTCTCAACTTCTCTCACATCTCTGAGTTTCTGTCTAAGTTCTCCATCTCTAGATTCAAGAATAGTCTCAATAGCTTTTCTTGCTCTCGCATGTTCTACATCCTGCCCTTCTAATCTTTTAAGAACTGACCTTAGAACTTCTTCATACTTTTCTCTTACATCAGTTCTAAACTCTTTCAAAACTTCTTTATCAACATCTTCGCCAAGATTTGAAAGTTTTGATTTTATTTCTCTTATGAACTCATTTGCTTCTTCAAGCGTTAATCTAAGCTCTCTTAAATCTTCAAGATTCTCTGCACTCTCTACACTTTCTTTTAATCTTGAAATTGTATCACTTACTCTTATTCTTATATCAGAAACATCGTGTCCCTGTTCTTCTAATCTGTTAAGGTGAGAATCTATTAATTCTAATCTGTGTAAAGTTTGCCGAACAGCATTCTTAAATCTCAAACGATGCAATCTTTCAACTTCTGCATCTCCTTCAACATCTTCAAATTTAGATTCAAATTCTGCTCTTCTTTCCTCATATCTTTCAATATTAGCTCTTACTCTCTCCCTAGCTTGAACAGGTAAATTTTCGGTTTTTTCCAATAACATATCAGAAACTTCTTTTGATCTCAGATTATGTCTTAGGACTGTTTTTAATACTCTCATAGAATCTTCATCATTTCTTTCTTTCAATCTTTCAGAAGTAGATTGAGCTTTCTCAAGAGCTTTTTCATATCTTTCTCTTGCTCTCTCAAGAGTTGCCTCATCAACTTCTCCAGACTCAACCAAATCATTTAATTCTGACAATCTTTGTTCTGCTTGTTGGATTCTTCTTTCAGCATTCTTTACTCTATTAAATAATGCTCCAAACCATCCAACGCTTACTTCCTCAAATTCTAACTCTGTTTCTAGTTTAAGATCTTCATCATTATTAACATATTCTTCTAATTCTTCTATTTCTTGTGAAAGATCATTAGATTCCATAGAATCATCTACCATATCAGAACTATCTTCTGAAACATCATCCACCATACTATCTGTACTCTCCTGAGCAATAGATAGAGGAACTAAACTCACTAAAAGAACCACTATCAAAATTAAACATACTATTTTTTTCATCATTTTTGCCTCCTTTTATTTAATTCTATATTTACAATATTAATAATATATAAACATTCTCTATTTTAGATGTAATATATACAAAAACGACATATAAAATTATATATTTTCTAGTTCAAATATTAAATTTAACAAATATACAATAAAACTTCTAATTTTTCTTACTAAAGTTCTTTTAATAATGAATGCTTACTAATTTGTATGGAAATAAACAATCTTTGTATGGAATACAACAACAGGTGTGAGAAATTTTTTCGTGAGATAGGAAGCAATTCATTAGTATCTCAAACAGATCTAATGGAATCATTAGAGGAGAAAGCGAGAGCAGAATACGAAGGATTTATACAATTATTCGTAGATCCAAAAGGAGATATTTCAAAAAGACATAGTTTATTAGAAAAAGGAGTTACAAAAGCATCTTCTATTTTGCCAAGAAAGTTAAGAAAAACAATAGATGATAGAGTTGAATCAAGAGTTGTAGGGAGATGTATAGAAGATTATCTTTACAAAATGGGAGAAGAAGTTACAGTATTAGAAAATAAATCTAAAAATGCATCAAAGACTTATGATAGAGCATTAGAATTAGTAACAATACTCAGGATAGATTACATAGACCAATTATCTTTGGCAGATCAGTGCGAAGAAGAGAGGATGAAAGGAGAAAAATTATTAGAATCAACAAGAGAAGAGGTTGATAGATTGTTAGATGAGAAAAATATCCAAGAAGCTAGAGAGATTCAGAAAACATACATTAAAACAGAAAGAAATGTAAGATTAACGGAAAGGGAAAGAGATAAACACTCAAGCAATTCTGTTGGGATTTTTAATCAATTAACATTGATGTTTTCTGTATTCGAGAGAGCAAAAGTATATTCACAATTTTTAGGAAGAAATACTGCAATTCTTGGACAAACTTATGAACATCTGAGATCAAGATGGCAGGATTATCAAACTTCAGGAAATGTTGGAGATGTTTTAGAATTTCTGAAATGGAATGAGCAAATAAAAAGTGCAAAAGAAGTATTTGATAAAAATTTCTCTGAATCATTACCTTTGATAAGAGAGGTTGACGGGAGAATTGTTGAGGGGGTTTCAGAAGAACCAAAGAAGAATGATGCTTCATCAGAAATTTATGCTCAAGCAAAATCATTACGTAGTAAAGTTATGAAATTGAGTTTGGGGTGAGTTTATGGGATGATGACTAAAAAACATCTCACTAAAAAATGGGAAATCAGTATTATTAAATTTCAAAGTAATACTGGTGCAAAGTTCAAAGTAACAAGAAGATTACCAGAGATGTTAGTTGCAAAGACTAAAATTTTCAAAAGCAAAAAGAAAGCAAAAATGCTTTTTGAAAAATGGTTAAAGTAAACTCTCAACTCTGGATTTGAGTATTTGAACTAATTTAGGTTGGTTATATGAATATATGTCCGGAACATTAAGAGAAATTATACGTTTAAGCATTATATTGTTCAGGGAATCTTTTAGACAACTCAGTACGTTGAAAGTCTTCCATCACAATTACAACATCAGCCCAAGAAATTTGGTTTTTATTTACTGGTCTTTCATTATAAAGACCTGAAGATTCTGTATTAAATCTATCTTTGAAAATAATTTCAGCAGTCTTGCTTCTATTTTTATTCTGATTATAGCAAAGGTATTAAATATCCGAACAAAAAATATGCCTTTGCTATCAGCTAAGACAATGTAAATGTTCGATTAATTATTGCCTTAGCTATACATATAAATAAAACGTTCATATAATCTATTATATTCTTCTCAAATATAAATGTTATCAAAAACTATCCACCAAAACTCTTGCTTAATTCCTCGCTCCAGAAACTTGGAAGATTATTAGAAACAAAACCTCTGAAAGAATCAGAATAAATATATGTTAAACCTTTTTCATCTTTGTATTCTTTGAAATGCTTTTCTATTTCTTGATAGATATCCCTAATCTTCTTTCTCTCAAAGTCATTTTGTAACAATGAAGAGGGTTTTAATATTAAGTAATCTGCTTGTCTTATTATGTTAATATCTAAATTTGAAGAATTTTGTGAGATAAACAATATTGAAAGATTTTTGTGCCGAGCAATCAATATTAATTCACTTAGCATCTTGTTTGCGTTCGTCATCGCATTTCTTGAACTGAACAATACCCCTCCTTCATCTATAAGTACAAAAGCATCATTACTTAGCTCTTCTATATTTTCTACCACATTTATCCATGAAGGAGTTTCTTCTTTTTTGAAACCTATTGCATAACATTGTTTATCTGTTTTAGCTTTCACATTTTCTAAAAATATCATCCCAAATGCACTCTTTCCAGTACCCCTTGCACCCAATATAATTCCTATCGTGGAATCTGAAGTTTCTATTTTATTAACCCATTTGTTTAAATCTCCTTGGAAGCTTTTGATAAGCTTTAATGGTTCTTCTTTGGGTTTGTGTTTAGATAATTGTTTTTTGTTTTGTTTTTTGTTTTGTTTTTTATTTGGATTATCTTTATATCTATTATTCTCTATATTATTCTCTATATTTCTTTTGCTCTCAGATTCAGATTGCTCTTTTTCTTTTTTCTTATTAGCTATGAAATCATATAACTTTACTATCAAACCAGCAAATCCCCATATCAGTTTAGATAAAAGTTTGGTTAACCCCCAGACAGATTTTCCAATTAGCTTAAAAACCAAAATTAGTTTAGATTGTTTTCTATTTCCTCTTTTTTTCTTTGACATATCTAATACAAAGAAGATGGAGTATTTATAATCATATGTGTGTAAAGATAAAGTCTATTAAACATCACCTATGAGTTTTCTAACATTTTTTCTTACTCTTGATTGTTTGGATGAGATGTCAAAGTTGGTGAGAAGAAATTTAAAAGGAACATAAATGTGTATTTGGCACTATTTATTACAAAATATGTGTAACTTTTCATGCCAAATAGGGGGTTAGAAAGCAAGAAAAATATTAGAGAATATAGGAAAATTTATATATTATATATGTAACTACATATGTATATGGAATCGAAAACAATATTGGTAAGTGCACAAACGCATAGAGAACTTGAAATACTTAAAAATATGACAGGAATGAAATCGTTTGAGGCACTATTATCTGATTTTACAAAGGAAAAAATAAAAACAAAAAGTTTATTCGGAAAAGGGAAAGGGATAAAAAAAGCATTTGAAAGAGAACACAAGGAAAGATTATGAAGTTCACTCTTGATACTTACGCATGGATAGAATATTTGGAAGGTAGTAATGAGGGTGAAAAAGTAAGAGAGATTTTGGAAGAAGGAGAACAAGAGATATTCACCCCTTCTATAGTTCTTGCAGAATTGTCAGATGCTATTATAAAAGGCAAAGTGGGAATAAATTGGAATGATTTATTGAAACTTATAAAGATTAAAACAAATATCATTTTTATTAATGAAGACATTGCTAAAAATGCAGGAATTATAAAAGCAGAATTAAGAAAAAAGCATTCTGGAGTGGGACTCATAGATTGTATAATTCTTTCAATATCTCGTGCAAAAAAATCTGTATTAATAACTGGAGATCCTCATTTAACATCAGAATCTGACGTATCTAATATTAACGAATAGAAAGCTCTATAATTCTAAGATTGTGTAATTACAGATTATTATTATTAACATTCGAATTTAAAATATAATCATTATGAAACTTATATTTATTGATAAAAAAATGGATTTTCTGAGAAAGAATGTTTCTTCTGGAACTTAGAGGATATAAAGAAGTTGATGGGGTGATGGATTTTTCTGATTCCCCGAAAGGTTTAAATAATAGTATTATGATAATTATTATCATGATAATACAATTTATTAATAGGGAAACGGAATTGGGTTTTCTTAACAAAAAATTCAAAACTAAAAACACAGAATTTATCCCTATATATGGAAGAAGAAGGGTAGGAAAAACTGAGCTCATATTAGAATTCATAAAAGACAAGCCATCTGTCTATTTTCTCTCTTCTATTATAGAGGAAAAGGAAAACCTCAAAAAAATATCTGATCTTTTGGCTGAATTTTTTGATGACAATGCGTTAAGACTTAATGGATTTAAAGATTGGGAGAGTGTTTTTATTTATCTTGGATTGAAGAAAAAGAAATTTGTATTTGTCATTGATGAATTTCCATATCTGGCAGGAGTAAACAAAGGAATATCGTCAATCTTCCAAGCAGGATGGGATCAATATCTTAAAGATTCAAATATTTTCTTTATATTATGTGGTTCAAGCATAGGAATGATGTATAAAGAAGTTCTTTCTTATGGTGCTCCTCTTTATGGAAGAAGAACTGGTCAAATTGAATTAAAATCTATGTTATTTAAGGAATCTGTGAATTTCTTTCCTAAATATTCTATTGAAGACAAAGTTATAGTATATTCAATATTGGGAGGGATTCCGGCTTATCTAAAAATGTTTGATCACAAATCTAATCTTCATAAAAACATTGAAAATATTCTTGACAAAAATCATCCCTTTTTCAACGAGCCAGAAATACTTGTAAAAGAAGAATTAAGGGAGTCTTCAAAGTATATGAGTATATTGAAAGCTATTGCTTTTGGGAAAACAAAATTAAATGATATATCTAATTATACAGAGATTGAGAGGACAACACTTTTCAAATACATTGAGGTTCTTATAGAACTTGGATTTATAGAAAAACAACTTCCAGTGACAGAGAAGAATCAACAAAAATCAAAAAAAGGCCTCTATTTCATGAAAGATGAATTCTTCAATTTCTGGTTCAAGTTCATATTCCCATTTAAATCAGAGATAGAAATAAACAAAACCAACGATATATTGACAAAAATAATAAAAGAGATGAATCAATATGTTGGGCATGGATTTGAGAATATATGCAGACAATTGATATGGGATTTTAACTCAATAACATTCAATAAATCTGGGAGATGGTGGAATAAAGATGAAGAGATAGACATAGTTTGTTTAGATGAGCAGAAAAGAGAATCACTTTTTGTTGAGTGCAAATGGTCTTCTCTTACTGAGAAAAAAGCTTCTCAAATTTTGGAAGAGCTTAAAGAAAAATCTAAGTTTGTTGAGTGGGAAAGGAAGAAAGAGTATTTCGGATTGATTGGGAAGAAGATTCTGGGAAAGGAAAAGTTGAGAAAAGAAGGTTTCTTTGTTTGGGATTTAGAGGATATAAAGAAGTTGATGGGGTGATTTTAAAGATTACATAAATGTGTATTTGGCACAATTTATTACAAAATATGTCACTTTTCATGCCAAATAGTCGTTTTTTTGCTCGCAGATGAGGCCAGCAAATTCAAACGGTGGAAAGAAGAGTTTAAAGACCTCTTTAAGAAAGATAGAGTTATCATGCTGTTTGGCTCTACAATTAAAGACTATGCCCATGCCCACGACATTGATTTAATGATAGTTATAAAAAACAAAGAAGTCAGAGAAGTAAACGCTTTCTTAAATAAAAAAAGAAATCCTACCAAAAAAACTTCATTCAATTAAATTAAATCATCACGACCTGTTGGAAAATCTTAAAAAGAAAGAGAAAGCTTTTGTTGATATAATCAAAAATGCAATTATTCTTTATGGTCAAGATAAATATGTGGAGGCACTGAAAAATGTCACAAGCTTCTAAGCATGTTGAATGGTGTTTGAATAAAGCTAAACAAAAAGACTTGTAAAGAACTTGTTGAGATTACTAAAGAAATAATATACAAATAATTCTCCCCTCAACTCTTCTTTTTTTCAGCACCATTACACTAAATTTTAGGTTTGCCGGAGAAACTAACTCCAAATTATACAATTGCCTCGCAATATTTATAAATAAAGCTATGTTAAAACTATAATATGAAGAGAGGAGATAGATGTAATTCTAATTTTAGTAATAATCTGAGTAATTCTATTAATTTTAATCCAAATTTTAATCCAGAATCTAATAAAAAATTAGGCAAAAAAGCAGGTGTTACAACATACATAATACTCGGATTAATAATTTTAATAGTTGTATCAGTTATAATATTCATAGTTACAAGAGAAACTTCCCAACAAGCACAAAGAGAAAGAGAAAATATACAAAGATTGCCTTCAGAGGTACAACCAATTGCTTTGATAGTAGACCAATGTCTCAGAGATACTTCAAGACAAGCGGTTGGATTATTAGGACAGCAAGGAGGAAACTTAGATATTGGTACTGAACAAAGCAATCTGGTATTTGGTTACTACGCAACAGAATCAGATGGAGTGACTCTTACAAAAAATCTAAACTCTCCAAAAATTCCATATTGGTATTACTTATCTTCGCCAAGCGATTGTCTGAATTGTGATTTCAAAAGCAATGCTCCTTCAATTCAAGATATGGAGAAAAGTATTGAGAATTATATTAATACTAATCTTAAGAATTGTGTGAACGATTTTGAATTTTTACAAAATCAATATGAAATAGAGATATTAGATGAACCAAAATCTGATGTTAAGATAGGAACTTCTTTAAGTATCTCTTTAGATTATCCTGTCAAGATAAATACATTCACAGGAGAGTTTTCTCATTCACAATCTTCAATAAATTTGCAAGTCAATCTTAAACAAATCCATGAGATCGCAAAAGAAATAACTGATTATGAGATAGATAATTCATTTATTGAAAGAATTGTATTCAATCTCATTTCTGCATACTCATCCATTGATTCGGAATTCCCTCCTATCGCAGGTACTGAGTTGGGATATGAGAGAAGTATTTGGATAAAGAGTATTGTTAGAAATCATGCACAGGATATGATAAGAGATTCAATGTTCTTATTAACTATCCCCGGAACAAGAAACTTCTTCCCCGCACTTGTTGATGAAGATGAAATTCCTTCTGCTATAAAACAAGGTTATCTTTACAGCATGGTTGTTCCTATATTTGAAAATGGTCTTAATAACAATGATTTGAATGGAAAATATTCTAAGACAGATGTTAATTTCTTCTATTTTGATTGGCCAATTTATTTTGACATAACTCCTAATGAAGGAGAGATAATAAGACCAGAAGAGTTAGGTACTGATTTTTTTGGATTCCTACCATTAGCTTCACAATCTTATGAATTCTCATATGATATTGCAATTCCTGTTGTTGTTGAACTTAGAGATGCGGAAGCTTTTAATGGAGAAGGGTATAGTTTCATGTTCGCTCTTGAAGGGAATATAAGAGACAACAGCCCTTTCAAAGATCAAGATTATGAAATATTATACGATTCTGCAGGAGAGAGTACAAGTTTGTTCACTAGCCCTTCACAAAGAATTTCTGGAACTATTACTGTGGAAGCGATAGATGAACAGCAAACAAGTGTTGCTGGTACAAATATAGAATATCTTTGCGGAAGTGAGAGTGCATATATAGGAACTACGGGGGATGATGGAAGATTAAGATCTAAGTTTCCTATATGTAACGGTGGGATTGTTAGATTTTACAAAGATGGTTACTTAAAAGCTAACTCTCCTCTTAATACAAAAGTGGGGGTTGATGATGGTGTTTCTGGAAAGATCTATAAGATATATGATATCCAAGCGGAAGTGGGAGTGGTAAGACCAGATGCTATTGACCAAATTAATAATTTGGCAACGGGAAGTTTAACTCCTTCAGAATATGAAGACATAGTCTCACAATCCAAATCTGAACTAGAGAATGAAGAGGTAATATTTACAATCTCAAGGATTAATGAAACTTTGTTTGATGATACTTATACCCAAATATTATATTTCCAAGACAATACTCCACAAAATCTTAGACTTCCACAAGGGACTTATTCAGTGCAAGCAACTTATTTAGATAATGATGGATTTATTCTTAATAAGAGTACTAGAAAAATAAAGTATAAAGATCCTGATACTCTTGGACTTACTAGTAAGACAAAAGAAATAACTTTGCCAGAAGTAAATATTAATCCTGCACCTTTCGGAGGAGTTAGTCTCAATCAAGATACAGGATATTGGATAGTTGATGGCGAAGATTTAATGAATGTTAATGGAGCAGATAATAGTGTGACTTTGTTTGTCATACGTTCAAAAGATCCTGAGAAACATGAAGAACTTGCGAGTATCGGCGATTATGAAATACTCTCTGGACAGTATAGGAGTTTGGTAGAACCGAGGTGGAGTTAGTAAATGAGAAATTTAAGTTTTAGATGGAAAAAAGAAAATAACAGGAGAGGAAATATTATATTGAATAATTATCCTGATAACAAATCAGATTATCATAATTTGAATATTAAATCTAACAATAAATCGGATAATAAAATAAATAATAAATCTGATTTCAATAATCGAAATGTTAAATCGAATAATATGTTTTTGTTATCCCTATCTCTAATTTTTATCTTATTCATATTTGTGACTATACTATCCTCAAATACTCTGCTTGTCCATGCGCAAGCGAAAGAATCATTTGGAGGATTAATAGATTCAGGATCTATCTTTGACAATACTAACAAAATTCATAAAATAATTTCTGGGAAAGAAACACAATTTAATGTCGATATAACTCTTAAAGACTATAATGTGCAAACATCACAAGTCGCATTTAGTATAACTAACTTAGGCAAAGATTACAATTTTGAATCGTGCACTAGTGTTGGAATTGGAACAACTTCAAAATGTCATCTTTCAATCCCAACTAAAGATATAGGGAATGGTGAGTTTGATTATCTCATAATCTATAATCCTAACAATCTTCCTCAAAATTCCGAATCTGGAAGTTTTGTGGTAGATAGTGCTCCCCCTACAATCACAAATCTTAACATTGTTCCTAAAGAAGGTAAACTTGAAGCAACTTTTAACGTTATTGATTATGCACAAGGTAATACTTTTTGCGCTGGAGTGAGAAAGATAGAAGCTTCATTAGAACAGAATTTTGGAAGTATTTTAGGAAGCAAAGATTATCCTCCTGACGATTTGGGTAATTTTGTTCCTTCAAATAATGATCTTTCTAATTGTATATTAAATGGAGAGAAATTCATGTTCAATTCTCCATCTACTGGAACACATACTATTCATATAAGAGCTATAGATAGAGTGAATAATAAACCAGTTATCTCAACTTCTTTACAAGTAATAGTAGATGCTTCAAAACCCGAACTTGACGATTCTCTTGGGAAATATGATTTTTTTGTTAACGGTATTAAACAAAATGCTTTTTCTCCCGGACCTAAAAGTTATGATGTGAAAGTTTATCTTATAGAAAAAGATGGAATCGGTCCTGCAACATTAGATGTTTCAGCTTTGGGACAAGGCACTAAAACAGGAAGTTGTTTGCGTAATGGAAATACAGATAAGTTTACGTGTACATGGACTAACATAAATATTGATGTGCAAAGTGGGAGTATAAATATCCCTTTCAAAGTTTCCGATACTTCGGGTAATGAGTTATCTTCCACAATTTCAAAAACCACTAACTTAGATAGCGAAGGCCCTTCTATATCAAATATTAAATTCCTTGGCGGGAACGGAGAGTATATAGGAGAAAGTAATAACACATTGATTGCGACTATAAAAGATACAGGGATTGGGGTTAGTAATCAAACAATTCTTACAGATCTCACAGCGTTTGGAAAAGGACAAACTAAACCAGACGAATGTAAAAATGATATTTGTTATTGGAGGAACTTAAATCCTAATTCTGATTTGTCTGGGAAAGTTAATATAAAAATAACTGCGAGTGATTTGTTTGGTAACATTAACTCAGAAACTAAACAATTCACTATTGATTTTAATAAACCAGTTATAGGAACAATAATTCAGAACGTTAAATTCCCATACGCTGGGATGAAACAAAATTTAATATTTACTGTAAATGTTTCGGATATTATTGGATTAGATAAAATAATTGCAGATTTCTCACAGATGTCTTCGCTTTCTGATCCTGTGGACGGAAGTTGTAGTGGAGATAAATGTACAGTAACTCTTCAATCAGACAAAATATTGAGTAAACATAAAACTGCTGATGTTACGTTTACTGTTTATGATAATGCAGGGAACTCAGTTTCTGATATTAGAGAGGTAGAAGTTGTGCTAAGCAGAGATGGAGGAGTGACTAATCTGTATAGGGTTATAGTCGGGGATGAATTTGTTCCTAAAGTGATAGATAGAAGAATCGCTTCACAAACTCCGGTTGAGGTCATGCTTCCTCTTACGTTTGAACAGATAGATCGTAATGGAAATGCAAGGATAGCTAAGAAATCTGTTGCTTCCGGAGAATGTAATGTTCTCCCAATAGATGGAGTTGTTACTGATACTCCGAGAATCATTGGACAATACGGAGACCAATCATATTTAGTTTTCCCTATAAAATTGGATAAAGTCAGTGTGAAATTATTAAATCATTTAGAAGTTAATTGTACCGTTTCTCTTTTAGTTATTGAAGGAGATACTCTCTACACCTCTCCACAGACAACTCAGTTATTAGTGGATGGAGAACTTCCTAAAATATATTTGTATAATAATCCTCTTGGAGATCCGGGAGAGGCTGTGATTAATAAATTAAAAAATATAAGAAGTACAGTTAAGAGTTGGGGTGGAGAGAAAGTAAGAACTATTGATAAATTTTTGAATAGTATGAGAGAAGTGTGTGATGTGATGAAAGGGATAGATCAATTTTATACCGCGGTTGAGGCGATGAAATCTCCTATATTTGCAGCTGCACAAGCATTAAGACCTTTTGGATTAGGTGATGGTTTGTGGGGCACTTATTTGACGATAGAATGTACAACAAGAGTTACCAAAGAAACTTTCTGGCCTTCCGCTTCAGAATTTAATTATGATGGATGGAGAGGAGTTCTTGGTGGGGAGAAAAAAGGAGGATTGCAAGGTTTTGATATTGGAGGATATGCAAGAACCGCGTGTAATATAGTTTATTGTACACAATGCGGACAAGGATTTGGATTCTCTAAAGATCTTGCTAATGCTAATCTGAGTGCTTTCGGTATAGGAGAATTTCAAGGATTGAATAGTTTGGGTGGTGCTGGACTCCCCGAAGATCCTTCCGTTCCAGAAGGAGAACGGGGGAGATTGTTAGATAAATCTGCACAAGCTCAATTTGATAAAGATGGGAATAAAATAAAAGCTCCAAATTTAGATTATCTTGGGGAAGTAAACTTGGAAGCTAATGTTGATCCATATAAGAATTGGGTTACTGCTCTCGGATGTGGATGTGCACCAGCGATTGTTTCTCATGCAGAAAGGTATCAGCAAATACAATGTATGAGAGCCAGATGTATCTCTGATAGGGCTGTGAATGGGTTGCCTATTGATGTTTGTGAACAGGAGTTTGCGTTCAACGAATGTGTATATTTCAAAGGTGGATATTTAGGCAATTTCTTATTTGCGGTAGGGATTCCATGGTTGCAGACAATGGTGGAGAAGGTTGCAGGATTTATCGCAGAGCCGGGGAGATTGTTGGTTGCAGGATTTGATAAGGCATTAGGATGCGACAAATGGAAAAGTGCTACTGATATCGCAATGCGTGGAAGCGGAGATACTACTGACATTAGAAGTACTGCTAAGAAGATAGGAGAATGTTTCAGTGAAGCAACTAATAGAGAACCTCTTGATAATTATCCGGGACATTTACAGGCAGTTCTTTGTGGAGGATTGGATGTTGTTGTAACTGCAGATTCATTCCAATATATTAAAGATAATGCACTAGAACCTTTTACCAAAGACAAAGAAAAGAAAATAGATTATTGCGATGGAGCGTTTGATCTTCTAGAACAGTATGAAGCGGAACAATCTAAACGTGGATCTACTTCCAAACCAGCGAGTGGAGATGTTGATACAGGAAGCACTCCGAGTGGAGCAGAGGATTTGCCGAGTTAAAAAAATGGAAAATAAAAGAATATTATTAGATACTAACATATATGGGTATATTATCATGAATGAAAATGTTGTAGAGATAGTTGAATTAGTAAAACAAAGAGAAGATATACTAATTTATGGATCTGATATCATAAGAAAAGAATTAAGAGCCACACCAAAAGAGATTAAGATTGAAAATAGAAAATTAAGAATTGCTCTCCTTGATTTATATGATACTCTTATATCTAACCATTATCTTTTAGTCACAGATAAAGTTATAAAAATCGCGAATGATTATTATGAAGTTTATTATACTCTAGGGGGGAGATTACCTAAAAAGAGTATAATAAATGATTTGATAATTGTTTCAGTAGCTTCATATAGAGATATAAGTATTGTTGTTTCTAATGATAATAAAACAATGTTAAGTGAACTAAATTTGAAATCTTATGAGATTGTGAATAAATTGAATAATCTAAATATTCCTGAATTTATAAATTATGATAAATTTAAGAGGTGGTTAGTTTGAGAAATTGTTTTAATGCTTTGATAAACTCAGGATCTTTTTTCCATTCCTCAATATGTTGTAATGATGATTTTTTATACTTCATAATATCCCATAAACAAAACAAGTATATAAACTTTACTTAAAATGAACAAAGAACAATTTGATTTTTCAACAAAAAGCGGAGAAGGATTTAGACTAGAGTTCAAAGAGAGTTTTGATTCTAAAGATCTCTCTAAAGAAATAGTTGCGTTTGCAAATGGAGAAGGAGGAAATATTTTTTTAGGGGTAGATGATAAAGGAGAAGTTAAAGGTATTAAAATAACTAATAAATTAAAATCACAAATACAAGATATTGCAAGAAATTGTGATCCTGATATAAAAATAAAAATTATAGATTATGAAAACGTTTTAATAATAGAAGTTGAAGAAGGAAAAGATAAACCTCACAAATGTTCTCAAGGATTCTTCATAAGACAAGGTCCTAATTCTCAAAAGATGAAAAGAGACGATATCATTGATTTGATGAGTTCTGCAGGGAAATTGAAATTTGATAATAAGTTTACAGATGTTGATAAATATGATAAGAAAATACTTAATGAATATTTGAAAAAAGCAGGAATTGTTCAGAAAATTACTAAATCTACACTTTTTAATTTAGGAGTTGCAGATAAGAATGGTTTTTTGAATAACGCAGGAGTTTTGTTTTTTACTAATAATCCAAAGAAATATTTAATTAATGCTTACATTACGTGTGCAAGATATAAAGGTACAGAGAAAGTTAATGTTATAGATAGGAAGGATTTTGAAGGAGATTTAGTTTCTCAAGTTGAACGTTCTATTGAATTTGTTAAAAGAAATACTAGATTAGAGTATGAAATAAAAGGGTTATATAGAAAAGAGATTCCTGAATATCCAATTGAAGCAGTTAGAGAAGCTATTCTGAATGCAGTTATGCATAGAGATTATTTTGAGAGAGGGGCTAATGTACAGATAGATATTTTTGATGATAGATTAACTATTACAAACATTGGTGGTTTGATAAAACCTTTGACTAAGAAAATTTTGGGTACTCTTGCTATACGAAGAAATCCAATAATTGCAGATTTATTTCATAGAATACATTTAGTGGAAAAGATGGGTACTGGAATTGACAGGATTAAAGAAGAATGCGAAAAGTATGATAATATTAAATTAAAATTTGAAACTAATGGCTATTTTATAATTATATTTGGTTTTAAAAATAATGTCCCAGAAAATGTCCCAGAAAGAAGGATAGAGAATATAAAAGAACTGATGAGAAAAAATAATAAAATAACTATTACTCAAATTGCAGAGAGATTAAATGTAAATGAAAAGACAATAAAAAGAGATATTGATAAACTTAAAGAGTTAGAAATAATAAAAAGAATTGGTCCTGATAAAGGAGGTCATTGGGAGGTTTTTGATGAAGAATAAAAGATTTTGGGCAATATTCGGAGCGATTATTGGAATCATAATACTTGCAGGAATATTGTTTGCTTTTATTGGAGAAGATTTAGATGATGAAAGAGAAACAGAGATTTTTGATAGCACAGATTATGAACTTAGTTATGGAGATATTGGGATAAGAGAATTTAATCTGATAAAGAACTATCAACAATCTTCTCTTTTTGATGACTATGTTATTAGAGATAATAATGAATATGATAAGAATAGTACTATTGAGATTTATTATGTGATAGAGAATATTATCGCAAAAGATAAAGATGGGAAGAGATTAGCAAGTTTTTCAAACGAAATTAATTTGATAGGACCTTCTGGAACATTAGATTGGTTTAGTGAAGAGAACAGTTTTGTGTTTAAAAATTTTGAATTTGATGATGAGATAAATATGTATAAGAATTATATAACTATTGATACTAAAAAATTAGAAGAATCTGGTTATTATCTTTTAGAAGTTGAGGTTAAGAATTTTGATACGAAGAAATATTACAGGGAGGAATTATTGTTTTTGATTAGATAAAATGAAAACAAAAAAAGGGATTTGGATGATTGTATTGATGATGTTATTCATTATTATAAGTAGTGCTAATGTGGTTGCTTTTGACAGAGATACTTGGTGTTGGACATCATGTGAACTTACTATTGATCAAGAAGAGTATAATAACCTCCAGTTAAATAATAATGGAATGGTAAAGATTGGAGATGAATTTTTTCCATGGAGTGTGGATAGTGATGGGAGTATAAAAATAGAAGACTGGAATGGAGACTATTATCTATACAATGGAGATTCTAAAAGTTACGTTAAAGTTGGGGATTTTAGAACGAAAGTTACAAGTAAAAAAGTTCCAAGTAATCAAGATTTGTTTGCAGGGATTAGTTCTAGTACTAAACAAAGTGTTAATGAAAATACTTTCAGGAGGGGTCCTAATGCGGTTATAAAAAAAGTCAAGACATCTCCAGATTTTCTCAACAATCAACCTATATTCAAAGATATAAATGATGCGATTGATAGCGGGGATATTGTGGAAGCTAGTAGGTTGTTGGAGAAGATTGGGGGAGGTAATCTCAATAATAATGAGATAACTGATGAAGATGTAAGAGAAGCTATCAATGATAAAGATAATCCTAGTTCAGTAATAGGGAGATATCTAAAAGAATTGCGAACGAATGTTAATAATGCTGGAGTAATCTCATCTGCAAGAAGGATTTCCAGTGACGTTTCTTCCGCTTTAGATAATCCTCGAACAGATATAGATTTTAATGTGTTATCCACTAACTTACAAAAAACAATAAATAGTCTCCCTGGGGAAACTCAAGAAGAGCTTATATCTGAATTACGGAAACAAAAAGAAAAAGTTGATAGATGGAGAATAGTGAGGAGAACTGTAACAGATGAAGATGTATGGGGGAGATTTATTGAAAATTATAATGCTGCTGGAGCACAAGATAAAACATATTATGATAGAGTTATTTCTGAGATGGGGAGTCAAAATAATCCTTTGTTTTACTTTAATGCGGAAATCGGGAAATTAAATGATGTGAATTCTCTCCAGAATAGTTTGATGGGGGTTGTTAGTCAGAGTGTATTAAATGATATTGTAAATAAAATTAACGATCCAAATCAAAGAAGAACACAATTACTTCTTTTGGATAAAGCAAATAAATTAGGTATTGATATGACAAATGCACACGATTTAAATTCAATTACTTTTGCGTTGACTCAGATTAAGAGAATCCTTACATCTAATAGATTAGATCAAGAGGATCTTCCAAATGATATTAAACATAAAATTAGTGAGGTATTAACTCTTGACGTTGAAGGGATGAGAGCTTTAAATGGAGATATTAAAAATGTAGGAGATCAAAAGAAAATATTTGAGAGAGTAACTCGCAATGTAGAGGGTGCAAATTGGGAACACTTCAAAGATTTGGTGGGAACTCCTCAATATGAACCTAAACTTGATAGGCTTGTGAATGAAGATAAAATAGCTCAATTAACAAGTAATATTGAAGCGTTCAATACTAAAATTGACGAACTTGGTGTAAGTATAGACAAAATCCATACTGATGGTTTAGATGATTTAACATTAGCAGAGATTAATCAATTAGTTAAAAATGCAGAAAAAAAAATTCTTGCATTACCTGGAAGTTTAATAACTAATGATCAAGTCGGAGTTCTCTTTGCTTCTCTAAGAGAAACTTCTCCTTCACAAACTCCTTCAACAACAACATCAAGTACAACAAATACTCCAGAGAGATTGGGAGGATTATTGGAGGGAGTTAATGATCCAGATCAAATATCAAAAATAAGATCAACTTATAATCTAGGAACTGATCTCGGAATAGATTTGGGAGCAAATGAGCAGTTTGATTCTTTCAATAATCGTGTTGCAACTAAAGCACTTAGTCAATTCAGTGACGTTTTGAATAAAATACAATCTGATGGAAGTGAAAGTTTATCAGAAAGTACTTTCGGAGCAAATCCAGATAGCCAAAATAATATTTTGAGAAGCATACAATATTTGCTCAGCAATAATCCTAACGATCAAGAGCTAAGACATCGTCTGATAAGCACATTGATAGTTGCTCAGAAGTCTGGATTGGATGTTGGTGAAATATACGGGGAATCTTTAGATAGAATAATAGATTCAACACTAGAATCCGAGCATGACAAAGCAATGTATAAAGATTATCTAGATAATATAGAAAACCAAAATTGGCTAAACTCTCTTTTAAAAAGCATAGATCAAAATTCCGCAAATCTAAAAGAAGATTATGAGCAAGTAAAAGTCTCCAATAAAAAGGTTGGTGATTGGTTTACTGATTTGGCAGATATGGGCGCTGATGATAAACAAAAAGAACTCAACAAATTTGGTTTTAATGATGTGAGAGAAATAGAAGATAAAGAGGGAAATAAAATCTTCATATTCACAGATACTCAAGGAAGAACTCACATCTTAAATAAAGGTGCTTCTTTAGGAGCTCTCACTAACGAAGATGGATTAGTAACTCCTGATGCCATACAATTGAATACTGGATTCTTAAGCAAGCGTGCAGGCACACAAGATGTTTCCGGACAAGTCTATATAGAATTAGCGAGAGAGGGTTTGCTTGATTTGAGTGTAAATGATGGCAATTTGGATACAAAGATCTCAGATCAAAAGTTCATAAGAGAAGGCACAAGTATATTTAGTGTAAATGATGCAGGAAAAAAATCAGGAGATAAGATAGCATTCTCAGCATTCGTTGGAGATAAGGTATTTGTTGCAAAAAGTGGAGAGGATAACCAAATAACTATTGACGGTAAAACTAATTATAAAACTTCTTCTGGAAGAATTCTCAGCGAAAATGGTAACCTAAGAGATGATGTTATTGTTGTTGATAGTGTTGATGATGAAATGTTATATGATAATCTTGGTACATTAGAATCAGACACTTCTATTTATGGTGACCAACGTTATGGTAACGACCCACCTCCAGGAAAGGTTGGAATGGATTGGAATATAAAAACTTACTTTAAAACAAATTATGATGGGAGCAAAGACTATTTCTATTTTGATATCGATGTGGATGATTGGAGATTTGTTTCTGAATCAGAAATAACTGGAAATCCTTCAAGATATACATTACCAACTAAAAAAGTTACCGCAAGACTAGTTTACGACTTAGATTTAGGATTTCCTGTGTTTGAAGAATTTGATGAGGATAACAATCCTACTGGAAGCTATGTAAACCAAGATGGTAAGAATATTAATAAATTGCTTAATAAATTCTCCAGTGATGCTAATCTTGGTGTATTTGCAGATCCAGAACTCGCAAAAAAACAAATAGCAAACAGACAAGCATGGCAGAACTTCTTGAGTACTGTGATAGAAGGTCCAAAAGGTCCAATAGAAAGAGCTAAAGTGAATTGGGTTACTGACAAATTGAAATCAGAAGGATTATATTCTCCATCAACATTAGAAAGTTCATTCTGGAAACCTCAGGATTGGGAGAAAAAATTATGCGAAGGAGGGGCTGGAGGATTATTAACCAAACATAAACGTCCGAGAGATGTGAAGTTCACAACAGACAAACAAGGAAACCAAATAATAACAATGAGTTTACAGGGAAGCAAACAACAAATTCCAACATCAATAATTAACCCAAACACTGGAGAGGGAGAGATTGGAAATACAAATTCGTATGAGATAGGATGGAGCATAAGTCCTGTAAACGAACCGATAGAATATACTATTTGTTTAGGAGGATGTACAGATTGCTATCTTCTCGGAACAAAGAATTCAGAAAGACAAACAGTTAATCCACAACAAAGTTCAGGAAGTTACGCAGGAATAACAAGTTCATTAGATGTTGATGTAGTATCTATATGTTATTTAGAAGGAGAAAGTACTACATTGCAAGAATACAAAGCTCCAATAGTCAGCAAGAGTTATTCTGGATTTGATACGAGTTCACAAGGACCTAATAATGTTGGCACTTCTCCAAGCTCAACTCCGAGTACTGCACAACAACTTCCTAAATGAGAGATAAAATGGATCAAAAAAAGATATTATTGGATACTAATATTTATGGATTAATTATTGTTGATAAAGATATAGAAGAAGTAAATGTAGGGAGATTAAGAAATAAAAATGGATTAATCATTTATGGAGTAGATATTATAAGGAAGGAACTGAGAGCAATTCCTAAATATCTTAAATATGATGGAAGAAAATTAAGAATGCTTGTTTTAGGTTTGTATGATAATGTTGTTAAATCTCATTCACTTAAGATTACAGATAATATTAACGAAATCGGTGAAAAATATTTTTTAATTTATAAAAAATTAGGTGGAGGAGTATCTAAAGATAAAATAATGACTGATTTTTATATAATTGCAGTTGCATCAGTTAAAGAAATGGATATCGTAGTTTCAGATGATCATAAGACTATGTTAAGTAACAATGCCACAAAAGCTTACGAGATAGTAAATGAATTATTTGGACTAAGAACTCCAAGACTCATAGGGTATGAAAAATTCAAGAGGTGGTTAGTTTGACAAATTCTTTAGCAACTTTTATGAATTTTGGGTCTTTCCTAGCTTCTCTTATCTTTTCCCATAACTCTTTTTCAGTATATTTTCTTGCCATACTAAGTAAATATCAAAATAAGTATATAAATTTTACTGAAACAAACAGCACACAACAACTTAAATGAGAGATAAAGATATATAATATGAACAAAAAAGAATTTGAATTTTTATTGGAACAAGGAGAAGGATTTAGGTTAGAATTCAAAGAGAATTTTGATGCAAAGAATATAGTTAAAGAAATGGTTGCATTTGCAAATGGAGAAGGAGGGAAAATATTTCTTGGAATTAATGACAAAGGAGAAGTTAATGGTATTAAAATAACTAATAAACTTAAATCAGAAATTCAAAACATAGCAAGAAATTGTGATCCACAGATAAATCTCACTATTGAAAAGATAGATGATATACTCATATTAAATGTTGAAGAAGGAGTGAACAAACCTTATAGATGTTCTACTGGTTTTTTTTTAAGACAAGGGAGTAATTCCCAAAAGTTATCAACAGATGAGATTAGAGAATTCTTTAATACTGAAGGAAAAATATTATTTGATGAAAAGATTAATGATGAGTTTAGTTTTAAGAATGGTTTTAGTAACTCTAAATTTGATTTATTTTTAAATCAAGCTAAAATAAGTAGAGTTATTTCAGATGAAAATATATTAAAAAATTTGGGAATTTTAACTGAAACTAATAAATTTAAAAATGCTGGAGTTTTATTCTTTTGTGACAATATTGAAATTTTTTTTAGACATGCTATTATTACTTGTGTTCTATACAAAGGTAATGATAAATATAAAATAATTGATAGAAAAGATTTTACAGAAGATACTCTCTCTAATTATAATGGAGCAATTAATTTTCTTATAAGAAATCTCAGATTAGAGTATAAGATTGAAACAGCTGGACCGAGAGAAGAAATATTAGAAATACCTGAAGATGCTCTAAGAGAAGCAGTAATTAATTCTATGGCTCATAGAGATTATAATGAGAAAGGAGCTAATATACAAATAGATATTTTTGATGATAGAGTTGAAATAAGTAATCCAGGAGGGTTGGTTTCTGCTATTAAAAAAGAGGAATTCGGGAAGAAAAGCATATCTAGAAACCCTCTTTTGTTTAGTTTATTCAAGAGTGCAGATTTAGTTGAAAAAGTTGGCTCTGGGATAGAAAGAATGAGAAATGCTATGAATAAATCACAATTACCTCCTCCAGAATTTATATTTACTAATTTTTTTACTATTGTGTTTAAAAGACCTTCAATCAGCCAAAAGACCCCCCAAAAGACCCCCCAAAAGACCCCCCAAAAGACGACAGAATTAGAAGAGAAAGTATTCAACATTATTAAAAAAAACAAATATATCACAAGAGAAGGAATAGCTAAAGAGTTAGATCTTTCAAGCGAGACTATTAAAGAATATATCTACAAATTAAAGAAAAAAGGTTTTTTAATGAGAGAAGGTGGTCAGAAAGGTGGTCAGAAAGGTGGTCAGAAATTAACAGAAAGACAAAGTGAGATTTTAAATATAATATCAAAAAAACCAGATATCTCAAGAGAAGAATTATCTAATAAATTAAACATTAACCAGTCCGCAATACAAAAACATATGAATAAACTTAAAGAATCTGGATTGATAAAAAGAGTAGGATCTCCAAGAGGAGGGCATTGGGAGATAATAAATTGAAACAATTAACAAAACAATACCTAGAAAGTATGAAAATTGATACAACTTTCCTAATCAATATGTTACACGATCTATTGTCAATATTCATATTCTTATTTCTAATCATGGGATTCTATACAATCGCAAACTTAATCATAGGAGTTATGCAGAGAAATGATTTTGGGATTTTTGGATTTTTAATGCTATGGACGTTTTTATTCTTTTCACTAATAGTTACTTTTGGGATATTCATAATAAGTTTATCTTTCTTCAAATCTAAAATATATTCTTCTAATTTCAGAGATTTATTAAAATTCCATATAAAATGGTTTCCTTTATGGGTTTTACTATATATCCTCTTGTCTTTCATGGTAGATATCAAATATCAAGGTTATTATCTAATAATTGGATTCTTAATATATGGTGTTTTAACTAACTCTTTTAGATATAAAATCTGTTTTGATAACCATCATACAAAATTAAGAACTATAATATGGAATAATCTCTTAAAATATTTATTAATAGGATTAACTTTCATAATTTTATCATTAATAGGATTAGGAATATTCAGTTTATTAAATTTGAATTTATTAAGTGTGATTTGGTTAGGTTCAGTTTATCTTTTCGCATTAAACTGGGGAAGAATCTTCCTTTTAACAAATAGAATTAAATAGTTTTAAATTAAATAGTTTTATATTCAATAACAATAACTAATATCAATAACCAACTGTAATAAAATAGCCAACTAATAGACAAATAACAAATAAGATAATAAACAGACAAATAAGATAATAAACAGAATAACATTAATCAAAAGGTGATAGATTGATTAACCATATAAACAAATCAAAAAAAGGAGGAGTAACTATATATATTATAATTGGGATAGTTATACTTCTAGTTGCGGTAACAGCAATAGTCTATTCTGAAAACATAAGAAGATTTTATGTAGAATCAAGAAATCCAGAAGTCAAGGATATAAGATTATTTATAGAGAATTGTCTTGATACACAAACAAAAGAAGCTATCCAGATAGCATCTTTGCAAGGAGGATATACAGAAATTCCTTCCGTTTTGGATAACAAAGGTTCTTATCTTCCTCCACCTTCATTATTAAATCCTCCTATAAAAACTCCTTACTGGTGGGATGATGGAGTTTCATATGTGCCGAGCGAAGAGAGAGTACAACAAGAATTGGCTAATTATGTTAAAAATAATATTAAATCTTGCCTATTCTTTGAACAATTTAATACAATAGATGTTAATGTTGGAGATGAATTAAAAGTTGAAACTAAATTATCCTCCAATAGTGTATTTTCAAGATTAGAATTGCCTCTAACTATCACTATTGGAGACAGTGAGATTAAACTAAACAATTTCGCTAAAGAAATAAAAACATCATTCCCTAAACTATATGAAGCTGCAAAGGAAATAATCGAAGTGGAGAATGAAAAAGCTTTCTTGGAAACTTTAACTATGGATATGATAGCTTCTGCGAACGGTGCAGATGATTCTCCTCATCTTCCATTGGATGGCTATGAGGTGAGATGTGGTAAAGGAGATAGATGGAGCAAACAAGTGCACATAATCCCAACAGTACAAGATTTAGTTAAATATAATCTTCACTTTCTTTCATTTGATGGGATGATAGCGAATTATGACTTGAATTTTGAGGATAACAGAGAGATTATCCAAGAAGTTTGTGTAAAAGAAAATAATGGAATCTGTACTGAATTTGCAACACAGAAAGCAAACATATTTGATTATTATACAAAATATACTGAAAGAGCTGATGGGAGTGCGAGTTATATACAAAAATTAAATTCCAACAAAGATTTCTCAGATATCAGAGTTAGTCTAGAATATGATAAAAGTTTCCCGATGGATTTAGATGTTACTCCGAGCAGAGGAGATACTGTGAGAGGAGCTAATTTAGACATTCCTGTTATTGGAAGTTGTTTTAAGATATATCATCATTTTTATACAATAGATTATCCTGTACTTTTCCAACTAACTGATGAAGGTGATGGGGGAGTTGGAGGAAATGGCGGAGCGGGAGGATTAACTTTTGCTTTCGCTACTGGAGTGAATATAGAGAATAATCAACCTAAGAGAACGGTAAGCCCTTATTCTGCGGGAGATTTCATATATAGCCCAGATACTGAACAATATTGTGAGAATAGAAATTATCCACAAGATGTTTTTGTTAAAGACAAAGTTACTTCAGAGTTTATTGATAGTGCAAAGATAAGTTATCAATGTGTTAGATTCAATTGCGAACTTGGAGAAACTTCTTCACCCACTCTAAACGGAGTACCTATCCCAGGATCTCCAGTATTGAGAACAGGATTCCCCAACTGTGTGAATGGATTTATGATAGTTGAAAAAGAAGGTTATCAGGATGGATTTACTCAAATTACTATTGATGCTTCAACTCAAAATGTTCCGATTGTTGAACTAATTCCAATGAAAGAATTTGAGATGAAAGTTTTTGTTGTGGAGAAGAATGGCAACCAGCTAACTCTTAGAGATATAAGAAATGATGAGTCTGTATTGGTGAGTATAGCTAAGTCAGATAAAACTCATGATGATGTTGCAGTATATCGTAATGACATGGATTCTGAATTCAGGGATAATCTTGAATTTGTATTAGAAGATGGAGAGTATCAATTAGATGTTAAGTTGATGAGAGATAATGGAAAAACTAGAGAGGATATCCAACTTAGTGGAGGATTATTTATTGACAAATGGCAGGTGAGCAGGAATGATCTCAGCAGTGCAAGATTAATGAAAATTTATGTAATTGCACCTTCAGGGATAACTGATACTGAGAGTTACATTTCCGCATGGAATAATGAAATTGTCCCGCAGAGCGAAGAATTCGCACCAATATTTGAATGAGAGAATATGTGATGAGATGGATAAAGAAAAAGATAAACTAAAATTGATAGGAATAATTATTAATCACAATCGGAGAAAATAATAGAAGATAAAAATAGAGGATAAGATGAAAAATAAATTATTTAATCTATTCATGAGGAATATTTTTCTAATTATATCTATTTTTACATTTATACTTATTCCTATATCTCTCCCTTCAGTATACGGACTAGATTTCTCCGCACCTGTCTCTGATACTATTGATAATGTAGGGGTTACTTCACAAAATTCTCTAACGGTGAGCGGAGGGGTTGGGAGCTATTCTTCAGGAACTAAAATAAAGATCTATGTTAATTCAAAAGATATCCCTTCTAGAATACAAGAAAATGGTAAGTTTGAGATTGAGGTTGATGCTGAGGGGAAATTTAATGCAACAGTATTATTATCAAATTTTAAACATAACAATGTTGTTGGATTAAATGAGATTATTGTTGAGATTGCCCCACAAGGAGGATCTAAGCAAGACATTACTAAATACATTCGTTTGGATGTAGTTCATCCTAAGATTTATAGAAATGATATCCCTAACATAATAAACACTCCTGAATTAAAGTTAGAAGGATATGTTGATGAAAAAGCTACTTTGGTTGCTAAGATAAATAACGATACTCAAAATATCCCCATTAAAGATGATAATACTTTTGAATATATATTAAGTCTTGGTGATGATGGAGATTATGAGATAGAACTCATTGCGACAGATGATGCTGGCAATATTGTAAAAGATACTTTTATTACAACACTAGATACAGAACCGTGCACTATTGAGGAGATAAAAGATAGAGATAATTTAGAAAGGGAAACTCAACATTTTACTATAGTTGAGATCAAAGGAAAAACTTCAGAACCAGGGTGTTCGGTGAAGTTTGCAAATATAGGAGATAAACCTAAACTTAATGTGAGCGAATTTGATGATTATATGAGAGACTCATTACGAACAGATGCTGCTGGAGAGGTTTCTGTTGGAGGACTTATTGTTCTTGGATCTAAGGAAGTAAGGAGCAATAGTAAAGGAGAGTTTAGTGCATTGATTGTGTTAAGACAAAACATAAGAGATACTGCTGAACGTTATAGTTCTACAATTACTCGGAGAGAAAGGTTGGATGATCTTCTTGAAGGGATTAATAATATACAGATAATAGTTGAGGATAGTGCAGGAAATAGATATGAAGATTTCTTAACCATTAAATTTGATCCTGGGAGTTCTTTCTGGAAGTTAGGGAGAGTACAGACTTTGCCTAATACTGTTTATAGCAACCAATTATTAGCCGAGCAATCCAATGGGGTGGAAGTTTCTGTGATGTATGATCTTTATTACATAGGTCCGAGCAAAAATTTGGTAAGCAATCCTACGGTGAGTGCAATCCCTGATGGAAATAAGTTGGATAATCAATATATTAGTATTGGAGAAACATTCTATCATTATTATGAGGAAGAAGGAAGATTGTTTGTATTGACTAAGATTAGAGTTAATCCTAGAGTGTCTAATGTTAAAGAACTGAAAGATGCGATAGGAGGGAATGAGATTGGACATGATGGTGATTTTGGTGTTACAGGTTCGGGATTACAGTTAGATTTTGCTCTTGCGAATACAGTAAGTTTCAATCTTGGTGAAGAAGCACGACCTAACGAACAAATATTTCTTAAACATGCTGTTGGGGTGGAGACTCCATTTGATTATACTAAATTTCTAACTCCTGAGATGTTAGAGAAAATGATTAATAATATAGAGGATTGGAACAAATTATTAGAGAAAGCGGTAAAGATTGCAGATGATGCGACACTCTTATTTACGGGGATGTGTGTTGTTAAGAGCGCATTTGATTTTGTAGGAGGAGCAACCGATGAAAGTCTTAGATCTACATATGCGATATGCGACAGAGTATGGTGTCCTTCCATTCCACCAAAATGTGAGAATGTTGCGAAAGTTTCTTATGATAAAAATACTAATGCAAGATATGTATTTGATGAAGCTACAGGAAAATATATCGGAAGCGATGGCTCTCCATTAGACTCTGCTCCTGGAGAAGTTATTTTTGAACAATCAGGTACACAAGGTCAAGGAGACACTATTGCGACTTACAGATGGATTGATGGGAAGGATGCAAAGTCTAGCACTGGGACAAGGATTTGTGGAGAAGGATATAATACTATAGAGATAAGAACAAGAAACGAGTCTTCTGGTTCTTTAATAATTGGAGGGGGGAGAACTACTTCTGCAGAATCAATTAGATATGATTGTACTCCATCCAGCAAAAAAGATTATTATTCTTTACCAGCTCAATCTGGGGCAATAGGATGTTATAATGCAGAAGCTCCTAGTTATGATGATGTGAAATGTATCCCAGGGAATGCGGAAGCGAAAGCTGCTAAGGGTGGCGCGGATACGTATGATGATATTTTCACCTCAGCGGAATGTGGATGTATTTCTGGGGTACGTGGGAATTTGGCAAACGTTCTTCGTGTATCTCAAGGTTTCAAGAAGTGTTTACAACAAGCACAAATAGGAGAAGTTTCTGGAGCATATTGTGAACGTTTATTTGCACATTTCACATGCGATCTCGTGGCAGGATTAGTTGAGGATGCATTTGATCTTCAAGGTGCGAGTAAAGTTGAGAAATCTGCAATCAAAGGTTCCGGTCCTAACACAAGATATAATGCTGGTCAGGTAAAAACAAAATTAGAAAATCGTTATGGAGGAATACTCCAGAGCAGATTTGGACTTCCTTCAGATCAGTTCGTTAGGAAAGCGTGTATCGGAGCGATTACCGGAGACTGGAGTGATCTTGAGGCAGCATTCAGACAAGCGGGGAGAATTCCTGTCAAACCTGTAGTTGGACCTATGATACCAGAGTCAAGATTTAATTCATGGAATCCTTTTACTGGAGAAGCAAGTATAGGTTATTATCTAACCATAGGAGTGTTATCTGGAGGGCAGGAAGTTACTGGAACTATGAAAATTATTTGTGATAAAAGAGAATCTGGAGGAGAATATTGTCCTTCCGATAAACCTCTCCTTGTATATGAACATCCTGTTTATGTAGAAGCTGATGGGAGTCAACAGGAAAATGTTTTCTATGAAGACCAAAGAGCAAGGTATTGGGGTAATGTTGCTGTGCTTGAATTAAGCTATTTAGAAGGAGGGCAACAAAAACATATATCTATGAAAGAAAATATTGCGAAAAAAAATAATATACTTGCTCAGTGCAGTTTCCAAGCACCACTAATCGGATTTACTTGTACAACAATAAGTGGAGGGTTGCTTGCGGCAGAGTTCAAGGATGCTTTGCTTTCTCCGGATGTAAATACATATTATCCTGGGAATGATGTATATGTTAAGTCAGATATATTCTCTACGAGCCCTAAATTATTAGAAGGACAAAGTGCAGGGGCAGAATTTGATAATGAAGATCTTGATTTATATCTAGTTTATTATATGAGAACTCCTGATGGAACTGTTGAGACTAATGCTAACAGTGTTAATAATAGAAATAATAATTGGAGGATTAATCTAAAAGATCCTGAAGCACAGAATATATTCTTATTGAAACATTTTGAAGATAGTTTCTCTTCAACTAACAGACAAGCAAAGTTTTGGAGTGCGAGTAAAGTAAGACTTAATCAGGATAGTGTTATTAGTCTTCCTTCTGGAGCGCGAGTTATCGTGAGTGCTTCTGGAGGGCAGGGGAGTGGAGTAAATTCTAATCTTGGTCCTAGAAATATAGGGGAAGTTTCATTATATGCTGATGAGAGAAGGATAGATTGTACACAAAGTGCAAGTTCATTCATCTGTCAGAACGAAAGAAATGAAGAGTTAAAAATAGATAAGATTACATATACTGTTGTTGCAGAGAATGAAGACAATACAGGAAAATTAATTTTAACTTATCAAGATGGAAAACAAGAGATCAACCTTGGAATTCCTTCCACGCAAAGGATTGGCAGTTCTATCGGAGTTGGTAATTATAATGTTAATCTAACTCTTTATAATGATGTTGATAGGAATGGTATAATTGATGGCAAAGATGATCCTGTTCCTTTCGGTAATGATAAATCCCAGACAAAATTATTAAGTTTCGCATATAATAATAAATTTCCTGATGAATGTAGAGAACCTCCTAGGATAGAAATATTATCTCCTAACATTGATTCTATTGTTACCGAAGATATGAGAAGTGGTGTTAGCAATAGAGGTGTTGAGTTTACATTATGGGATGATTGTAATGATATAGAATCTGTGCGGTTATATGATTCATCTACATACGATGTAATGATGAAAGAAGTTAGAGATAGTGAGAATAACCAAGCTGATAAAACAGTGATTGAAGGGATTTATAGTAAAAACAATTATGTTATAGACTCGCTAAGTTCACTATCGCGTTCTTCTGGAGGAGTTTATGCTCTTGGGAGTAATCCCCTTTCTAACAAATTAAAGTATAGCTACAGAGACGGTTCAAGGTTTGATCTAATAATTAGAGTTGTTGATGGGAATGGTAATGTGGGTGAAGAAAGAATTAGTGTTACTAAATCAGGAGGTTCTGGGTCTGGAGGTTCAGGTATAGTTTCTGCCACTCCAGTTGAAGTTGAGCAGTGTAGATTGAGTGGAGGGGTTTGCAGACTAAGTTGTGATGCTGGTCAGAGAAACCTTGGAAGTTGTGGTGATGGTGTTTGTTGTGGATGAATGATATATTAATATTGGATTTGGTAAATAATCTTTCAAATGAAGTAAACTTTTTAACTCAAAAAATTTATGAGAGTATTATTAAATTTCAATTAGAGTTCCAAGATAATGGTTATGAAAGAGAAAAAGTATTAACAAAAACCATTTACTTATTGATTTTTTAGGTAAAGATAATGTTAATAAAGTTGTTGAGTTATATAATAAATCTTAATTTTTCAACTCTTCAAAATGAGATTTTAATGTTTTTGTCATAAGAGAATTTGAGATGATACAAAGTTTATAAACTATCTGTATCCGAGGGTTTGATTTTTAATTCCGTGAAATAGCCTACTTTTTTGTTGTATTTTGATATCGGTATTTTTAAAATATGATATTATCTCAATTATTTTATAATTTTAAAGAATTCATAATTAATAAAAAGATAT
>Ga0210057_1001811_pt1 | contig 31716 bp, 35 predicted proteins | sample CryGeyCG2114_010_2_FD_183968 | JGI IMG/M metagenome (GOLD analysis project Ga0210057, IMG submission 183968) | Groundwater microbial communities from aquifer - Crystal Geyser CG10_big_fil_rev_8/21/14_0.10 (SPAdes) (version 2) | ecosystem: Environmental > Aquatic > Deep subsurface > Groundwater ...
TCGGAAAAGAAGACAGAGTCAATGTTATTGTAAGCTTTTTGGCTATGCTTGAACTTGTAAAACAGGGAATAGTGTCAGTAATTCAAGATGAGAAATTTTCTGATATAATAATAGAATCCGACAGTATTGGTGTTCCGAAATATGATTAAATAATTGAATTTGTAATTTGGAATTTATTAGAAATTAGAAATTAGAAATTAGAAATTTGTTTGTAATTTGGAATTTGTTTCCAACAAAGGACTTTCCTTTGTAACACTTTGTCGGTCCAGCAAGGTCGGACCTTGCTGACTTGCTGAATCTTGCTGGAAGCTAATGATATTGTTATAATGATAAAATGATAAGAAAAATACCATTTATAGTTGGAGAAACTTATCACTCCTATAGCAGAGGCACCGATAAAAGGATTATTTTTACAAACGATAATGATTACAGACGGTTTGTATTTTCATTGTATATCTGCAATAATACTATATCGGTAAGAACTGATAATTTATTCCAGCAAGGTCGGACCTTGCTGGAATTATTTGGAGTTGATAGAAAAGATACATTAGTTTATATTATCGCGTTTTGTTTAATGCCGAATCATTTTCATTTGCTACTCCATGAAAAAATTGATGGCGGTATAAGTTTATTTATGCAAAAGCTATTGACTGCTTACTCAATGTATTTTAATACAAAACACGATAGAGAAGGTTCTTTATTTGAGAGTCGGTTTAAAGCAAAACATATTAATACGGATGCATATTTAAATTGGATATTTTCATACATTCATCTTAACCCGTTTAAGTTGATTCACCAGAATTGGAAAGAGAAAGGTATTTCAAATCTAACATCTGCAAAAAAATTCATTCAAAATTATAGATATTCAAGCTATTACGACTATTTTATCGGGGATAGACCAGAAAAAGTTATTCTAAATAAAGATATTTTTTTCGATCAGTCTCCGCAAATTAATAGTTTTGAGGATATTCTGAAAGAATTTGAGAAAGATTTTGATGAATATAACAAGCAGTAATCTTTCCAGCAAGGTCGGACCTTGCTGGACTTGCTGGAAATCATGCTGACTGTGGATACTGGATAATGATTAATATTATGGAATTAGATTCAAAAATTGAAGCATTGCTTTTTTTTAAGGGCGAGACAATGAAAATCAAAGATATTGTTAAGATTTTAAAATCTGACGAAGAGAGCGTAAAAGACGCCGTCAATGAATTAAAAAATAAACTTTTAAACAGGGGGATGCAATTGATACAAGAAGACGATGATATTATGCTCGCAACACATCCTGAAATGTCAGAACTTATTGAAGAAATACGCAAAGAAGAACTTGTAAAAGACATAGGGAAAGCCGGAGCGGAAACACTTGCTATCGTTTTATATAAAGGACCGATTACGCGCGCGGAAATTGACTATATAAGAGGCGTCAATTCAATATTTATTTTGCGAAATCTTCTAATACGCGGTATGATAGAAAAAATTTCAAACCCGAATAATCAAAGAAGTTTTTTATATAAATCAACGACGGAATTACTTGCATTTCTCGGAGTAAAAAATGCTAAAGAAATGCCAGAATTTGACAAAGTTCAAGATGAATTGAATAAATTTGCCGCCTTGGAAGAAAAAAAAGGCGATACGGAACAAAACTAATATGATTTCAAGGATACGAAAAAATATATACGCAAAGACAGCGTTTTTATGCGTAATTTTAATAATATTTTTATTTTTTATTTTCGCAAAAGATGATAATAAAAATAAATTGACTGATGTTAAAGAAGAAATCAATTATTCCGTAAATGCTTTTGAAGATATTTCATTGGAAGCAAAAGCCGCTTTTGTGTGGGATGTTAATAAAAAAGAAGCAATTTATAATCTTAACGAGGAAGCGCAATTACCACTCGCTTCTCTTGCGAAACTTATGACAGTTATTACGGCTATGAATATACTCCCTGAATCTTCAATTATAACAATTGACAAAGAAGCTATTTCCGAAGAAGGGGATAGCGGATTATTTGAAAATGAAAAATGGAATTTATTGGATATTGTTAAATTTACGCTTATATCTTCATCAAATGACGGGGCAAGCGCTGTCGCGAATGTCGCCGGTCTTTTGAAAAGCGATTTTCCAAGCAGAGAAGCGGATAGTAAAAAAACTTTTACGCGCGCGATGAATGAAAAAGCAAAAGAAATCGGACTTAATCAAACATATTTTATAAATCCGACGGGGCTTGATACAAATGAATTTCTCGGAGGTGGATATGGTTCAGCTCGCGATATGTCATTGCTTATGGAATACGCTATTGTAAATAATATGGAAATTTTTGAAGCTACCAAATATAAAGAACTTGAGTTCGCGTCTTTAAACGATATTAATCATACGGCAATAAACACAAATTCTGCTGTTAATTCATTGCCGGGTTTAATTGCTTCCAAAACCGGCTTTACCGACCTTGCGGAAGGTAATCTTATTATCGCTTTTGACGCTGGTATTAATAGACCCATCATTATTACTGTCTTGGGCTCAACGCAAAATGGCAGATTTAGAGATGTGGAAAAACTACTTGACATTATTCTAAAAAATTTATAGTATATTATGCAGAAGTTTACTGCCCGCGTTTTTATATTTTGGTGATATAAAGTGGGAAGATGTAACGCATTACATCTTTCTCACTGCGCGGGCAGTTTATAGTATCCGCCCATGTTTTAATTTTACAACTGTTGAAAAAGTTGGGAGAAAGCGCTATCCTTCTCTCTCAATTTAGCATGGGCGGCGATTTATATTTTTGTCGATTTCTTCAAAAGAAATTTTTTGGAGAACTGGATATATAATTATTTATATATCCAGAATTAACAGAAAATTTTTTCTGTGAATAAAAAATTATCGACAAAATAGGGCAACACTAAGTGTTGCCCTATTATATTTTATTCCATACATATTTTATTTTTGTTAAATTTTTTATTTTATTATACAATATTAAAATCTATGATTATAGACATCATTAAAGTTTTCACGCCCTCCGCAATCGCTTTTTTCATTGGTATTCTTATCACTCCGCTTATAACTTATTATCTTTATAAATATAAAGCGTGGAAGAAGACGGCAAAAAAAATAGCCACTGATGGAAGAGAAACACCCATATTTAACAAACTTCATAAAGACAGGGAAGTGAATACGCCGAGAATGGGAGGTATTGTTATATGGGCAAGCGCATTTATCACAATCATAAGCATATGGCTCATCTCAAAAATATTTCCATCAGAAATAACCGCCAAATTTGATTTTTTAAGCCGCGACCAAACATGGATTCCGCTCTTTACACTTATGGCAGGAGGGTTTGTTGGAATGATAGATGATATTTTAGAAATAAAAGGAAATGGTGGTTATATAGCAGGTGGTCTTTCGCTTAAAAAACGGCTATTGATTGTCGGATTTATTTCCGTATTTGTTGCATTGTGGTTTTTTGCAAAACTCGGCATTGCATCAATCGGACTTCCTTTTCTGGAAGATTGGACGCTTGGTTTTTATTTTATTCCATTTTTTATACTTGTGGTGCTTGCTATCTATGCGGGTGGCGTAATAGACGGCATAGACGGATTATCGGGCGGGGTGTTTGCGACAATATTTGCGGCTTATGCTGGTATTGCTTTTTATCAGCAACAAATAAATTTAGCGGCTTTTTGCGCTCTTATTGTCGGAAGTATTTTAGCATTCTTGTGGTTTAATATTCCGCCCGCAAGATTTTATATGTCAGAAACTGGCACGATGGGGCTCACTATTACATTAACAGTGGTCGCTTTTATGACTGACTCGCTCGGAGGAGGGCACGGCGTTTTTGTTCTTCCAATTGTTGCTTTTCCGCTTGTTATTACGGTTTTATCCGTGATAATACAACTTTTATCTAAAAAATTTAGAAACGGCAAGAAAGTTTTCCGAGTCGCGCCTATCCATCATCATTTTGAAGCAATCGGATGGCCCGCTGAAAAAGTAACAATGCGATTTTGGATTATAAGCGTTGTTTTTGCGATTATCGGATTGTCAGTCGCGCTTATCGGATAAAGGACAAACTAATTTCTAATTCCTAATTTCTAATAAATTCCAAATTCAAAGCGCCAAATTACAAATAAATCACAAATCACAAATAAACTTGGCGGTTTAACCGCCAAGTTACTGACAAAAAGTAATACTAAAAGTTATATCAAAGTTATCCACAGATTTTTATATGAAAATCTGCCGAATTAAAATACAATAAAAAAAGTCATAAAGTTATAAAGTTATAAAGTTCATAAAGTCATAAAGTTCATAAAGTTTGTAAAGCTAATCAAAAATTATGCGAAAAAATCTCACAAAATTTCTTTTACTCACAATAGCGTTCACATTCGCTCTCTCTGTCAATTACATATTCGCCGCGTGGATTGGACCTACGCAGACGCCTCCTTTGGGGAATACTCCAATGCCTGTAAATGTCGGCTCAATCGCTCAAGTGAAAGACGGAGGACTTTCCTTAAACTCTCTTGCTGTGTTTGGAAACGGATATTTTCAGGATAATATCGGCATCGGGACGATGAGTCCGAGTGTTGGTGGCGAGCAAAACTTAAAGCTTGATGTGGAGGGCGCGGTAGGAGCAAAGTATTATTGCGACGAGAACGGCAATAACTGCTCAAGCGCGCCGATAGGTGGAGGCGTTCCTAGCAAGGCGGTAATGTTTTTCAACGACACTGTCTGCCCGAGCGGTTGGAGCGCGCTGGCAACCGCCCAGGGTTGATACCTGGTCGGTCTGCAATCAGGAGGCGCACTATCAGGGATCACTGGAACGGCTCTCACTAATGGAGAAAATCGTGCGGTTGTACAACACAATCACGGTGTCACTGATCCTAGCCATATTCATAGGATTGAGCCTATCCAGGCTCCGGGCCTGATAGGAAGTATTAATACCTATCGCCTTAATACAGCCTGGTCGGCCCAACCGACAACATCATGGTCGGCACCTTCAGCCACCACCAGCGTTACCGTTAATAATACTGGTACTACTGTTGGTACAAATGCACCCTATATTCAATTTTTAGTTTGTCAGAAAGACTAATAAACACCGTACAAGAAAAGGACAGAAAAGCAGAAAAGGGGAAAAGGGGGTCAGGTACCCTTTTTGGTATTAAAATAAAAAGGTGCCGAAAATCCGCTATCGCTGAAATCACGCACCATTTTAATTTAACTAAACATACAACAAAAAGTGCTTTATTTTTTCGTGAAAGTTATAATTCGGGATTTAGAAATTATTCCAAATGTGATAATATAATAAATATTGCGGGGTCATCTAATGGTAGGATGCAACACTCTGGATGTTGTCATTTAGGTTCGAGTCCTAACCCCGCAGCCAGTGATATGTACCCTATAAAGTGGACACAGGCATATCTAAAATCTGGTGTTTTCTTTTGTTAGAATTAATTTATTAATAATTAACAAAATAATATGAGAACAATATTTTCAAGCGAGCAAAAAAAGAAAAGAGGGTCAGGGGTCAGGTACCCTTTTCTTTTCATACTATCATATATAGTAGTGTTTTTATTATCTAATTATCCACAAATAATATAAATTTATTAATTTCCACATACTATCATATATGATAGTATTAGTAATAATATGAAAAAAAGAAAAAAAGATTTTACGAAACAAGAAGTCATAAGATAGTTATCATATTAATGGAATTTATCTCTTGGCATTTTAACTATCAAGTGAATATCAAGGCGAGCATTAAGGCGGGACATTGATATGCTAATTACAATTTGCATATTGCGATTTTTTGTTTGTTTTTTATAGTATAATAATTCCTATAAAAATATGCGAAAAATTGACAGACCATTTTTAATAACAGTTATTATTTTAGTCGTGGCGGGTTTTTTTATTTTCACATCCGCGTCTCTCGGACTTTTAGCGCGAGATGGCGCGCGATTCTCATCGGTTGCGTTTAACCAATTTTTCTTGGGTATTTTTTTAGGTTTGCTTGCTATGCTTGCGATGACGCGGATTAAGTATACATTTTGGAGAAAATACGCTTTTTATATATTTTTAGTGTCAATTTTTACGACGCTTTTAGTATTTATTCCCGGTCTTGCAATAGAATTTGGAGGCGCGCGAAGGTGGATTAACTTCGGTATAATCACATTTCAGCCGGCGGAAATGCTTAAAATCGGTTTTGTCATTTTTTTTGCCGCATGGCTTACTAATGTAAAAGATAAAATACACACATACGGACACGGGATAATACCTTTTATAATTTTACTTGGGATTACAGGCGGCATATTGCTTTCTCAGCCAGACACGGGAACATTTATTGTGATTTTAGCCTCCGGGCTTGCTATGTTTATAGTAGCGGGAGCAAGATGGCGCGACATATTTTTTCTTGGAATTATATCTGCTACAGGCGTGGCGATTCTCGCGAATTTCCAGCCGTATATAAAAACGCGAATTTTGACTTTCATAAATCCTGCAAGCGATACTCTTGGCGCCGGCTGGCAAATTAAACAATCACTGATTGCAATCGGCTCTGGAGAATGGTTTGGAAGAGGTTTCGGGCAAAGTGTGCAGAAATTTCAATATTTACCCGAGCCGATAGGAGATTCTATTTTTGCCGTAGCGGCGGAAGAATTTGGATTTATAGGAAGCATTCTTCTTATAACGCTATTTTTATTTCTCGCTTTTAGAGGACTTAAAATTGCCGCGAAAGCGCCTGACAGTTTTGGTAGACTGTTTACGGTCGGAATTGTTATACTTATAATATCGCAGTCATTTATGAATATTGGTTCAATGCTTGGAGTAATGCCTCTCACGGGACTGCCTCTTTTATTTGTAAGCCATGGCGGAAGCGCGCTTTTATTTGCGCTTGCGGAAATAGGGATTATACTTAATATTTCAAAGTTTAGAAAAACATAATAATATTATTCAAAATCGTATTTATTTACATTATGTATTATTTAATTCGCGATAATTTATTTATTTTATGAAAATTGTATTTACAGGCGGTGGAACGGGTGGACATTTTTATCCGATAATAGCAATTGCCGAAGAAATAAGAGCTATTATAAAAGAAAATAAACTTCTTGAACCAAAGTTGTATTATATAGCTCCCACTCCGTTTGACGCGAGAGCTCTTTATGAAAATAATATAAAGTTCAAAAAAAGTCCAGCGGGAAAAATACGCCGATATTTTTCCGTATTGAATTTTTTTGACATATTTAAAACAGGAATCGGCATAGTAAAAACAATATTTCAAATTTTTATGATTTATCCAGATGTCGTTTTCAGCAAAGGAGGATACGCGAGTTTTCCAACGGTATTTGCCGCTAAATTTTTTCATATACCTGTCATTATCCATGAATCAGACGCCGCGCCGGGAAGAACTAATTTATGGGCGGGGAAGTTTGCGAAAAAAATCGCTGTATCATTTCCAGAAGCAATAGAATATTTTGATAAAGATAAAGTTGCATACACCGGTAATCCAGTAAGAAAAGATATATATCACATCGCTTATGAAGGCGCTTATGAATTTCTAAAACTTGAAAAAGAAATTCCAACAATTTTGATTATAGGCGGGTCACAGGGTTCGCAAAAAATAAATAATACCATTATGGAAGCTCTTCCGATGCTTGTTGAAAAATATCAGATTATTCATCAGACGGGGAAAAAAAATTTTGAAGAGATTAAATCAACTGCGCGAATTATTCTTGAAAATTCAAAAAATAGTCATAGATATAAAACATTTGGCTATCTGAACACGCTTGCTATGCGTATGTCGGCGGGAGCGGCGAATATCGCGCTCTCAAGAGCGGGCGCGTCCGCGATTTTTGAAATAGCCATATGGAAAATTCCGAGTATAATTATTCCGATAACGGACTCAAACGGAGACCACCAAAGAAAAAACGCTTTTGCGTATGAAAGAGCCGGAGCGTGCGTTGTGATTGAAGAAATAAATCTTTCTCCAAATCTTCTTATTTCAGAAATTGACAGAATTATGGGAGACAATACGATTAAAGAGAGAATGAAAAAGGGAGCAGAAAATTTTTCAAAGCCGAATGCGACACGTAAAATCGCTGAAGGAATTATGGCATTGGCATTAAGACACGAAAAGTAAAAAATATGAAGAAAAATCAAATAATAACAAGAATAGCTCCTTCTCCGTCGGGCAATTTGCATATAGGCACGGCGCGGAGTGCTTTGTTTAATTATCTTTTTGCGCGACAAAATAATGGCAAGTTTATTATTCGTATTGAAGATACTGATAAACAGCGAAGCAAAAAAGAATTTGAAGACGATATTTTAGAAGGATTAAAATGGCTTGGTTTGGATAATGATAATCTATATCGGCAGTCGGAAAGAACCGATGTATATAAAAAATATATTGAAAAATTACTTAAAAATGGTAAAGCGTATCTTTCAAAAGAAGAAAGTAAAATAGAAACTGGAAAACAAGTTGAAGTCGTGCGATTAAAAAATCCGAATAGAAAAGTAGAATTTGACGATATAATTCGCGGTAAAATTGAGTTTGATACCACGGAACTCGGTGATTTTGTTATAGCAAAAACAATAAATGACCCACTTTATCATTTAGCCGTCGTCGTGGACGATTATGAAATGGAAATTAGTCATATAATCAGAGGAGAAGACCATATTTCAAATACTCCTCGCCAAATCCTCATACAAGAAGCGTTGGAAATAGATAGACCCAAATATGCTCATATTCCGCTTATTTTGGCTCCAAATAGGTCAAAAATGTCAAAACGAGGTAATGCTACATCCATAAGCGAATATCGTCAAAAAGGGTATATTTCGGATGCTTTAATCAATTATATAGCTCTGCTTGGCTGGAACCCCGGCACAAATAATGAATTGTTTGCTATGAATAAACTTGTAGAGGAATTTAATCTTGAAAATATACAAAAAGGCGGCGCGATTTTTGATATAGAAAAACTCAATTGGTTTAATAGAGAATATATAAAAAAAATGTCAGAAGAAGAAATATTTAAAAATATTAAGCAAAATCTGCCTGAAAATATTTTAAATATGAGTGAATACAATGATAAAATTCTTAAAAAAATTATTCCTATAATAAAAGAACGGATAAATATATGGAGCGATATCTTAAAAATTACGAAGGAAGGGGATTTGGATTATTATTTTAAACAGCCAAAATACGAAACAAAAAATTTGCTTTGGAAGACGGATACTGATTTAAATATAGTCGCGAAAAATTTGCTTAAAATTATAAATTTTCTTGAAAATATTTCCGATAATAAATTCAATTCAGATGAAATAAAAAAATCAATATGGGATTTCGCGGAAAAAGAGGGAAGAGGTTCGGTGCTTTGGCCTATGCGTTACGCGCTTTCAGGAAAAGATAAATCTCCAGACCCGTTTAAGCTCACAGAAGCGTTGGAGAAAAAAGAAACGATTTCTCGTTTACACAATGCAATAAATAAAATCGCGTAGTCCAAATGTCAAGGATATAAAAACTTGAAAGAAAATTTTTATTAGGATATTATTTTTATGTCATGTTATATTTTTCTATTATAGAGAAATACATCGGTGCAGAGCTTTATAAAAAACTGTTAAAGTTAAAACAAGATTTCCACGCGCAGTTGATTTCATTTAATGACCTGTATGCTTTTTTAAGCAGAGAAGAAAAAAAATTAATTGATAAAGTTTGTTCGGTTGAACCTAAGGATTATGGTAAAAAGCATACTGTTTTTTACGGCATTAGACCCATACCAAAGAATTTAGTCGCGATTGCCAACCAGACATATTTTTCAGCTAATAACAAAAAAATAATAAAGGTAAAAACTCAATATCTGCCAAAACTTGTTTTTACGGCGTTTCTTAAAATAAAAAAAGCGATGCGGAAAGATTTAGGCAAATCAATTAATATAACTTCCGGTTACCGTTCTCCGGCGTATCAAGCAGTGATTTTATTTATCACATTTTTTGAAAATAAATGGAATGTAAAAAAAACCTTATGGCGTTTGACACTACCTGGCTGTAGCGAGCATGGTTATTCTTTGCGACAAGCCATAGATGTTGCGCCGGAGAATGGTATAAAAAATATTAAAGATTTTAATAAAACCAAAGAATATGCTTGGCTTTTGCAATACGCTAAAAAATTTGGTTTCTCGCTTTCTTATCCCAAAGGTAATAAATTTGGCGTAATGTTTGAGCCGTGGCATTGGCGGTTTGAAAAAAATTAACGGTTTAATCACGCAAAATCACAATCTTTAATATCAAGGTTTAACCTTGATATTTTATTTATTCACAGGAGTAAATGGGTGAAGTATGAATGAGGACAGGCACTATTAAAATATGGAAATCTGACTTTCATATAATTTTCATAAACTTCTATAAAAAAAACAAAAAACCGCTTGTTGGTAAATTTTTTTGATATAATGGTTTTATGCTAAAAAAAATTGACCATCTATTTTTAATAACAGTTATTATTTTTGTAATCATTGGATTTTTTATTTTTACTGCAAATAATACACGAGCATCTATTATAGACGAACTAAAAAATCGCATATCTGACAGAAATATAAAAATAGAAGAACTTGAAAAAGAAATTGAGCAATACCAAAAAGACCTTGATATTGTGGGAAAAGAAAAACAAACACTTACAAATGAAGTAAAAATTCTTGAAATATCGCGACAGAAAATTTCAACGAACATCAAATTAACACAAAACAAAATAGATTCAGCAAATTTGCAAATAGAAGAACTTTCTTTTGGTATTGGAGAAAAAAAAGAAAAAATTGATAAAAATAAAAAAGCCACAGCAAAAACACTTCGCGCGATAAATGAAGCGGAATCAAACTCTCTTGTTGAAATTATTTTATCAAACGATAATTTATCAGAACTTCTTGACCAAATAGAAACATTGCGGCAATTTCAAATAACAATAGTGGATGATATTAAACGACTCGCCGAATTAAAAGAAGGACTTGAAGGAAAGAAAAATCAGACGGAAAAAAAACAAAAAGAACTTGCGAATTTTAAGAATGATTTATCAGACCAAAAATACGCGCTTGATATTAACAAAAAAGACAAAACAGCGCTCCTTGATATTACAAAAAATAAAGAATCAACTTATCAAAAACTCGTTGAAGAAAAAACGGCGGCGCGCGAAGCGTTTGAGCGCGAACTTATTGACCTTGAGTCGCAGTTGAAGATTGAGATTGACCCGAATAAAATCCCAGCCGCTGGAAGAGGTATTCTTGCTTGGCCGCTTGATAGTATAAAAATTACTCAATATTTTGGAGATACGGAATTCGCAAAATCGGGAGCATATAAAGGAAAAGGGCATAATGGGGTGGATTTTCGCGCGTCATCAGGCACGAAAGTTAAAGCCGCGCTTACTGGAATTGTGGAAGCGATAGGGAATACCGATGAAGTAAAAGGATGCTATTCATACGGCAAGTATGTTCTGATACGGCACAATAATGGATTGTCCTCGCTTTACGCGCATTTGAGTTTAATAAAAGTGAGCAAAGGAGACGCAGTAATTACGGGAGATACAATCGGACTTTCTGGAAATACCGGATATTCAACAGGTCCACATCTGCATTTTACGGTTTACGCAAGTCAAGGAGTTCAGATTGTGCGATACGGCGATTATACAAATGGAAAAACAAATTGTGGCGATGCTTATATTCCGGTCGCGCCTCTTAACGCATATCTGAACCCTCTTGATTATTTATAAAAAATCTATTTAACAATACACAATAAAGATAAAGAGCTTTTTACTTTATAGGATGTCGGATGTCCTGTGATACTTGAAAAATTAAAAAAATTGACTTTTTAATAATTAAATGATACAAATATTAAAGAACTAAAGAAAAATTATATTTATATTTTTGAAAAAAGGAGGAAGAAAAAATGGAAGGAAAAATTGTTGCCATAGAAAATGATGGAGTAGTAGTTATAAAAATTACAAAGACGGTTGAGGCGAAAAATGCGCCTATTGAAATAAAACAGAACGCAAAGGAGGGATTGCGTTGTGTTTTAACAGGCATTCCTATCGCCGTCATAGGTAATGATTTTTTAGAAGAGGAAGTTATGTCTTCTAAAAAATTGTACGGAGATAATGTTGAAATCTCCGTGTTTATATATGAAAACACAGAGATTTCTTTTTATGAAAATAGATATTTTGGATGACAATTTTCGCTCCATTGGTTTTATATTAAAACCAATGGAGCGATTTTTTATATTATTAACATCAAGATTGAACCGATGTTATTGAATCCTTTCTTATATGCGTTTTGCGACACTATGATATAATAAATTATATGACGCTACGCAAACAAAGGGTAGGGTTCCAAAAACCGTGGAAATTAAAAGAGGTTGCTGCCGGATTTGAACATTTTTATAAAGAATATGGTCGCTATCCAACAGCAACAGAAATTGACCTGTACCAATATTTACCAGCGTCTCGTTCTATTGAGCGAAGTTTGGGCGGACTGGTAAATGTGCGTAAAGAATTAAAGCTAAAAGGACAGGAAGATTTTCGCTCGGGAGAGCATAGTACTAAACGCGCCAAAAAGATAAACAAAAGGGCTCACGAGACAGGAGCAAAGATATACGAATTTCTTTGTAAATCATTTCAAAAGGAATTTGTGCGCCATGAGTTTCTTTTTACAGATGATGGGCGTAGCAGAACTGATTTTCTTGTATATGATATGTGTGATGGGTTTTGTGTGGATGTATTTTATCCTGCGAATCGGCGTAATTTGATAGTATGTCTCAATATTAAACTGCAAAAATATAAAAATAAGTATATGAACCAATATCCGATAATCTTTCTTCAGATGAATGAAAATATATCGGAGGAAACACTAAAAGATATTTTAAAAAATAAAAAGAAAACACTTGCGAAGGGACAGTATTTAATGGGGTGGCAGACATTTCAGGAATTTTGCGGATTGCGGAAATCATTGAAAATATGAAAATAAAAGAGTAGTGGAGAATTATGACAGAGATGCACAATAGAGAATTTGTGCTCAGTCAATTCTTTGTGTTTATTTTTTATGTTGTGTCGCATAAGCAATCTGATAAAAAGATATATTGTGCGACACTTATAATTTAATAATATAATACGCTTTTCTTTCTCTACAAAATTAAAATAATTATATTCCCCACTGTATTTAATAGAGATATCTCTTTTAATCTTAATTGATAAAAATAATAAATTTTATAAAATAAAACAGCAAAAATTTTTGCTGTTTTATTTTATATTATTAAATTATCTATTTCATCTAATAGCGATATGGTCTTGAATCTTCCAACATTTTGACGATGCAATCCACGGCGCAGTCCCCTCTTTCTCAAAAAGATACTCCGCGTATTTTAGATTACCTTCAAGCGTGTATAAATTAATACCAAGTTTGTTTGCCGTATTGGAATGATAATATTCATTTATTTGCATCACGCCAATATCAGCATTATTAATCTCACCTCTTACGATGTCGCCATTTTCTTTGAAATGCTGAAATCGCGATTCACATTTGGCGACTTCCGCCATAATTGGATAATTTTCAAAATGCTCCCGCACATACTCCTCAATACTTGAAGATTCTGTAAATCCTATAAATTCTTTTGTCGCGTTTTCCACTCTTGCAGGTTCTACTTTCTCCGCTATAGGCGCAGGGTTTGAATAAGCAAGAAAAGTCGCGATTAATATTGTTATTTCTATAATAAGCCGTTTTTTATGCTAATAAATTTTGCTTTTTTGCAATGTCGCAAATAAAAACAAAAAATCGAGCGTTTGCCCGACTTTTTATATTATAGCATATTAACAATATTTGTCAATCTTTTTTTATTTATTACATTTTACTCCCTAAAATACTAAAATGCCGTTTTGTATGGATGCTTGCTATAAGTATTAACGCTAAAGCATATATTATATGCTCATCCACTAAAAATGAATGCTCGCCAACATATGGAAACGCAAGATTCGGAAAGTAATATAAAACCATTAAAAACGCGCCGAGATAAGAGCTTAATCTGACAAAAATTCCCAATATTAAAGTGATGCCGATAAGAGTTATACCCCATTGATTTAAGAAATCAACAACTGGAAGAATATTCGGCGACGCGAGCCAGCCATAAAATCCTGATAATGTTTGTGCGTTGTTTAAAAATCCCGCAGCCGTCCATTCTGGATTTATAATTTTTGTAATACCGGCGTATAAAAAAAGCCATCCAAATGCCAATCGTAAAAAAATTGACGCTGTATTTGTTTTTAAAAGTCGTTTCATAAAGTTATTGTTAAATTGTTAAATTGTTAAATCCGCGTGTTTATTTCATTATTTTTTATCTCGTTTAATTTTTTCTTATCAGTAATATCGGCAGTATTATTATATTGTATCACTATTACCATACTTAGAATAAACAATACTGTGGATATTATGGCGGAGACCAAACAGTAAAGACAATATGCATTGAGAATAAAAGCTTGAACATATATAAAATACATAGAAATTAAAAATCCAACACCTGTCATTACCGCGAGTAGAAATAAAAATTTCTTATTTCTAAATTTTGAAAATAAAAATATTAACGCAAATACGAGTATATAAAATACTATTCCAAATATTGCGACAGGTATATTAAAAATTGTTGAGTATAAACTTGTCGTAACTAATTCACATCCGTTAAAAATTGAACAATTTATGCCGGTATCTGAATAATGTTTTATTGTAAGATATGAGGCATCGGCAATACCTATAATACTTAACCCCATTAAAAAAAGGAAATGTAATGTAACAAACTTCGTATTATTTTTTTTATTAAAAATATAATTCATATAAGTCTCTATGAATTACGAAACTCTTTCTTGGCATAAATTTTTGCAAGACATCATAAAAATCTGCTGATTTTTTGTTATGCTTGCGTGTTCGCCTGCGCAATGTCTTTCAAAAATTATGCCTGCGACGAGTTTCGTAATTCACAAAAGTTTAATTGTTTGGATTTATTAATTATTAAAATTAGGCGGCATTGGATAATTTTTAAACTCATCTAAAAGCATTTTATTGTATAAAAGTCGCGAAATAACCTCGGCGTGCGAGAACACTCCTGTCATAGCATTATGCGGTTTTGGTTCTTCAGGCACTCCGACATATTTCAAAATCGTGTCTAAATCAAGCGCGGAATGATGTTTCTTTTTCGGAGGTATTATTCCGTGTTTAACCATATGCATATACGCGAGAGTATGCGTATCAATACTTCTATGCGCAAAAGGCCAATTAAGACGCGCGCGAAGGGCGGCGGCTTGCAAAAAATCTCTGTCAAATGAAACATTTTGTCCAGCCATAGTATAATCTTCAATATTTGTCGCCCACGCTATGAACGCTTTTATTATTTCCGCTTCTGTTTTTTTATTCGCATCTGTGATTTCTTCTCTTGTAAATCCGTTTATTTTAAGCGCTTCGTTATCAATATGCGCGCCGTCCCATATTCTACATTCATCATAAAATTGATTGGTCGGATTATCAAAATCAAGCGCGCCTATACTCACAATTGAATGTTTATTATAATCAACACCAGATGCTTCTATATCTACAACTATCATAAATTTATTATAACTGAAATCTGCCAATAAAAAAGCCGCCAATTCAATTAGACCATTCGTCTAATCAAATTGGCGGCAAAATTTCTTCGACTGCTTTCATTTATCCTCCATTCATCCTCAAAAAAAATTTGTTCAGTTTATTGAGAATGTTTCCGACTTGTTTTTTGTCATAAATTTCATCCGCGTCAAGATTTTTATGTAAAACACTATTTGTATATCCATACATCAGATAACCACTGTCAATGACAAACAACTCTTTATAATCAACTTGGATATCCCATTTGTGGTGATATTTAGCAAGATGATTAAATTCAGCGCAAGAAAGTTTAAATATATGTTTTCTATACTCATTATTTGCCGGTATTATTCCATTCCAGCCAGAAAAAGACTCAACGATATATTTAATTCCGTCTCTTGCGATAAGTTCGCACCAGACATGGGCCTTACTCACCCCCGTCTGTTTGTCCATCACCCACCCCCAAACGATACCTGCATTTTTCTGGCTCATAGCTAAACTGTCTAAAAACAAAAATGCCGCGTCTTCGCAATCCCCTTCTTGCTTTTTAAATGTCTCCGTAGGGGTCTGCCAAAAATCGGTGTTTGGTGGCTCTGAAACAAATTTTAAAAATGCTACAGCTTTATACCCCTCATAAATATACTCGCCGTAATCAAATGTTTCTACGCACCATTTTTTGTATTTGTCATTTCCATAGACAGGATTAAGAAATACAAAAAAAATAATAATTATGAATACAGAAATAAATTTTTCTTTCTTCATCTTTTTCCCTCCTATAAAAAGATTGCAGAAATATAAAGAAGTCAATGTTCAGCTTCTAAGATGAGAATATCACCTGGCTTTACGCGGTCAAATGACTTATCAACATAAAATTTACGGATATTCTATTTAAGCCCTTTGCAGTTTGCCGCAGGAGTATAACCAGCTTTCCGAGCATCTTCGGCGGAATCAAACCATATTTTATTTTTCTCGGAGATGCTCTTGCCTCCAGAGCACCATGGGAAATGATATTTTGAACCGTTTTTTGACGCGACAAGAAGTCCTTCTCCTGTTGGCGGAGCGGACGCGACAGAAGATAAGCTCGTATTACTCTTATCGGAATTTTGCGAATTTAATACGGTAGCTGAAAGATATTCAGGAAATTCAATTTTCACAGCTTCTTTATTTTTTTCAATAATTGAAATTCTTCCGAGCCCAAATCCGGCAAATCCTATAAGAATTATTGTCGTAGCTGTAAAAATATCGCTGCGATATAGTATATTTAATTTTCTCTTGCTTTTTTGAAAAAAATTTGATATATTCATATATTATACATAATAATTAATATACAACATTTAATCTATGGCAACAAAGAAAGCTGGCGGTTCAGCTAAAAATCTTAGGGACTCAAATCCAAAATATTTGGGCACAAAGTTATATTCAGGAGAAATTGCAAAAATCGGTTCTATTATCGTGCGTCAAAGAGGAACAAAAATAATGGCGGGGAAAAATGTCGGCATAGGCAAAGACCACACTCTTTTTGCGCTTAAAAATGGAAAAATAAATTTTCGTAACGCGAAAAAAATCCATTTTAACAATAAAAAAATAACCAAAAAAGTCGTTGATGTAATTTAAATTTTAATCAAAAAAATCATACGATATATAGTATCGTAAATTACGAAACTCGCCGCAGGCATAATTTTTGAAAGACATTGCACAGGCGAACACGCAAGCATAACAAAAAATCAGCAGATTTTTATGATGTCTTGCAAAAATTTATGCCAAGAAAGAGTTTCGTAATTCAAAGATAGTATAGTTTTTTGATTATTTCCCTGTAAATTAAGCTGTTGTTTTATTATTGATAATCAATTTAAATACGGCAGAAACGCCGCTCGCTTTTGCCGATATGTCAAACTCCCCCGCTTCTTTTATCATATGTTCAAGCTGTATATATTCCGACTTAATATCAATATGACCCTGCTTTTTTAATTCTGTCGCGATTTCTTCTTTATGAATGCCCTTAAAAAGATGTCCTTTTTCATTTGCTTTTTCCTCTATATAAATTTTCGCGTTATTTAACGCTTTCATATTTTTTATGAATAGGTCTTGCTGTAATATATCTTCCTCTTTATGTCTAAGTTTCATTGTTTCAATCTCTTTAATTTTTTTAGGAGTTGCAAATTCAGCTAATTTGTTTGGTATTAAAAAATTGAGCGCGTATCCATCCGATATATTTTTAACATCAAACTTATTGCCGACTTTTGGAATATCTTTCAGAAGTATTATTTTCATATTAGATTTTAGTTTTTTATTTTATAAAATTTAATCATCTTTTGCTGAAATTATTATTGTAACAATAATTTCACCGCTTCTTCAAGTTGAGGGTCTCTTTTTGCTTCAAAATCTTCTTTTGTTATTTTTACTTCAATATCAGGCGATATGCCGCCATCTGAAATTGACTTGCCGTTAGGAGTAAGCCAATGCGCCACTGTAACTTTAAAAGATGATTCCGCTGTAATTTTTATCAACTCTTGCACGGAACCTTTGCCAAAAGTATTTTCGCCGACAAGTTTTGCTATATTATGCTGTTGAAGCGCTCCCGCTAATATCTCTGACGCTGACGCTGAACCTTGATTTGTGAGGATTGCCATTTTCAGATTTTTATTAAAGATGTCATATCCTTTGCTTCTATGCGCGCGCGGTTTGCCGTTTGGTCCAAAATCTTCAGTTACGACTATTTTCCCCGCAGGCAAAAACCAGCTCGCTATATCAATCGCCGCCTCAAGGAAACCGCCAGGATTGCCTCTTAGGTCAAGTATCAATTTATCAGCGCCTGACAATAAGAATTCTCTGAGAGCTTCTCTAAAAAGATTTGGCGATATGGCGGAAAAATTATATAATTTTATTACAAAAATACCGTCTGTTCTTAATTCTGTTTCAATCGTTGGAATTTGTATTGTTCCTCTTATAATCTCAATTTCCAAAAGCTCGTCCTCCCCTTCTCGCAGTATTGTAAGAAGCACGGCGGTTCCTCCTTTGCCGCGAATAAGTTTAACCGCTTTATCAATTGTCATGTCATCTGTAACCGTATTTCCAATTTTCAAAATTTTATCGCCCGTTTTTATGCCCGCTTTCTCCGCGGGATTTCCTTTAAGAGGCGATATTACGCTCAAAACATTATTTCGTATTCCTATTTCCATCCCAACACCCTCAAAATTGCCACTTATGTCCGCTTCAAATATTTCCGTGTCTTCCGGAGGTAAAAAAACAGTATATGGGTCATTAAGCGATTTTGTAAGTCCTTGTATCATTCCATACAATTTGTCTTCATTTTTAACAATGCTTGTTGTGGTCGCTGGCACAAATTTTTCATTGATTAAATTCCATGTCTTCCAAAGTGGAGTAAAATCAATCATCGCCGGCTGTAATATGTCTGTGTTTGAAAATTGACCGTTTATGCCAATTTGTCTATCGCTTGAACCGACAAAAAATCCTGAAAAAAAAGCTGCTGTTACAAGCATAATTATTACAACTATTATTGATATTGAATTTTGCGAGAAAAATTTCATATTAATCAAGTATCGCAGAAATATTATTTATGGTCAACATCTGTTTCAATATGTTTAACAAAAAAATACAATGTTTGGTAAAATATCAAGCGTATGGAAAAAAGAAAATTAATTTTGCGAAAGTGAGTGATGAGGAAATACAATAAATTAAATATCTTCTGAATACTCGCTCTAAAAAAAGATTTAGTGGAAAGACACTGCTCGAGATATTATTAGAGACCCTACACAAAATTGTGTCTGACATAGCAGAATTAAAACACTATGAAAGACAAAAATAACAAAATAATAAAGATATTAGAAAAACAGATGTTCAGTGAGAACTTGGAGGCTCAGTCTCCAAGTCATTATGGCCTAAACCTTGCTTGGGTTATTTACAAGGTTTCAGCAATTTAGCAAGGTCCGACCTTGCTGGTTTACATTCTTTCAAAAAATTTATTGACGAATTATAAAAAATCATACGATATATCGTATGAAACAATAAGTTTAAATATATATCTGTTATCACATTACTACAAAAAAATATAAATAGGATATAAATGTAAATGTAAATGGGATAAGTCCAATCGGATTTTTATAGAACATCGCACATTTAATTAAGTCTACACATAAATGACATAAGCAAGGTCCGACCTTGCTGGACATTTGCTGGACATAAGCAAGGTCCGACCTTGCTGAAAAATTCTTTAATAAATATTTTGCTTTGGATAGCGAGTTCCCCGTTTTATAAAATTATCTTCAATATCTTTTAGACGAAACTTATCTTTAAAATATTTTAATATAAAATCTGTGTCCATATTATTTTTGCAGGTATAAACATCAATACTGACAAAACCGCGTAAAGGAAAAGTATGAATACTCATATGGCTTTCGGCTATTACCACAAAACCTGTCCAACCACCCGGATCTTTTAGATTATTACCAGGCGCGCTGGCGACTTGAGGACCCGCCAAAATCTCCATACCAAGTTCTTTAGGCAGATTAGATAGAATATCAAAAATAAGATTTTTGTCATCTAAAAGATTTTTGTCCCCGCCATAACCATCAATTGTTAAATGTTCTCCAAAATGCATTAAAGTTTATTATAACAATAATTTCTTTAATTCTTCAACTGCTTTTTCCGCCTCTTTTGCAACAAGGTCCGACCTTGCTATTTTTCATAATCCATAAGTTTAAAAATTAGACATTGGTAATTAGAAATTTATTAGAAATTAGGAATTAGACATTTTTTATGTGTATCCGCAACATCGAGGTTCAACCTCGGTGTATGTATCTAAATTTAGACAACGGGTAATTTCTGTTTTGCGATTTATAATAATCGGTTATAATGTCCAAATGGCTTTATCGCGAAAAAAAACAAAAAAAGCTAAATCCGCCAAGGTTCATAAACGCCCAAATTGGGATAAATATTTTATTGAGATGACTAAATTTGTCGGACGACGCGGCACATGCGACAGGGGTCAGGCGGGAGCGATTATCGTTAAAGATAAGAGGGTTCTTGCGACAGGATATGTCGGTTCGCCTATTGGACTTCCTCATTGCGACGAAGTTGGTCATGAGATGCACACAGTTATACAAGAAGATGGAACTCAATCGCGCCATTGCATCCGCACCGCTCACGCTGAATTAAACGCTATTGCCAACGCCGCTCGTTTTGGTGTCGCTATTGATGGAGCTGTTTTATATTGCAAAATATTTCCTTGTTATTTTTGCGCCAAAACAATTATAAATTCAGGCATTAAACGAGTAGTGTGTATGAAAGATTATCATACCAGCAAGCGATCAAAAGAAATTTTTAAAGAAATTGGCATTGAATTTGAAATTTTAAATAAAGATACGGAGAATTACTCCGATATGTAATAATTATGATAGACCTTAAAGAAATGCAAAAAGAGGTTATGCGCAACAAGGTTGAAAAGGGATTCAATATCACCGATGTGGCGCTTGAATTTTGTCGCGCTCACGAAGAGCTTTCGGAAGCATTTTCAAAATTCAGCAAAAATCATAGCGGTGTTGCCGAAGAATTTGCCGATGTGGCTATTTTTCTGCTTGGTATGTCGGAAATTTTAGGTTTTAATCTTGAAAAAGAAATTGTTAGAAAAATAGAAATAAATAAAAATCGCAAATATAAAAAAGAAAAATCTCCAGACGGTAAAAACATTTTTATTCGCATTAGGACGCAAAAAGACCCGTAAAAGAGCGTTAACAACATCAAGTTTCAATATCATAGAAAAATTTGAGACGATATTATTGAAGGTATAAGTAAATCATAAATTATTCTTAATTCTTTTTCAGTGTCATAACGCATATAACCGCCAAGCAATATTTATGTTCCTCTCCGGTATTACGATAATATTTATCTTAGATAATAGATTGTGGCGCCTTGTCGCAAAATTGTTCGGTAGTATAATAAAATAATATATGCTAACAAGATATACGCACAATAATGTAACATGGATTGACCTTGAATCTCCCACCAAAGAAGAGGTTCATAAAGTAATGGAAGAATATTTAATTTATCCTATCGTCGCGGAGGAACTTCTTATGCCGACAATGAAACCAAAGGTTGATGTTTATGATAATTATATATACATAATACTTCACTTCCCCGCTTTCAGACATACTCACGGCAGTGAGCAAAATCAAGAGGTGGATTTTATTGTTGGCAAAGATTTTATAATCACAACTCGTTATGACACGATTGACCCTCTTCATAAATTCTCAAAAGTATTTGAAGTAAATTCAATACTTGATAAAAGCGGTATCGGTAAGCATGCTGGATATATATTTTTCTTTATGATTAAGAAATTGTATAAAGCTCTTGAACATGAGCTGGAATATATAGACGACGCGCTTGAGACAATAGAATTTGACATATTCAGCGGTCATGAAAAAGAAATGGTCGTATCACTCTCAATAGTAAGCAAGGACTTGCTTAATTTTAAGCAAGCATTAAGACTCCATAGAGATGTTCTTGAGTCCTTTGAAATTGCCGGATTAAAATTTTTTGGTAATTTATTTTCGCATGAAATAAAATCAATTATAGGCGAATATTACAGAATAAACAGCACGATAGGAGCGCATATTGATTCAATGAGAGAGCTTCGCGAGACAAATAATTCATTAGTGTCCACAAAACAAAACGAGGTAATGAAAGTGCTTACAATTATGGCATTTGTAACATTTCCTTTGTCTCTCATAGCGTCTATTTTCGGAATGAATACAGATTATTTGCCAATAGTTGGATATACAAATGATTTTTGGATAGTTATGAGCGTAATGCTTATATTTACTATTTCTATTTTTATTTTATTTAAATATAAAAAATGGCTGTAAATTAATTTTGATTTTTTTAAAAAATCAATTTATTTCCTTCAAATCATAATGAAATTAACAGAGAATATAATTCCTATATTGCTCAAAAATACTCTTACAAATAAAAAAGATGTTTTTATTTCGCGCAAAAAAGATACTGTTACTATGTATAATTGCGGTCCAACGGTTTATGACTACGCGCATATCGGCAATTTACGCGCGTATGTGTTTGCCGATTCATTAAGACGCGTTTTTGAATACAACGGATATAGCGTTAAACAAGTCATAAATATCACTGATGTCGGACATCTTACATCGGATGCCGATGAAGGTGAGGATAAAATTGAAAGCGGCGCCAAGAGAGAGGGCTTAAAAGTAAGTAAAATTATAAAACGCTATACAGACGCTTTTTTAGAAGATTTAAGAAAATTAAATATCAATATTGATAAAATAATTTTTCCAAAAGCGACAGAGCATATTCAAGAGCAAATTGTTTTTATACAAACTCTTAAAGAAAAGGGCTACACATACAAAACAGCAGACGGCATATATTTTGACACATCGCTTAGAAATGATTACGGCAAGCTTGGCAATATAGACACAAAAAAACTTAAAGCAGGCGCGCGAATTAAAGAAAACAAAGAAAAAAGAAATTTCGCGGATTTCGCTCTTTGGAAATTTTCTCCGCCTCCTGATAAAATTGAAGAAAAAAGACAACAAGAGTGGAACTCTCCTTGGGGTGTTGGATTTCCGGGATGGCATATTGAATGCTCCGCAATGTCAATGAAGCATCTCGGAAAACAAATAGACATACATACGGGAGGCGTTGACCATATATCTGTGCATCACAACAATGAAATAGCGCAGACAGAGAGCGTAACAGGAAAACAATTTGTAAACTACTGGATGCACAATGAACATATCACCATTGAAGGACAAAAAATATCCAAATCTATCGGGAATACAATTTACCTGAGAAATATTATTGACAGCAATTTTTCCCCTCTTTCGTTGCGATATTGGTTTTTAACTTCGCATTATAATACGCGGGCAAATTTTACATGGGACGCGCTTGGTGGCGCTCATATCGCTTTATTTAAACTTCATAAATATCTTATTGAAGAATGCGGCGCTGAAAATGGAATTATAAATAAAGAGTATCAAAAAAAATTTCAAACATTTATAAATGACGATTTGGATACGCCTAAAGCAATAGCTCTTATATGGGATATGCTCAAAGATGATAATTTATCAAAAAAAGATAAACGCTCAACTATGCTTGATTTTGATAAAGTGTTAGGTCTCGGATTTTCGGAATCAAATAAAAAACTGCTTGAAATGTTTAAGGATAAAGGTAAAAAATTGACGGTTGGAAAACTGCCGGAAGAAATTAAAAAACTTGCGGATGAAAGAGAAAAAGCGCGCGAAGAAAAAAATTTCATAAAAGCAGATGAAATACGCGATAAGCTGAAAGAAAAAGGATATGAAATAAAAGACACAGCTCAAGGCGCTGAAATTACCGTAAAATAATTTTATAAATCGCGATAAAATAGAGTTATCCACAAAATAATACAGGTTAATCACTTTTGGTGTTTTTTTATCGCTGATGCGGAAATTTCTATTTATGATAGAATGTGTTTATTATGGCGGAAAAACAATCCCAACAAAGAAAAAATTTGCGTGTCCCTCCTCAAAATATTGATTCCGAAAAAGCTCTGCTCGGTTCTATTATGTTAAAACCAGAAATACTAAATGATATATCCGTAATTATTACAGGTAATTCTTTTTATGTGGAAAAACATCGTCTTATATATAGAACAATATTGGAACTTTTTGCTAAAAATGAGCCAGTTGATATTCTTTCAATATCGTCCCGTATGAAAGAAAAAAATATGCTAGAACAAATTGGTGGAAGAAGTTATCTTGCCGAGCTTGTGAATCTCGTGCCGTCCGCGGGCGGCGCGAAACATTACGCGGAATTGGTGCATAAAAAATCTATGATGCGCAATCTCATAAACGCGGCTGATTTTATTTCTGAACTCGGATATAATGAAACGCATGAGCTTGATGAAATGTTAGATAAAGCGGAAAAGAAAATTTATGAAGTAACCGAATCGCCAACTCTGAATAAATTTACGGAAATAAAAGATTCTCTTGGAGAAGCGTGGGAGCGGCTTGACCATCTGCATAAATCAAAAAATGAACTCCGCGGCGTTCGCAGCGGTTTTAGAGAGCTTGATACTATGCTTGCCGGCTTTCAAAAATCGGACTTAATAATTCTCGCGGCGCGGCCGTCTATGGGAAAAACGGCGCTCGCTCTTGATATAGCGCGACAGACGGCGACAAAATATAATACGCCTGTCGGAATATTTTCTCTTGAAATGAGTTCCCAACAGCTTGTGGACAGAATGCTTGCTTCGGAATCGCTTGTAAACGCATGGAAATTACGCACAGGCAATTTGACGACTGATTCGGAATTTGACCAAATACGGCAAGCTTTAGACAGATTATCCAAAGCGCCGATTTTTATAGACGACCAGCCCGCGAACAATATTCTTAAAATGCGTTCTGTCGCGAGACGGTTAAAAAGCGAACGAGGTATCGGACTTATTATAGTGGATTATCTGCAATTAATGTCTCCAACTCAAAGCAGGGGTTCTGATTCTATGGTTCAGCAAGTTACGGAAATTTCCCGCTCGCTTAAAACAATGGCGCGCGAGCTTGAAGTGCCTGTTATAGCTCTTTCGCAACTAAATAGAGCTGTGGAACAACGCCGCGATAAACCGCGGCTATCTGACCTCCGCGACAGCGGAAGCATAGAACAAGACGCCGATGTTGTGATGTTTATACATCGTGATGATAAATACAATGAGGACTCTACCAAACCGAATATTGCAGAAATTCTAATAGAAAAGCACAGAAATGGTCCTGTCGGAAAAATTGAACTTTATTTTGATGAAAAGAAAGTAACTTTTCACGACATTGATAAAAGCGGTCTTGGCGATTTTACGGAAAACACGGATGAATCTAATTCTGATTTTTAATGAATACTATCAATAAACTAACAGAATTATTTTCCAAGTTCCCAGGTATCGGTCCGCGACAGTCAAAAAGATTTATATATTTTCTGCTTACAAGAAATAATGGTTTTTTGGAAGAATTATCGCGGCTAATATCGCAGTTAAAAAAAGAAGTTATTGTATGCGATGAATGCAAACGATTTTTTGCAAATTCGTCAAATTCTAATATATGCAATATATGTGGCGATAAAAATCGCGATAATGAACTGCTTATGGTAGTTGAAAGAGACGCTGATTTTGAAAATATAGAAAGAAGCGGGGCTTATGAAGGAAAATATTTTGTGCTTGGAGGGAGAGTTCCTATACTTGAAAAGAATCCCGAACAAAAAATTCGCGCGCGCGAACTTGTAGCGGTAATCAATACGCGAATTAAAAATAAGAATCTAAAAGAAATAATACTTGCGTTTTCCGTAAATCCGGAAGGAGAAAATACGGAACATTATATTAAAAAACTTTTATCCGCAATCGCGGAAAAACATTTGCTCAAAATCTCAATATTAGGAAGAGGTCTTTCAACAGGAATTGAACTTGAATATCCGGATTCTGAAACGCTAAAAAACGCCATTAAAAATAGAATATAAAAAAAACCCATCCTCACTTTTTTAAAATGAGGATGGGGATGCAACTTTTAATCACCTCCTTTCTGTGTACTTATGCTGATAATATAGTAAAAAAGAGTTTATTTGTCAAGTTTTCCCTTCCCCAGTTCAACAATCAATTGCAACACTATGTATTAAAAAACAGGTGTTGCAATTATTTATTGAATGTTCCCTTGGAAAGATGGAAATTGTATGAAAAAAATTATTGTTTAATAAAGGAAAACCCTTTGTTGGAGATAAAGAAATATCTAATTTTTAATTTCTAATAAATTCCAAATTCCTAATAATAGTTACTTGGAATACAAAGTTATATTAAACACTCGGTGTTTAATATGTCAAATTACAAATTGCGCAAAAACATCAATTAAAGATATTAGTCAAAAATTTCCGAAAATTCTTTTTGAAATTCTTTAGAAACAAAATCGGAGTTCTCTACGGAGGCGGTATTTTGAACAGAAGCGCTAAATCTTACGCTCAACACGGAAAGCCATACTAAAAAAATAATACCGACAATAGATGCTGAAATTATAAAAGCAATTCGTCTTCTATGCGTTTCTGGTTTTTTTCGCAATCTTTCAAGTTTATCAAACATATTTGAAACTTATTAAGAATTTAATATGATGATTTCTTCTTCCTTCCCTTCCAATTCTTTCTTTTTTATTGTAAATTTATCAATCGGCTTTCCGTTTTCCACTCCGTCTTCTTTTAAAAATTCGGCAAGCGCTTTATTTTTTCCGCCATTTTCAATCTCTCCATAATGCATAGGTATTATAATCTTTGGTTCAAGCTCTACGGAAAGCGCGCGTGCGTCAAAAGCTGTTAATACGCCATTTCCTCCGATAGGCGTAAATAATATGTCAATATCTCCAAGCGCTTCTTTTGTTTTATTATTTAATTTTTTTAAACTCAATGCTCCAAGAAACACAAGATTTATTCCTTCAAGAATAATTGAGTAAATGGTATTTATTCTGTTTTGTCCGTTATACTCTGATATAGATTGAAAGCCGTTTACAAAAACTTTTTTTACTTCATATTCCCCGGGACCTGAAATAACAAAAGGTTCTTTTTCGCCGCGCGATAATTGTTCAATACCATTAAAATCTTTATCGTTTAAGCTAATAATCGCAATATCCGCGCCAAAACGCGTCGTCTTTAAGTTTGAATCTTTTGATATCGGATTTATCGCTATAGCGGTATCGCCAGATATAATCTTAAAAAATTCTCCTCCATGATATGTTATTACCATAATTTATATTATAGCAAAATAATTGCAAAAAGCTAAATCATATAGTATTATGTCGTATAGTATTATTCAAAATACTTATTTTAACAACAGCGCGAAGATTAATCCCTTTTGAAATAAAGAGGTATTTTCAGACAAAAGGATACTTGGCGCGAACAAATTATGATAATAAAAAAAGAAACTTTGGAAGATAAAACAATAAATGAAATTGACGCGGATGATATGGAAAAAGATAAAGACACAAATAATTCGTCTAAAATAAAATTAAAAAAACAAAATAGCAAAAAAGACAGCGGGATGACAAAACTCTTAAATGATACTCCTCCGCCTCCCGATGTGGGAGACCTTGTTGAGGGTCCTGTAATTGACATTGAAAAATCAAGCGTGTTTATTGACCTGCATCCGTTCGGCACGGGTATTATTTATGGAAAAGAATTTCTGCAAGCAAGCGATATATTGCGAAAAGTAAACATAGGAGACAATATCGCGGCAAAGATTGTTGATAAAAACACAAATAAAGACGGGTATATAGAATTGTCGCTTAAAGAAGCAAGACAAGCTCTTATATGGAATGAAGCGGAGCATGCCATAGCGAATAAAACAATATTTGAAGCGCTTATTAAAGAAGCAAACAAAGGAGGTCTTATATTGGAATGGCAAAACATACAAGGATTTCTTCCTGCATCGCAATTAAAAAGCGAACATTATCCGAAAGTTGAAGATGGCGACAAAGATAAAATTTTAAGCGAACTAAAAAAACTTGTCGGAACAAAACTTTCCGTGTCAATAATTACAGTTGACCCAAAAGACGGAAAATTAATATTCTCTGAAAAAAATCCTGAAAAAAAAGATGTGGAAAAAATAATCAATAAATATGAAGTTGGTGATGAATTAGAAGGAGAAGTAACAGGAATAGTTGATTTCGGAGTGTTTGTGAAATTAGAAGAAAATCTTGAGGGACTTGTTCACATATCTGAAATAGAATGGGGACTTGTTGATGACCCGAGAGCGTTATTTTCAGTCGGAGATAAAATAAAAGTCAAAATAATTGAAATAAAAAACAGCAAAATCTCGCTTTCTATAAAAGCTCTAAAAGAAAATCCATGGAAAGAAGCATCAAAAAAATACAAAAAGGACGATACTGTAACAGGCGTGATAATCAAATACAACAAACATGGCGCGCTTGCGTCAATTGAAGAAGGTGTGGCGGGGCTTATACATATATCTGAATTTAAAGATGAAAATGAGCTTAGAAAAACGCTTGAGCTTGGTAAAACATATAAATTTAAAATTATTATATTTGAACCGAAAGAACAAAAAATGACATTTTCGTATCAAAAAGAAGATTAGTTTTTTAATGGTATTAATAAGCTAATTGTAAACATTCATCGCTTTCGCTCTTCCCTCTTTTATAATGAGCTCAAGCGCCTCTGTAATATTCTTAAAAACCTTTTTAAGTATATCAATTTCTTTTTTACTAAAATCGCCGAGTATAAAATTGATTATATCTTTTTCACCCTTTGGTTTTTTAATTTTCCCTGATGGAGTAGACGGCGCTATGCCGACGCGAACGCGTATGAAATCTTTCGTCTTTACGGCGCGCGCGACCGACTCTACTCCTTTATGCCCACCCGAGCCGCGACCAAAAGAAATTTTGAATTTCCCAAGCGGCATATCAAGGTCGTCATAAACCACGATAAGATTTTCCGCTTTTTTCCTGCTTGTTACAATCACTCCCGCAGATAAACCCGACTTATTCATAAATGTTTGAGGTAAAATAAGCATTATTTTTTCTTTTCCTATTTTCCCGATTGAAACAATTGCCCTAATTTTTTTATCGGCGTTAAAAATTTTCATATCATTCTTTTTCGCGAAATGTAAAACAGAAAGAACGCCTGTATTATGACGGCTATTTTTATATTCTTCTCCCGGATTACCAAGACCGATAATGTAAAACATAATTTTATGCAAAATACAAAACACAAACCGTAAATTATAGCGATTTTATTTTTGTATTCTGATTCTATCTTTGTAGCACGGTTTTTCCTCTTGTGTCAAACGAATATTTTTAATATAATAAACGCAAATGGAACCTAAAAAAGAAAATCTGCTTAAAGAAGTCCTGAAATTTTCACTCGTTGCGATTTTAATTGTGGCGCCGATACGAATATATATAGCTCAACCGTTTATTGTAAGCGGGAGTTCAATGGAACCGACATTTCAAACAAAACAATATCTTATAGTGGACCAAATAAGCTACCGATTTGAAAAACCCAAGCGCGGTGAAGTTGTTATTTTTAAATATCCAAACAACCGGTCAATATTTTTTATAAAAAGAATAATTGGACTGCCCGGGGAAACGATAGAGATGATAGATGGAAAAGTATTTATTAAAAATAACGCTTTGCCTGAAGGATTTATTGTTAAAGAGCCGTATATAAATGAAAAGACAGACGATTTGTTCACCATAGTGCTTGGCTCTGATGAATATTTTGTTATGGGAGACAACAGAATGCATAGTTCTGACTCAAGAGTATGGGGTCCGCTTGATGAAAAGTTTATTGTCGGTAAAGCCTTTTTAAGATTATTTCCTCTAAATAAAATTGGTATAAAACCGGGACATATTGATTAATAAAGCGTATTATAATCACAAAATATGATTACGACAGAAATAGCCACAAATTCAAGACCTTCCGATGTGTTAAAAAAAGCAATGCATATAGCTTCGTATTACGGTTTTGATAATGTGGAAAAAATAGCGACTCATCAGAAAAAATATTCCGATTACCTAAAACAAAATGAAATTGAAAAATCATCGTCTCTGTCTTCCGTAAAAATAAACGCGGAGCGAATTAAAGATAATACGAAAAATCTTGAGAAAAGCGTATTTGATGACGAGATATTCTCTGCGCTTAAAATGGCTGTTGACTGCAATTTACTGCCGTCTGAACGGCCTGTATTAATTCATCATAGCAATATAGACGCAAATAATAATATGCTGAAGTTTGAACTTATAGCGACTGGTGTGAAAAATAGTATTGCCGAAGCTCTTATATTAAAAACCGCATCTGCTATTTTAGAAGAAATCGGCATTACGAAAAATTGCGTGTATATAAACAGTATTGGGGACAAGGACTCGGCTTTGCAATTTGCCCGCGAGCTTAATTTATATTTCAGAAAAAACATAAACGCTTTGCCCGCTCAAATAAGACATCTTATAAAAAAAGATATATTTAGCGTGTATAATCAATTAAACGCGGAAAATCATCAACTGCTTGAAAATATGCCCCAATCAATGGGATTTCTTTCAGATAATAGCAGAAGGCATCTTGGTGAAATAATTGAATATCTGGAAACTGGAGGTATTCCGTATAAAATAGACAATTTTCTTATAGGAAACAGCAATTATTATTCGCAAACATTGTTTGAAATACGGCAAATTCGCGATGACGAAGACGACGACATATCCATACTGGCAAAAGGCGGCCGTTGTGATGAAATTGTAAAAAATATGTTTAATATAAATGTGCCAGCGGTTGGAATAGTGTTTGAATTTGATAAAAAAGGAGTAAAAAAAAGAGAATTAAACTTATTTAAAAAAAGCAAAAAACCAAAATTTTATTTCGTGCAGCTTGGTTATGAGGCAAAATTAAAAAGTTTGCTTATTATAGATACATTAAGAAAAGCGAACATTCCCGCATATCATTCGCTTTACAATGACAAGCTCGCTTCTCAGCTCGCTATAGCGCGATATCTTAATGTTCCCTACACAATCATAATGGGCTCCAGAGAAGCGATTGACGGAACAATAATTGTCAAAAATATGAACACTCAATTTCAAAATACAATTCCCGTGAATGAATTGGTAAATTATATAAAAAGAATTATAATTTAAAAAATAATTATCAAAATGTTCAACACCGAGTGTTGAACATTTTTCGTTTTCTTGTTTTGAAATATAATAAAAGCGCCAGACCGTGTTTTTGGTATGGCGCTTTAATGATTGTAGTTACTTATTTTTTTGGGGAGGAAATAACTTTAATAATAACCACACACATATTGATATTACTACTGCTGATAAAACAGTAGCAATAACTAACATTCCAAACATTTTTTACCTCCTTTCAATTCAATAAAAGCTTGATTTTTATGAACTATAATGATAGTTTAGCATAATTAAATAGATTTGTCAATTTATTCAGGACCCCAGTTCAACAATCAATTGCAACACCTGTTTTTTCTAATAATACATCAAGCAGAGTTTTTCCGACAAATCTTTTTCTTAGTCTAGTATTTAGTCGGTATGTCAAGGTTGTGCC
>Ga0210057_1001812_pt1 | contig 31704 bp, 29 predicted proteins | sample CryGeyCG2114_010_2_FD_183968 | JGI IMG/M metagenome (GOLD analysis project Ga0210057, IMG submission 183968) | Groundwater microbial communities from aquifer - Crystal Geyser CG10_big_fil_rev_8/21/14_0.10 (SPAdes) (version 2) | ecosystem: Environmental > Aquatic > Deep subsurface > Groundwater ...
CCCGCCAATCTACACACGCAAACTAACTGGAGTAATTATTAAAAAGCGGCAGGAAGAATTTCCCCATTTGCCGAAAGTAAAAATTGTTGAAGTTGAAAAAGATAAAAAAATAAAAATTGGCTCCAATACAGTGCAAAGCTTCGCGGTAACGCACACTATCCCCGACTCAATGGGTATAGCAATAGAAACACCATACGGCGATATCGTAGTAACTGGAGACGTAAAGCTCGATCACAGAGACAACGTCGTATCAGAAGAAGAACAAAAGGAGTACGGAATATTCAAAGACCGAAAAGTGCTTTGTCTTTTGATGGACTCCACTGCAGTTTGGAAGCCTGGCTGGTCAATCCCTGAGAGGACTGTCTTTGAGACATTTGAGGAAATAATTCCAAACGCAAAGGGGCGTCTTATTATTGGAACATTCGCCTCCCAGCTTGAGCGCCTGATGAAAATTGTGAGAATTACCGAAAGCTGCGGGAAAAAGATTGTTGTTGACGGGAGAAGTATGGTCACAAATATTAGTATTGTGAGAGAGCTCGGAGTCCTAAAGCACAAAGAATCCACCATTGTGCCAATTTCCGCGATGAACGAATATCCTCCCGAAAAAATAGTCATACTCGCAACTGGTGCGCAGGGCGACCAATATGCATCTCTTATGCGTATCGCAAACAAGGACCATAAGTACATTAAACTTATTCCAGGTGATACGATTGTCCTTTCGTCTTCCGTGATTCCAGGTAATGAAATTGCTGTGCAACGTCTTAAAGATAATCTTTCACGTCAGGGGGCGCACATAGTTACTTTCAACACATCAGATGTGCATGCGTCCGGCCACGGGAGTGCTGAGGAAGCCAGATGGATTCATCAACAGATACGACCGAAATTCTTTATTCCGCAACACGGGCACCACTTTATGCTACGGGTGCATGCAGACTTGATCCAGGAATCTATTGGCATTCCGCCAGAAAATATTGCTATCCCGGACAATAGTTCTGTTATTGAGATTCAGGATAAAGGAACGAAAATTGTTATCCTAAAAGAAAAGGCGCCAGACGCAATTCGCGTTGTTGAGGGTCAAAATATCACCGAACTCTCTGGAGTTCTTATGCGCGACCGCAAAGAGCTTTCAAAAGAGGGCTTCTGCGTTGTTGTTGCGACAATAGATAGACGAACCGGCAAACTACACAAGTCTCCCGATATTATTTCACGTGGATTTGTGTATCTACGAGAAAATACAGAACTCATGAATCAAACACGCCTTATCATTAGCAAGCAAGTTAACTCAATGTTTGGCAGAGGAAAACACCCAAGTATGGACGACGCGAAGGCGCAGTTGGCAGAGTCTGTATCTAAATTCCTTCTTCAACAAACACAAAAACGTCCAATCGTTATCCCAGTGATTGTTAGTATTTAAAAATACTCACTGCTATCATTTGTGTAATGGAATTTGATAATTGTGCACCAGTAAGACGTAGCCTGTACACGCTCAATTTTTTTCTCACAATTACACTCGCACTTACAAGCTATTTCAACACCCCTCTTCTTATATTAAGAGGTGTATCCGAGTGGTCACTTGGTATTATCTATGCTGCTGCATCGGCAATGACGATTCTTTTTCTTTTTTTCGCACCACGATTATTTAACACAATCGGCGGATTTGAATCATTTGCAATTCTCGCTGCCCTGAACGCTTTCGTGCTCATCGGTTTGGGTATTATCCCAGGTATACTTCCAACTCTCTTTTTCTTCGTATCTCTCATTATATTGTCTTCAATTGTCTTTCTGCTTCTTGATATGTTCCTTGAAGGCTCAACTCCAAGCGAAGGAGAAACTGGTGGCACGCGCGCATTTTTTATTACTATGGCAAATTTTGCCTGGGTTGGCGCGCCATTTGTCGCAGGTCAATTAAGTGTGGGTGGGAACTTCTTTTACCTTTACATATTTTCTGCATCAATTTTTATTCCAGTCCTTTTCATAACAGCAAGGTCGCTCCCACGTATTGTTGATCGAATATATATTGTTCCTAATATTCGAAAAATGATTGAAGGGTTTACAAAAGATAAAGATATTAGAAACATTTTTGTTACTCATTTTCTGCTACGTATTTTTTACGCAATGATGGTTGTGTACGCTCCCATTTATTTAATCAAACATGCAGGATTTTCGTTTGCTGAAATGGGAACGGTGCTTTCAATTGCAATGTTCGCATTCATATTATTTGAAATCCCGGTCGGAAGAATTAGTGATAAATATATAGGGGAAAAGGAAATGATGATTCTAGGTATTATTATTTTATCTGCATCAACATTCGCAATAGCCCAAATCGCAAGTTATCCATTATGGATATGGGCTGTTGTGTTATTTATCACGAGAACTGGTGCCGCATTACTTGAGATAACAACTGAAAGTTACTTCTTCAAGCATGTCGATAGTAACGATACAGACAGAGTTGGAGCATTTCGAGCCTTAAGTCCCCTGTCATATATTGTTGGTCCCTTATTGGGAACAGTGGCACTTCTTTTTGTCTCCGTCCCTTACTTATTTACATTTCTCGCAATAATTTTGCTTCTTGGCATTCCATTTGCACTGCCAATAAAAGACACGAAATAAAGTCAGTCGGAGCTACCTATATCATGAACAACAGGCCCTTCATCATTTGGAATCATAAATATAGCAATGATATAGGCAAGTAAGCCCGGGAAAAATCCTGTTACAAGCAAAAAGAAAATAAAAACAACCCTTAGTAAGACTGGATCGATATTAAAGTATTCTGAAAAACCTCCAATAACTCCCGAAAAAATTCTATTATTAGTACTTCTTTTTAGTTTTTTCATCCGGTCATTATAGTCACAAAATTGTAGTTGCAAACCTTAGAGCTCATAAATGACGTCTTTGCGCTCAACCACAACTTTCCATGCGTTTCTTTTTGCATACTTATATAGACGTGAGTTTGGATTAAAACATACAGGTTTCGCAACAAGCTCAAGAAAAGGAATGTCCGATTCCGTATCCCCCACTCCCACCGAATGAGTGAGGACAAGATCTTCTTTTTCAATCGCACGTCTCACCACGGCCGCCTTGTTGTACATAAAATGTTCATCTACCATATTTCCAGTAAATAAATCCTGTGGCCCAATTTCATACATAGTTCCATATGCTTTATCAAACCCCATTCTTGGACAAAATCTGTCTAGAATGGTCTTAGGGGAATGGGAGACCGCCAATAAATAATAATCTTTTGATTTAAGATTTTTAAGCAAGTCACGAGTATAGCGATACACATACTTCTCCTGATCTGCAACCACCTGCTCAGATGCGTCTACAAGATTACTATAATGTATTCCTTTTAAATTTTTCTTGAACGCACGCACCATAGCATCAATGTATGCACCATAGTCTCCTTCTCTCTGGAGCCATTTCTTCTGTTGTCGTTCGTACGCATCACGTGCGCTCTCCGGAAACGACCCATTTTTTATAAGACGCTCAACAAGTTGTATTAGTAGGCTTGAGCGAAAAATAGTCCCATCAACATCAAAAACCGCTACTTTTTTCTTGCGCGCACTCATGCACATATCATGGTAGCAGACTGTTGCAAACAGACAAATATGACGGTATATTCGTTCAGGAAATCAAACCTGAATAGAAGACGAGGAGGCACATATGTGCGAATTTCAAAAAGAAGGCGTATGCAGTGGTGCATCAGATATGAAAGTCATCTATGAAGGTGACGTCGTGCCTATTTGCATTGAGTGCAAAAATGCACTCGAAGCGGAGGGAAGGACACTGCCAAGATCCGACATGCCATACAGAAAAGCAACTATTGAGTGGCCAACAAACGAGCCTGGTCACGCCGAAAACACATACTCGCCTAAATGAGAACCTCGACTCTATTTCGCCCTCGGCCAGCATTTTGCTGCCGGGGGCCACATTTTTGTAAGCGGGTGTGAGGCACAGTCGTGTTCGCGTGCCGGACACACATATCGTCCATACAAAACAAATCCGTTATTTACATATTTCCAATCTTTTTTGGGCACTAAGGTTTCTAAATCTTTTGATATTTTTGTTAGATCAGTGTTGCCTGTCCGGCCAGGATCGGTCAAATCAAAACGAATCGCAAAACGCCGCACGTGCGTATCTGTCGCAATTCCCTCCCAAATATCAAACAGCTCCCCCAGAACTACGTTTGCTGTTTTATACGCAACGCCAGGTAATTTTTGTAATTCTTCTTGAGTCTTTGGCACTCTGCCCTCAAATTCGGATTCAATTACTTTTGCAGAACCAATAATACTCTTTGCTTTATTTCTAAAAAATGGGATGCGAGATATTTCTTTTGAGAACGCGTCCGGTTTTACTTTGGAAAAATCTCCCGGTGTTTTATATTTCTTAAACAAATCCTTCGTAACCTGATTCACAACCTTGTCTGTACATTGAGCTGACAAAATCACTGCCACCACAAATTGAAAATTTGTTTTGTAGTGAAGCTCACTTTTTGGCTTTGGGTAGGTTTTCTTCAGATATGCAACGATCTTTTGTGCCCTCTCTCTGCACTCTTTCTCCTTTTTCACCCCGTTAGAAGTTAGGGCTAAAATACTTTTTTCTTTTTTCCTACTCTTGTTCATATCGTGACAATTTTCGTAGGATAAAGTAATCGAGGAAAATTTCCTATATAAATTTTCCGAGCAAGACTGCTAACGAGGTTCATCCAACAATGCTACCACAGCAACCCTCATCCAACAGACAGTATGATAAAATGAATTATCATACTATTTGAGTTTTTCAATACGAAGTCCTATAAGACGCACTTTTTTCATCTTAGGATTTTCTTTTTTCTCAAAAAACGGTAACAAGAGCTTTGCCGATTTCGCTTCTAATTGTTTTTGCGTTTTCATTACTTCTTTATTAGTAGAGCTGCGCGAGTGTGTTACAAAGTCATCAAAACGCACCGTCAGCACTACCGTTCGGAATCCAGAAAATCCCTTTTCTCGCATTGCTTCAAACAACTCTCTCGCCTGCTCCTTTAACACTGTCAATACTTTTTTCATGTCTTTTGTGTCTTCGTAAAACGTGTGATGTTTTCCGATTGACTTGCTCTCCGCCTGCTCGCTGAACATACGCTCATCAATACCGCGCAATTTCTCATACATACTAAACCCCCATTTACCAAACATCTTCCCTAACACCTCCCATGAGAGACTTTTTGCGTCTCTCACTGTGTACATGCCTTTTCTTGAAAACTTCTGCAATGCCTTCGGCCCAATGCCCGGAATTGCATTCAGTGGCAGTGGCTCAAGAAATTTTTCTGCTGTTCCTTCTGTTACAACAGTCAATCCATTTGGTTTTTTAAAGTCAGATGCAATTTTTGCGATAAGTTTGTTCGGCCCAATTCCAATTGAGCACGAAAGTTTAGTTTTTTCCCTGATTTCTCTTTTGATTTTCTCTGAAAGCAGGCGCGCCTCTTTAAAAGTTTTGCAAAAGGATAACTCTAGATACCCCTCATCAACGCTCACTTTCTCAACGCAAGAAACATGCTTTTTTACAATTTGAAATACTTCTTTTGAGACCTTGCCGTACTTATCAAACCCTCCTGTAATAAATACACAAGGAGGATTTCCTCCTTTTTTTGCATCTTCGCATAGCTTCCATGCTCTCGTAATGGGGGTAGCAGATCCAATGCCGTACTTTCTTGCGGCGTAGCTTGCGGTAGATACGACGCCGCGCCCCCTTCCCCCCTCTGGGTCGGCTCCGACAACTATCGGCCTGCCTTTAAGATACGGCTTTTTACTCTCTTCAACGGACGCAAAAAAAGCATCCATGTCGAGATGTCCAATGATTCTCTTTTGCATTCCATAAATATACCCTTCAAGATATATACAACTCGCTATTGACAAGAGAAGTCAGGATGTCATAATTCATGCAGAGAACTAAGCCAGCGGCCGCGGCGCCGCAAAGAAAAGAGGAAGGCAGCGATGCTGCGAAACGTAATTTTTTATATGGTTTATGCACTCTGTGCACTCCTGATTTCTTTCGAGACAGCGTGTGCACAATACGTGCGTTATCTTTCCCTTGAGGAAAGAGAAGCGACACGCCCGCCAAGAGGCCACGTCGACTTCTGCGCGCGTGAGCCATATGAATGCGCGCCCGTAGGCGGACCAACATCGATTAGAGTCGACACGACGACATACATGCTCATCGAGAGCGCGCATGAAATAGTGCGCCGTATTGTTGTCCCGACTTCTGACCTGAAAAGTCGCGGGACGCAAGAGTATTGGGGCGCCAAAATTAAGGACAGCGCAATCGAAGGCGATTGCGAGGATTTCGCATTGCTAGTTCGGGGAGTCCTAGCAGAGCGAGGAATCCCTAAGACGGCGATGCGGATAATCGTCGTACGAGACGAGGACGGGGAGGGACATGCCGTCCTTGCCATTGTCGCCCAAAGTGGGCGCATACTAATCAGCGACATAAAAAAAGATAAGATCGTCGATTGGTACACACTCCCATATAAATGGGAGAAGTGGACGTCGGGGCGCAATCCTCGTAAGTGGGTCAAGATATCTGACCCACGCAAACGTCAATAAACTAATAAAGCGGCGCCGTTTCATCGCGGCGCCGCAAAGAAAAGAGGGAATTTCGAAACACGAAATTCCCTCTTCTTATATTGCACTTAATTAAACTGGCGCTTCAACTTCTTCTTTTTCAATCTTTTCTATTCTTTCTTTCTCCTTCTCTATCCTTTTATCTTCTTTTCTTATAACACTCTGAGCAATCTTTTCCTTTCCGTGGACATTCATTATTGAGAAAGCAAACATACTCGCCGCGACAATTCCCAACACATTTACTCCAAACATAACCGCGGATCCTGCAACAATCCCGGGGTCAAACTTCGCAATCCCAATTCCTAAAACAGCAAGCGGAGGAATAAGTGCTACTGACACAGCAACACCTGGAAGCGTCTCTGATAGATCGGGCCTCACCAGAGCATACGTCACCGCAAAACCAGCTATAACCGCAACTATAAGAAATATTAGAGAAGGAGCTGTGCGAGAAATAATGGTGTCATTCAACGCACCTTCAAAACTCCCAAAAGAGAAGAAAAAGGTCGCAACAATCGCAGCAACAATTGCAAAAGCAACGGCCTTCCCGGTCGTCTTAAGAGATCGCCGGATGAGCTTGTGATTAGACATTGAAACACCGAGTGCCAAACCAAGTATCGGATGCAACAAAGGTGCAATGAGCATACTGCCAATGACAATTGTCTCACTACCTGCCAAAAGTCCGAACGTTGCCATTAGAATGGAGAGAACCACTAAGAGAAAAAAGTCAAAATCTGGCGTTGAATCCTCAACCAATTTTCTCACCGCGCGCGATTTGTCGTTATCATGAATCACCTGCAATCTCGACAAAAAACTCATAGTGAAGTGATTATACCCCAATTTTTCGGCAATCAAAACCAACAAATTTATATATACGCTATCTTTCTATTCTCTCAAAGGTAAGCGCGCCCCCTCTGTCTAGATAGATAAGCTGAAGGGCCTGCTCACCTACCTGTGAAATACTGAAATAGAGAGCTTCTTCAGCGAAAAGTATTTTAAGATACGTCGCGCCTTCAATAGAAGGCACTGTCGGTGGCTCTTCTGACAAATCAGTGAGGACAAACCACTGCCCGACTAACGTTGCGTCTTCGTCTTCTTCATATGTGTCGATTACTGTTCCGTCTTCTTTGAATTCGCGAACAAAATTCTCGTCATCAACACTTTGCCACACACCGACTATTGACTCCTCAATCACTCCCAAATCAATCGCGCTTATTTCTGTAAATATGTCCTCAATACCTTCAATTGTATCAGGCGCTATATTTAGACGTACTGAAATGTTCTCTAGTAATGTTTTCATTCCGGAAGGAGTAATCGCACGAGACGCCGAATGCTCTGGTCCTGAATCGGTCAACACAAAAGCAATTGCTCCGTTTGACACTTGATATATACCCTGCTGTGACTCTACACCATTGAAATCAGAAGGAATAATACCCGGAAACGCCAGCATAAACATTGATGGCTCAAACCCTTCAATTGGCTGCCCCACGCGCGCTATAGTTTCAGACTCTATTGTTTGGATAAAATGTTCAGCCTGTGACGTGAGCAATATTTCCTGATCCTCTGCACTTTCACCGCCATAAAATATATAGAACCCCGCACCCACTAATACCGCTAGTATTACAGCAATATATGCTCCTGCTTTCATAAAATTTTAATTTAAAATGAGTAAAGTAAGATACATACTGCCCTCCTACGAGCAAGATGGCAAGTTGCGCACTTGGAGATTAAATGGCCTTGTCTCGGCTATTTTGCCATGATTCTTCGAATTTACTGGCGACGTAGAGCGAGTGATGCCACACCTCGCAAGGTGTGGCATCCGAGCCCTGCCTACCGGCAGGCAGGCGAGGAGCCAGAAACCGGCGTAAACGTGATTGCACCTTAGCGTAGGGAGGACATTCCGACCCACAGGGTTTACGTTATTGTGGTGTCAGAATGAGCCAGTTTACCGGGCCAACGTACATATATGACCGGCACGAGTACAAGCGTAACAACCACTGAAGATATAAGGCCAAACATCACGGCAAACGCCAGTGGCGCCCATAATTCCGAAACAAAAATAAGCGGAATCATACCGAAAATCGTTGTGACAGTAGTAAGGACAATCGGACGCAGACGCAAGGTAGAACCTTCAAGTACCACATCCGCTATTTCTCTCTCAGGATTCTCTCTTCGTATTTTGTTAATTACATCAATTAGAATAATAGAGTTGTTCACCACGATCCCCGAAAGTGCTACAAATCCCATCATTGAAGGAAACGAAATAGGCCTTCCCGATATCGCAAGACCAAGGAAAATTCCAATGAGTGAAAACGGAACCACCGAAAGCACATATAGCGCGTAGCGGTATGAATCAAATTGTAAAATTAGGACCGCTAGCATCAACACAATGCCAATTCCAAGAGCGACAAACATATCCTGAAATGATTGCTGCACGTCCTCATTTTCCCCACCAACTCTCATAGTCACGCCAAGTGGAAGCATGCTAGTATCAAACGAATCTTCAAATGTCCTAGTTATCGCTAATGCATTTGCGCTAGATTCAACTTCGGAAGTAACCGAGACAATACGCTCTCTGTCCTCATGACGTATCGCGGTGTTACTTTTTCGTATATCCACCTCTAAAAGCGACCCAAGAAGTATGATCCCGTTCTGTGTCTGTATTGGAATCTGTCGCACCGAATCAATCGTGACATTGTTTGTGTCGTCCGGACTGGTATATCCAGGGTTGAGCGCAAGCTTGATTCTAATGTCTATATCCTCATCAAGTTTCCTAATTGAGGTTGCTTCGCTCCCTTCAATTGCAATTCTTAGTGCGTTTGCTATTGACGAAGTTGTAAGGCCCAAAGATGTTGCTTTTGATGTATCAACGGTAAGCACAAACTCTGTCTGTACTTCATCAGCGCTTGATTGCACATCTCTCGTCCCTTCAATATCTTGGAGCACGCCCGACGCGAGTACCGCCACATCCTCAAGCTCGTTTAAATCATCTCCAAAAAATTGGATGAGAATTGGAGCACCGGTTGGCGGCCCGTCGTCGGGTTGTGACGCTCGCACCTCCGCGGTTTCAATAGTGGCAAAAGTATCCCCAAGACTTTCAAGAATTTCCAAGCTTGTTTTTTCCCTATCTTCCTTAAGGTTAATGAACACACTCGCCAAATGCGGAGCAATAGTTCCGTCTGTAAAAATTCCGGCTTGCCCCGTCGTTACTGAAAATGATTCTATATCTTTTTCTTGATACAAAAGTTCCTCTACGCGCCGCATTTCAAAGTCAGTTACCGAAAGATTGGTACCTTGTGGCATTTCTAGATCTACCTGCAAATAATCGGCATCTCCTTGCGGGAAAAAAGCAACCTCCACTATCCCAACAAACGGAAACGACAAGGTTACGATGAATGCCGCGAGGATTCCTAGAATAATCCTGCGTTTTTTCTTTCTGTCTACAATAATGCTTTGCATTATTCTCCTGTAGTGTCCCTGCAGCTTATTTGTATACAACTCCTGTCGCTCCTCCATCTTGCTCGTCATCCTTCTTCGTAAGAACAAAGATGCAAATAAAGGAAGTAAGCCAAGTGCAACAAAAAGAGATGCGAACAACACAAAAATAATAGTGAATGGAATGGTGGCAATGAATTCACCTGTTACACCTGAGATAAGAAATAGTGGGAAAAAGACGGCAACTGTGGTAAGTGTTCCTGCCGTAAGTGGTAAATAAAACTCCTTTAAAGCCTTCAGAGCGGCTTCTGTTTTATCCATCTGCTTTTTCATGTTGGTGTGAATCCCTTCAACAATCACAATTGCGGAGTCAACCAAAATACCGACAGCTAGAATAAGTGCGAACAAACTAACAAAGTTAATTGTGTTGCCCGAATAATAAAGACCGATGAACGCAATAAGAAAAGAAAGCGGGATTGCAATACCTGCTATGAGCGATTCCCTCCATCCGATTGCAACAAACAATAAACACATCACTAAGAGAATAGTCTGGAGTCCAGTAAAGGAAAGACGTGTAAGATCCTCTTGAAGTAATTCTCCACTATCCAAAACCGAAAGTACCGTAAATCCATTAAGAATCCCGCCTTCTTCTTGGAGTTCCGCTATTCTTTCGGAAACACGTGTCGTGACATCAGTAATATCACCTCCCGTATCTTTAAATACATTAAAGGAAACTGCCGCTTCAGAAGGCGCTCCGTCTACGCTAATTCGTGATATAGTCTGTGGAGTTTCAAGACCATCCACCACATCAGCAACATCACGAATATAAATCGGCTCACCTGAAATAGACAAAATCGCCACGCTACCAATTTCACTTGGGTCTTCAATACTTCCTTCAAATGCGATGTTATACGACGCACCATCAATATCTATACCTCCTATCGGCTGAGACGTGTTGCTCGAGCGAATGGCTGAAACAATATCGGCTAAATTAATATTGAAACGGGTAAGGGCTTCTCTATCTACAATAACCTGCGCCTCACGAGCGCGAGCGCCGGCAACCTCAACGCGAGAAACTCCTGAGAGAGCTCCTATCTCGTCCTCCACTTCCCTTGATAGTCTTGTGAACTCTTGGTCTGTAAGATTGCCTGAAATTGCAAACGTCACAACCGGCTGGTCAACAAAATTTACCTCAGATACCACTGGATCCTCCGCATCTGATGGCAATTTTGGTTCCGCCTTTGCTACCTCATCTCTAAGCTCTCTGATGGAATCGTCCAAATCAGCGTCTGCATCAAATTCTGCAACAACAACAGAAACCCCTTCCCTGCTTGTAGAGGTGAGCTTGTTTAAAGATTCAAGAGAACCAAAAACGGCTTTCTCAATTTCATTGGTGACCAACTCTTCTATATCCTGTGCTGAAGCTCCAGGCAAAACAGTGGTAACAATACCAACTGGAACCTTTACCTCTGGTGCAGATTCCTTAGGAATCTGCACCAGAGACATCACCCCAAAAATCGCAAGTGCAACCAAAACAAGAAAGCTAAAGGCTTTTTTTTCTATGAAAAAACTCCAAATTCGGTACATACCTATTCGCTAGAGACGCTCACTACATCTCCCTCTCTAAATCCGCGAGCATCAACGACGATAATAAGTTCAGGAGTTACTCCCTCGTCAATGGTAATTCTGTCCCCGACAATTGCACCTGTAGTCACAGTGTGCGCAACAAGCATATTTTCCTCGCCTATACTAAATACCACTGTACTATCAGCGCCGATGCGCAGTGCAGAAATTGGCACTGAAAGTACAGTATTTTCATTATCACTATCATTTTGCGCCGAGCTTCTTTCAACAATTACACTTACCGAATCACCGTGGACTAACGAAGCGCTTTCATCGGTAAGACCGATTCTAATTTCTACCTTTTTTGTATCAGGATCAAGACCAGCACCTATGTTAGTTACTACCCCTTCATATTTTCCATCCACAATCGCGGTATCTCCCACAGCGACACTCACTAGATCGTTCCCTGTAATAAATGCTCTCACTTCCAATGCATTGTTATTCGCAATGGTAGCCACTCGTGAAAGTGAACTGATGAAATCGCCCTCACTAATTGAGAGTGTATTTACGGTACCGTTGATCGGAGAGCGGATAATGGTGTTGTTGTATGCCGTGCGCGCTGACAGAAGTGCTCCACGCGCTTGCTTAAGGCTTGCTTCAAACGCGGCTACATCCTCACTTCTGTCGCCTGCAACCCCCTGCTTTAGCTCTTGCTGTGCAATGTCGTGTGATGTCCGGGCGGCGTTCAATGCGTCCTGTTGTGTATTTACGCTCGCCGCAAGCGTTGCAAGAGTTGTCCTTGATGAATTAACTGCACTCCTCCAGGTATCTATGGTTGCTTGAGAAAGTGACAAGTTTGGCGTTAATGATTGCACAGCACCAGCAGCGAGATTTACGTATGTTCTAAGACTCTCAATGTTCTTAGCCGAAGACGTCAAGGCGCCGTCTAAGTCACTCTCATTTGTAAGAATTGCTACTTCCTGTTCCCAGTCCATAAGTAATTCTCTAATTACGATACGCCCGAATTCAAGATCAATGGACGTTTGCGATGAATTTGGAATGAATTTTATATGCGGACGAATACTTTCTGGATTATCTATAAATAGGTCAATTTTGCTACGGACAATTTCATCAACCTTTCCAAATGAATCTTTTAAAGTATTTACTGTCGCCACCTTTGTTCCACTTAAAGAATCCTCTGAATTTTTTACCTTAGTCTCTAGAATAGCCAACTGCTCTTCTCTTGTTCCGCCAAGCGCTTTGTTTAGATTCGCTTCCGCCGCCTCATATGCGCCCTCTGCTTGAATAAGTGAGGCAAGCTGGGCATCGTTCTCAATTTCCGCGATAATCTCTCCTGCGGCAATTCTATCTCCCACTCTTTTCCTAAGAGATGTCACCCTTCCTTGTACAACAGAGTGAATGTCCGCCTCCGCTTGAGAGCGCACTTCACCTAACACCGTCAAAGATTCGGCGCCCGAAGACAACTGAGCGATGGATGCAACTTGTACCTGCCTAATTTTCGTTTGCGTTTCTACCGCACCATTTCCATTTCCCCCAAAAACAAATAGTACGCCAAATAATACAACCCCTGCAATTGCAATAACGGTCCATTTCTTTCTTCGTGGCAACGCCGAAAAACGAGTCCAAATATTTCCCAATGTTTTTTTTATTTTTTCCATGATTACTAATATCGCCTAAGAGGCGCGTTCATATGTACCATAAGAATACTTCTCTATTGAGTTACAGTGAAGTTAACTGCTGCGGTAGAGCCAAGGGAGTTGGTAACAAAGATTGGGTACACGCCTGAGGTAACCTGCGTTGCAGGTGCATTACATACACCTACAATTAAGTTACATGGACTCACAAAATGAGGGATTGTATAGAAAATCTTTGTGCCCCCATCTGTAGAAACAAGATTCCTGGTGCCGCCAATACCGAAGTGTACTGTATTGTCTCCTGAAGTGAATCCAGCTCCTTGGATTACAATCTGGACACCGGACTGTCCTTGACTTGGAGAAAGAGAGGAGATGGTTACATTTCCGCTTCCACCACCAGTGCTTCCTGTTACCGTCACATTTAACGTTTTTGTTGTTACTTTTCCGAACACAGTTCTTGCTTCAACAACTATGGTGTATGTTCCCGCTGTGTTGTAAACGTGCGTGAATGACTGGCTTTGCTGGAAGATAGAATTAAGCTGTGTGACTTGAGTAGTCGGAGTAGTTCCATCTCCCCAATTTACGGTAGTCGTCACGTTTCCAACTGATTGGGTGTCAAAAAGCACAGTCCAGTTTGACGGAGTGCCTACGGTCACTGTATTCGGACCTGTAACACTGATGATATCCGCGCTAGTGTTTGTCTTTGAAAGAGACGTTACGTTAAACTGCACCGCGTTACTTCTCTCCCCTCTTTCATTCACTACAGAAACATTGTATGTCGCAAGCTCAATTGGCCGGTTGCCAAATCCTTTCAGCTCCGATGGTACTTCAAATGTGAGCGACCGCCCGTCAAAAGAGCGAATGTTTGCGATAACTCCGTTTCCGAAATGAACTGCATTTCCATTGATACTAAATCCCGTTCCCCAAATGGTCACTTGGTCACCAACCCCACCAAAATTCGGTGTAAGCTGGTTAATCTGAATGATATTTGATGCAACCGGCTCTTTAAATGATTGGAAGTAGTCGGACAAATATGGGAATGTCGTGCTGAAATAGTTGTAGAAAGAATTTGAGTTATTGAATGGAAAATTAAAGGTATTTTGAGGAATCGTTGGGATAGTCACTGATGGAGATGTATAGTTAGTGCCACACGTTTCCCTTTGGATTGCATCACGCGTTGCGGGGCCCACTGCACCAGTGGCTACAATTCCATTTGTGTTTTGGAAGTTACGAACCGCTTGTTCTGTGCCACTGCCAAAGTATCCGGTAATCATCCATGCGCCACCACCTGGGTAATTTTGACTCACAAGAAATCGTTGTAGTTCTAAAACTTCATTTCCACTTGAACCACGCGCAAGATTGCTTGAAAGAGAAACGCACGCAGTTTGTGCTGGAGTTGTTTGTGTATATGGATAATATGTTTGAGCGGATACGAAAGGTGCGACAAGAAGTGTCGTTAGAGTGAGAGAATATATGATTGATTTGCTCATAAATATCCTTAATTTAAGCCATTTATAAGGCGATTATACTCCTGAAGCCACATAAATCAAGTGTTGCTGAATTCAAAAATGGCGAGGAGTTTTACCACTCACTCGCCATTTTTTTGATTTTTTGAATGTCTCTTATTACTCAACAATAAGTGTTCCCACCATTCCCATTCCGCGATGATTTCCCACAGAACAGTAGTACTCAAATGTACCGGCAGTGTCAGCGACAAATGTTACCGATGTAGGTGTACCCGGCTGCACTTGTGCAGTTGATGCGCTAAACTCATCTACTACCCAGTCATGAAGTCCTTCTGACGACTCAAAATTAACGGTCACCGTGTCTCCTTTCTTTACACGAATCTCTTTTACGTCAAAAGAAAATGGAACACCTTTAACGCCAAAAGATACGTTGGATCCAATTTCCATAGATGCATCTGCCGCAATTTCTGCTTCAGTCTTTCCCGCTACTTCCTTGTCTCTTTCTTCACCAAGAGTTAATTCATCTTTTTCTTTATCCATCTGGTCCCCTGTCGAATCTCCAGAAGATGAGCTACCTAGGAAATACCATCCCCCAAGCCCAATTATAACCACTATAATAATTGCATATATTGCATTCATAATAAATTTAATTTTACCTCTAATAACGCCCGCACTATAGCACATCTACAATACTTTCAAGAATCCTCGTAAGTGGGCCCGAAAGCTTCATACCTAGCGCGGCTAATATAGCTCCAATCCAGCTAATTGATGAAACAGCCCCACTGATAAGTAGAGGTCTTTTTTCCTCTAAAGAAAGGGATGCGAAAGGTTTTTCAATCGCAAGTTGCATAAAATGGTTAATGAAAAAGCTATTAATTACCAGCACGAAAACGAAAAACATTTTTATGTAAAATGCTGGTGCATACAAAAGATAATCTTTCAGAGGCCAAAACATTATTGCGCCAGTCAAAATCATTACGCCAAGCCCTACCCATACAAGGCGGTGTAATATAATCATTGTTTTCGCACTCAACGTTTCTTTTTTTCCACGTACCCACGCAAGCCCTTCGTGATCAGCAAACAAAATAACCGGTATCAATAAAAAAAGCGTACCAACATGCACAGAGACTAAAGGAATTGCAAATCCAAGAAAATATATCACCACAAGCGCTATGCTAACATAATATCTATATTAAATTTACTAGATATATTACAAAAACACTGCTATACAACCCTAATGAAAAAAGAGATAAAAAAATTTGATGTCGTTGTTATAGGTGGAGGTGCATCCGGAATGATGGCGGCGGGTATAGCCGCCCAACAAAATAAGAAGGTCGCAATAATTGATAAAAATAAAAAACTGGGAAAAAAATTAGACGTAACCGGTGGCGGAAGATGTAATATCACCAACACAGAGCCAAATCTGCATATTTTTCTATCAAAATACGGAAATGCACATCAGTTTTTATACTCCCCTTTTTCAAAGTTTTCTGTTAAGGATACCGTCTCGTTTTTTGAGAAAAATAAGTTGCCAATAGTAGTGGAAGCAAGGAGTCGTGCATTTCCAAAAACTCAAAACGCAAAAGATGTAACAAAAGTATTATACAAAATCCTGACTGAGAATAACGTAGATATCTTCACCGATACAAAAATAATTCAATTAAAAAAGAGCGGTGAAAAAATTATTGAGGCCCACACAAAAGACACCATTTTTATCGGCAACAGTTTTGTTATAGCAACAGGTGGAAGTTCTCACCCAGAAACAGGTTCAACTGGAGATGGATTTAAATGGCTAAAGAATCTCGGTCATGCCGTTAGAAAATCATCCCCAAACATTGTTCCTCTTTCAACAAGTGATTCGTGGGGTCACAGATTGTCTGGAACATCTCTTTCTTTTATGAAAATAACGTTTTTTGTAGATAATAAAAAATCCTTTTCAGAAACAGGAAAAATACTCTTCACACATTTTGGAATATCAGGACCACTAATATTAAACAGCGCACATAGAGTTGCAGACTTATTTCATATTGGAAAAGTAACTGCCACTATAGATGCTTTCCCTGACACCGAAATTGGAACACTTGAGAAAAATGTTCTTAAAATTATAAATGCAAACAAAAATAAAAACTTTTTTAATATTTTTAAGGACATAGCACCAAAAGGAACACACGCTGAGATATTTCCACTACTTGAAATTGAGGAAGACAGAAAAGCACACAGTGTTACAAAAGAAGATCGGAGTCGTGTTGCACACATCTTGAAATCACTACCACTTACCATTACAGGGTTAATGGGATTTGACAGAGCAGTTGTATCTGACGGCGGAGTAATCTTGGAAGAGGTGGATACAAAAACAATGCGCTCAAAATTATATAACAATCTCTATCTCACTGGCGATATACTACATATAAATAGACCCTCCGGTGGTTACTCACTCCAGCTCTGCTGGACAACCGGATACATCGCGGGAATAAATTCCTAAAAACCAATATCTATTTGGCTTTATCTTTTTTAGGTTTTTTCTTCTCTTTCTTCTGCTTATCTCTTCCTTTTGCCATATAAATTAAAGCATTATTTTAATAAGAACATTGTACACCCTTTTTGCTCCGAAATTGTACTTAATTAGAAATACACTACAATTCGAACATGACTAGACGGGTGCGTAGCAGAGTTCTATTCCTCATCGGAGTTACAGCCATTATCTTTACCTTGTACCTTATTTTTTCTCTTGTTGAAGCGTATGATTTCTCACGACTTGGTACCACTTCTGTGCCCGCAGTTGCCATTACTGCACTAGAGCAAGTCAGGTATGCACAAAATCAAAGTGCACAGTATGAATACATTGAAGTAATAGAAAGTTGTGGCCCTTATTTTGATGGCGCTTGTGTAAATATACGCTCTGGCCCGGGAGAGGAATACCCAGTGGTTACCACAATTAGAAAAGATGCAGTATTGAAAGTGTCTGGAAAAACAATGAAAGGTGACCGACACTGGTACAAAATAGTATTTGATGAATGGCTAAGATATCCAGAGAGAGTGCACGGAAGCTGGTATATAGCGTCAGATTTTGTTAGACCTTTTTACAATGCGGGTGTTGTTGAAATAAATGATTCAAATACCGTACAAAATAATAAACGAATTATAGTGGACCGATCATCACAAAAGCTATACGCGTATGACAATGATGTTCTCTTTATGGAACAATTTATTTCTACCGGCATTGAGCTTACGCCTACCCCTCGTGGTGAATTTACAATTTTCAAAAAGACTCCAAGTAGGTATATGCAGGGGCCACTGCCTGGTATTAGCACAAAATATTACGATTTGCCCGGAGTGCCCTGGAATCTATACTTCACTCATCAAGGAGCCGTCATTCATGGGGCTTACTGGCACGATAAATTCGGACAAAAGTGGTCAAGCGGTTGTGTAAATGTTGATACAAAAAAAGCGGAAGAGCTCTACCATTGGGCAGATATCGGCACTAAAGTCGTTGTGAGAGATTGAACACGTCATTTTCTAAGGCAAAAAGGAAAACCCCGCGCGAAACGGGGCTTTAGGAGATTGGCATCACTACTATCTCTCACTGCAGAGATAGACCATATACAAGAAAGCCCAAACCCGCCAGGCTGATTGCGCACATTGTGAACTCGTACACAAGCCCTGGCCTTTCGTCTTTTGATTGCTTATGATTACCGCCGTTCCGCCGTTTTCGTAGCTTTCTAGAGTTAGTGCGGACTCATAGCATACCAAGAAGCGATAACCATCAGAACGAAAAATACGAACATGAAGGATGTATATACCCACCCTGGCTCTTTCTGTTTCTTCTTAGACATGGTGTTTACTCCATCTTAGGGTTCCCGACTTGTCTAACAACAACATATCACATATTTGCCAAAATACAATGAATATGTCATATTCCTAAGAGTATATACCACTCAGGAGGGTCACGTGACATTGAATGCACAGGAATTTGAAAAACGCTCGGAAGATTTTTTTGTAGCAACATATCTCACTTCGGTCGGTGTTATTCAGAGCATTTCGCTCGGAGTGCTCGCCGCAAAGGTCTACACAGTTCCATTTTCGCTCCAATTCATCGCACAAGCACTAGCATCGTTCTTTGCTATCGTCATCGTCGCAAACGAGTACTCGTGGTGGGTACTCCTCATTCGAAGAACGCCTGGGGTGTTTGATTATCTCATCCCATACTCACTCGGAGCCGCTGAACTTGGTGTAATGGCAAAAGTTGACAACACCGAGGGTATTTGGTTTCTGACTGCAGGGATACTGGCAATTGTCGGTGTTGGGTCTCTTGCGCACAATCGCCGATACGCCACTGAGGAATTGTTCGTTGAATGTCCGTGGCTCCACCTGCGTGTGCGACGTAATCTGCTTAAAGGAACAGTGCTCGTTGCGTGTGCCGCCGTGGTGATGTTTGGATCATGGCTTTCCTATGAGCACATTGGGCACTACCCAAAGGTTGTGATCTTTTGTGTGCTGTATGTAGTGCAGGTCGCAATACTTATCATGACAACTGTCTTTATGAAACGTGTCCGAGAGCGTTTTGAATCGGAATAAAGGTTCTCCTATGCTACGTTGAGCTATTGACCCTATATTGCGTATTCGCTCGAAAGAAATGAAAGCGAGCTTTCTCTCCGCTCCTCTCTAGCCACAATGGAACACAAACTTGCTCGCGCGAATCTATATTCGCGCGAGTTTTATTTTAGAAGTACAAGTCACACATAAAACCCCGTACTTTCCAAATATCGGCACTAAGGTTGTCGTTCGCGACTAAAATATTACTATCGCCTGTTTTTTGCTCTTTCACTTTCCTTTAAATACTTTTTCCGTAACCGCACAGACTTTGGCGTAACTTCCAAATATTCATCATCTGACATTATTTCAAGACCATTTTCAATTGTAAGAATCTCAGGCGGAATTAAGTTTAGTGCGTCATCAGATCCAGCAGCGCGCATGTTTGTAAGCTGTTTTCCTTTTGTGGGATTTACCACCATTTCCTCTCCTTTTGATGTATTTCCAATTACCATTCCTTCATACACATCTGTTGCAGGACCAATATATAGAACTCCTCTCTCTTGCAAATTGTAAAGCGAAAAACCCAGAGTCTTGCCAGAGGCCATAGAGACCATTGATCCAACAATTCGTTTTTTAACTTCCCCGGCAAATGGCTTAAAGCCAACAACACGGGAACACAAAATACCCTCCCCTTTAGTATCAACAATAAATTGACCTCTGTAACCCAAAAGACCACGGGTTGGTCCTTCAAATATCAACCTAACCTGATCCCCATGCGTAATCATATTTTGCATAATAAAAGCACGCCTTGAGAGCCTTTCTATAATTGAGCCCTGAAATTCTTCAGGTGTATCAATTATTACTTCCTCAAATGGCTCCATTTTTCTACCTTCTTCTTCGCGAATAATTACCTGCGGTTGAGAAACAGCAAGCTCATATCCTTCTCTGCGCATATTTTCAAGCAAAATGGAAATGTGCATCTCGCCCCTACCGTACACTTTCATATCTCCTTCGGAAAAATCAACTTGCAGTCCAACATTTACTTCTATTTCCTTTTCCAGTCTTGCTCTTATCTCCCTACTTGTAACGAACTTGCCTTCCCTGCCTGCAAATGGAGAAGAATTAGGAACAAATTCCAAACCGATAGTTGGTTCATCTACTGCGATCGCCGGAAGAGGCTCCGCATTTTCGTCATCTGTAAGCGTATCTCCAATGTTTATGTCAGAAAAACCTCCAATCAAAACAATGTCGCCAGCAAACGCCTCTTTCACCGGAACCTGTTCAAGGCCGTTAAATGTTGAGAGCTTTGTAATTTTCCCTTTTCTTGTCTTTTCATCTTTGTGTTTTACATAAAAGTAGGCACCGTCAGCAACTTTTCCTTCGTAAATACGAGCTACAGCTAGTCTCCCTGTGAAATTATCGTACCCTAGATTGAAAACTTGAGCCTTTAGAATGTCAGACTCATTATATTGATTTGTTGAAGGTACTTTTTCTAGAATAGTATCCAGAAGCGGTGTTAAATCTTTAAAATCATCCTCTAATTTTTTCTTAGCAACTCCGTCGCGACCAATAGCATATATCACTGTGAAGTCTAACTGCTCATCGGTGGCTCCTAGCTCAAGAAATAATTCGGATACTTGTTCCTCAGTTCGGTCTGGGTCAGCAGCCGGCTTATCAATTTTATTAATAACAACTATTGGCTTAAGCCCAAGTTCCAAAGATTTTTTTAAAACGAATCGGGTTTGTGGCATTGGCCCTTCCTGCGCATCAACAACTAAAAGAACTGAATCAATAGAGCGAAGAACTCTCTCTACCTCTGAGCCAAAGTCAGCGTGCCCGGGAGTATCTACAATATTTATCTTTGTTCCTTTATACATAACCGATGCATTTTTTGCATAAATAGTGATACCCCTCTCTTGCTCAAGAGAGTTTGAATCCATAGATCCTGAACCCTCTGAAGTGGCCCCAGTTTGCCGCATAAGAGCATCCGTTAGAGTAGTCTTGCCGTGATCAACGTGGGCAATGATTGCTATGTTTCTAATTTCGTTCATATAGTTCTCGCCATTTTATATTGCAAAGTGATCAACGTGGGCGACCAGATTTTTAAGGAGTCGCAACGACTATAAAAATCGAAGTACTCTTGTGGTGCAATTATTGCGATATTACGTATTTCTTTAGATTCCATAAACAAAATAAAAGCGCGCCCGCGCGCGCTTTAGTAGAATACGCCTCAATTGACGTTAGGTCAATTTTTCAATACGGCAAGGGTAGAAATAAATATACATACACGCCAAACAAAAAGACCGCCCATAAGCGGTCTTTTTGTCTCTTCTACCAATGCCCAGCTTTAATCTATACGTCTGTCTCTAAAGCTGCCTGAGCATTTGCGTGCGCTTCAATTTCTGCAATGATCGCTTCTGCAACCTGTGCCCTGGTTTGGGCTGAGGCATTTACGTTTGCATTTGCTTTTACAGTTGCATTTTCCCTGATGCGTGACTCAAGTTCTGTTTTTACATAATTGACTTTCGTCACTAGAACTCCCCAAAGAGAAAGGCTAGATTGTACATCTACTGTACCGTCCGCTTTAGTTTCTACAACAGTAGTAGAAGTTATCGTGACAGGAATAAATCCAAAAAGTTTTCCGCGGTGCTTGTGCACTACTTCAATTTCAGTTTCTCCTTCAGAATCGGAATCTATATCTACTTTTGCGACATTTTTATTTGTTGCAGAAATGTTTGAGCTAAACACCTCCAGGTCGCTTTCTGATTCAACCTGTGATGAAGATACGACTGCAACCCCAATTGCGTTTACCTGTAACTGAGTTTCGGAAACAACTCCTGACTCCGCCATCTCCCCATTTTCATTTCCTGGGTCACCTTCAAGAAGATTTATATCCAATGCGGTGTTAGAGTTTGCTTCAGCTCCCGTGCTTGAATCAACATTTACTGAAGTATCAGACGTCACTTCTGTATTGAGTGTCTCATCTACCGCGCTCGTCACGTCAACCTCTCCTGTAATCTCCCCAATCACTGATGCATCAATTTGAGCCAAAGCCAAAGCTGGAACAAACAGAGCAGTAATGAGAGCAATAGAAATTAAACCTGTAATGTTTTTGTTATATACCATACAATTTTTTTATCTATTTTTATCTAATATATCTAATAATTCTTTTGTGCGCTATACGCGCACATCATATAAGACTACTTTTATCATTAATTCTTACAAGTCCTATTTCTTTTATATAAATAGAGAAAATATACTACCGTATTGCTATATGAATCAGAAAACTCCTGTTAGCATGTAATAAATATATGGCTCAACCGTCACAAAATACGGAAAAAGCGTTTCTTAAGGCATATGATGAATACGCCGATGCGATTTTTCGTTTTTGTATGGTGAAGGTATCAGATAGAGAAAGGGCCCTTGATTTAACACAGGACACATTCACTCGTGTATGGGAATACAGTACAAAGGGAAATGAAATTAGTAACTGGAAACCTTTTTTGTTCAGAACCGCACATAATTTGATAATTGACTATTATCGAAAGAAAAAATCTGTATCCCTTGATGAAATGGAAGAGGAGGTTGGTTTCCTACCGTCCGAAACAGCAGGGATTCCCGCCGAGGTGTACGCGGAATACAACATTGCCCTTCAGAAATTAAATGAACTTGATGAAACGTATCGTGATCCGGTAATGCTACGAGTGGTGGAGGGATTGTCTCCGAGGGATATTGCGGAAACGCTCGGGATATCCGAAAACGTTGTGTCGGTTCGGGTTCATAGAGGCGTTGCGAAACTACGAGAAATCGCTAATGAAAATAGAAAAAAGTAGTATGGAAAAATTTGACGACATAAAAAATGATCTAAAGGGATTGAGTCATATTCAACTCTCAAAGAACGAGAAGGAATCTATCAGAGACGCGCTTACCGAATATATCTCATACAAACCAAATCGCTCAAAGGAAACATACGAGAATACGTCGTATCGTTTTTGGCTTACGTGGATGCGCCAGCCGATGCCGGTATTTGCTGCCGTACTTATCTTTCTAGTTGGCGGTGGAACCGTTGCAGCAGCAGAAGGGGCACTTCCAGGGGATGTGCTATATCCCATTAAGGTAAGTGTAAACGAAGAAATTCGTGGCACTTTTGCGCTTTCTTCTGAAGCAAAAGCGGACTGGAATATTACCCGCGCTGAAAGACGCCTAGAGGAAGCATCTCTACTTTTAGCCGATGGAGAGCTCTCAGAAGAAACGAGGAAAGAACTCGACATGCGTATTGAAAATTATACAGATCAAGCACAACTACTTACACAAAATACAAGGAAAGAAGACGAGCGATTTATTGTACTTGCCACCCGTCTCGAAATTGCACGCGGTGCCCGTGATCGCATCACAAGAGCGGTGTCGCGCGCCAGTGCTACTATTGCGGGGTCAGGGGTTGCGACACACGAAATGAGAAATGTTAGTGCATTTGATGCAGATGAAGAGCAGGCACCGGAATCCGCGTTGTTCATAGAGACTATGCGAATGGAAAGTACCTCTCTTGTGCCCGATGACTCAGTACACACCACCGCGCTCTCAAAATCGGAAGAAAACGCATATAAAACCGACCGAACAGTTAACGGAGAGCAAGCACGCGCTCGTACACAACTCACCGCACTTCAGAATCGACTAAAGTCGACTCATACATTTATAGAGAGAGCGCGACATAGAATTACAGAATCCTCATATAGTAAAGCAGAGGAAGAACTCCAGCGCATGGAGGAGCTTCTCCGTAGCGGAATCGATGCCCTTGCGCAAGAACAGTTCAGTAGTGCGAGTGTATCATTTGAAAATGCGTTGCAATTATCGCTTGATATACACGATATTGTGAATATCGGGGAAAATCCTATTCAACCTGTGCGTGAGGTGGAATTCCACACACCAACAATAGACCCGATTCCTTCACCAACCCACCTTCCTCTTGAAATCACACCCGTGGAAACACCGAAGCGGCCAATTTTGTAAATAACTAATTGCATATGTCACCAGTTATTATCCTCATCCGATTCATCAATATCTTATTTGGTATTATTGCGACAACTCTTACATTGCGTTTTATTTTGAAACTGTTTGGTGCAAGTACACAAGCAGACTTCGTTGTTTGGATGTATCAAACATCCGATTCACTTTTGTATCCATTCATCGGTATGTTCCCTTCTCCTGCGGTTGATCTTGGAAATGTTTTTGAATTCTCAACACTATTTGCAATATTGGTTTACGGCATATTCGCATGGTTGCTTGTAGAGGCCATTGAGTTTGTAGAAGAAATAATAAGAAGACAAAAAATGTATCGATCGTAACTTCTTTCATCTGGAGAGCGTTAGTTCATTTGAAAAATTATTTTTGTATGTCGTGCTTAATATATACGTAAGAGACCACTCCAAGGGTCGTCTAAAATATAGGTCGATCTTAAACAGCTCTTATAAATTCACAATAAGACTATGAAGTACACAGGATATTCAATTATTCCTGCTTTGATACTTGCGTTAGTCGCCGTGCCAATGATAGCCCTAGCAGCTATTGATGTTCAGCTTGATGTTGGCGCACGAGGAGAGGATGTGCGCGAATTGCAGGCATTCTTGGCAAAAGATGTAAGCCTCTACCCAGAAGGGTTGGTGACCGGCTACTACGGAACACTCACTCAATCGGCAGTAGAGCGCTTCCAATGTCAAGAAGATATTGTATGTGGCGGCTCTCCGGCAATTAGTGGATACGGACGCGTTGGGCCGCAAACAATGGCAGTAATAAATGCTCAAATGGGCACTCCGACTGGCACAGGCGGATCAACAGACGTATGGGCTCCCACTATGTCTGACGATGAAATAGTCACTGCAACAAACGGTGCAACTGTTTCTTGGACGACGAATGAGAGTGCTCGAAGTCGAGTTATGTATGGTACGGTATGGCCATTTCTCTATAGTACAGCTTCGTTTGGAACAGATACGAGTTACGATCTAGCACAAACGATCGTACTAGCAGGCCTACTGCCAAACACAACGTACTACTATGTACGTGAATCAGTAGACATCCACGGAAACGTGATGTGGACTACAGCAAGTACATTCACAACCAAATAGGTGAGAAAGCGGGAAAGCCAATGACGCAAGGTGGTAACAGACGCCTGGCGTAAGCGAAAACACGCGCTCTAACTACAAGTGAGCGCGTGTTTGTTGTTTATGTTGATAATATATATAATTTTTATATGGTAAAAAACGAACTTAAAACGAAAAAAAGAAAAGCTAATGTAGCCAAATTCTTGGACAACATAAAAGACGAACAAAAACGAAAGGACGCAAAGGAAATTAATAAAATAATGAAAGAAATGACCGGAGAAAATCCGGTGATGTGGGGCTCAAGTATCGTCGGATACGGCAATTATCATTACAAATACGCATCCGGCAGAGAGGGTGACTGGATGATTACCGGCTTCTCGCCGAGAGCACAGAACCTAACCATTTACATAATGCCCGGTTATTCATTTCCAAAATACAAAGCACTCCTAAAAGAACTCGGCCCGCATAAGCTAGGTAAATCCTGTCTATATATTAAACGTCTCTCTGATGTCCACGTTCCAACTCTCAAAAAAATCATCAGGGCAGGATACCAAGACATGAAGAAGAAACACTCTTAAGTTAATACCTTTGGATTAGCTATTTTTAGTTTTTCCTCATGGGTCATACTCTTTATCTCAATTTCTCGCTTAAGTGCAGTACTCCTATCCGAGCACTCTTCAATAAAAATTACCCTTTTCGCACCATGCGTCCTCGTGTAATTTCCACCACTTCCCTCTTTGTGCTCCACAAAACGCCGCTTCACGTCAGTGGTTATGCCAGTGTATATACTTTTATCTTCACACTCCAGAAGATATACGAAGTACATTTTACTTATTCCAAATATATTTAGTAACTCTCCATAGATACTTCACCACCACCAAAAGGATAAAGAAGTATAGAATGTATTGGAGAATTGTGAAGACAAGCGTTACAAGATTAATCGTCACATCCTGTATCGTGCGGTTGATATCCCTGACAGCGTTTTTAATTGCGGACTTCCACGAATCCTTAAGATCCTCACCGTCAATAAATTTATTCTCGTATACATTTACATAAAAGTACGTGTATTCAAGTTTGTCTAGTTGCTCCGCCTTGGCACGCTCAAGGCGCTCAAGCTGAGCGGTAATATTAATTCGCTCCTGTGTGAGGCGCTCAATAATGCCAATTTTACTATCAATAATTTTAGCGAGTGCATCTGCATTTTGTGTTTGCGTCGCAAGGGAGGTTATTTCGTCATATGCATCAAGTGCATTCTCAAGTGTATTGTCAATCGATTCCAATTTACTTTCAAGAATTCCTGTCTCAGAAGTGAAGTCGTCAATCTGACGCTTTATAGTGTAGGTATTTTCCGAAAGCTCTTCTGGATTTAATTCCTCCAGCACCGCTAAAATTTCCTCAACATTTTCAAATCGTACCTTAAACGTGTAGTTGCATCCCCTGTCGTATTCATTTGCGCTCTCAAACACTATATAACTTAAATCCTTTAATGCCGAAATATCGGTGCATGTCGCATCCCTATCCCTAGTTTCAATAGAAACGTTATACTCAGTTACCTCAAAATCTTCTGCGTCATCTCCGACTGTTCCTCCTCTAGGTGGGATAGGCGACGGAATGCCAATATTAGATAGAGAGAGTTTCATATTTCCCCCCTCTCCGCTACTATAATAAGCCGCCTCTTCCATTGCATATGCATCGTCAGTGCTGTGGCCGCCATCATAAGAAGCCGACATACCTTGCCCTACAGCAAATCCCCGCGCACTATTCGTAACCGTATGCACTGCAGGTGCCATTATGCGAAATACGATTGAAATTAAAATGATGGCTAGCAGAAATATCCCCGATGCTTTTAGTATATTCATTGGGGTTGGTTTGAAGTTTTTAAATGTTTTTGTTAGATCCATAGAAATTGATTTTTAAAGTATATCACCTTAGCAAAGAGAAAAATACCCAAACATCTCAAGAAAATACAGATTCTTCTCTTTCTTCTGAACAAAACTTACTTGAAAGTAGAGGCAATGAAATAGCCAAGACAAAGAAAAAGTCACTGCTTTACGCTCGCGCCATATTCACTTCTGTTACGGTACGCCTCCAGTGCCAGAATGAGCGCCATCAAGAAGATTGGAATATCTCTAAACAACACATCCATTTGCGAAAAATTAAACGCCACAATGCCAAACAACATAAACGCCGCTAGTGCACTTGGAATCAAAATATTTCTTCCGAAGAGAATCCACAGTGCAATGGCAATTTCTATTGCGCCAAAGACATGCAAAAGCACAATACTATGTGGTTCCGCCAATGCGAGTAAAAACGCAGGAAAATATCCAATCCACGAAAATGGATTGATCCATGCCGAAATCGCCGGATAGATAAATGCGAACGCAACTCCAATGCGCAGTAGTGTGTGAGTATGTGTCCATTTTTCCACGCTATCATTGTGCTATGCATCAAACGTTACAACAAGCATCTGCGCATCGATTATGCGAAGTGTTTTTGTGTCCAATCTCTCTAACATCCCTGCACTAGCGAATACTAGCGTTAGTGCTCACTGAAGCTGAATCCTCAGTATCACCTTCCAAAGCGTACACAACCCCATTCTTTGAGATTTCAGTCACGGTAAACGTCGCTTCTCCACCACCAAAGATATATGATGTGCGAAACTGAATTGAACCTCCGTTATTGGTTCTTCCAGATGCGCCGGCGGAATATGCTCCACTCCACACACCCTTGAGAGTTGCACCGGAGAGTGCAGAGCCACTCACACGCACCGTGACTGTTGCGCTGGCACGCCAAAACCAATACCCGTAAGTAGAAACATCAACACTCACTTCTGCCTTCGGTATCGCCGGTTTACTCAAAACAGTGACAGTGAAGGTATCTGAATCGCTAAGACCATCTAGATCAGTTGCAATGGCTGTGAGAGTCTCACTTCCCGTCCAGCCTGTAGATGCAGAAAAAGTCACTTCGTTGTTACCATTGATAGAAACATTTACATTTGTATTTCCACTAATCGCCCATGTGATATCGCCATCGGAATTATCAACATCAGTAACGAAATCGTTCAGATCAATACTCACCACACTTTCCCCGGTAAATGAAATATCGGCAATAGTACCAACCACAGGAGAATCATTTACTGGATGAACGGTAATGGAAATGGTTGCGATGTTACTATCTTCCTTCCCATCGAACGCCTTGAAAGTAAAGCCGTCGTTTCCTTCATAATTTGACTGAGGCGAATAGATAACATTCGGTGGCGCACCTGAGAGCGAACCGTGGCTTGGGGCATTTACTATAGAGTACGTAAGCGAATCACCGTCTTCATCTGAAGCTATCAATTCAATGCTCTGGGTAGTATCTTCGTTGTCATTTACCGACTGGTCGTTTGCAACGGGAGCTTCATTTGGCTTTGTCTCTGGTGCTGGTTCTGGTTCTGGCGGTGGTGGCGGTGGTGCACTGTCGCCATAGGCAAGCGCTGCAGAAGCATTCACCAATCCATGACCATACGTGCTATCCCATCCTAAAGAACCGAGATCACCTGCCGTTAACTCGAGCGCAGTGCGCACATCATGCACGCCAGTTGCATTTCCATTGGCAATTACAAGCGCCGCTACTCCAGCGACATGTGGGGCTGCCATTGATGTTCCCTGATAGAAATAGTACCCAAAATTATCCGTTGCTCCGCTAAAAGTTTGTTGGAGTATTCCATCTCCATATCCGTCGCCATTTTGATCATTAGCAAGACAAAACCGCCACGAGGAACTTGCGCACATCTGCCCTCCAGGGGCTACCAGATCGAGTCCTTGTCCGTAGTTTGAGTAACTGGCAAGTTGTTCGTCATAGCGAGTTGCACCCACCGCAATGACATAGTCATCATACGCCGCGGGGTATGAAAGTAAGTTGCGTCCATCGTTTCCCGCAGCTGCAACAATGACCACTCCTTTGTCGTGCGCGTATTTGAGTGCATTTTTGAGTGTTTGAGAACCGCTCGAACCACCGAGCGAAAGATTAATGACATGCGCGCCGCTATCCGTTGCCCACCTAATTCCATTTGCAATTGCTGAATGCGAACCACTACCACTTCCATCAAGCACTTTCACCGGCATTATGCGCGCTCCAAATGCAACACCTGCCACTCCTTCACTATTATTAGTACTCTGCGCGACAGTACCGGCAACGTGTGTCCCGTGACCGTTGTCATCATTGGCATGAGAGTCGTTATTTACAAAATCCCATCCGGAGACAAACTGCGAATCGGCAAAATCTGGCGCTCGATAGTACCGCTCTGAACCCGTCGGATTATAGTTTTCGTACGCAACCCCAGTATCAATAACAGCGACTATAACTCCCGATCCATCTGACACATCCCATGCTTCTTCCATACCAATGCCACCGGGCCCACCATTATCAAAATGCCATTGGTAATTGTAGAGAGAATCATTCGGCACCATAAACGCATGCGCGATGTAATCTGGTTCTGCGTACTCGACATCCGCCCGTGCTCTTAGGCGAGCAACTGCTGTGTCAACAGACTCGCCACTTTCAAGCAACACTCTTTCAAACCAAGGTGCTCCATGGTATTGCACAATTACATGCTCATCGTTTTGCCGAGCGATATATCTATCGTCAGAAACTCCACGAATGTCTACTACTTCTCTTATATGACGTGCCTCTCGCACATCACGTTCGCCACGCACAGTTTGCGCGGCACTCATCGACGGAGCGATGATGAGCGCAATTAGCGTAAGTAGTGCAAGAGTGTTTTTGTATTTCATCCAAAAGAGGTTTCCCCTTCTCTTATGCGACCTTACATCAAGTGTATCACACCGGAGCCCATGTCAATGGAATCATCCTCACTAAAAATCGCGTGCGCCTAAAGTTAACCCCGGTGGCGAAACGAGATATAAGTACATTTTTTAAAACACACTTTCCGCATTTTTGTTGACACGGCAAGTCAGACTTGCCGTGTTATTGCCGTGTTCGTCCGGAAATTGTTTCTGTTGTTGTAATTAGCATGGACTTTTGCATTTCTTGATACTATCACACCAAAAATTTACTGGAAATTTGACTACTCTTTAGAGCACTATCTATTCTACGGTTACGGATTTGGCTAGGTTTCGTGGCTTATCTACATCACACCCTCGCAAAACTGCTATCTGATATGAAAGAAGTTGAAGTGGTATGGTAGCAAGGAACGGAGTAAAAATCTCATCTGCTTTTGGAATTTCAATTATTTCCTCAGACACTGCCTTGACCATTTCGTTATCCTGAGTCGCTATAGCTATTACACGCCCATCACGCGCCTTTATTTCCTCCATGTTACTCAAAACTTTGTCCAGTTGATTTCCATCTGTTGCAATAAATATAACTGGCACTCCCTTCTCAACAAGCGCAATAGGACCATGCTTCATCTCTGCCGCCGGATAACCTTCGGCATGTATATATGATATTTCTTTTAGCTTGAGAGCCCCCTCAAGTGCTGTAGGGAAACCGTAACTTCTGCCAAGATAAAAAACGTCCCTTACATCTTTCATTGATTCAGCCAACTTAAAAATATTGTCTTTGCTACTAAGTGATAATTCAATCAATCTTGGAATAGAGCCAAAGGACTCTAATAAACTTTCGAATCTTTTTTTAGGAAGACTGTTGTTTAACTGGCCCAATTTTAAAGCAATCAACAAAAGTACAGAAAGTTGTGCGGTAAAAGCTTTTGTAGAAGCCACTCCAACTTCGTGACCAGCATGTGTATATACACCTGCATCAGTTTCTCTTGCAATAGATGAACCTACAACATTACAAATCCCCAACACCGTTGCACCTTTTTCTTTAGCTATTTGAATTGCTGCTAAAGTATCAGCTGTTTCTCCCGATTGCGAAATAGCTACAACCACATCGTCTTTTCTAATTATAGGGTCTCTATATCTAAATTCGGAAGCATATTCAACCTCAACAGGTATCCTGGCAAGTTCTTCAAGAAAATATTCCCCTATAAGTGCAGCGTGCCACGATGTGCCACAGGCAACGAGGATGATCCTTTTTGATTTAGCTAATATGTCCTCATAATCTCTAACAAAAACTCTCCCCATTTTCTGGTTTTGTTTCTGTAATTTTTCGTTTATAAAATTTTTTATATCTCCCGATTCAACTTAGTTTTTATCGAAATATGATTAGTACGAGTGTGGCGCGGCGCCTCCATGAAAGAGCTAACGAGCAGGCGAGAACTTGAGCGGGACGATACTTTTAAATTTAAAAATTGTATACACTAACTTTCTGCTGTGATTGCATGCTGAATGATTTCCAGATTACAGCTGTGATGCTCTGTACACCATGATTCACACTTTTCCGCCCACTCCTTATCTACATACAC
>Ga0210057_1001813_pt1 | contig 31704 bp, 27 predicted proteins | sample CryGeyCG2114_010_2_FD_183968 | JGI IMG/M metagenome (GOLD analysis project Ga0210057, IMG submission 183968) | Groundwater microbial communities from aquifer - Crystal Geyser CG10_big_fil_rev_8/21/14_0.10 (SPAdes) (version 2) | ecosystem: Environmental > Aquatic > Deep subsurface > Groundwater ...
AACTCGTTTCTATGTGAAAACATTTCGTATAATCTACTGAAAAGTGCTAGATATACGCCCAAAGGTTATTAATACTCCAACCCTTCGTAGAGTGGAAAGTTTGATGCAAATTCTTTCACCCGACCCCTGATAACTGACAACATTGTTTCGTTGGTATGATTTGTAATCGCATCATCTATCCAGTCGGCGATTGTTTTCATTTCATTTTCTTTCATTCCTCGGGTGGTAAGCGCCGGAGTTCCGAGTCTGATTCCCGACGGATCCATTGGCTTGCGTGGATCGTCCGGAATCATATTTTTATTAACTGTGATTCCGGCTTTGTCGAGCGCTGCTTCTGCTTCAGCTCCGGTTACACCTTTTGACGCCACATCAATTAAAAGTAGGTGATTGTCAGTTCCACCAAACATTAATTTGTATTCTCGGTTTCTAAACTCTTCTTCTAATATCTTAGCGTTAGCTTTAATCTGCCGCGCGTATTCCTTAAAAGATGGCTCGAGCGCTTCTTTAAAAGCAACCGCTTTAGCTGCAATAACATTTTCGTGCGGTCCGCCCTGGAGCCCAGGGAAGACTGCTTTGTCGACCGCTTTGGCAAATTCCTGTTTACACATAATCATTCCGCCTCGTGGTCCACGCAGTGTTTTGTGAGTTGTGGTTGTAACAAGATCAAAAATCGGAACCGGATTATCCATTTGTCCACCAGCAATTAGTCCGGCGATGTGCGCAATATCGGCCATTGTGAGTGCGCCAACTTCGTCCGCAATTTTTTTAACTCCGGCGTAATCAATCTCGCGTGAGTAAGCGGAGTATCCAACTAAAATTAATTTTGGTTTATGTTCAAGCGCCATAGCGCGAAGATTTTCAAGATCAATCAAACCCTCGGTATTTGTTTTGTAGCGAACAAAGTTATAGATTTTTGAAGACTGTGTTACCGGGTGACCATGCGTTAAATGTCCGCCGTGGGAAAGATCCATTCCAAGTATCGTGTCTCCATGTTCTAACAGAGCTTCATAAGCGGCGATGTTGGCTGGCGCGCCGGAGAGTGGTTGCACATTAACATGCTCAGCGCCGAAAATTTGTTTGGCGCGTTCAATCGCAAGTGATTCAATCTCATCAATAAATTCACAGCCACCGTAATATCTTTTTCCGGGATATCCTTCGGAATATTTATTGGTGGCAACCGATCCAAGTGCTTCTAACACTGCATCTGAAACAAAGTTTTCAGATGGTATCATCTCCAGACCAGTTCTTTGTCTGTTTAGCTCACACTCAAGAGCGTCGGCTATACCGATATCATAACTACGAATTTTCATATGAGCCCATTTTACTCTTTTGTCCTCCGTGTTACAATTAAATCAGTATGATACAAGCGAAAAATGTCCATATTATAGGAATTGGAGGAATTGGCACATCGGCAGTGGCAAAATGGTGGAAAGAGCAGGGGGCGACTGTAACAGGCTCTGATGTGCATAAAAATGAGCTTGTTTTAGAGCTGGAAAAAATTGGTATTGATGTTCGTTTGGGCCATTTCGCAGAAAATGTTCCAGTCGATTGTGATTTGATTATCCATTCGCGCGCAGTCGCAGCTACAAATGTTGAGCGCCAAGTGGCGTCTGAACGAAGTATTACTGATATTTCTTATCCGCGGTTTTTGGGACTGCTTGCCAAAAATTATAAAACAATTGCCATTGCCGGAACAAATGGAAAAAGTACAACCACAGCTATGATTGCTAGCGTTCTTATCGAAGCCGAATATGACCCAATTGTAATTTTAGGCACTCAACTTGCAAATTGGGATTTAAAAAATGCCAGAATTGGAAATGGTGATTGGTTTGTGACAGAGGCGTGTGAGCATATGGCAAGTTTTTTGGAAATTCGTCCAGATTATGGAGTTATCACAAATATTGAGGAAGATCATTTGGATTTTTACAATGACTTAAATCAAATTCGGGAAACTTTTCAGCTTTGGGTTGATCAAATGAAAAAAGGCTCTACGGTTTTTATAAACTCGCATGATCCTGAATCAAAATCAATTAGAGCTCTTGATAAAAAATCGTTTGATTTTAAAAATAGAAAAACAGAAGAAGGTAAACAGACTTTCAATGTTGATGACGTTCAGTTCTGTCTTCAGATTCCTGGTGAGTTTAATGCTATGAATGCGGCGGCGGCTGTGGCAGTTTGTCGTGTTGTTGGAATTAAAGACGAAGTAATCAAAAAAGCGCTGTGTGAGTTTAAAGGAACTTGGCGACGATTTGAACATGTCGGCGTTTGGAAAGATGCTGATGTTTACAGCGATTATGCTCATCACCCAACGGCGATTACTGGATCGATAAAGGCTTTTAAAGAATTTTTTCCAAATAGACGATTAGTTGTAGTTTTTGAGCCTCATCAACATTCCAGAACGCACGAATTGTTTGATGAGTTTGTAGAGTCTTTTGATGAAGCTGATGTTTTAATCTTATCAGAAGTTTACGAAGTTGTCGGTAGGACAGAGGAAAAGTTTGAAACATCAAAAGATATGGCAGAAAAAATTAAAGATCGTAAAAAGAATAATGAAGTTTTGTACGCTGAAAATCTAAAAAAAGCTGAAAGTCATTTGCGTGATGTTGTAAAGCCCGGTGATATAATTGTTTGTATGGGTGCCGGCGATATTGATAGCTTGGCGAGAAAGATCGCCAAATAATTCATGTTTATGGGAGAATCAGGAAATATTATAAATATTTTTGAGAGGCCAGACATGAGAGAACGGTTACTGGCAAGTCTTCAAGCGATGCATGACGGTCTGCCAGAAAAGACTGCGCGTGCGTTTATTGAGTTCGTCAAAGATAGGTTGGTTAGTGATTTAGGTACTGAGGTCGGCGATGAGTTTGCTGAGCATTTAGCGTATGTTAAAGACGATCAAAGTAGAGATGATCTTTTAAATAATATTTTAGATTTTTTTGCAAAACATGTTGACCCAGATAAATTTGAAGCAGTGGAAAGAAAAAAATTTGTAGAGCGGGGAAACTTTATCCCACTTAATGAGATTTTATCATTTGGTGCAGATGACGGGGTAGCGCATATTCATCTTGCACCAGCACGCGCGATAGCGCCGGAGAAAAGGATGCAATTGTTGAATGGTGGCCTCAGAGAGCTTGCTTTACGGATGAACACAGACGAGCAATTATCAGAGATTAGTAGGGTGAAGGCGACAAGTTGGATCGTAGCGAAGATGCCAAGTATTATTGAGTCACTCGGTTTTCATATTGATGGTCCAATTGATGATGAGATAAGGCGTTTATATTTTCCGGATCAAAAAGGCGAAATTTGGGAGGCGCATATGGATCGAAAGGAGTTTCTAGAAATATACCTCGATAAAGACCTATGACAAATATCACTCAGGAATTACAAGACATTTTCGGTGAACAGATGCGTGAAAACGAGCCACTTTCAAAGCACACCAATTTTCGAGTTGGTGGACCGGCAAAATGGTTTTGTGAGGTTGATAGCGCAGACGAACTTATAAAAGCAATTAATGTTTTATCTGGCCAGGTTACTTATTTTATTCTTGGCGGTGGGTCAAATGTGCTAGCAAGCGACGAAGGTTTCCTGGGCGTGGTTTTTAAACTAACAATGCGCAATATTGAAATAAGCGGAACTACTGTAAAAGCCGGTGCCGGTGCGCTAGCGGTAATGCTCGCACGAACAACCGTAGGCGCCGGTCTAGCTGGCCTAGAATGGGCAGTGTCGCTTCCGGGAACGGTTGGCGGTATGGTTCGAGGAAACGCCGGTTGCTTTGGTGGGGAGACAAAAGATAATTTAAAAAGTATTGAGGTTTTGAGTGACGGGAAAATCAAAACAATGCAATCTGAGGAATTAAATTTTGGCTACAGACATTCAGCAATTAAAAAATCAACCGATATTGTTTTAACAGCCACATTTCAGCTAAAAGTCGGTGACAAAGATCAGCTAAAAGCCAGGATGAACGAAATACTTGAAAAGCGAAAAACTAGTCAACCGCTTACATCGGGAACAGCAGGTTGCACCTTTAAAAATTACGAAACTCACAAGGGGGACGATATGAAAATGTTTGCCGAGCTGGGAATACCGAAAGAAATGCTAGACGCCAGGCGTATCAGTAGTGGATGGCTGATTGATAGAGCGGAGTTAAAAGGTGAGAAGATTGGTGGAGCGTCAGTTAGTTTGGAGCATGGTAATTTTATTATCAACGATGGCAGCGCAACAGCAGATCAGATTTTTCAGTTGATATCACTTGTTAAAACAAGGGTACGGGACAAGTTTAATATCGAGCTGGAAGAAGAAATTCAATATTTAGGATTATGAGAAAAGGAGAAGCGGATAGAATGCCAAAACATGATATTGAGTCAATGGCAAGAAAAAGTTTGGAAGGAATGATTGAGTCAGACTCATTGTTTACAGAGGGACATTATGCCTTACATCCACTCACAAAATTAATTGCCGCTGGTGGAGAAAGAATTGTTTTAAATTCTGTTGCAAGAGGCGGCCGTGAAAGAGACATAGTAGTCAAAGTTCCTTATCATTTGTTGAAAAGATCTGTTACACATACTGAGTCTGAGATTGATTGGGCTCTGTATTTGGAGAAAATAGCAAGAGAATCTCGCGAACGCCTTGAGATATTAAAATCTTATTTTGGTAGCCATGTTGCCAAAGAAAAGTTGCTTGTTGGCGAAGTACCAATCTCTCAGGAAGTTGCAAATGAAATTTTTCAAACCGCACGTGGTGCTAGTGCGGCCGTAACGGTTGGTCACATTTATCCAAAGTCAGTTATCAGTGTTCAGGAAAGAATTCCAGCAGAAGTTTTATCGGATTCTGATGATTTTGGATATAATTACATAGAGAAACGGTTTGATAAAGATGCGTACCGGAGAGCAAATCAAATGCTTTTAGACGAATCGATTCCATTTGATCAAGATTTCTTTGCTTCGACAATAAAGCGGAATACCAAGGAACTTTTAGAGGTTGCCCTAATAGATGAAGAATTAAGAAATCTTTTATCTGAATTTGTTAGAACTGCAATTAATTTTACGAATCAAACACAAGAACTGCTTGATTTGGCCGGGAAGCATAATGCTGTTTTTTGGAAAGAAGATAAAAATTGGAACTATAAATTATTCGATGTTATGGCGGGTAGTCAGTCCAGTAAATTTTTAGGTGAGCTCGATGCCTTTGTGGAAAGTGATGGAGTTGCTGAACTTGATGCGATGAACGCAATTAATTATGCCAGAACAATGCACGGAATGGCACGAGCACTTGGAATAAAAGAGAGATTAAGTTTTGTAGGATTTTTATCAAAGAAAAAAACTTGGTCAGAAATGAGCGATGATTTACATTTAGATACTAAACGAGCTTTAGCAAGAAGAGGTGTCGAAGTGGAGAAATCCTTGCAAGAAGCTAGGTTGGCAGATGATAGTAAAACGCCAGTTGATTTAAATTAATTAAATACGAATTAACATTTTTATGCGCATTACACAAATTGTCGGGACAAATATGGATCTTACTGATGCCATCAAAGAGCGAGTGGAAAAAAGAATGAAGTCAATAGAAAAAATTTGTAAAGATGTTGAACCTTGTGATGTAGCGGTTGATGTTGGAAAAACTACCAAAGGGCAAAACAAAGGCAAGATTTTTAGAGCTGAATATAATTTGACTGTGCCGGGAACTTTTTTACGAGCTGAAACCGTTGAAGAAGATTTGTACTCCGCGATAGATAAAGCAGCCAAAGATTTAAAAAGGCAAATGAAAGAGTATAAGCGTAAACAAAAGAAAAATAAGTAAAATATAAACACAAAAGGCTTAGAACTCGCTTGTTCTGAGCTTTTTTGTTTTATTTGTTTAAGACTTGAAAGATTGGCGAAAATAGAGCACAATAAGCGCGTTATGAATAACTTAATTAAAAAAATATTCGGAGACGATTCTGCTAAACGATTAAAGCTTTTGCAGGCCGAGGTGCCAAGGGTAAATGCTTTGGAGTCTGAAATCAAAAATCTAACTGACGATCAACTAAAAGCCAAGACTGGCGAGTTTCAGACTAAGGTTCAATCTGGTACCGGTCTAGATGACATTGCTCACGAGGCCTTTGCGGTTGTGCGCGAAGCAGCTTCACGAACTATCAAGCAACGGCATTACGATGTTCAGCTTATCGGTGGTTTAGCATTGCACCAGGGAATGATAGCTGAAATGCGAACCGGAGAAGGAAAAACTTTAACTTCAACTCTTGCTATTTATTTAAATGCTCTTGAAGGGAAGGGTGTTCATGTAGTTACAGTTAACGACTATTTGGCCAAACGCGATACGGTTTGGATGGGCCAAATTTTTCATTTTCTTGGTTTAACTATTGGTTGTATTCAGCAAGAAGGTGGATATATTTATGACGAAGAATTCAAAGTAACCAGTGATCAGGAGTCAGTGGACAGTTTAGATGAGGATCGTGATACAACCGGTTCGTTTAAAGTACAAATGGATTTTTTGCGACCAGTAGGAAGGCGTGATGCCTACAAGGCTGATATAACTTATGGAACCAACAATCAATTTGGTTTTGATTATCTTCGTGACAATATGGCCACTCGTTTGGAAGATATGGTTCAGCGCGATTTACATTACGCCATTATCGACGAAGTTGATTCTATTTTAATTGACGAAGCCAGAACTCCGCTTATTATTTCTGCCTCGGCCGAAGAATCAGCCGATCTTTATAATCGTTTTGCAGGACTTGTAATTGATCTTAAAGAAAACGAGGACTTTAATTTAGATGAAAAAATGCGCGTAGCTACTTTTACAGAATCAGGATTAAAAAAGATGGAAACAAGATTGGGATTTGATAACTTGTATTCACAGGGCTTGGAGCAAATTCATCATGCCGAGCAAGCACTTAAAGCTCATGCCATTTTTAAAAAAGATGTTGACTATGTGGTAGCTGATGGTGAGGTAAAAATCGTTGATGAATTTACCGGACGAATTTTGGAAGGAAGAAGATATTCCGAGGGGCTCCACCAAGCGATTGAAGCTAAAGAAGGTGTAGCTATTAAAAACGAAAGCAGAACACTGGCTACAATCACTTTCCAAAATTATTTTCGAATGTATAAAAAACTTTCGGGAATGACCGGAACTGCCGAAACTGAAGCTGATGAGTTTCATCAAATTTATAATTTAGATGTTGCTGTTGTTCCAACGAACATGATTATTGCTCGTGAAGATAGGGTTGATCAGATTTTCAAAACTGAAAAAGCCAAATTCATGGCAGTTGTTAAAAAAATAAAAGAATTGCAAGAAAAAGGTCAGCCGGTTTTGATCGGTACAGCTTCAATTGAAAAAAATGAATTGATTGATAAGCTTTTAACCCAGGCTGGAATTAAGCATGAGATGTTGAACGCTAAAAACCATGAACGCGAAGCGCAGATTATTGCCCAAGCCGGTCGCAGGGGATCGGTAACTGTCGCAACTAACATGGCTGGTCGTGGAGTTGATATTATTCTTGGTGGAAATCCATCAACCAAAGAAGAACAAGAAGAAGTCAAAAAACTCGGCGGATTATTTGTTGTCGGTACTGAGCGCCATGAATCAAGACGAATTGATAATCAGTTGCGGGGTCGATCCGGTCGACAGGGCGACCCTGGAGTTACTCAGTTTTATTTGTCACTCGAAGACGACCTGATGCGCATTTTCGCCGCTGACAGAGTTGGAAAAATAATGGATACACTTCGAATTGATGAAAACACTCCGATAGAAAGTAAGATGATTGGAAATTCAATTACAAAAGCTCAAGAGCGAGTTGAGGGACATCACTTTGATACCAGAAAGCATGTTTTACAATATGATGATGTTTTGAATCGTCACCGAACGGCAACTTATGGGTGGCGTTATAAGATGTTAAATAAAGAAATTGATCCGGAATCAGAAATAAAAGAATTAGTAGAAAACGAAATAGAAAGAGTAGTTTTGTTTCACACTGATAATGATGGAGTAGCGATAAGTAATCCAGATGAGCTTGGTAAAAAAGTAAAAACAGATTGGGATCCTAAAGAAATAACCGAAACTTTGACGACAATTTTGCCGGTAGAATCAGAAGACGAAAAAGTTATTAAAGAAATTTTTGCGGTAATCTCCAAAGATCGAGAAAAGTTGGCCGGGCAAAGATCATCTGTTATCAATCTATTTCAGGAAAGATCAGATCAAAAATTAAAAGAAGCCAAAGAAGTTCTTACTTCGGAAAAATATGATCAGATGTTACGGGCGATTTTATTGCGCGCCAATGATAACGCTTGGGTGCGTCACTTGGACGCAATGACATATCTGCGCCGTTCAATTGGACTCCGTGGTTATGGCCAACGCGATCCACTGATTGAATACAAAAAAGAAGCGTTTGGACTTTATAATGACATGCAAGAAGAAGTTCAGCGTGATGTTGTTTATAATGTTTTTAAATATATTGCTCAGTCAATTAGAGCGCAAAAGATTGTTGAAATGGCGCCAAGTATTTTGGAACGCGTCGGAATAGTTTTTAGTGGCGCACAAAAGACAATGGCAAAAAAAGCAGCCGCTGCTACTTTGCAGGGTGCAAAACAAGAAACGGTTTCCGGAACAGTAGCTAAGGCGGGCAGAAACGAACCTTGCCCATGCGGAAGTGGAAAAAAGTATAAGAAATGTCATGGGGCTTAATATGCAAGAATTGATTGCAAAGGTAAAAGAAATGCTTGGAGGAAATGTAATAATTGATGGTGTTGAGAGGCCAAGGTTTGAGTGGGTTCGTGAAAAATAAGATTACACTGTTATAAATTGTTCAGCATCAAATGTTGGACAGTTTTTTTGATTAAGAAAACTATCGAATATTGACAATTTGCGTGAAAAATGATAATTAGGTGGCTTATGGAAAATGATATTTTACCTTCAGACTCTAGTTTAAATGGTAGCCAGAGCCAAGAAACCGGAGACCGAAACTTTAAGTCTAAAATCAAAAAGGCATCAAAAATAAAGGCTTTTATTAAAAAACAACGCTACTGGTTTGCCGGAAGTGTTGTTATTTTGTTAATTGCGGTTGTGGTTTTGGCCTCTGGTGGACCTAAAACATCATATACAACAACAGAGATCGTTCGTGGTGATCTTGTGCAGACTGTTGAGGCTTCAGGCGAGCTTGAATCACTAAAAGATGTTGATTTGTCATTTCAAACATCCGGAGTAGTTTCTCATATTTATGCTAATGTCGGAGAAGAGGTTACTGCCGGCGATTTGGTTTTGACTTTAGTGTCTGATGAAGCGCTAGCTGATCTTACCCAAGCTCAGGAATCAGTTAATCGGGCGCAGGCGGTAATTGATCAACTTTATGCCGGGGCATCGAATGAAGAAATCGCAATTGCTCAAGCATCACTAACGATTGCCAAGATTGATCTGGAAAGCACAAAGACAAATGGTGACAACACAATCGCAACTGCACTTTTAAATTATCAAACAGCGCAAGACACATATGATAATCTTGTTGCGCAGAATGCTGAATCACTTGATCAAATCTATGCAGACATGATTAGCATAATGCGTGCCAATGTAATTGAGATCCGGGGTGCACTTTCTGATGCTGATGAAATTTTAGGAGTTGAAAATACACTGGCAAATAATGATTTTGAAATTTATTTAAGCGCTAACGATCCGCAAGTATTTTCCAGTGCAAAAAAGTATTACGGTTATGCCGCCGAAGGGCGTGATTTTGCCGAAGACGCAGTTTACGCAATTGACGAAACTTATTCGTTTGATGATGTTTTGACTGTAGCCGACACTGTAGCCGGTGCACTCAATAACACTGCCATGGCGCTTTACTACACTCGGGCCGTGCTTGATGCAACCGTAGTGGACACAGCAGTACTAACTCAGGCAGATATAACAGCCTTTAAAGCATCGGTTGACGCTGTCAGAGCTGCAATTCAAACTGATGAAGATACGCTTACAGGGCAAATGCAACTGTTAAATACAACCACACTGAGTGCCAGCACATCGGAGTTGAGTTCCTTAAATTCGCTTAGTTCAGCGAAGCTCGTTTACGAGAATTCTCAATCAACAAACACGGCAACTATTTCTATGAAAGAAGCAGCCTTGGCTTCGGCTCAGGCTAATTACGATAGTGTAACAGCCGATGTTCGTGGTGTTGACTCAGCTGCATACTTTGCTGATCTTGGACTGGCTAGAGCTCAACTTGATGCTGCCAGTGCCCGTTTTCAAAAAACAGAAATCCGTTCGCCGATTAACGGAGTTGTTACAAATATTGCGCTAGACGAAGGAGAGCTGGCAACCGCTGGAATGAGTATCGCTACTGTTCAAACTTTGGACGAAGCTTATAAAATCACACTTGCAGTTTCAGAATCTGACATTGTTAAAGTCACGCAGGGTGACAAAGCAAGTGTCACTTTTGATGCTTATGGTGATGATTTAGTGGTTGAAGCTTATGTTGGCGCAATTGACCCAGCTGAAACAAACATTGAAGGAGTTGTTTATTACAATGTTGATGTATACATCTCAGACACTCGTTCAATTGCTCTTAAGCCGGGAATGTCGGCTGATGTAATTATTATGATCGATGAAAGAGAGGGTGCGCTGTATATTTCTCAACGAGCGATTTTAGAAAATAATGAAGGAAAGTATGTTCGAATTTTAATTGGTGATACTTTTGAAGAGCGACAGATTTTAACGGGACTGCGAGCCGATGGCGGTTTGATAGAAATTATTGAAGGTGTAGAAGAAAGCGAAATCGTAGTAGTTTCAATTCAAGAATAAAATGGCCTTAATTGATCTTCAAAAAATCACCAAAGATTATGTAAACGGCGATGTTGTTACGTCCGTTCTTCATGGGGTTTCGCTAGAAATCGAAGAAGGAGAGTTTGTAGCAATCATGGGGCCATCGGGATCTGGAAAATCAACTTTAATGCATATTATTGGATTTTTAGATCAACTTACAACTGGAAAATATTTATTTGCTGGCAAAGATGTTTCAAAATTAAGTGATGACGAGTTGGCGCAAATGCGCAGAAAAGAAGTTGGATTTGTTTTTCAATTTTTTAATTTGTTGCCCCGCACCACTGTTTTGGAAAATGTTACGCTACCAATGGTTTACGAACAGACGCCAATTGCTGAAAGAGAAAAAGAAGCTCGCCGTGCGCTCGAGTCAGTTGGACTTGCTCATCGCCTGCATCACTTATCAAATCAACTTTCCGGTGGTGAACGCCAACGCGTTGCAATCGCTCGAGCTTTGGTCGGTAACCCAAGTATAATTTTTGCGGACGAGCCAACCGGAAACTTAGATACAAAATCAGGTGTTGAAGTGCTTAAATTATTTCAAGAATTAAATAAACAAGGTAACACAATCGTGATGATTACCCACGAACGCGAAGCGGCTGAATTTGCCGAGCGCATTATTTCAATCCGTGACGGCGATGTCGTTCAAGATGGAAATGGTCACAAGCGTCGAACAGATTTTTTTGATAAATAATTATGTTGACATCAGACCTTATTAAAACATCATCAGTAGCGCTTAGGCGAAACGCCTCTAGGTCTCTTTTGACAATTTTAGGGATTGTGATCGGAATTGCGGCTGTTATTTTAATGCTCTCAATTGGTAAAAGTGCTGAAGGTTTAATTTTGTCGCAAGTTGCTGATTTAGGATCTGATTTAATATTTATTGAGGCTAGCGCCGGTGACCCGACCAGCGGTCCGCCAGATCCATTTATAGAACAGACAATGACGCTTGACGATGTGAAGACTTTACGAAAAAGTAGTTATTTTTCAGCGGTTTCAGCTACTCTTCAGACTAGTTCATCGGTTACACACGACCAAGAAAGCACCTTTACTCAAATTGCAGGCGTAGACGCTGATTATTTGGAAATCTTTCCAGCCGATCTTTTGCATGGAAGATTTTTAGATGAATCAGATGTTGATAGTTATGGAAAAGTAGCAGTACTAGGAAAAGACATTGCTCAGGATCTTTTTGGGGATCAAGATTCAATTGGACAGAGAATGAAAATTGGTGACATTACTGTTCGAGTTATTGGTGTGTTCGATGAACAAGGCACCAGATTTTTTCAAAATCTTGACGATCAAATCGCAATTCCTGTTACAACGATGCAGAGGGATATTTTGGGAGTTGATTATGTAAATTACATTTCTGCTGTTGCTGTTGGTGATATAGAGATTGCTAAAGAAGAAACACGCTGGATAATGCGCGATGCTCATAACTTAGATAACCCAAAGGGAGATTTAAATAAAGATGATTTTTATGTTTCTTCGCAAAGTGACGCGGTCGCGATTATTGGGGTTGTTGGCGGCGTTCTAACAATTTTGCTTTCTTCAATTGCTGCGATTTCGCTGGTGGTTGGTGGAATTGGAATTATGAATATTATGCTTGTTTCAGTTACAGAAAGAACAAAAGAAATCGGGCTGCGTAAATCACTTGGCGCAACTCGCAAAGAAATTTTGCAACAGTTTTTAGTAGAGTCTGTAATGCTTACAATGACTGGCGGAATAATAGGAGTTCTAATGGGCGTTATCATGTCGGTTGTGATTGGATTTATCGCCGGATTTTTTGTAGAAGGTTGGGGAATTTATGTTCCTGCTTCTGGAATTATCGCCGGAGTTATTGTGGCAACAATTGTAGGAATTGTTTTTGGAGTTTATCCTGCCCGCCACGCCGCCGCCCTTGATCCAATCGAGGCGCTACGGTACGAATAAAAAATAAAAAGTATACGATTAGCCAATACTGGCACTTTTTTTGTATAATAAAGACATCTATTCTCGCAGAACTTGATTTGAGGAGCATAATAACCTAAAATACTGCCATTCTGAAAAACGCTATGAAACAACGAAAAGCTAAGTCAAGAAAGGGGATTCACACTTCCGTGATTCTTATTTTGTTAGTCTTTATATTTACCGTTTCGGTTGCCTATCCAACTGCTTGGAATGCTGCTGCTTCGGCGATAGACAATGTCACGGGCATTCGACTTCAGTTAAATGAAGAACCATATAAACTCGGTCTTGATCTTCAGGGCGGAGTTCATTTAGCTTACGAAGCTGATATGTCGCAAATTCCGGAGGCAGATAGATCATCGGCTCTTGAAGGTGTACGCGATGTTATTGAACGTCGAGTTAATGCTTACGGAGTTTCAGAACCGCTTGTACAAACAAATATCAATGATGGTCATTATCGAGTAATTATTGAGCTCGCTGGAATTTTTGATATTGATGAGGCCGTAAAACTGATTGGCGAAACTCCAATTTTGGAATTTAAAGTTCCAAACCAAATCGATCCTTCTGAATTAGAATTGACCGATGAGCAAGCGGTAGAAATTAAAACTGCTCAAGAGAAAGAGCGTGCTGATGCACTGAAAGTTTTAGATAAAGCGCTTGCAGGAGATGATTTTGGAGATTTAGCCAAAGAGTATTCAATCGATTCAAAAACCTACATGAATAACGGCTATGTTGGGTTTGTGGACGATAGCAGTGACATGTACGCTGGTTTGATTGATGAAATTGAAACTAAAGGATATCAGTACGGAGTTGTTGATGGACTTTATGAGTATGATTCAACAATGAATGTCATTAACTATCTTTCATCTGATATCGAAGAAACAGTGGATTTATCACACATTATTATTTGTCACAATGAATCAGTGGAATGCTACAACGACAGAAGTCGTGAAGAGGCAATTGCATTAATCACAAGCATTCGCGAAGAGGTAACAGCTTCTAGCTTTGCTGATTTAGCAATTGAGTATTCTGAAGACTCGGTAGCGGCTGACGGCGGATCATTGGGCGAAGTAGCAAAAGGAATGATGGTGTCTGAGTTTGAGGACGCATATTCAGCAATGGCAGATGGTGAAATTTCAGGAATTGTTGAAACAAAATTTGGGTATCACTTAATCTATCGACAAGATACTCGTGAAAATAATATTTACGAATTCGCACGAATTGAAATGCCATGGACTACCGAATCAGATGTTTTACAAGTTGACCTTTGGGAAAATACTGGACTTTCAGGAAAGCAGGTAAGTAGCGCCGCTGTGGCGTTTGATCAAAACACAAATGTTCCATATGTTGTTTTAAACTTTAACGATGAAGGAGCAAGTTTGTTTGCGGATTTAACAGATCAGTATGTAGGAGAAGTTATTGGAATTTTTCTTGATGGTGAAGCAATCTCAACTCCGGTTGTACAAGAAGCAATTTACGGAGGCCAAGCATCAATTACCGGATCATTTAATATTAGAGAGGCAAAATTATTAGCCCAAAGATTAAACGCCGGGGCCTTGCCGGTTCCAATTGAAATGTTGAGCCAGCAAACAGTCGGCCCAACACTCGGCCATGTGTCACTGCAAAAAAGTATTGGCGCAGCAATTATTGGACTTATTCTTTTGGCAATCTTTATGGTCTTGTACTACAGATTGTCAGGATTGCTCGCTGTTATTGCTCTTATAATCTATACAGCCATTAACCTAGCTTTGTATAAATGGTTAGGAGTAACAATGACTTTGGCAGGAATCGCCGGATTTATCCTTTCACTTGGTATGGCGGTTGACGCCAATGTTCTGATTTTTGAACGACTAAAAGAAGAATTGGCTAGCGGACGGGACTTGCCAACTGCAATTGATGAAGGTTTCAGACGCGCCTGGACTTCAATTCGTGATGGAAACATAACGACTTTAATTGCAGCTGCTGTGCTTTTCACAATGAGTACCAGTTTTATAAAAGGTTTTGCCTTAACGCTAGCACTCGGAATTTTGGTTTCTATGGGAACTGCGATTTTAGTAACCAGAGTATTTTTAAAGTGGAGCAGTCTTTGGGCGCCACTTAAAAATATTTGGCTCTACGGCGGTAAAAAAGAGAATAGACAATAATATGAAAACATTAGATGTAATTGGAAAAAGTAAAATTTGGTTATCAGTTTCTGGATTCTTGGTAGTAGCTTCGATTTTTTGTGTCGCTATTTTTGGACTCAACTGGGGAATTGATTTTACAGGAGGAACTCTACTTGATGTCACATTCGAGAATGAAGTAACAGTTGCTCAAATTAAAGATGTTCTTTCCGGAGTTGGAGTTGATGCTGTTGTGCAAGAGGGTAGTGAAAGCGACTTAATTAGAACAGTTACGCTAACCCAGGAAAAGCACGACGAAATTCTTTCTGTTTTTGAAGAGCAAATCGGAGCATTTGAGGAGAATCGTTTTGAGTCAATCGGGCCGGTTATTGGCGAAGAGCTAAAAAGCAAATCAGTTACCGCCGTTGTGCTTTTGTTGATTTTGATTGTGCTTTATGTTGCTTGGGCGTTTCGAAAGGTTTCCGAGCCTATTGCTTCGTGGAAATACGGAATTTTGACAATTATTGCTGGACTTCACGATGTGATTATCCCGGTCGGAGTCTTTGCAGTTTTGGGGCATTACATGGGATACGAAGTAAGTGCTACCTTTGTAGCTGCGCTTTTAACAATTTTGGGATATTCAATTAATGATACAATCGTTATCTTTGATAGAACGCGCGAAAACTTGGTTAGTAATAGACACGGTGATGTTCCATTTTCTGAAATTGTAAATAAAAGTGTTGTACAAAGTTTTGCCAGATCAATTAATACATCTTTTACAACTTTGCTGGTACTAGTTGCGATTTTCTTTTTTGGCGGTAGTACAACCCAACCTTTTGTTCTAGCACTTATCATTGGAATTGTGTCTGGTGCTTATTCATCAATTTTTGTTGCCAGCCCAATATTAGTTTGGTGGGAATCAAAGCGAATAGCAAAGTAGAATCAAAAAAATAATAACAGGGAGCTGATATTGTATCAGCTCTTTTGTGATATAATAATTTCGTATTATGCTTGGCATCGTAATAAATATTCCGCCGGCAATAACCGATTACTTTAACAGTACTCCAGCCGATATAATTGGGGGGCAACTTTTGTTATATGTACTTGGTCCATTTGTATTGTTTTGTGTTTTGGTTTGGGGAATGCTTCAGGTCTGGATAGATTTGAAACAAGGACAATATTGGTCAAAATTAGAATGGGATTTGTTGGCTGTAACTATCCCACAAGATGCTATTAACACTCCAATGGGAATGGAGAACTTTTTCAATAACCTGGCCGGATCAAAATCTTCTATTACAAAAAAAGAAGAGTGGATAAACGGAAAATTTCAGGCATATTTTACTTTTGAAATTATTAGTAATGGTGGAAATATTCAGTTCTACATACGGACGATTAAAAAATATAGGGATTTAGTTGAAGCTGCGTTCTATGCCCAGTATCCCGAGGCTCAGATTGTCGAGGTTGATGATTATGTAGATGTTTTACCAAATGATTTTCCAAATGATGAGTATGATCTTTTTGGATCAGAAATATCGATGTCAAAAGAAGGTTACTTTCCATTAAAAACTTATGAAGCTTTTGAGCATCAAGGTGAAAAAGATTTGCGTTTTAAGGACCCGATTTTGCCGATGATTGAAATAATGGGCAAAATGAAGCCGGGAGAATATTATTGGATTCAATTGTTGATTATCTCACCGGATAGTCAGGATTGGCGAAAAGAAGGACTTAAATTTATTGCAAAAACTTATGGTAAGGAAGAGCCAAAGAAAAAAAGCATGATTGACGACTCGATTGGTTGGATTCCAAAAGAAGTAATGAGTCAGGTTACCGGAGCGATGTTTGGTGAAGGTGGTGACGAAAAGGCGGCAGACGATTTTAGAATGTTTAAAATTACGCCTGACGAAAGGGATCTGCTTGATGCAGTAAAAGATAAATGTGCCAAAATTGGCTGGTATTCGAAAATTCGTGTTGTTTATTGTGCAAAACATGAGCTCTACAGAAAAGGGACTGTTGCAGCAATGACTAAAGGAATATTTAATCAGTTTGATTCCGGTTTTAATAAACTTGGTTTAACTGATACATCTACTCCAAAAGATGACTATTTCTGGCAAGAATGGCAAATGGCATCAAAGCAAAAGACATTGATGAGCAAATACAAGAACCGTTCGTTTAGCGCAGGGGTAACTCCATATATTCTAAGCTCGGCTGAGCTGGCAACGATTTTTCATTTTCCAGCAGCTGATGCACGCACGCCGGCGCTTACCAGTCTTGGTTCGCGTATGTCAGAAGCACCCGGTGAATTGCAATATGCTCCGGAAGGATCTGAAATTCTGCTCAATTTTGATAAAGCGGCTTCAGATGTTTTGGCGGCAGCTCCGGACGCTGCAAAAAAATACGCGCATGTTCCACCAATGTCAGTACCCAGGCCAACTGCGCCAACATCGCCATTTGAATATCGTGAGATACAAAAGCAGGGATCTAATATTATAGAAGAAGGAATGCCGCAAGCTGGAATGCCGGCACCACTTCCGCCAGGACTTGATTTAGCTGATGAACCAATAGACGAAATGGACGGACCGTCAAATCTGCCAATGTAATTTTAAAAAAATGCGCTACGAACACGATCACGAAAATGACATTATCTACTTTGCGAAAACAAACTTTCGTAATGCTTTGCGTAAATTTGGTGTAAAAACCGACGATCGTCGCCGTCATGTTTATGTGGTAGGAAAAACCGGTACAGGTAAAACCACGCTTTTAGAGAACATGATTTTGTCTGATATTTATGCCGGTCATGGTTGCTGTTATATCGATCCTCACGGAGATACCGCTCAAAAACTACTTGATTATATTCCGTCCTGGCGAATTAACGATGTGGTTTATTTTAATCCAGCCGATGTTGAACATCCGATTGGCTTTAATATTCTAGAATCGGTTGACCCTGAAATGAAACACCTTGTGGCGGCCGGAATGATGAGTGTATTTAAAAAGATTTGGGAAGGTGTTTGGTCGGCTCGAATGGAATATATTTTAAACAATGCAATTTTGGCTTTGATGGATACGCCAGGCACAACTTTACTTGGTATCAATCGAATGCTTTCTGACACAGATTACAGGACTCAAATTATTTCCAATATTAAAGATCCAATTGTAAAACAGTTCTGGATTAAGGAGTTCGGTGGCTATCAGGCTTCGTTTGCATCTGAAGCGGTGGCGCCGATTCAAAACAAAGTCGGTCAATTCCTATCGGCTGGGATTATTAGAAACATCGTTGCCCAGGCAAATTCAGCAATGAATATTCGTCAGATAATGGACGAACAAAAGATTTTTATTGTTGATCTTTCAAAAGGGCGACTGGGTGAGGACGCTTCCAGGCTTTTGGGAGGCTTGATTATCACAAAGTTACAAATGTCAGCGATGGAGCGAGTTGATATGCCAGAGGAAGAGCGACAGGATTTTTACATGTATGTTGACGAGTTTCAAAATTTTGCTGTTGAATCATTTGCTTCAATATTGTCAGAGGCTAGAAAATATCGATTAAATTTGATAATGGCTCACCAGTACATCGCTCAATTGACTGAAGAAGTGCGCGATGCAGTTTTTGGAAACGTTGGAACTTTAATATCTTTTAGAGTTGGCTCGCCGGACGCAGCTTTCATGGAGGAAGAATTTATGCCGCGTTTTGTTCCTGCGGATTTAGTTAACCTGCCAAAGTTTCAAATTTATCTAAAATTGATGATTGATGGAATTACTTCACAACCATTTTCTGCAACCACGCTTCCGCCAATCGCAGTTAAGACCGGTTCGTCGGAAAAAGTTATTGCGCAGTCGCGAGAAAGATATGCGGGAGTAAGGGCAAAAATTGAGGAAAAAGTTTCTGAATGGAGCGGATTTGGTAAAGATGTTGATGTTGCAGTTGAAATGAAAAAGGTGAGCGACGATAAAAAAGCTGCTAAGAAAGAAAGATTTTCACACGATTATGATTGCACTCGTTGTGGAAAGACTTTTAAACTGCCGGTTGAACTTGATCGTAATCGTCCAATTTATTGCGAAGAATGTCACCCGATCGTTATGGAAGAAAGGAAGGGTGGCAAAAAGGGTGATAAGGGTGATGTGGGTAACAAGGGCAAAAAAAGGGTTGTTAGTACTCCGCCGAAGGTAAGCGATGGAGTTTTGGTAACTAAAGGATTAAAAAGCACTGAAAAAGAAGTAGACATTTCCCTTGATCAACTAATGGGGGAGGAAGAAGATGCAAATAACAAAGAGCAAGAGACGGGTGGTCAGAACGGAGTCCCCTCGGCTACGGAGGGAGCAAAGGGGGGCGAAACTATCGAGCCTTCCTGTACCCCTCGTGCTGCAGACATGGTTGTGCCAACAAAAACAGAAATAATAATAGAGAATAAAGTTGATGTAGAACATACACAACTAAAATCAACTATAGAATCAGAACAGCCGGAAAAGAAAAAGCGACGCCGCAGTCGTAAAAAAAAGTCACCTGACCAACGCACAGACTCCGTCCGTATTAATGCACCAGTGCAGAATAGCCAGGCAAGCACGCAACCGACAGCGCCAGTCAGCCGTGAACCACAAACGCCAAAACCGGTTATGCCTAACGAACGGATTACTTTTGACGAATAATTATGAGTTACATAGAAGCTATTATTTTGGGGATTGTTCAAGGTGTTACTGAATTTTTGCCCATTTCAAGTTCCGGTCATTTAATTTTACTACACGATCTTTTTGACCTAGAACAAGAGTCGTTTGTTTTTGATGTTGGTCTTCATATAGCAACACTTGCGGCAGTTATTTGGTTTTTTAGAGACGATATTAAAATTTATATAAATGAATTTTTCAAAAATCCGAAAAATGCACTTCTGACAAAAATATTTCTAGCGACTATTCCTATCGGTATTGTTGGTGTATTTTTTGGCGATAAAATTATCGAGCTTACTCATACAATGAATATAATCGCTTTCTCTCTTATTTTTTGGGGAATTTTGTTGATTGCGGCTGATTTTTTTACACAAGAAAATAAAAAATCAAATTCGAAAGAAGGGAGAACCACTTGGCTACAATCGATTTTTATTGGGTTATTGCAGATTGTTGCTCTTGTGCCGGGAACATCCAGGTCGGGTATTACCATGACTGCAGGAATGTTTAGTGGCTTAGATAGGCGAGCAGCGGCTAGATTTTCTTTCTTGCTTTCAATTCCGGCAATTGCTGGCGCAGGTCTGGTTAGTTTAAAAGACATTGCTGAAAATGGTATGGATGTAAACCTATGGGTTTTATTATCCGGAATGATTAGCGCATTTATTGTTGGTTGGTTTTCCATTACTTTTTTGCTTAATTTGATAAATAAATCAGGGTTTATTTGGTTTGGAATATACAGAATCGCTTTAGGTTTAATACTTTTGCTTTGGTTTTTATAAATCTTTACATCCAGTTTTTGTTTTGGTAAGGTAATTTAAACCTAAAACCAGGGAGACGACATGAACACAAAAGACATCGTCCCCGGGTTTGGGGATGTTCTTTTTTTCGATCAGGCCTACGGGACCTGGGAATGTCCGTTTATGCAGGAAACGCTCAGGCGGATTTTGGCCAACGACCCAGCAGTCACGGGAAGGGCTTTGCAGATTCTCCAGCGGAATTTTTGCTATGTAATTGCAATTTTGGAGTTGGACGAAGTGAAGCGTCTTTCCAAGGTTAGTCAGGCTGGCAGAAAGTTAAAAGGTGGCAAGCTGGTAAACCAGAGTTACACGCGCTACCACCACAGCGTGAGCGTGGCGGCAACGGCCTTTGCTTTGGCAGTCAGACTCGGGTTTAACGAGTACATCTGCCTGGCACTTTTGGCCCTGGGTTTGTGGCACGATGTTGGCCACTTTGCCTTTAGTCATGATTTGGAGCCAGTGATTGCCAAGGCGACCGGCTTAAATCACGAGCAGTGGACAGTGCGTCTGTTCAAACAGAGCGACGGTCTGAAAACTGTGCTGCGGGCAATGGGCGCCTACGAGGCGTTCGCCATGGCCATTAATGGCTATGGGTCGTTCTATAAATTGCTCGAGCTGGCGGACACAGTCAGCTATGTGCAGGACGATCCCTTGGTCTTCGGACTCAAAGGACAGAATTCTGGTCTGGTTACCCAGGTTGCTAAGTCACTTCGAGGGGTTTATCCTTGGGGTTATGAGGCAGATAGTACGGCTGCGTTCAGGCGATTGCTCGAGGCGCGGGCGCGTTTGTATCGAGCGCTTTACAGCTCCGAGACAAATGTGTTCATGCGCTCAGCTATCATTGAACTGGCCAAGTTGCGGTCGGTTGAGGACTCAGGCTTTTGGAAGCGATGCGCTACCAATACTGACAATCTGGCCTGGCAAGAGCTGGTCGACTTCGCTACCAGACAGCAGTATGGCTGGGCAAACCTGCTCTATCGACTGCTCATGGGTACGAGTCAACCTAAAGACCACTTCGCCTGGGAGAGTTTCGAGACCGAAGCGCAAGCGAAAGCTTTCGTAGCGGCGAAAATCGACGATCGTCGATTTCTCACATCGCCTCCACGCGACTTTCGCACCAAAACGATGGTGGTTAAGGCTGAGCTGGTAACACACGGACTGATCGCTGATCGGGCATATCTTCGTCCTCACAATCTAGAGTACCGAGTGTATATTCTTATGCGCTGGTAATCCTCGCACCCAAGGCCTGGCCTTGGGTGTCCGTGTTTCTGGACGATATTTGGCCTGAATGTTACTGTGCAGTCATAAATTAACCAAATATATATGGATTTTCTAATATTTCTATTTTTCGTAGTTTTGGTGGTAATTTTAATCAGTATCCGCCAAATTAACGAATATCAACGCGGAGTTAAGTTTACTCTTGGAAAATATTCCAGCACTATTCAACCAGGTTGGAGATTAATAATTCCAGTTATTCAGACAATGAAAAAGGTTGATATCCGCGTAAAAGCAGTTGATGTTCCAGATCAGGAGGCAATTACAAAAGATAACATCAGCGCTAAAATCAATGCTGTTATTTATTATAAAGTGAAAGATGCAGCCAAGGCCTTCATAGAAGTTGAAAATTTTTACCACGCTGTTAGTCAGCTGGCTCAAACCACAATGCGAAATGTGGTCGGTGAAATGGATTTAGATGAATTGCTTTCAAACAGAGAGGCAGCTTCAAGAAAGATTAAGGACATTGTTGATAATCTAACTGATCCATGGGGAATCGCTGTTGAAAATGTTGAGCTAAAAGACATTACTCTTCCTGAGGACATGAAGCGAACAATTGCTAAACAAGCAGAAGCAGAACGAGAACGTCGAGCAGTTGTTATTAAAGCAGAGGGTGAGGTGCAGGCCGCAGTAAATTTGCAAAAGGCAGCAGAAATGTTATCAACTACGCCAGGCGCACTGCACTTGCGAACTTTATCAACTTTAAACGATCTTTCGTCTGACCAATCAAACACAGTAATATTTGCTCTTCCAATTGAGGTCTTGCGAGCATTTGATAGAATGGCGGAAAAAAAATAAATTAATAAAAACAAAGGGGGCGTAAAAGCCTCTTTTGAATTTGCCTATGACACAAGAAAATAAAGTTCGATTACTACTTGGGATTTTTGTTGGTTTGCTCATTGGAATGAACTTGATTGGTGGAAAAATTATAACTGTTCTTGGCATTTCGGTTTCGGTTGCGATTTTTATGACACCTCTGACATTTTTGATAACTGACATTATTGAAGAAGTAATGGGTAAAAAAACCGCTCAATCATTCATCTATATCGGTGTGGCCGCGCTTTTGATGACATTAGTATATACAGCTGTGTTTGTTATCCTCGATCCAGCTGAGCGTTATGAGTTCAACGATGCCTATGTAACAATCTTCGGAGTATCGATTCGAATGATTATTGCCAGCATTATCGCTTTTGTTGTCTCACAGACCCATGATGTTTGGGCTTTTGAGTTTTGGAAAAAGAAAACCCACGGCAAGATGCTGTGGTTGCGGAACAATGCATCAACAATGGTTTCTCAGGTAATTGACACTTTGCTTTTTATGATGATTGCTTTTTACGGTATTTCGGACAAATTTACTTTTGGTTTTATCATTACCCTGGCAATTCCGTATTATTTATTCAAAATTGCTTTTGCAGCGCTCGACACCCCCTTTGTTTATTTGGGAGCAAGATGGCTTAAAGGGAAGTAAGGCTTACAATACTATACTCAACCGAGCCGTCCCTTTAGTTTTGGAAAACAAAGAGCGCACCGACGGGCTACGCTCTCTACAACGATTGAACGTTGAGGACGAAGCCGCGCCGATGCGCGAGCTACTCGCAGTTCATGGTGATCTCCATCCCCTCGCAGACGCGAGCGGTAGGATCGTTCTTAGCCTCGTTGGCGTAGACGCATTTGCCGCCCCGTTTGCCTGATCGACCCGCCACGATGCGTAGGCCAACACCCTCTCCCTGCACCCGGTGCTGGAGTAGCCGTACTGGTCGCAGGGGTGCTGCTCCACCTTCTTCTAGTGGATGGGGTCTCCCCACGCATCCCATCCGCGAGCGTTCGTAGGAACACTCATCCACTCGTCGCAGGAGTAGTGCGTGCTGTCACCCATCTTCTCCCTCGTGATCGAAGCACAGACGATCTTGGTCGGAGCATCGTCCTTGATTGACGGCGACTGGATGACCACGGCCGTTCCGAGCGGGCGGTGGGCGCAGGCGGTGGTGAGAAGGACGATGAAAAGCAGGGAACGCATGATGGCCTCCTTGAAAGCCGTGCAAAGGGCAACATAATGTCACCGTTCGACTCAATAAGATATCACAAAATAGTCCTTTTGTCAATCGCAACAGGCTAAAATTAGCTAAAAATAATTAAAAAAACAAAACCACGCCCGTAAAGGCGTGGTTTTCATGGTGAATTTACTTCGATGTCAAACTAACAATACTATACTCAACCGAGCCGTCTTCTTGGGTTATCATCGCTGCTACATAAATTCGAAATCGTCCATCTGCAAGTTGGACGATTTTTGGATCATTTAAGGCTCGGACTTCAAATTCTGTAAAATCATCCCAACTAACTAGATCATTTGACTCAAGCTCAAAACTTTTTCCGCCGTCGGTACTGATAAAACTATAAAGCACACCTGTTTGTCCAAGCGGAGCTTTAATTTTCGAACCCTCATGCATTACGATTAGTCGTATATTTCCGTTTGGTAAAACAATGGCATCAGGATCACGGAATCCATCATCAACATCTGGAACATCATGAAAATCAAGCACATCAAAATTTTCAAGCTCAAAATTTTCGCCGTTATCTCCGGGTAAGGAATAGGCTCGGCGTACTACGACTTCATCCGGATTTTCTAAATCAGAATTGTTATAAAGAAGTACGACACCACCGTCATTATCGACAAAAAAAGTAAATACACCCATAAATCCGTTATCCTCAACGGCTGGTGTATAACGAACACCTTCATCTAATGAGTAAGTTTTGCCGTCGACTGACGACTCGCTTAATAATACTTTGTCAGTCATATCAAAATAATAAGTTCGATATGTTCCATTAGGGAGAGTTATAGAAGTATGAAAATTATTGCTTGCTAAATTTGACTTTGAAAAATCAGTTTCATTTTCGGTAATTGCAATAGCATTTTTGTTTTCGCCGGCGACTTGATATTTTAAATAAAGTTTCCCATCAATTTGATAGGCAATTGGGTTTGAAGCTGATTGAATTCTAATTCCCGGGTCTATTGAAAATTGCAAAGGTCTGGCAGGACTGATGATTTTTATAACTAGAATAATAAGTACAATAATGCCAGTAGAGACTATAATTTTTTTCATATTCCTTGTGTTTTTATTGATACTTATAAGAACAATTGTACAGGTTATAAGAAGCGTGGTCAAAAAAACCATTACGCCCAGGCCGAGCAAACCTGGCTGGTCGCGTTGATATTTTAGCTGAGGTCGTGTTCTCGGATGACTCTGTTCAGCACAGTACGACGATGCAGCTTTCCATAACTAAAATCGATAAAGATGGAAATCGATCAAAGAAGACGAAGATTTGGAATGTGGGGGAGGTAAAAAAGTTTTTATCTATTTAACAACTTCTCCAGTAGCCATTGTGAGTTGTAGAAACATAATAGCTAGATAGGCGGCGCTTAGCGAAACCGCAAAAGGCATATCGTATTGAATCGGAACTGATTTATGACTTCCGAGTTGATTCCTTAGCATGCGAAAATTATGGAATGCTTGAAAAATTTCCGAACGTATATCGCCGAATTTTTTTGACAATGTTGGTTCATTAGTGATTGTATTTATCTGTTGCGATAATTTTTTACCTACTAGATCTGACTCAAGACCAAAAATACTTTCAAGTAAAGTGATAACATTATCCAATAAAGCTGCCGAATCTTTTGTTTCACAATTTTGCTTCATCAACTCTAGAGAAGATGAGATATGTGACAGGCCTGTTCGGCTTTTAAAGAATTCTAGTAAAGGCTTCGGAACAAGACGTCCTACATCTTCCAGGTTCTCAATAATTTTATCTGCTGTTGTGAAAGCTATTTTTAGGTATACACTTTTTTTATGCACGCTATCGTAATCAAAAATGCTATGAGCTAATTTGTACCCACCTAATTTATCGGTAAATGGTCCTATCTCAGATGGCTGCAGGTTGAGTGATTTATTGAGTCTCTCAGATTTATACTCGAATGTGGACATGAATCCCGTAATAATGGATTCATTCATACCTATTGAAGCAAAAAAAGCTACACAATCACTAACCCAATTATAAATTTGTTCGGCACAGTAGCTTTCCTCATCTCTTACAAATGTTTTTAATTGTTCCAACTCTTGTTTTAGCGTCTTTATTTTGGTCATATACATAAAACTATCACAAATTAACTAACGCTCCTAACGGCGAGGTTCAGATTTTTTAGATGTCTTCTAAGCGCCATGAATTGTAATTAAATATCTGTATCTGTAACAAATCTTTTTAAAAGTATCTTGGTATTGAACTTTAAACTGTTCTCTTCCGTGCCCACCTTTTAAATATTTTTCCCTGCGTTTCGCGTCTGATTGTGATAAAAATGATTCAAATCCGATAAGTTGAAGTGGTAGTCTATTTTTCGTTGATGGTACAAGACCTTTTTTGTGCATTGTTATTCGTTGTTGAATATCTGATGTGTAACCAATATACAATTTGCCATCTTTATGGCTGTAGAGAATATAAACAAAATACATATCTTTGATCATAACAAAACCAGCCGCCTTGAGCGACTGATTTTGTTTACCGAGCTGATCTCTGAGATGGACCCGCTGTGCGGGCCTGTCACCTCGCTGAGCTTTTTTGTAATGTTGTCTCAGGTAAACGTTAAGCGTTTACCACAAGCTACAACCGAGCTCAGCTCGGTGGTGATCCCACCCCACCTCGCTTCTTTCATATTACTAGTTTCAAGACATAACAGAGCTTCGTGGGGCAGGCCGGGAATCGGCCTCGCCTCTCGCCACTGCAGTGGCTCGGGCTGGCCACCGCCTCGCCCTGCCGTCTGCTGACGGCAGATGGCTCAGGCGTTCGATTCCCTGGGCAAGCCAAGCAGTTGGCTTGCCCGATGCAACAATAAAACCGCAGGAGTAAATCCTACGGTTTTATTGGTGTGTCTTTACAGTTTGGCTCGAACTCATTTTATCAAAAACTGCTGAACGAAACCAGACCAAGGAAGCCAGCCCGCCGCCGCTCGCTGGCACTCGCCACCCAGCAAAAAAGTTTTCTCTGCATTTCTGATTTTGCGCGCGACGGATTTTTTCTTCTAAAAGGAAAAGAAAACTTTTTTGCTGGGTTCTGCTCTCAACGAGCAGGGCGGCGGGACTGGCCTCTATTTTTTGCAAGGGAATGGCGGAATTCCCCCCACACCCCCCTTCCGCCATTCCCTTGCGGGGACGGTACGGGAACAGAAATTTTCGGCGGACGGATTTTTCGATGGTAACTGGGTATCAAATATATTCTATCACTCCACGATTCTTTTTGAATACTCTCTCGCGAGATGCTGGAATAAGTCTCCTTTTTCCTCAAAATTTTTCCAAATCGAATAACTTGGTGAGGCCGTGGAAAGAAGGCAAATTTGTCCTTTCGAGGTATTTTGAAAAGCAAATTTCACAGCATCATTCATGCTTCGTGTCTCAAAAACATTGAGACCACGACGCGATTTAAGAATGCGCTCGCCACTTTCAGGAAATAGCACAATATTTTGAATACGATGCAATTTTAATATTTTTTCTAATTCACGAAAATCATAGCCGCGATCTTCTCCGCCAAGAAAAATTGTACCAATATCTTTAAGCGTTTTTATAGCCATAATCGTTGACTCCGGGGTAGTAGAAATTGCGTCATCATAAAATTTTATCCCTTTGAATATACCGACAAATTCTAGCCGGTGCGGTAAGGGCTTAAAATTTTTGATAGCTTTACTTATTGCCGAGTCGGAAACCTTGAGAAGTCGCGCAACTTTTATCGCGGCCTGGATATTTTTTAGATTATGAGCACCGAGCAGTGGAACCTCGCTATTTTTGAGAGGAGTTTTTTCTGTAAAAGGTGGTTGTACTGCCGAGTCTCCAGATTTCTGAAATTTGAAAATATTTTTCTTGGCTTCGTAATAATTTTCAATCCCGCCGTGATAGTCCATGTGCTCGGGGAAAAGATTTAGAAGCACCGCAATATTAGGCGAGTATTCAATATCCTCCAACATATAGCTTGAAAGTTCTATAACAAAAATCTCATCGGGGTCAACTTTTTTGAGAAGAACTTCTAACATTGGATTTCCGATATTGCCAATTAATCTAACTTTTTTGCCACTAGTTTTAAGGATTTCATAAATTAGACTTGCAGTTGTACTTTTACCCTTACTGCCAGTTACGCCGATGATGAGATTTTTGTTTTGAGAAAAGAAAATATTTGTGGCAGTAACATAAGGGATTTTGACCTTGGTCTTTGGGATTCCGGGAGTTTTAATCGCAAGGTCATAGTTTGTTTGTTTCTCTAGGTAATTTTTATCTAAACTTTGATCCAAAATACCGACTTTTAAGTTAGGGTGGTTTTTCTTGATATACTTTTCAGTAACTTTTCCTTCTTTGCCGTAACCCAAAATACAAACGTTCTTAATCCCAAGAAAACGAAAAGGTGTGGGGAGCGTCAGCGCAGGAGCTGTCTTGAAAACCTGTTTTACAAGTTTTTGCGGGTTCTTGATTTTCGGAAGAAATATTTTTACTACAATTTCGTTTTTAAAGTTTTTTGAAGCGAGGAAGAGAGCCGCTCTCGATTCTTCAAATGTGCCGACGCAATCAAACGGCTTGAGTTTTCCAAACCCGAGCAAATCTTGAAAAAGCGGAATGAGTGAATTTTCTGCAAATAGATTTTTATGGAAAATACCGAGAAGTTCTTTTTTGCTAAGAAATGGAGCAAGCATCAAAAACACAAAGGCACATTTAGGACATTCGCCACACCATAAAGCATTTGACCGGACTTTAAAAACTTTGAAGTTTCTATTGCAACTCGTAAATAGTGGAAAATATTTCCTCTGTTCAGCGAACATTTGTGCAATTCTGATTTCATAAAACTGACGGAGAAGTGAAAAGTAAGTAATATCTGGGGTAATAAATTTCCTTGTGTATTCTTGTATCAACGCCTCAAATTCAATAGATTTGCTCCATTGATGATTTATTGTTTCACCCCGATACTGAAGATTACCAAAGTTACTACTGTGTTCGTTTGCGACAATTACATACTTGTATTTGTAAATGGCCGCGGTTAGAATCCCTAAAAATGCAAAAATTGCCGAAATTGGAATATGACCGTTGTACGCTCCCTCATGTGTCTCAAATATTTTCGGATCAAGTATCCTCTGAATTTTCAAGGATGGTTTTCCAATTTCTTCAATCACGCGCGCGGAAATTAAATCTTTCTTCTGCGTTTCAACTAAGAAAGGAGTCGTGTCAAAATTTTTCAATAATCCAGCGGCGACAATTGAATCCTTGCCGCCACCTATACCTAAAAGGCAACGATCGAGAATTTTAATCCTCTTGGGGGTAATTTTAATTTTAGCATACGGAAACTTTGCAAGGTGATCCGGATTCAACTTATTTCTATACAAAAACTCCCCAAGACCTTTTTTATAAACAACATTCCAGAAATTGGCTTGATCTCGTGAAAGTTGGAAAGATGTTACGATTTTTGGTGGACAGTAGAGCTTATAATAGCTGATGCCAAGAATGAGTTGTAGGGGTTCAAGAAATTTATGTATTGATTCTTGATTTAGATTTTTTGGAACTCTGGGCAATATGACGGTTTCAGTAAACTCGAGAGAATCGCGGTTAGAAAATTCTACGCGATAGTCAAAAGTAATTTTGCTATTCTTAGTGTCAAAACTGTAACCGCAAAAGCGGAAACTTTTTGCTTTAGATTTCATAATCACAAAACTACTTAATCAAATCATCAACGCCGACATTCAACGCTTTGGCAATCTTGGACATCGTTTCAATGGTCGGGTTGATGTTTGCTCCCGATTCAATCTTGATGATTGTGTTATAGGTAACATCAGCAAGTTTTGAGAGCTTGTCTTGCGAAATACCAAGCTTGCCTCGGTATTTTTTGATATTATCTGCAATTTTTGAGTTGTTGCTTGCGCTCATAGTAATATAATACTATAATCAAAGTAATGGCGATTGAAATTGATTATTATATTACTATGGTATCAAAAATTATGAGTTTAGTAAATGCCGAAAAATCCGTCCGCCGAAAATTTCTGTTCCCGTACCGTCCCCGCAAGGGAATGGCGGAAGGGGGGTGTGGGGGGAATTCCGCCATTCCCTTGCAAAAAATAGAGGCCAGTCCCGCCGCCCTGCTCGTTGAGAGCAGAACCCAGCAAAAAAGTTTTCTTTTCCTTTTAGAAGAAAAAATCCGTCGCGCGCAAAATCAGAAATGCAGAGAAAACTTTTTTGCTGGGTGGCGAGTGCCAGCGAGCGGCGGCGGGCTGGCTTCCTTAGTCTGGTTTCGCTCAGCAGTTTTTGATAAAATGAGTTCGAGCCAAACTGTAAAGACACACCAAAATCTGACTTTTTTCAATTTGACCGACTTTTTGGTTGGCGGCGCAAAGCGCCGTCCACTGATTTTGTGGGGGGAATGCAATGCTTTTCGGCGCGCTCTCGCGCGGCCTCTCTGCCCGCCAAGACGAGGCTCGCCTCCCGTGCGATTTTAATTCTGTATCGGATTTGCTTTGCCCAATAATTTTATGAGCATGAACAATAACAAATATTTTTTCTACGCCCGCAAGTCCACCGATGTTGAGGACAAGCAGGTTTTGAGTATTGAAGCGCAGATCACAGAATTGCGCGCCTTTGCCAAGCAAGAGGGTTTGCATATCGCCGAGGAGTTGATTGAAAAGCGGTCTGCCAAAGTTACCGGTCGTCCGATTTTTAACAAGATGATAGAGCGTATAGAACACGGTGATGCAAACGCTATCCTTGCTTGGCACCCCGATAGATTGGTGCGCAATTCTGTTGATGGTGGAAAGATTATCTACCTGCTTGACGGCGGTGGACTTGCGGACCTGAAATTTCCACAATTTTAGTGTGAAAATACCTCGCAAGGAAAGTTCATGCTCAATATCGCATTTGGGCAAAGTAAATATTATGTGGATTCGCTTGCCGAGAATACTAAACGAGGATTGCGCCAAAAAGTGAGGCGCGGAGAATATCCAGGCCTTGCGCCTGTGGGATATATCAACGATGTGCGGACAAAAACTGTGGTCGTTGATAAAAAGCGAAGTGTGATTATCCGCAAGGCCTTTACGCTCTACGCAAAAAATAATTCGCGCCTCGAAGACATCTCAAACTTTTTGGCGCAATCCGGCATCCATTCTCGAAACGGCAAGCGACTCCACCGAGACAGAATTACTTTTATCCTTTCCAATCCGTTCTACTACGGACATTTTCGCTATGGTGGCGAAATCCACGAAGGCAAGCATCAGCCAGTCGTCTCAAAGAAAATTTTTGACAAGGCGCAGGAAGTGTTGAAGCAAAGAGGCAGGCCGCACCACAAGCAGAAAAATGGAAACCAGCACGAATATATTTACTACCACTGCACCAAAAAACGAAAGGATATGAAATGTCCCGAACCTTGTATTCGCCAAGAGGAACTGGATCGCCAGTTATCATCTCTCATTCAAAAATTTTCTTTGAGACAGGATTGGGCGGAACAATTACGAGAGATGTTAGAAAAAGAAAAATCAGAATCCGCCCAATCCTCAATCGCTTTTGTTCAGGAAAGCCAAGAGAGAATCCGCGCTATACAAACGAAACTCCAGCGACTTCTGGACGGCTATTTGGAGCAAGATATTGAGCGAGAAATCTACCGCATAGAAAAAGCAAAACTCCTTTCCGAAAAGAAGTCGCTGGAGGAACAAATGGCGCGGATCGAACAAAAGCGGACTGGCTGGCTCGAACCTATGACGGAATGGATAAAAGAGGCAGAGAATCTGCCTAAAATCGCGCGGGAGAGTAACCTTTTTGCGAAAAAGGTCTGCGCCAAAGAAATCTTTGGCTCGAACCTCCTCCTCGGCGAAAAATCAGTGCGCGCCAACGCGCCGGATTTGGATTCATTTTTGGCGAATTCTCCTTTGGATTCTGGGCGAAATTCAGGCGGAAACCATTGGGACGCGCTTCGCGCGTCCCGCATGTTGGCTTCAAAAAAGCCGATTAGTTCGTTGTTGGTGACCCTACCGGGAATCGAACCCGGATTTCCAGGATGAGAACCTGATGTCCTAACCGTTAGACGATAGGGCCGTGTTTTCTTTTGCGTCAAGAGAATATCGAAAATATAGGTAAATGTCAATG
>Ga0210057_1001814_pt1 | contig 31693 bp, 29 predicted proteins | sample CryGeyCG2114_010_2_FD_183968 | JGI IMG/M metagenome (GOLD analysis project Ga0210057, IMG submission 183968) | Groundwater microbial communities from aquifer - Crystal Geyser CG10_big_fil_rev_8/21/14_0.10 (SPAdes) (version 2) | ecosystem: Environmental > Aquatic > Deep subsurface > Groundwater ...
TATTGTGTTCCCCGCACTTTCCATTTTGGAAAGCTCTGTGCTCCGCACAGAGGCGCGTAGCGCGCGAGGAACTCCATTGATTACTGATTTTGAAAATAGGTTCTGATTTGGTAGAATAAACGCACCAATGAATTCAAAATTCATCAAAATAGATTCGCCGGAAGAAGCTGAGATTATTAAACAGCTTAACGAAAGGAACGATCCGGAAGGCCTGCGTTTGAAGCGGTTTTTGGCTATGCCGGATTTGTCGCGAACGCCGGGTAGTCCGCTTAAAGAAATAGTTGATCGCGCAATGCAAACAAAAAGTTTAGAGGGCTTTGATGTGGTTGAAATTCCCGAGATTGTTCCAACACATATTTTGTTTGATCTTTTCAACATGCCGGAAGGTCATCCGGCTCGAAGTCCGTCGGATACATATTATATCGACGAAAAGAATGTTTTGCGCACTCACGACACGGTTTTTTGGTACTACTATTTGAACGACCCGGCAGTCAAAGAGCGAATTAAAAACAAAGAAACCCTGGGCGTAGTTTGTTATGGCAAAGTATATCGAAAAGACGAGATCGACCGCTCGCACATGAATGTTTTTCATCAGTTCGGCGGACTTTTGATTGCGCCCGATGACGTGAAAACCATTAGCCCTGACGACTTAAAAAAAGCACTGACAGAAATTGCAAAAAGCATTTTTGGAAATATTAATTTTCGTTTTTATGACCATAACTTTCCATATACGGATCCGAGTTTTGAAATGGAAGCGGAAATTCATGGACGCTGGATCGAGATGTTGGGATCGGGAATGGCCCGCAAAAGCGTTTTGGCCAATTTCGGGCTGACTGGCTACCACGGCTGGGCTTTTGGGTTCGGTTTAGAACGTTTGGCGATGGCTTCTATGGAGTTATCCGATATCCGACTACTTTGGTCACAAGATCCGAGGGTTGTTAAGCAGTTAAAACTCGGTCAAAAGTTCCAAGAGGTCTCCAAATACCCGCCGATAACGCGTGATATTTCGTTTGTAGTCAGTAAGGACTTTGTCCCTAACGATTATTTTGATTTAATTCGTGACTTGGGAGGGGATTTGGTGGAACAAGTTGAACTTATAGATAAATACGAGGATTCCAAAAAATTCGGTTCGGATAAAGTTAGTTATACGTATAGGATTGTTTATAGAAGCATGGAAAGAACACTCAAAAGCGAAGAAGTGGACGCAATTCAGGATAAAATTTATAAGCAAACGTCAGAGCAATTCAAGGCGGAGTTAAGATAGTTGGCATCAAATATCCATTGGACATTCGATGTCGCTAATTTCGTTTAATGCTATAATAATATTATGCTAGAACAGCTCAAAAAGATAGGTCTCTCGGATAACGAAGCCAAAGTATATTATGATACTATGATATATCATAAAAAATTGTGATTGAAGGTTTTGGTGGGAGGATGAAGTGAAAAACAGAAAAGGAGGGATAGGATACAAAGTCCGACACCCTCCTTTTAGTTTGTTTCATAATGATTTCAGTCGGAACTGTTATAAGACAAATTTTGACAGTTTTACCGTTCAAATTAGCCACAATTTTAGGTTGCTTTCTATCCTTTAAAATGTTAAAATTAATGTATAAAAATTGACTCATTGGTCCCGCTGGAACTGCGATTCTTGCGGGGTGATAATTTTGAATAATGGCTAAAAAGTTAGATAAAAAAGAAGCCGAAAGCCGAAAGCCGAAAGCTGGCAGCAACGCTAGTTACACCGCCAAAGATATCCAGGTCCTTGAGGGTTTGGAGCCGGTCAGGAAACGGCCGGGGATGTATATCGGTTCTACCGGTCCTGACGGACTGCATCATTTGATTCACGAAGTTGCGGATAACTCCGTAACGTATCAGACCCCCATAACTCTTAAAGAGAATGGGATGGTTAAGTTGGTAAAAATAGGAGAATTAGTTGATAGCTATTTTGATAAAAATAAAAATTCAGCTGAAAAGTCAAAAAGCGGAGATTGTGAGATATTACGTAAGGGTTTTAATATATCCTCACTGTCTTTTAATAAAATTGACTTGAATTTATCCTATGCGCCGATTTCTTCCCTTATTCGTCATAAAGTCAATAGTGATATTTTTCGGATAACTTTGCAAAATAACAGGCAAGTTGAAATTACCCCTTATCATTCACTCTTTACTTTAAAGAAAGGAGAAGTGGTTCCGCTGAAAGGATCCGAGATTGTAGTCGGCACGCCTCTTATTGTACCAAAGATTTGGTCAGAAGTTGATCAACCGGTAAAAAACTTAGACCTGATTGACGAATTTTTGCGACTTGATTCCGGCAAAACAGCAAAAACAAACCTATATGGTTTGACTGAACTACTTCGCGGTGATACGGAACTGGCGACTAAAATTAAATCGCAAATTCCGCAGTGGACCAGATCTCGTCCTCCGGCGAATATTTGGTCGGACTATATGCACTATGATTATCTACCCTTTAATCTTATCAGATTTATTTTGCCAAGTGATTTGGCAAAAATAAAAAGCGCGTATCCGAAAATTGGTAACAAAAACAACGCCAGATTTAGAATCCCGTATCTGTTGCCAATAAACAGGGAAATTGTTGAGTTGTTGGGTCTTTTTGCCGCCGAGGGCTCTGTTACTGTATCAGACAAAAAAAGCGGCGCTTGCCGGATTACGTTTAGTTTCGGCGCCCATGAGCGGGAGCTTATTGACTATACCAAAAACTTAATTTTTTCGGTTTTTGACTGCGAATTTGAAGAGCGGTATGTCCACAAAACAGCTCGGGTCATCGTCATGAATTCTTCAACGCTTGCTTTGATTTTCCGCGATATTATCGGAACCGGTTTCAATAGTGGCTCCAAGCGAGTGCCGAATGTCATATTTAACGTTGATTCTGAATTGCGGACTAGATTTTTAATCGGCTACATGTCTGGTGACGGTTATCCGACGAAAAATTGGATTAGCCACTTGATTGCGGGGACGACACCTTTAGAAGAAGAACGGATGAAATTTTCTGCTGTTTCAAAGAGTCGAGATTTAATCGTCGGTCTTTCATATCTTCTTTCAACTCTTAATAAAACATATTCTTACGGCGAACGGAAAAAACAACTTGGTCGGCGATTCATATCAATTGAATACAAAGGAAAGATAAAACAAAGAGAACTGCATTCGCGGGAACTTTCTTATGCCCTGGATTTTTACTGGAATACCCATTCTTCATACATTAATTATCTGCCGGTCAAAGAAATAATAGAAAAAATACATTATTATCACCCTCGTTCGTTTAGCGTGTCGGCTTCAGGCATTGATAATGGCAAGGCGATGTGTTTGTTTGACGAAGGCCGACTGGACATAAATTTGTCGGCTCTAAAATTCATGGCGTCCGATCTCGGCATACTGCGAGTTAGGAAAATTGAAAAAATCCATTATGACCATCCGTGGGTATATGATATTTCTGTGCCCGATGGCGAGAATTTTGTTGGCGGTTTCGCGCCGGTATGTCTTCATAATTCTATCGACGAAGCGATGATTGGCCATGCCAAGAATATTGAGATTTCTCTTTTGCCGAATAATCGGGTCAGGGTTAAAGATGATGGTCGCGGTATTCCGGTTGAAAAACACAAACAGACAGGCAAATCAACTTTGGAGACAGTTCTCACCGTTCTCCATGCCGGAGGTAAGTTTGGAAGCGGCGCCTATAAGGTCTCGGGTGGGCTGCACGGAGTCGGCGTGTCGGTTGTTAACGCTCTCTCAATTTATTTGCGCGCCGAAGTGCATCGCGATGGCAGTGTTTATGAGCAAGAATATTCTCGCGGCGAACCCAAAAAGGCGGTCAAAAAGATCGGCTCCGCCAAAGATACCGGCACAATCATTGAATTTGAACCGGACCCGGAAATTTTCAAAGAAATAAGTTTTGATTTGGATAGAATAGTTAATCACTTCCGGCAGCAGGCGTATTTGACCAAAGGCGTGAGGATTCAAGTTGCTGACCGAAGGGTCCCAATTGTCGTTGACAGCAAAAAGGGCAAGTATGAAGCATTTCCAGAATACACTTTTTATTTTGAAGGCGGGATTGTTTCATATATTGAGTTCTTGAACAGGGACCTGGAACCGAAGAACAAGAATATTTTTTATATCGGCAAGGAACAGCAAGAAATTTTTGTTGAAGTGGCTTTGCAGTATGTTGATGATTTGCAATCAAGGGAAATTAGTTTTGCCAACAACATTCACACTCACGAAGGGGGAATGCATGTTACCGGTTTCAGGTCGGCCATTACCAGAGCCCTGAATGACTACGCCAGGAAGAATGGAGTACTGAAGGAGAAAGACGACAACCTGTCGGGAGAAGATGTGAGAGAGGGTTTGACCACTATTATTTCCGTTAAACTTAAAGACCCGCAATTTGAGGGCCAAACGAAAGCAAAATTAGGTACGCCTGACGCGAGAACGGCGGTTGAGACGGTGATGGGTACGGAATTCTCTGACTGGCTGGAAAGAAACCCTACTGATGCCAGAGAAATATTGGAAACGGTCATATTAGCATCAAAAGCTCGCCTTGCGGCCAAAGCGGCGAGGGAAACAGTTCTGCGCAAGGGTGCTATGGAGGGGATGACTTTGCCCGGCAAACTTGCCGATTGCTCAAGCCGTGACGCGACAGAATCGGAACTTTTCCTGGTGGAAGGGGATAGTGCGGGCGGGTGTTGGGACGGTAATACTCTCGTGGCTTTGGCTGATGGTCGCAATCTGTCTTTTATAGAATTAACTGAAGAATATAAAAATGGAAAAAACAACTTCTGCTACACCATTCGAAAAGATGGACATGTCGGTATTGCTCCGATAATCAACCCAAGGATTACCAAAAAGAACGCGGAAGTTATTAAAATTATTCTTGATAATGACGAAGAATTGTTTTGTACGCCCGATCACAAATTTATGTTAAGAAACGGTGCGTACAAAGAAGCTAAAGACTTAACCCCCCTTGATTCCTTAATGCCTCTTTATCGCAAAATTTCAAAAATTGGAGGCAGAATTACTATTAACGGATATGAAATGGTTTTTAGTCCGAGCGAACATTATTGGCGCTTTACCCACGTTCTTGCCGATCAATATAATTTAGATAACGGCGCTTACTCTCAAAACGACGGAGACACCCGCCATCATAAGGATTTTAATAAACTAAATAATAACCCCGATAATTTGGTGAGAATGAATAAGCAAGACCATCTCCTTTATCACACAAAACATTTATTTAAAACAGCATTTAGGCCGGATGTTTTGGAAAAATTAAGGAAGATTCAACAGAGTAAAGAATATAGAGAAAAAATCAGTCAAACGATGAGAACGCCCCAAATGCGGGCAATGTTAAGTGCAAGGGCCAAAAAACAGTGGGAAGATGAGGGATATAAGAAATTTATGACTTCAAAATTTTTGGAATTTTATCATTCAAACGCTGACTACAGGAAAAGAAATAACGAGACCTTGAATAAATTGCAGAAGCAACATTGGAGCAATCCGGAAAACAGAATAGATCAAGCGCAAAGAACAAAATTATACTACGAAAATCATCCGGAAGACGTCGAGCGGCGTTCTGTTGAGGCCAAAGAGCAATGGCAGGATTTGTTACTGCGAAAGTGGCGTTGTGAAAAAACAAAAGAGCAGTGGACGCCTTTGTTTAGAACAAAAAGAAAGAAGGCATATGATCAAACTTATCTCGACCACTCTCTAAAATTGTTGAGGCGGATTTGGGAACAAGACGGTTCTTTTGACCGCTACGACAAAGAGAGAATAGCGACAAAAAACAAAAATGCTTTAAGTTTGCATACTTTTACTGAACGATTTTTTGACGGCAATAGTGAAAATATCCATGAAGCTGTTCAGAATTATAATCACAAGATAGTGAAAATAGAAAAACTTGCAAATAAAGTAGATGTCTATGATATAGAAGTTCCCGAGACGCACAATTTTGCTTTGGCAAGCGGTGTCTTTGTGCATAACAGTTCAAAACAAGGTCGCGACAGACGCACCCAAGCAATCTTGCCGTTGAAGGGTAAAATTTTGAACGTTGAAAAAGCGAGAGTTGATAAAATGCTTGCTCATCAGGAAATACGGGCATTGATTATTGCGATGGGTACGGCAATCGCCGAAGAGTTTGATTTGAGCAAATTACGATATCACAAAATAGTGCTACTTGTGGATTCAGATATCGACGGCAGCCACATCCGAACCTTGCTTCTGACTCTTTTCTACAGGTATTTCCCTAAAATCATAGAGAACGGTCATTTATACATAGCCCAGCCACCGCTTTACAGAATTCAAAAAGGGAGTAAACATTGGTATATACAGAATGATGCGGAAAAAGATAAACTACTTGCCGAGCTAAAGAAAGAGTCGGGCGTAAAAACAAAGGATAAAAAAACGAAAGATGAAGAGTGGGAAGTAACACCATTGAAAGAAAACGGAAAAACAGAAAAAGAACCCTCCTTCGTCGAAGCTACGGTGGGCGAAGAAAAAATATCGGGCGTGACGATACAAAGATATAAGGGTCTGGGAGAAATGAACCCAATTCAGCTCTGGGAGACCACGCTTGATCCGGTGGCTAGAACCCTGCTTCAGGTTACAATCAAAGACGCGCATGAAGCCGATAGGGTATTTGACATGTTGATGGGCTCGGATGTTATGCCGAGAAAGAAATTCATACAGTCACATGCCAAGTCGGTACAAAATTTAGATATATAATGTGATCGTAATCCAAATCCACAAATGACATCCAAATGCCCCAAATTTATTCGGAGCATTCGGATAAATTCGTCCTTCGATAAACTCAGGACCCTGAGCCTGTCGAATGGGTAGATTGGGATTATAATCAAGCGTAAGCGATGGAGGGTCAATCTTTTGAAAAACAATACGAAATCCCAAAATCGGAAACCGGTCCGAAATTTGATATTGAGTCGGTTTTGGAGAGAGGAGAGATAGAAACCGTAGAAAGGTTAAAAGGACATTCATTTATTAAGGTGGTAAGAATTAAAGACGATGGAGAAGGGTTGTTCAAGCCGGGTGAGAGGATAGAGACAACCATGCACGGAGAGATAGATGAAAACCGAGCTGCCTTGGAATTTTTGGCATACACAGTTGATAAGATACTGGAATTTGGTCTTGTTCCGACAACTGTCCAAAGAGAGATTCAAGCACAAAAAGGCGCTTTGCAAACTTTTGTTTCCACGGCTGTTCCGGCGACAAAACTCAAAAACTGGAGCGAGAGAGTTGACTTAGCTAACCTGAAACAAGCGGCGGTTTTTGACTATCTCATTAACGCTCAAGATAGGACAACTAACAACTTTTTGATTGATGACGTAACTGGAAAAATATGGCTTATAGATCACGATTACTATATGTTTTTTGAAGATTACAAATTTTCCAGTCGAATAGTTAACGAAGCCAGGCGTAAAAAATTAGCAGCCCTTTCCTCGGAGATTTTGACGGCTGTAACCAGATTAACCGAATCGGTTGACGCTTTGATTGTCGAAGCGGACGAAGGATACTTGAAACAAATTTTAGAGGGTATTAAAAAGCGAGCCAAAATTTTATTGAAAACAGAAGAAATTCCAATGGCATGATACTTTACTATTTCGTTGATTTATATGAACTGGACAAAGACGCGAAGCAAAGAAAGATTGCCACTTTTAAAATGCAGGAAGATGAGCCGGGGAGGGTTGAAATTAACGGAGACGAAAACCACCCTGTTTTAAAAAGCATAGAAGGAGAAGGAATTTTTGATTACAAAAACGCGAGGCCGGGGAAATTATATCCACACGATGGAATGAATTTTTTGGAGAACTTGAAATATTATTTCAGGTCGGGATATCTGCTAGCTACGGATGTACAAAGAGCGACAATTAACAATTAACAATTGACATTTGACAAACAGTTTAGTAACATTAAACTAATGATGTATTTGTGGCCCCTGAGGGGGTTTTAAAGTACGCGAATAGCGCTCTACAAATGCGCTCATACGAATGTTATTTGTAATATTCGTATGTGATTTGTCCTTCGATAAACTCATGACCCCGAGCCTGTCGAATGGGTAGATTCGTGTTATATTTTGGAGAAAATAATTCAATTTTTGAAAGAGGTCAGGAATGAGCTGGCGAAAGTTGCTTGGCCTACCAAGGGCCAAGTGATCCAATACACGATAGTGGTTATTGCCATCAGTTTGGCCGTGGCCGTATTCCTGGGTGTGCTGGACCTTGTATTTGAATGGTTGTTGAATAGATTCATCATAGACCGCTGATAAATCGCTGATAGGAACGCTGATATAACGCTGAAATTCAGCCCGGTTAGAGAACTTTTCTCTAACCGGGTCAGCGACCAATCGGCGTACTAATCAGCGTTAATTCAGCGGTGTGAGCGTTAGCGAACATGCCGAAACAAATAACAACGGAAGAAAAACAATGGTACGCTATTCATACCTATTCCGGGTATGAGGATAACGTGGCCAGAAATTTGGAACAGCGTGTTGAATCACTCGGTTTTGAGGACAAAATATTCAATGTTTTAGTCCCCAAAGAAAAAAAGATTAGAATAAAGAGTGGGAAAAGAGAGACCATAGAGGAGAAGATATATCCCGGTTATGTTTTGGTTGAGATGTTGGTTGATGATGACTCCTGGTATGTGGTTAGAAACACGCCGAATGTAACCGGATTCATCGGAGCTGGCACTGTGCCGACCCCTCTTTCAAGCGAAGAAGTTGAAACGTTATTGAAGAGAATGGGTGTTGACGAACCGAAGTACAAGATTGACGTGGAGGCGGGTGATAGGGTAAAAATAACTGACGGCCCGTTCAAGGATTTTGACGGTAAGATATCCGAGATAGATATAGAAAAAGGTCGGGTAAAGGTGTTAGTGACGATATTTGGAAGAGAAACACCAGTCGAATTAGATTTTCTTCAAATAAAGAAACTTTAGACCGCCGATAAATCGCTGATAGGAACGCCGATATGACGCTGAAAATTTCAGGCCAGCTTAGCTGGCTCAGCGTAAAATCAGCGTAGTAATCAGCGTTATATCAGCGGTGTGAGCAGCGAACGTGGCAAAGAAAATAAAAACAATCGTAAAACTACAGGTCGTTGGGGGGCAGGCAACTCCGGCTCCGCCGGTCGGCACCGCTTTGGGCCCTCACGGGATAAATCTCCAGCAATTTGTGTCGCAGTTCAATGATGCGACTAAAGACAAAATGGGGCAAGTTACTCCCGTTGAGATAACTATCTACGAAGATAGAAGTTTTGAATTTAAATTAAAGACTCCGCCCGCGGCCTATCTCCTTCGTGTTGCCGCCGGGCTTGAAAAGGGCTCCGGTGTGCCCAATAAGACCAAGGTTGGCAAAGTCACTAAGGACCAAGTAAAAGAGATAGCCGAGCAAAAAATGGCTGATCTCAACGCCAACGACGTCGAAGGAGCAATGAAGATAGTAGAAGGCACCGCAAGATCTATGGGGATAGAAATAAAATAGAAATTAAGTAACCAAAAACCCGTCCTTTACAAAGGGCGGGTTTTTGGTTAGAATCTATAAACTAGTTCTTTCAAAGGGAGAAGGGGTCCTTATGATTAAAAATCCTTATTCGGGAAAATTTATTTTGCTTGCCGGTGTTGACGGTTCGGGCAAGAGCACTCAAGCTCGCCGACTTGAAACAGTTCTTCTGGCCAGCTACTCTAAAGTAAAAGTTCTTAGGCCGTTTCCAAAGGAGCCGACAAAGGGGCCGATCGGCCAGAGAATATATGACATTTTATTTGACCGTGATTTCGAGTTCACGCTTAAAGACGGAGTAGAAGGAAAGATTAAAATTACCAACTTTGAGTTTCAAAAGTTCTTCATTGAAGATAGAATTCAACATTATCAGGACGTGATTATCCCAGCGCTGGTCTCCAGTGTAAACATTATTTGTGAACGTGGTATGGACAGTACTATCGTTTATGGCGGGAATGCCGTCGAAGGATTCAGAAAGATAGTCAATTTGCACGAGGAGATGTTCGCGGAAGCAGGGCTGACGCTTTTTTGGCCGGACTTAATTGTCATATATGACATTACGCCGGAAACAGCGATGAGGCGCAGGAAGGCATCAGGCAAGGAATGCGATGCTTTTGAAGACGAACTTACAACCCGTCGGGTGACAAGCAATTATTTGGCTTTGGCGGCTCTATATCCTAACTGCCGTCTTGTGAATGCGGAACCGGAAGGCGAAGAAGGACAGAAGATTATATTTACTGAAGCTCGCAGATATATTTATCCGGTACTGGGCATTAAAGATTGGGCATAACAGCCCCCGCCTGAACGACTGAATCGTTCAGGCGTTCGGGCTTTTTTATTTTTTAAAATTTTGCTATTATCTCAAAGCGAACTTTAAAAATTTGAAAAAAGAGGAAAGAATATGGCTGAAGTTATTGCTTTGGCGGGGTGGCCACCAGAAGTATTGGCTTATGCTTACGCGATGTATTCTCGCTCCAGTCTTTCCATAAGAGAGAGTATGGTCAAAATAACAAACGAAAAAGCTAGTGGATTTCTAGATACTTTTTACTTTAAGTATGGGCATAAATCCATTGCGGATAATGCCCATATTCCTCTCGCCATAGAAAATGTTTCAGAAATTGTTGCTTTTGAACTTGAAGATGAGCAACTGTGGGATGGACAAGAAAGATCTACGAGATATCAAAACTTTGACAGGCCTGACGCCTATTTTATCCCCGAGGTAGTTAAAGGAACTCCCCAAGAGAGAAAATATTGCATGATAGCCGGCTATCTTCTTGGTCAGTATGGGAGATATGGAAGTATTTGTTTTGAAGCACTGGCCAAAAAATTTCCCAAACCGGAGGGAATGAAAGATGTCGATTATGAGAGAACCTTAAAAGCACGAGCATTTGACGTTGCAAGGTATTGGCTTTTCAATGGTATTATTACCTCGGTTGGTCAGATAACAAGCGCTCGAACACTTGAAGAACAAATTTGTCGAATGATGGCGTCCGAGTATTTAGAAGTTGTACATATAGCCAATGATATGAAGAAAAGCTGCCAAGAAAAACCATTTTGTCCTGAAGGAAAAGACGAGCCTCCGGTTGCGCCAACACTTGTTAAATATACAACGCCCAATGGATATATCGTCAGAGTAAAAGAGTTAATGGGGCGCATTTTAAAAGAAGAATTGAGAAACATAATGTATCCGGTGGCTTACCAAACACAGACAAGGCACGCTAATTTGGCCCAGCCGTTTAGAAGTATTAGCCATGAAATAGTGGCCGGTCTGGTTTATGAGGCCTCAAATTTAGGTCTTAGGGATATTCAGCGTCTTATTAATAGCATGTCTTTGAGAAATGTGACAAATATTATCTCAAGAGTTCTTGAACTTAGAGATAAACATGACGCCTTACCCAGAGCTTTTGCTGCTGGATATAATATTCAGTTTGATATCTGTATGGATATTGGGGGAAGGCGAGATCTGCACCGCCATCGCAATTGCATTCAATTGCACCAGAAATTCTCTGTGAATAGAGGGTTTGATGTCCCCGATTTGGTTAAAGAAATTGGAATGCAGGATGACTATGAAGTAAACATGAGAACCGTTGCGAGAATGATAACAGAGTTGAAAGGAATGTATAACAGTGGAGATTATCTAATACCTTTTGCTTTCAGAGCAGGCACGTTGTATAAAATGGATTATCGCCAAGCAGAGTACACGACGGTATTAAGGTCCACTCCCCAAGGACACTTTTCGTATAGACAAATTGTTTGTGAGATGGACAAACAACTAAAGAACTTGGTTCCTGGATTGGATAAATTCTCAAGAGTTACGTCATTTGAGGAGGAAGATCTTTTTAAGCGGTAAGCTCGATTAAGGGCCCCGAACCAGATCCGCTTTCGGCGGAACGGTTCGGGACTGTCCCGAAGTGTGATTTCGGTTTGTCTGTGTCGCCAGACGCCCCGGAATCTCTACTTCGGGACTTTTTTTGTTGGCAAAATTCTGCTAAATTAGGATATATGAGATACAAACCCGTCATAGGCCTTGAAATACACGTTGAATTAAAGACGCGAACTAAGATGTTTTGTGATTCTTTAAATGACCCAGACGAGAAACATCCTAACGTCAATATCTGTCCAATATGCCTTTCGCACCCAGGGACACTTCCCGTCACAAATATAGACGCCGTAAGAAAAGTTATCTTGGCGGGTCTGGCACTGAATTGTACTATTGCCAAAGACACCTTTTTTGAACGGAAAAATTATTTTTACCCCGATTTGCCTAAGGGTTATCAGATTTCACAATACCAAAAGCCCTTATGTTATGGGGGGCATCTAAACATTGGAGATAAAACAATAAGAATAACGCGAATTCATTTGGAAGAAGATGCGGGGAGATTGTATCATCCGGCCGGAGCCGATTATTCTCTAGTAGATTTCAATCGTGCCGGAGTACCGCTTATGGAGTTGGTAACCGAGCCGGATATTGAAAGCGGGGAAGAGGTCAGAAGATTCGCCGAAGAGCTTCGGTTGATATTGCGTTATCTTGGCGTATCGGATGCCGACATGGAGAAGGGGCAGATGCGTGTCGAAGTGAATATATCACTAAGTCCTTCGACGGGCTCAGGACAAATGCCTACGGCATTTGGAACAAAGGTAGAGGTTAAAAATATTAACTCCATTAAGTTTGCAGCTGATGCGGTTGATTTTGAGATAAAAAGACAGTCGGAACTCTTGGAAAAGGGAGAAAAAATTTCTCAAGAAACCCGTGGCTGGGATGAGAATAAAAAATCCACGTTCAGCCAGAGGTCTAAAGAGGAGGCGCAGGACTACAGATATTTTCCGGAACCGGATCTGCCGCCGCTACGCGTGGTAAACTCTAAACAAATTCCAAACCCGAAAAGTCCCGTGGGGGACCTCGGGTCACCTTTATGGGATTCAAAATTCCAAATTCAAAACGAACCATTTATTCTTGAAGAAATTAAGGCGTTAATACCAGAACTGCCGCAGCAGAGGAGAGAGAGATTTGCCAAGCAATACGGTTTGCCGGAAAAATATGTTGAAATTTTTGTTGTTAATAAACAACTGGGTGATTACTATGAACATGTTTCGAGCGAACTGGATTCGGCGGCAAAGGATTACCATAAAAAACGAGGGCAAGCAGGAGATGAACCCATAGAGCCCCATGTTTCTGAAAAACTTCACACTCTGTCTGCTAATTATATAATTACGGAATTTCCGACACTGACGAACTCTTTGGGGCAAGAGTTGGATATTGAAGGATTCAAAATATCACCGGAGGCGTTTGCCGAATTAATGGTTTTAATCTTTCATAAGGAGTTGTCTTCAACCGGAGCCAAGACAGTGTTGAAAGAAATGGTAGAAACAGGATTGCATCCCGAACAGATAATGAAAGATAAAGACCTTGGCCAAATGTCCGATGTTGGTGCTTTGGAATCAGTGATGGATAAAGTGGTTGCAAATAATTCACGGGCGGTGGAGGATTATAAAAAAGGGAAAGAATCTTCGCTTAAGTTTTTGGTGGGTATGGTAATGAGGGAATCGGGAGGCCGAGCAAACCCCCAAGTGGTCGAGAAAATATTCAAAAATAAGTTAAAATAGAGATATATGATAAAAAAATTACTTGTCCCGATTTTAAAAATTTGCAAGAGCAAATTCATTAAAATCGAGGATCCTCGATTTGCTAATCGCGAAGCGAAGCAAATCGGGACAAAATTAGTTGGATTTAGGGAAGTAACCAAGGGGCAGACGCCATTTCATCAAAGGGAGCAGATTGAACGTGAATTAGCAGAAGAAAGACGTCAGCAAGCAATGGAACGAGAGAGGGAAAGATTAAAAGAAATTGGACAAAGGAAAGAACCTTCCGACACAGAAATTCTCGGTCCGTCTGACTCAGCTCTTAAGAAAAACACGGATTAGTTTTTCTGTTTCTCTGGTATTTCTTATCCAATGTATCTCTTTGTTTCTCTTAAACCAGGTCATCTGACGTTTTGAATATTTGATTATTTCTTTCAGGAGTTTGTCGTAGTATTCCGAATCCTTAAATTTTGAGGTCAGACCTCGAGACCCTTTTTTGAGGTCAGACCTCGTCTGATTTTTTGATTTTTGATTTTTCAGATATTCCGATATTTGACGGTATTCCAGGCCGAAGTCGTCAAGTCGTTTCCAACTCACTCCTTGTTTGTGTAGCCGTTCAACTTCTTTGATCATTCCGTCTTGCAAGCGTGCATCTAGGCGTTTTTTTATCCGTTTCTCCAAATCTTTTTGAGGGGGCCTTATTCCTACCCAAAGAATTTTATAATTGGCTTCATTTTGTGCGGCCGCATTTTTTGAAGTTAATTGCGGAGATTTTTTAAATGCCATTGCGACTTCTATGGCTCTTATTAATCGGCGCTTGTTTTTAGGGTCAATACTCTTAGAACGTTGTGGGTCGAGCGTAGAAAGTAGTTTAAACAAGTGTGTCACAGATTTTTTCTCCAACTTTTTTCTTAATTCTGGATTTGGTGGGACTTCGGCAACCGCCATTCGGCCGAGTAGAACGTCAATATAAAATCCAGTCCCGCCGACAATAATCGGAACTTTATCCTTAGCAAGTATTTCTTTTATCGCTTTCTCTCCCAATTTTTTAAACTCATCAGCAGTAAATTGCTTTTTTGGATTTGCCATATCAATCAGGTGATGTCTGATTCCTGAAGAGTAGTATTCTTTGTTTGAAATTTTGGATTTGGGATTTGATTGAAAATTGCGGGATGAATCCCGCGCGATTTTTCCCGTTCCGATATCCATTCCACGATAAACTTGCCGGCTGTCAGCGGAAATTATTTCGCTGTTAAATTTTTGAGCAATTTTGATGGCCAAATCTGATTTTCCCGACGATGTCGGACCAACAACTACAATGATTTTTTGACTTTGCTTTCTAATCATTTTGTTGTAAAGTATAGGACATCTTTCGGCGTTAGGAAAGGTCGTGTTCTTTGAAAAATCAGGCCAAAAATGCGAGGTACTGGTCTCGGTTTAAAGAAGTAAGAATAGCGGCCATTATCGCGCTTTTTAATATGGAGATTGTTGTAATCCCTTTTATTCTCAAAGGATTTCTCGGTCTGAAGGGCGTGGCCCTGAAAGTGTCCGCCGGCTCATGGGCTACGGTGGAACTTGCATTTTGGTATTGGTTCTCGGGGTGGGTTCTGAAAAAAATGAGAGAAAGCAAGCCGGTCACAGAAGCGGTGCTGATTAGGAGAAGCATTGATAGGGAAGAATTTATTGAGGTCAGGAACACTACTCTTGTCCAGCGCTTAGACAATTGGGTTTACGAACACATCATTGGCCGTTTCGACCCGGAAAGTAATTCCCGCAGAAAACTATTCGCTTTTTTAAAAGGATTAGGATACGCGTTCGGACTGCCGGCCATATTTATGGTTTCCATTTTCCCCGTTATATGGATAGTTCCATTTACGCTCTGTCGCTGGACTAACTGGAAATTAGGAGTGTTTGTTGTTTTCGTTGCTAATTTTTTGAGGAATGTTGGTTTTGCGGAAGGATGGGATTATATCTGGACGCTGTCCTAGTCCCCCAAAGCCGTCTCTCGTGAGCGGCTTTTAGTTTTTGTTTGCTATCTCTTTCTTCACCTTTGCAACAAATTTATCGAGCTTCATCTGACCGATATCGCCTTTTCCGCGTTGGCGTATGGCCACGGCTTTAGCTTTGACTTCTTTCTCGCCGACAATCAGGAGATATGGAACTTTCTGAAGTTCTGCTTGCCGGATTTTCTTTCCGAGTGTTTCATTGTTCATATCAACTTCCGTTCTGATGCCGGCTTCTTTTAACTTCTCATGAACACTTTCCGCCCACTTGTTTTGTTTTTCCGTTATCGGCAAAACAGTCACTTGAACAGGGGATAGCCACACCGGAAATGCTCCGGCGTAGTGTTCAATTAAGACCGCGATAAACCTTTCGAAAGATCCAAATATGGCCCGGTGAATCATAACCGGTCTTTTTGGAGTTCCGTCGCCATCAACATATTCAAGTTTAAATCTTTCCGGCATCTGGAAATCCAGTTGGATAGTGGCAAGTTGATGTTCTCGGCCAATGGCATCTTTCGCGTGGATGTCTATTTTAGGACCGTAAAACGCCCCATCCCTTGGTTTTAGTTCATATTTTAGTTTTAATTTTTTAAGTACTTCTTCCAGAGAGGATTCCGCCTCTTCCCATAATTTTGAATCACCCATAGCATTATCGGGCTTAGTTGCAAATCTGAAACTGGTTGGCAGGCCGAAAGTTTCATAAAGTTCTTTGGTGTAACGCAGCAAGGTCGAAACTTCTTCTTCAATCTGATCAGGCCGGCAAAAAATATGAGCATCATCTTGAGTGAATTGGCGGACTCGGAATAAACCACCGAGGACACCTTTCAATTCGTTGCGATGCAAACGGCCGGTAGGTTCGGACAGGCGGATCGACAGGTCGCGATAAGAGCGAGGCACATGCGAATAAATTAAAGTCGCTTCCGGACAATTCATGGGTTTTAGAACAAACGTTTCCTCATCTACGTTGAACCAGAATCCGTCTTCGCGATAATGATCCCAATGGCCGGAAATCTCATAAAGCGACTTTTTAACCATAATCGGCGTTTGAACTTCGCCGTACCCATAACGGTCGTTTTTTTCCCTAATAAATTTTTCCAGCTCTTTCCAAATAACCATTCCTTTGGGATGCCAAAAAATTGCTCCGGGAGAAACACTGTGCTGTGAAAAAAGATCTAATCGTTGGGCTAGAATACGGTGGTCTCTTTTCTTGGCCTCCTCAAGCATTGCTAGATGTTCGTCAAGTTCTTTCTTGGTTGCGAAAGCAAGGCCGTAGATTCGAGTCAATTGGGGATTTTTTTCATCTCCCCGCCAATACGCGCCGGCGACGTGAGAAAGTTTGAATGCTTCGGGGTTGATGTCTTTGGCGCTGACCACATGGCCGCCTCGACAGAGGTCAAGGAAGCCAGTGAGTAGTGAGTAGTGAGTAGTGAGTAGTGAGTTGACGGTCGGAATGTTATCTTTTGGGCCGGAATAGTAAATTGTTATTGATTGGTCGGTTTTTTCTAGTTTATTGATGAGATCTAATTTATAAGGATTATCGGCAAAAATTTGCTTTGCTTCATCGGCAGTGGTTTTAATTTCTTCAAACACTTCCCATGTTTTTAAAATTTCCCTCATTTTTTTCTCAATAATCGGTAAATCGCTGTCAGAAATGGCAACTTTGTCCGCAACTGTCCGCGCCTGCCCCGTACCGTCCCCGCTTAGCGGGGTCTGGTACTGGGGTGAAGTCCGCTGTCCGCATATGTCGACATCGTAGTAGAACCCATTATCAATCGCCGGGCCGATGGCTAATTTGGAGTTTGGGTACAATTCCAAAACCGCCGCGCCTAAAAGGTGAGCGAGAGAGTGGCGAAGGTTTTCTGATGAGTTATCAGTCATTGCGTATTTAGGATACCAAATAAAATACTAAATCGGAAGTCCTTGACTGCTTACCTAATGTGTAGTAATATCTAATAACATTATAGAAATTTGACAAGGAGTTTCTGGTGATTGTATTTTCGAAATTTGTAGATATACTTTTGGTTACTCTTGTTGTAGGGAAAAGGGATATTTTTCTTGGTCGTCTTGATAGAACCTCATTCTCACCCGCTATAGTTGGGCCTTATAAAGACGAGTTTACGGCCGAGAATCTGAAGATTATCGCCACCAAAGCAAAAGAAATGAGAGAGTACGGCATAAATCCCCAACTATGTACTGAATGTAATGGGACTCCGTATTTTCCTCTAAACAACTGTCTTTCCGAAAGACATCTCGAGTTTTACTAAGCGACAACTCACGCCTGCCCTTTTCCGCCCTTTGGGCGGATTTTGTTTGTCTCAATTTTCCTCGATCGAGGAAAATTGAGACAAGACATTATACCGCGAAATTTTAAAAACAAAAGGCGCCTTTGATGGATGGTTACGCTGTTGCCATAATAGATTTTACGTCATCACACAAAAACTTTAGCGCGCCGTCGCGGTCGTTTATTTTACCACGAGCCACAATGATGTTGTTTTCTTTCCACACTTCCTGATTTTTCTCAAAAACGTTCGGGAAGACGACGAGTTCTATTTTAGAAGTTAAGTCCTCTACGTTTGAAAAAACCATCGGCCGGCCGGTTTTGGTCATTATCTTTTGTATTTTGGTTATCATCCCGCCAATCTTTATGGAGCCGTAAGTATTTGTGGAAATATTCTTAATCGGGACTACATTCTCAAGTTTTAACTGTGTTTGATATTCATTTAAGGGGTGGGCTGAAACAAACAGTCCCAAGAGTTCCTTTTCCCACATAAGTTTTTCGGGGTTAGAGGCGGGAGTTGTTTCAACAAGGCGAAGAGGAGGCAAAGAAATTTCTGTTGAGCCACCAAATAAACTTATTTGTCCCAAGTTGTTGTTTTTCTGCTTATCCCGGGCGTAAGTTAAAAGATTCTCCACATTAAACAGAAGCGTGTTGCGTTCGCCGAACATATCTAAAGCTCCGCATTTAACCAGCGACTCGAATGCTTTTTTATTTAGGTCTTTGTTTTGTACCCTTGTTACAAAATCCTCCGCGTCTTTGTATTGACTATTAGCTTCCCGTTCAGTGATAATTGCGTCAGCAACTCCTTCGCCTAAGTTCTTGATGGTCAAGAGGCCGAAGCGGATTTGGTCGTCCCCGTGCCGATATTGCCCGCGCGTTGAGCCGTCCTCTGTCCCCAATGGGACAAGGGGATTGTCTCCGCGTTCAGAACGCAAGGCAACTTCGGCAGCGGGACGCTTAATAACCGTAAAATCCTTGTAAGAACTATTGATATCCGGCGGAAGGACGGAAATTTTCATTCTTTGGCACTCTGTTATTATCTCGGCTATCTTTTCGGTATTGCCGGCTTCCGCCGTAAGCACGGCGCACATATACTCGGCCGGGAAGTTCGTTTTCATATACGCGGTTTGATAGGCAAAACGGCCATAACTGGCTGAATGAGCCTTGTTGAAGGCGTAAGCGGCAAACGGTTCTATCCAGGACCAAACCTCTTCGGATTTTTTCTGGCTCCAGCCGGAATGTTCAACGCAACCACTGATAAACTTTTCTTTCTGCTTAGCCATTTCCGCGGGAATCTTTTTGCCGACGGCCTTTCTAAATTTATCAACTTCTCCCCAAGAGTAACCGGCTAGATCGTGGGCCATGATTAAAAGATCGTCCTGATAAACCAAAATGCCGTAAGTTTGCTTAAGAATCTTTTCTAGAGCCGGATCAAGATAAGATATCATCTTGGGATTGTGTTTGCGACGAATATATTCAGGAATAAACTGTATGGGACCGGGGCGATATAAGGCGACCATGGCGTTGATATCGTGAATAGTGGATGGTTTTAATTCCACCAGATATTTTGTCATTCCGTCTCCGTTCAATTGGAATAGCCCCATCGTTTCTCCTCTGGCGAGCATCTGAAATGTTTTTTTGTCATCAAATGGTATTTTTTCAATATCAATATCAATATTGTGATGTTCTTTGATTAGTCGAACAGCATTTTCAAGGATGGCCAAGTTGCGAATACCCAAAAAGTCCAATTTTGTCAGGCCCACCCCTTCCTCTCCTACCGTGTACATATCGTATTGAGTAATAATATTGTCTGCGCCTTTTGGGTCAAATTGGATAGGCACATATTCTGTCAACGGTTTTGGAGCAATAACAACACCGGCGGCATGAACCGAAACGTGACGGATGGTGCCTTCAAGTTTCTTGGCGACATCCAGTATTTGACGAGCCTCTCCATTGCCGTCGTAAAGATTTTTTAGTTCCGGTTCAAGTTCAATGGCGCGGTCTATAGTCATGGGGAATCCTTGCGAGCCCAAGGGTATTAGTTTGGCTATTCTGTCGCCGGCCTCATACGGCTTGCCTAGCGCGCGCGCAACGTCGCGGACCGCGCCACGGGCCAGCATCGTGCCGAAAGTTCCAATTTGGGCGACTTTGTCGGAGCCGTATTTCTTTTTGGCGTAGTCAATGACTTCCTGTCGTCTGTTATCGGCAAAGTCCATATCAATATCTGGCGCCGAAGGACGGTCCGGGTTTAGGAAACGTTCAAAGGGAATGTTGTAGTCAAGCGGGTTAAGTTTCGTAATTCCTAAAAGATAGGTTGTCATGGAGCCAGCTACCGACCCTCGAATACTGGTGTAGATATTATTTTGAGCTGCAAATCTAATCAGGTCTTCTACGACCAAAAAGTAGGGCGCATACTGTTTTAATTTAATAATTCCAAGTTCATACTCAAGCCGATCAATAATATCCTGTCTGCCAACTAAGTCCCGGGGCGCTATTCCTTCATAAGCCAACTCCCGCAGTTTATTATCCGCGGTTTTACCGAGTTCAAGGGGGAAATCGGGGAAAATGAATTTGCCCAGTTCAAGTTCTATATTGCATTGTTCGGCGATCTTTGCGGTATTTTCAATCGCCTCCGGAATGTCCGCGAATCTTTCCGCCGCTTCCTCCGAAGAAATAAAGTGATATTCTCCATTGCCGGAGAAAATTTTGGTCTCGGTAATGTCCGTTTGAGTAGAAATGGCAACCAGCACCTTGTGGGCTTGAGCGTCTTCCTTTTTTAGATAATGCGAGTCCTGGGTGGCTACCAGAGGAATATTGAGTTTTTTAGAAAATTCTATGAGAGCGTTTTTCCATTCCTGAAAAAATTCCACATCGGGATGATGCATTATTTCAAGATAGTAATTCTCCGGGCCGAAGATTGACTGGTATTCTTTAATGACCGCTTCCGCTTTTTCCATGTTTCCGGATTTGATGGCTCGTCCAAGTTCGCCGGCAGGACAGCCTGAGAGTGCGATAATTCCTTCCGAACGTTCTCGAAGAAGTTCTTTGTCCACGCGCGGTTTATAATAATAGCCCTCAAGGTGGGCGGCGGTGGTAAGTTTTATTAAATTTTGATAGCCGGTATTATTTTTAGCGAGAAGCGTTAGATGGTAACGCTTGTTATCAATATGCGCTTCTTTCTGAAGACGGGAGCGGTTAGCGACATAAACTTCCACGCCGATGATGGGTTTGATGCCGTTCTTTTTACAGGTGGTGTAAAAATCTATCGCCCCGTACATTACGCCGTGATCGGTAAGCGCAATAGCAGACATCCCGTGTTCTTTGGCCAGCTTGACCATATCCTTGACCTTGGAGAGGCCGTCGAGAAGGGAATAGTGAGAGTGAGTATGTAGGTGAACGAAATGCATGAGATTTACGATTTACGATTTACGATTTACGATTTTAAGATATTCTTAAATCATAAATCTTGAATCTTAAATCTATAGACCCATCTTAACATTCGCAGACAAGACGGCAATTGGGATAAAAAGTTGATAACCCCGCCCTTGAAGACAAACTCTAAAGAAAAATTCAAAAATTAGCACGATTTTTGGGATGAGCGCCCACCCCATTCTTGTTGGTTATTTGTATTGAAAGCAATCTGTCTTCAAGGGCGGGGGTAAATACCAAAATTGCAAAAATTACGGTTTCGTGATAGGATTAGTAAGCTTAAAGACGAAAGACTAACGTCTAAATATTTAGACATTAGACTTTTAGCATTAAGCTCCACAAATGGCAGTACCACGTCATCACATGGCCAAAGGCAAGCAGAAACGACGTCGAAGCCATCTTGCTCTGAAGCCGAAAAAATTAGTCAAATGTTCTCATTGTAAGAGAGATATTTTGCCGCACATTGTTTGCAAGCACTGCGGATATTATAAGGGTAGGGAAGTTGTGAATGTTTTGGCTAAAGAGCTAAAGAAGAAGGAGAAGAAACAGAAATCGCAGAAGTAAAATTTCTAATTTCTAATTTCTAATAAAATTACAAATACCCAATTCTAAATTTCTAATTGGACATTAATACATTAGACATTTTGTTAGTAATTAGAAATTAGATATTCAAAAGATGGCGAGCCGACATCTTTCTCGAAGTGTTGCTATGCAATCCCTCTACGAGTGGGATTTTAGGGGCAGAAAAGAAGAAATGTTGCCTGAAATAGTGGAAAGGAACATTCAAGAATTCGCCGCCGGAATGGAAGACACTACTTTTGTTCGCGATTTGGTTGATGGCGTTATGGAGCACATAGCCGAGCTGGATAAGATAATAGAAAAAGCCGCGCCTCAATGGCCACTTGAGCAGATAGCGGTGGTTGACCGAAATGTTTTACGGATCGGACTATTTGAATTGCTGTTTGGTAAAAGGGACGAAGTTCCTCCGAAAGTTGCCATAAACGAGTCAATAGAATTGGCAAAATCGTTCGGCGGAGAGTCATCCGGAAAATTCGTTAACGGCGTATTGGGCACCGTTTACAGAGAAATAGGCGAACCCGGGAAGGAACACGTTAAGGAGGAGAAGGAAGATGAGGAAAAAATGAAGACAATGACGTAAAAAAGCAAGAAGATGTTCCAAAATAAAATGAATATCTATAAAAATATCTAATTCCTAATTCCTAATTTCTAATAAAATTCAAAATGTCTAATTTCCCGTCTTAAATTGGACATTAATACATTAGGCATTTTATTAGCAATTAGCAATTAGATATTAGAAATTTAATTTGTGATTAGCACATCAGAACTTGAACAAAAGATTGGTTTCACATTCAAAGACAAAGACTTGCTGCTGACGGCCCTTACCCACCGTTCTTATTTGAACGAAAATCCAAGTTGGCATTTAGACCACAACGAGCGGATGGAGTTTTTGGGTGACGCGGTTTTGGAATTGGTGGTTACCGAATATTTATATAAAAATTATCCCAACCCCGAAGGGGAAATGACCAACTGGCGGGCGGCTTTAGTTAACGCGAATATCCTGTCTAAAATTACCGGAGAATTCGACTTGAACGATTACGTTCTTCTCTCAAGGGGGGAGGCGAAGGACACCGGTAGGGCAAGACAGTACATCCTGGCTAACGCCATAGAATCGTTGATAGGAGCGATATATCTTGACCAAGGATATGAGCCCTGCATAGAGTTTATAAACCGGTTTGTCCTTAAAGAACTGCCAACGATAATAGAAAAGCGTCTATACCGAGACGCCAAAAGTTCGTTCCAGGAGATGGCCCAGGACAAGGTCGGCATCACTCCTGCCTATGAGGTCTTGAAAGAGTGGGGTCCGGACCACGCCCGGAATTTTGAGGTAGGAGTATTTTTGGAAAAAGAATTGATTGGCACAGGTCAAGGACCATCTAAACAAGAAGCCCAACAGCAGGCGGCAGAAGACGCACTTGCCAAAAAGGGATGGTAAAATGAAATACTATATTCAAATAATTTTCTATGCTGCCGTTGTTGTTATTATGGTGGCTTTGGTTCCGATTATTAAAAACGATTACGCTCTCACCGGCATTTACTCTGTTTTTATCTTGTCGGCGGTAGTATTTAAAAAAGAGAGAAGCGATTTTATGTTTCTTACCATTGGCTTCTTTGGCCTTATTCTCGGAGAGTATTTCTTTGTCAACACGGGCGTGGAGACATTCAACCGTAACTCCCTGTTCGGCATCATGCCTCTGTGGTTGCCTTTCTTGTGGGCCTTTATATTTCTCTCGATGAAGCGAGTCTTCTGGTTATTGGTTAGAGATTATTGGCATATCCAATTGAAGTAGTAAAAGGCAGTATGATATATTTGATCTATGAATCCCGTTAGAGACACAGCAAATGGCGATAACTAAAAAGCAGTGACTGCCGTACTTAAACGGGGAGTAATTATAAACTAACTTGGCACGGTTGCGGTCCCGTTAGAGGTAAGAAGTCCCTTAAAGAGGGATCGTCTGCCGACTACGCTTTTCAAGCGAGTCGGACCTCTAACGGGATCGCAGCCTGTCTCTAACGGGATGAAAGAGAAAATTCCGACAAAAGAGGCAAAGTCGAAAAACCATTCTCGCCATGAAAAGTGGGAGGACAAGGAAGCGGTATTAGGACTGTTGCTCTTCCCTATCTTTATGTTCAGTTTTTTCTTTGAGGATTTATTTTAAAAACCGCCGATAAGTCGCCGATAAGTACGCTGATAGGACGCTGAAAGCAATCAGGCCAGCTCGGCCGGGCTCAGCGACAAATCAGCGTACCAATCAGCGTTAATTCAGCGGTATAAGCGTAAGCAAATGATGAAAGGCGAATTTAAAAAAGTATTATTTGATATCTTTGATGTGTTAGATTTTTCTGACGCGGAAAAAGAAAAAGCCCTGGAAACCTTTAAGAAAAAACTTGCTTTTGAATTACTGAAATCCGTCCAAGGAGAGTTGTCTCAAGATCAGCAGGAATGGCTTAGCCAGGCAAACCCAGACATACAAGACCCGAAATTTAAAGAGATACAAGAGACCATCAAGAACAAATATACGAAGGATCAACTATATGAAAGAACCAAGCTCTTATTCAAAAAGTCATTGGAGGATTATGTTGGTTTTATGTCTCAAGACCTTGGCGCTGAAGAAACCACCAAATTGAGAGAAATAGTGGGTGCTATTGCATAAATTTGGGTAGTATGGTATGATAATGTTGCGGTTCTAGAAAGGACTAGGAAGGAGGGTAGAATGATACTCGCCATGACAGTAGGCATCAGTCCGGCTGTATTGGGTATCGCACTTTTCATTTCGGGGTTAGGAATGTCAGAGGATTGCTGGAGACACAGGCGACAAGAAGACGCATCTGGTTGGATTTTCGCACTCTCCTTTGTCCTCGGCGGTCTCGGGCTCGTGGCCTACGAGATCAACTACTGGTTGTCCTAATTAGGACTCCTTATGGCGCGGTCAAGTGAACCGCGCTTAATTTTTTATTAACATTAAATTAATTTGCTAAAATTGAGGGAAATTGCTAATATATAGTCCATGTTAAAAGTACGTCTTCAAAGAACTGGTAAGCGGGGACAGGCCTATTTTAGGGTCGTTGTTTTGGAGCACACCAAAAAGCCGAGAGGTAAGTTTTTAGAGCTACTTGGGAACTATGATCCTCACAAAAAAGAGCTCAAAGTTGATATGGAACGGCTGAACCACTGGGTTTCCAACGGCGCCCAGACGTCGCCTACGGTGAACAATCTCTTGGTGAACTACAAATACTGGGATAAACCGAAGATGCAGAGTTGGAAACCCAAGAATAAACCCGCCTCCGCCGTCGGCAGGACGGAGTCCGCCTCTGACGAGACAAAGTCTGCTGAAAGCTCCAGTCGTACGTCGCCAGAGGCTTTGTCGACGGCGCGCGAGGTGAAACCCGCCTCCGCTGAAAGCTTCGGCGAGGTGAAACAAGAAACAGCTCCGGCTGAAGAACCAAAACCGGAAGAAACTCCAGCTGAACAGAAACTCTCGGAAGAACCAAAACCGGAAACTGCTCCAACAGAACAGCCAAAACCGGAAGAAGCTCCAGTTTCTTAGTATTAAGTATCCGGTATTAAGTATTATGGACTAAAAACCGCTCAGCGGTTTTTAGTTTGAAGCCGTACTTGATACTTAATTCTTAATACTTAATACTTGTGGTATGTGTGGAATTTTCGGTTTTGTTAGCAAGGATAAGGTAAAAGCCGTACCGATAATATTGGATGGTTTAAAGCGTCTTGAGTATCGGGGTTACGATTCGGCTGGTTTGGCGGCAGTGACTTCACGCGGGGTTTTTATGCGCAAGAAGGCCGGCAGAATTAACGAACTTGAAAAAGTCATTCAAGCCGATGTTATCTCAAACGCAGCAATTGGACAAAATCGCTGGGCGACTCATGGACAGCCGATAGACAAAAACGCTCATCCTCATTTTAGCTGTAATAAAAAAATATTTCTTGTTCACAATGGTATCATAGAAAATTTTAAAGAGTTAAAAGATAAACTTCTTCGACAAGGACACAAATTCACTTCAGATACCGACACGGAAACAGCGGTCCATCTTATAGAAAATTTTGAGAATAAGGGCGCGAGTTTTGAAGAAGCTGTTCGTCTGGCGCTTAAATCAATAGTTGGGACTTATGCTTTTACCATTATTCACGCCGATCATCCCGGCAAAATTATAGTTGCCCGCAATTCAAGCCCTTTGATTATTGGTCTTTCCGATACTCATAAGTTCGTCGCATCCGACGCTTCGGCTGTTTTGCCTCATACACGAAAAGTTGTTTATCTTCACGACGGAGAATTCGCCGTCCTTACTCCTTCTGATTTTAGAATTGCCACATTGGATCGCAAAGCGATATCAAGAGAAGAAAATAAATTAGAGTGGGATGTTGAATCGGTGCAGAAGAACAAGTTCCCTCATTTTATGCTCAAAGAAATTTATGAGGAGCCGGAAGCGGTGGGGAATGCTATAAGAGGCCGGCTTATTGTGAAAGACGGACTTGCTAAACTTGGAGGGCTTGAGTCGGTGGAAAATAAAGTAAAACGATTGAACCGTCTGATAGTTTCCGCCTGTGGCACGGCATACATAGCCGGTTTGACCGGTGAATATATGTTGGAAGAATATGGCGATCTTCCGGTTGAAGTTGAATATGCTTCAGAATTAAGATATAAAAAACAGAAATTTGATGCCAGAACCGCTCTTTTATCAATAAGTCAATCGGGCGAAACAGCTGATACGCTCGGAGCGTTGAAAGAAGTAAAAAGAAAAGGAGTTCTCAGCTTGGGCTTAGTCAACGTGGTGGGCTCGTCAATTGCTCGTGAGACCGATGCCGGAGTGTATAACCACGCCGGTCCGGAGATAGGGGTTGCTTCGACTAAGGCATTTGTCTCACAACTCGCCACTTTGTCGCTCCTCACTCTTTTTATTGGACGCCAGCGCGACATGTCCTTGGTAACCGGCAAAAAAATAGCGTCAGAATTAATTTCTTTGCCCAACAAAATGAGAAATGTTTTAAAAAACTCGGCAGATATTAAAAAAATCGCCAGAAAATATTATAAATACAACCATTTCTTCTTTCTTGGCAGAAAATACAGCTACCCCGTTGCTCTTGAAGGCGCCCTTAAATTGAAAGAGGTCTCATATATTCATGCCGAAGGATACGGGGCAGGGGAGATGAAGCATGGACCGATAGCGATGATAGATAAAGATTTTCCAACGATGGTTATTGTTCCTACAGACAGTATTTACAATAAAGTTATAAGTAATATTCAAGAAATAAAAGCCAGAAGCGGTAAGGTTATCGCCATTGCCACAGAGGGAAACAAAGAAATTTCCAAAATTGTCGACGATGTAATCTATATTCCTAAAACGCTTGAAATGCTTACGCCGATGCTCTCGGTGATGCCACTCCACCTCTTTGCTTATTATGTTGGCGTGATGAGGGGTTACGATGTGGACAAACCAAGGAATTTGGCGAAGTCGGTAACGGTGGAATAAAACCAGATAGTAAAAGTTCCGGCTATAAATAAAAAAGCCCCGCTATGGTGGGGCAATCGCAACTTCTACTATCTGGAAAATCCGCCAGTTGGCGGTTAATGACAAGCCGTTTTTTCCCATTCTTTCAGACGGGCTCTGATTTGCCTCTTTCGCATCCTTTTATTTTCCGGATACATTCTCTGTGCGTCTCTCAAAATTCTTCCGCTATTATCTATATTGTCGTTTGACCTTCTCTCCAGCTCTTCATAAAAGAGTCGTCTTTTTTTGCCTCGCAAAATACCAGCTAAGTCCATACATTTCCAAGCCAGAAACTGATCCTCGCTTGCTCTTCGGCTCATTTGCCTCATTTTCCCGCTTTTAAAAGTGCGTTAAGATTCTACCACTTTCCTGAAAATATGCAATAGCCAATCACCCCCGCCTTGGCGGAGGTGGTTTTGGTGCCCCGGGGGAGAGTCGCTTATGATTTATCTGGTTTTACAAGGTCTAAGAATTTCTGAACGTCTTTTGAAAGACGGATGTGATAGAAAGGATATTTATTGTATCCTATTCGAGGTTTAAGCTTATATAATTTAGGCCCAAATCCTAATAATTCTATTAAGTCTTTAACTTCCATGGCTAACCCTTCGATTATCGAAGTGAAATTTACCATAGGATATCCCCGGTCTTTGTAAATAGAACCATCTGTTTCAATCAGGCCTCGCAAATAAGGCCTAATGTATTCTGGTTTAGTTTTTATCCAATTTGGCGTGGATACATTTTGGACAAATTTCGATCCTCTAGCTTTCCACCCCAATAAATTTTCAAGTTGATTAGAATAAACATAAACGTTACTGCAGTTTCTTGGATTTTTTACAACCCCAACCTTATTGTCGGGAAGTAAAGAAGCGAGAGATTCGATAATGTGATTTTTTAATTGAGGATACTTATCATCACATGTTATTCTAAGGCAAGTAGCTCGGCCGTTGGGATTAGAAAGATTACCGTCACCAATGGCTAAGCCGATGATATATGCTCGAAGATTTTTATCAGAATTCAGGGTTGTATTTCGATAATATGACATGTGCCCGGGGAGAGATTTGAACTCTCACGACCTTGCGGTCAATGGATTTTGAGTCCATAGTGTCTGCCAATTCCACCACCCGGGCAATTTGTTTAATTGTATCATTAAAAACCTTAATTTTCAACTTAATTTTATTGATTATTTCAACTGGAATGATAATATTTTTATATGGCCAGAGTAATAACAATCTGTAATGCCAAGGGAGGGGTTGGGAAAACCACAACCGCTACCAATCTTTCATCCTACCTTGCCGCTATGGGCAAATACGTTCTTTTGGTTGATATGGATCCGCAAGCTAATGCAACAACCGGTGTTGGTGTTGCGGCCAAAGATCCCTCAATATATCACTCATTCGTTGACGACCAAAACCCGCTACATATTATAAAGAAAACAAGTATTTTTGGTTTTGACATATTTCCTGCTTCACAGAGTTTGGCTGGAGCAAATGTTGAGTTGGTGTCTATGGACGAAAGAGAATACCGATTAAAAAAAATTCTTAATCAGATCCGCACTAACTACGATTATATCTTAATCGATTGTCCACCCTCTCTCGGGCTTTTGACGGTGAATGCTCTTTCTGCTTCGGAATATGTGATAATTCCGGTTCAAACGGAGTATTTTGCCCTTGAAGGATTAAGTCAACTGCTCAATACCATTGATCTTGTCAGACAGGGACTTAATCCTGATTTGCAAGTGCTGGGAGTATTGCTTACAATGTATGATAAGAGGAATCAGTTGTCGCGGCAGGTGTTGAATGAAGTTTACAAAAGTTTTCCCGGCCGCGTATTTAATTCTGTAATACCGAGACTGGTGTCGTTGGCCGAAGCGCCGAGTTTCGGGAAGACCATTTTGCAATTTGACCCCGGCTCACGAGCGGCAAGAGCTTATCGGCAGTTGGCAGAAGAGGTAATTAGGTTAACAAGTTAACCACCGCTGATAAATCGCTGATAGGAACGCTGATATAACGCTGAAAATTCAGCGACAAATCAGCGTAGCAATCAGCGTTAATTCAGCGGTAAGCACAAGCGGATGAGGAAACTTTTTGGCCTAGGAAAAGGTTTGGGCTCGCTTATCCCAAATGAAAAACACATAACTCCTGAATTAAAAAAGGACAGTGTTTTTTATGTTGAGATAAATAAAGTCAGACCGAATCCTGAACAGCCAAGGCACGATTTTGACGATGAGGGTTTGAAAGAGTTGTCAAAGTCAATAAGAAAATACGGAGTTCTTCAGCCCCTGCTTGTGTCCAAAGTCGAAGAAGAATCAAATCGGGGAATGAATGTCTACTATCAACTGATAGCGGGGGAAAGGCGATTGAGAGCGTCCAAGCAGGCCGGTCTGCCCCATGTGCCGGTAATTATTAGAGACGATCTTGCTCCGGAAGGCGGGGACAAAAGAGTTGCTCTTGAAGTGGCTTTGATAGAGAACCTGCAGAGAACCGACCTTAACCCTCTTGAAGAGGCGGAAGCGTACGACCGTCTTGCCAAAGAATTTGGTTTAACCCAAAAAGAAATTGCCGAAAAGGTGGCGAAGTCAAGAGAGGTGGTTGCTAATGCAATCCGTTTGCTTGGTTTGCCCAAAGACATTAGGGACTCACTGCGTTTGGGCAAATTAAGCCGAGCCCACGCCCGCGCGCTTCTTGCTTTCAGTGACGAGACCAAGCAGAGAGAGATGTATAAGCAAATACTCGCCGGAGGCGTCTCTTCAAGGGAAGTTGAAAGCATCGCTTCAACTGTTAAAAAGGGAAAATCTTCAGCTAAAAAAGATAGCAAATTCCTAGAACTTGAAAAAAATCTTGCCGAGACGCTCGAGACACCGGTCTTAATTCACAGCACCGAAAAGGGCGGCAAAATAGTCATCCGCTTCGCTACCCTCCAAGACCTCAATAAGATAGCTAAAAGTATTATTGATTAATCAATAATACTTTTAGTCCTGAGCGAAGTCGAAGGGCGAAGTCAATCATTGACTAGGGATTTTTTTATCCGGGAAGGATCAGGCAATATGTCTAAAAAACAAAAAACAAAAATCTCCTACGAACGAGAAGCCGATGTTCTAACTTTAGAGGTCAGTAAGAAGTCGATAGATTACGCGGAAATGATAGGTAATGTGATTGTTCACTTTACCAAAGATAATGATCCGGTGTTGCTGGAAATTTTAGAGGCAAGTAAATTTCTCTCTGAAGCAGAGAACCTTTTAGGGCGTCAACATTTGGCAAATTCTCGGCTCTAATCGGTAAATAATAATCATTTTAATTAAAAAGGCCTCGCGTAGTGCGGGGCCTTTGCACAAAGCGATTGACTACCAGCCGTTCTTTTCGGCGTAGTCGGCGGCATCCAGAAGTGGTTGCAGACGCTTGGTTAGGAATGGAAACTGTTTGACCATTTCATTAATGAAAACTGGCAATTCTGAATGAACACCTTGCACATCCTGAAGACAAAGTAAGACAGAATCTACAGCACCTCTCGTACTTGTATAGTAGACCACGAGATCCGCCTTTTCCTTCATGGCGTTATCGAGGCAGCATTGTAATTGCCAGGCCATGCCTTCTTCGCCATTCATAATGCCAAAGAGTCGCCACTTATACACGGGAGAATAGAAAACCGCATCAAACGCCTTACAAAACGGGTCGAACCATGTCCCCTCCCAATTTGTAAAATCTTCTTGTTTTGTGAGAAGACCCAGTATTCCTCGGGTCACGGTTTCGACTTCTTTCCTCATGCGGTCAATAACACGGCCGATTTGTCTAGTCAACCTCAACACGCCACCCGAGTGGCGTGTTGAACTGAGCGCCGAGGAGCGAGATCCTACTAAATTTTGAGAATAAACAACTTCGTTCTTTGCGCTTAACTTCATCGATCAAATCAGAGCATCCAGAGAGCGAAATCCCTTGCTTCTTTTTATCACTTGATGATGAGTAGATAGCAGTTGCAGATGAGCGACGCTATTTTTCTGGGAAACCGAGTCGGGGATGTCAGGTTCGGTCGGGATTTTGGCCGACCGCATGGCCTGACAGGGGTGACCCCGAGCGGTCAGAAAAATTAGGAGCGAGTCGCAACTGCTCTATGAGGAGACGGTGAGAAAAAGAAGCAGGGTTTCGCTCTCATGCGAGAGTACGCCCCTTCTCAAAATTTAGTGGGGTTGAGCGACTATTTTTTAGAATCCCAGGCGACGCTAACCAGTCGTGCTTCGAGAGCTTTTTTAATATTGGAACACTGGTGTGTGTGGATGCTGACTCCTTTGGTGAGGGTCATGTAGCCGGCGAT
>Ga0210057_1001816_pt1 | contig 31686 bp, 43 predicted proteins | sample CryGeyCG2114_010_2_FD_183968 | JGI IMG/M metagenome (GOLD analysis project Ga0210057, IMG submission 183968) | Groundwater microbial communities from aquifer - Crystal Geyser CG10_big_fil_rev_8/21/14_0.10 (SPAdes) (version 2) | ecosystem: Environmental > Aquatic > Deep subsurface > Groundwater ...
CGCGCAATAGAAATGTTATCTATCCCTTTGCAATTATGGCAGACCTTGCTATACTTCCTTAAGGCATAATACCTTTCTTCACATTTCTCACAAATTCTGACTCTTGGCGAATATTTCATCTTACTCCTTTCCTTAAAATATCGTCCGGAGTGGATATATATCTTTTCCCTATGGCATATATTATGTATATACCTTTTTGCTTAAAATGTCAACATTTCAACCTCTACTTTTAAATTTATTTTACAGTCAGCGGCTAAAAATGGACTATTTTGTTATTTTCCCACCAAAACTTAGTGTTCCCCTTACAAAACCTAACCTTTAAAAAGCAACAAATAATTCTTAATCTCATGTTGACGGAAGAAGAGATCTCCTTACTAAGAAAAGAATTGGAAACAGCCAGAAATCCCTTATTTATCTATGATGGTGATGGTGACGGGCTTTCTTCTTTCCTGTTGTTATATCATCTTAGCAATGAAGGAAAAGGCCTCATCTCTAAGGCCTCGCCTTCAGTCAATGTTTCTTATCTACGCAAGGTGGAAGAACTGGATCCCGATAAGATTTTTATCTTGGATGTGCCGATGGTCGATCAAGAATTTATTGACCAAGCTAAAAGACCAATCTTTTGGTTAGATCATCATGGTCCTTACAAGCGGACAAAAATTAAATATTTCAACCCTAAACTGAAAGATCCAGAAGCTTATTTCCCTACCACTGCCATGTCCTATCAGGTCAACGCCAGGGATGAAGACCTCTGGATCGCTACCATTGGCTGTTTGGCTGATTGGTATATGCCCAAGTTCATCAACAAATTCATCAAGGTTTACCCTCATCTCTTACCGCAGAAAGAAGATTTGGTGACGACAATCTATGAACGGCCAATAGGCAAATTAGTCAAGATGTTTTTCTTCTTGCTGAAAGGACCCAGCTCTGAAGTACGCAAATCAGTGAAAATTTTAACTAGGATAAAATCCCCCGACGAAATTCTAAATCAGGAAACTTCACAAGGAAAATTTCTTTACAAACGTTTTGAAAAAATAAATGAAAAATATGAAGAGCTGTTAGCTACTGCCAAGAAATCAGTAACCAGAAGCAAGGTAGTACTGTTCTATTACACTGATCAGCATTGGTCTTTTACTGCTAATCTGGCTAATGAGTTAACCGCCCGTTATCCGAAGAAAGTCATTATCATTGCTCGTAAAAAATCTGGAGAGATGAAATGCAGCTTACGCGGACAAACTCCCATCTTGCCAGCACTTAACCAAGCTCTTGTAGGTGTTAACGGTTATGGTGGTGGTCATCCCAATGCTTGCGGTGCCGTCATCAAAGAAGAAGATTGGGAACGTTTCTTAGCATCCTTCAAGGAGGCTTTGGATCGATGATCTATCTGGCTTTGCTTACTCTGGTCGGTCTCCTTTGCGGCTTTCTTTTAGCTTTGATCGCTCCTGAAGAATTAGTTCCAGGAAGAAAATATTTCCTTTTGCTGAAGCATTTTTTCTTCTTAGTTATCGCTACTCTTTTGCTTTATGCTTTAGTGCCGATCTACCTTTACGCCTTTATACCTGTTTTACTGGTTATTTCTTTCTACCTCTTAAATGAAATTAAATTAAAAAATCCTCTTTTCGATCTTGCTTATTATCCTTTTTTTCTCCTGCCTTTTTTTGTCATCGCTGATCCAGTTCTGCAGATAATACTAGCTACAGCAATTTTTTTATATGGCTTCCCCTTAGGAACATTGTTAAAAGATGACCGTCAAAAATCTTGAAGAAACGATCAAAGAGAAGATTTCTCCCCTAGTAGAGAGTATCATGGAAAAAAGCTGGGGGGTCTCTATCCCTAAATTAGGATCTGATCTTACTGATAAGTTCAAGAATCCTCAGTTGGATATTTATGTGCCTTTAGATCTTAGTTTCCAGGAAGCTAAGAAAATTTTCAAGAAGGAATTTCTTAAACGTGAGTTAAGGATCAATTTAGGCAATATTTCTCAATTAGCCAAAACTCTGGACCTTGATCGTCGCTCTATCCATCGCGCTATCACTGATTTGAAGATCGACATCAAAGATTTACGCATTGAAGAGAAAGCTCTCAATAAGTATAAGGAAGCGGTGATTGATAAGACCATCCGTTCTGCCTTAAGTGAGTACAAGAATTTGATCCAGCCCAGCAAGATGCAGCAGTTCTATGATGAAGTTCCTCATCTCTCCCGCAACATTGCCAAATTCCTGCCGCATCAGAACATGACCTGGAAAGAAGCTGAGCAGGATTTTGAACGGCAATTTATCCGTCATGCTCTAAAGGACGATACCTCATTAGTGGAAATTGCTCGGAAAATAAACATCCGTCCAGAAACTTTACATCGCAAGATCAAGAAGTTAGGTTTGTGAAAATTTCTACTTGCAGGCTCCACAATCCCAAGGATAAAGTCTCTTCATAACTTGCTTTCCATTTTTATCATAAATTTTACTTGCTTCTTCAGTATCCGGACTGCCAATAGTTTTAAATTTAATTTTTCCACCGTTTAGAATCTCCGTTAATCTAGAGTCTTGTCTCAGATTTTTTACAACCGGCCAATCATGTCCGTTATCAACAATATCTGCATAAAACAAAGTGTCAAATCCCCTATCTTCGTTCCATAAAACTATGCTACTTGGCAAGATTGATTTTCTGCAATCATAATTATCCCAAGTCAAGCTTAAGATATAATTTTCCGGTAATTCTTTTGGTTGCGCTACTTGGTAAATATCTGTACCTAATCTTACCGCTCCGTATAACGAAAACAACGCTCCTACCACCATGCCTATTGTTCTTGCTTTCATTTTTCTCTCCCAATTCTCTCCCAATGGAGTTATCTAACTGTCTTGTTGGCAGGTGATATATAAAATATTTGACTCCATTATTTATTTTTAGCAATAAATTTATAAATATGATTGGAATAATTAAATCAATGGGTTTAGACTTATTCGATAAGAAGATACTTTTCGAGTTAGAGAAAGATTCTTCCCAACCTGTCTCAGAGATTGCAAAAAAACTTAAACGTTCCAAAGAGTTTGTCAATTTCCGGTTACATCGCTTGGAAAAAGAAAAGATCATCCTTGGTTATAGTGCGATCGTTGATATGTCTAAATTAGGCTATTTTACTTTCCGGATCTATCTTAAATGGCAGAACATGACTCTTGAGCAGAAGAAAAAATTTTATGATGAGATTAAAATTAAAGAAAATGTTTGGGCAACGACCGTGTTGCACGGGAAATGGGACTTCGCTTTTTTCATGGGAGTAAAATCTACTGAAATGTTCCACCAACTTTGGAACGAAATCCAGTTAAGATATAAAGCTAAGATAGCCGAAAGCAGGATTGCTATTTATGCTCCCGTTTATAATTTCAACAAACGTTTCTTTGTTGATGGCAAGAAAGAAGTTGTTGAGCGGGTTTATGGAAAAGGCCCTTTGATCGACTTTGATGAACTTGATGAAAAAATCATCAATCTATACGCCGGCAATGTTAGGTCTTCATTCTCACAGCTTGCCCATTCATTAAATGTTAGCGCTGAAACTGTGCGAAAAAGGATTTTACAATTAGAAAAAAAGAAAATTATCGTTGGTTATAAGATCAATCCTAATCTGCAGAAACTGGGTTATCAAGGCTATCGGGTTGATTTTTTATTAAACTCCACTAGAAGAAACAAAGAATTATTTGAATATCTTAAACAGCATAAGTATTTTTATCAAATAAACCAGTCCATTGGCGGTGCTGATTTTGAGACAGAAATAGTTGTTAAAGATTTGAACCATTTGTTAGGGATCCTTGAACAGGTTGTTGCCAGATTTGATGATGTTATCAAATGTTATGACTATTTCGGCTACACTGATTTCCCAACTTTATCAATTGTGCCGGACTAAATTTATTCCTTGATCGCAATTATATTTATCCAGTCATAACCAACTTTCCTGTTATATGTTTCTTTTACTTTAAAACCGATTGATTCCAGTAACTTTTGCAACTCCTCTTCCTGATAATAAGCATAGAATCTTTCCTGACCAAACTTTTCCATCCAGCCTTCTCCATCTCCTTTTTTTACACCGATAAACAAAGCTCCTCCTCGCTTCAGAACACGATAAAAACCTTGCAAAGTTTCTAATCCTTCTCTTTTTGGGATGTGGATGAAAGAAGCTAAGCACCATAATCCGTCAAACTCTTCTCCCTTAAACTGTAATTTCCGCATGTCCATTCTCCAAAATTTTCTCTCGGGAACTCTTTCTTGCGCCATCTTGACAAAACTTATCGTGAAATCGATCCCGGTAACTTCAAAACCTAATCTGTTAAAAGCTTCAGAATCTCTGCCGGGACCGCAGCCGATGTCTAAGATCTTCTTGCCGTGGAGATATTTTCTAAACCATTCAATTTGTTCGCCCATATCAAACTGTTCATTCTGTCTGAGAAAAGCCGGTAAAATTTCCTCATAAGCTGCTACGGTCTTATCAACTTCATCCATAACTATGAATCAACTTTACCTATTATATATTAATTTTGAAACTATCCTTAATCAGCATTTTCCCGCATATTTCTTCCATAAAATTTATAAATAATACTATTTATTAACTAATAATGATTATCAATAATAAAATGGATATTCGCAATACTAATCAAAAAATTGCCATCTTAAATTATCTTAAGAATGTCTATACCCATCCGACAGCTGAAATGGTCTATCAGGAGGTAAAGAAGAAACTGCCGGTGATAACTTTAGCTACTGTTTACCGTAATCTAAATAAATTAGCCGAGCAAGGCAAGATCTCCAGGCTCGAAATAAATAAAAAGTATCATTATGATGCAGAATTGAGTTCCCACCAGCATTGCGTCTGTAATAAATGCTCAAAAATAATTGATGTGCATCAGGATAAAATTATGCAGAAAGCCATTAATTCCCTGCAACAACCGGAATTTCAGGTCTCCGCTGTTGATATCGTTTTTTTTGGACTGTGTAACTCTTGCAAAAATTAATCCTGATTTGCAAGTATAATTAGAGACAATCTCTAACGATAAATAAATACGAGGTATTGAATATGACACAAGAATTTGAAATAGAGAAGCATCCAGTGATTAATGCCGATGCACCAAAATTTATCACCGAAGTTTACCACAACGAACAGATCAAGACTGTTAGCCTTGACGACTATAAAGGGAAATGGGTTGTGCTTGTTTTCTATCCAGCTGATTTTACTTTCATCTGCCCAACTGAGTTAGGTGATCTAGCTGATAATTATGCTAAGTTCCAAGAGTTAGGTATTGAAGTTCTTTCTGTGAGCACAGATACTGCTTTTGTCCATAAAGCCTGGCATGACAATTCTGAAACTATTAAGAAGATTCAATTCCCGATGATAGCTGATCCGACTGCTAAGATCTGTAAAGCTTATGGTACTTACATCCCTGAAGAAGGTCTTAGTTTAAGGGGAACTTTCATCATTGACCCTGATGGAAAACTGAAAGCTTACGAATTGAATGATAACAGCATCGGTAGAAGCAGTGCGGAATTGCTGAGAAAAGTTCAGGCAGCACAATTCGTCCGTACGCATGGTGGGGAAGTCTGCCCAGCTAACTGGCAGCCAGGTAAAGATACCTTGAAACCAGGTTTAGATTTAGTTGGTAAAATCTAAGATTACAAAAATAGGAGGAAAATCAAAATGGAATTTAAATTACCAGAATTACCTTACGCTTATGATGCGTTAGAACCTTATTATGATAAGGAAACTTTAGAGATCCATCACACCAAGCATCATGCTGGTTACGTGAAGGGATTGAATAGTGCCGTGGCTAAATTAAAAGAAGCACGTGAATCAGGAGACTTCTCTTTGATCAAGCATTGGGAGAAAGAAGCAGCTTTTCATGGTGCAGGTCATACACTACATTCCATGTTCTGGAAAAACATGAGAGCTGGTAATGAAGATAACAAAGCAGAAGGTGAACTACTTGCTGCTATCGAAGAATCATTCGGTTCTTGGGATAAATTTGTGGCGCAATTCAAAGCTGCTACCACCGCTGTTGAAGGTTCCGGTTGGGGAGTTCTAGCGATGTGTCCCGGTAAAGGGTTAGAGATCTATTCTGTGGAAAATCATCAGAAAGTCTGGGTACCGGGCATGATTCCCGTCCTAGTTTGTGATGTCTGGGAACACGCTTATTACCTGAAATACCAAAACAGAAGAGCCGAATGGGTTGATAACTTCATGTTCCTGATCAATTGGGAAGAAGTTGCTAAACGTTTTGCTGGTGAAAGCGCTGTAAAAGGGCACTGATTTCTTCTTTTTTTATTTTATTAACTTGTCATTCACTCTTTTTATTGACTTATCAGTAATCAATGGCAGAATATTTATAAAAAACCTCTTTTTTTCTTGATTGATGACACTTAAAAAATATTTTCGGGCTTTCGCTACAGCTTTAGCTTTAGGTTCTGGGATCTATTTTGCTAATAGCGAATTAGCTCCTCATAAGTTTAACTCAACTGGTGCTAAAACTAAAGGGGGTTATGAGATCTTCAAATACAATGGAGACATCGATCCTAAAATACCTACTGGTCTCAGCGATATCTCTGCTGCTTTTGACGCTTGGGATGAAACAAATGGTGACAACTGTAAAAATACCGGTTCTAGGAATGTCCGTTTCAATGATCAATACACTTTCATTGCTGCTAATTGTTCTGGAGCAAAACCTGCAGCAGCTATTCCTACCCCTGTAATCCCTAAATTTAAAGATGATTCTTATACTCGTCTAAATTATGATAATCCTAATTTACAACGGAAAATCAAAGAGGATAAATTTGAAGATGGTTTTCTAGATGCAGTGGAAGATATGTGTTCTGATCTAGACATGCACTGCATGGCTTTGCTTTCCGTAATGGATTATGAAAGCTCATTTGATCCCAGTATAAAAAATCTTGCCGGCTCCGGTGCTACTGGCTTGATTCAATTCATGCCTAATACTGCTAAGAATCTAGGTACTTCTACTAAAGAGCTAGCGGAAATGACACAAATTGACCAGCTTTATTGGGTAGGGGAATATTTTTCTCGACAGAAAAGAAGCTTCAACCTTGATCTAAGTGATCCGGTTCAAGTTGCTTTAGGAGTTTTCAATCCTAGTTATGCAGATAATCTTGATGCAGTTATGTTCCAGAAAGGAAGCAAAGGTTACCGTCAGAACAAGGGATTTGACCTTAACAAAGATGGGAAACTAACTGGTCGGGAATATGCTCAAAAAGCTCTGGGTCGTGGTTTCTTAGGTGAATAGATTCACTTTTTCTTTTTTACAGATTTAACAACTTTAGATCTAGCCAGTTCAGCAACTTTGTTCCTTCTTTCAGCTGTACTTTCTTGTAATTTCGTAGCATGCTCACTTATTCCTTCTTTTCTGGCTTTCTTCTGCTCCAGCGTCTCTAATTTCTGGATCAGAATTTTTATTTTATAATTTGTCTGCCTGATCCTTTGGCGATGCGCTCCTTCTCTATTTTTGTTGACTAAACTATCCCTTTCCATCGCTTCCAGTTCAACTAGTCTGCTTCTCAGCAGATGCAGTTTATTTTCTACAGATTTTATCTTTCCATCAAGCGATTGAAACAGGCCCATAGTAAGAACAGATTTTTCTGGGTTATTTAAAATTTACTTTTTTCTTTCCGAAATTCCAGGTAAGAGTAAACAAACAACATTACTACTGAAGCAAAAGTCGGCACCAACAACAGCCAGAAAGAATAATTAGGAAATAACAATCCCGTTAAAGTGATTACTCCTGTTATCAGGAACAATTTACTGCCTAGCTCATGCGTCTTTTCCCACACTACATCACTGCTTATCGTCCAAGGTGTCCTGATGCCGATGAACCAGTTTCTTTTCAGCTTTTTCAAAGTAAATCCTAAGTAGAGAAATATCATTCCGACAATGGCGGGAGTAGTTTCAGCTGGATTTATCTTCATGCCACTGTTCCAGAGCAAAGTTTGCAGGTGGATCAAGAATAAAAAGGCTATAATCACTAAGACCAATCCCTGATAAACACCCTGAAATTTCTTGATGTTATCTTTTAAGGGGTCAATTTTAGGTATGATGTAAAATATTAATACTATCCCTAACATCAGCACGGGAACAAGAAAAGCCCCCCAGAATTTGCTTATCTGTCCATTAACTTCACCTTGCGCATTCCAGTGTGAATCAAATTTTTCCGGTAATTGAGAATAGAGAATTAGACTCATGACCAGTGCAGCAATCCAAATTAATCCTACCAGCAGCCAAATTTTTTTCATCTTATCCTACCCTTATCTTATTCTTATCCTATGATAATCTTTACCTATAATAACTTTTTGCCCTGATTAACAACAAAGGTTTTATAAAAGACCTTTCCCTTAACAAAATTAACCATAAAAATGATTGAATATAATGTAGTTAAGTATTGTTCTTTGTGCAAGAAACGATTTGTCGTTGATAAAAGCAAAAGAAGGCAGTATCTTTGTGATGAGTGCGAAAAGAAAGCTGCTGCTGAAGATTAAGGTTTAAATTTTTTGCTTTTAAAACAGGAAATTAGGCTAACTATCATCAGAAGCGCAAAAACCATTATCCCTAAGTAGATTATAATTTTCTTCCATTTATTTTCTTTCTTGGTGCTGATCTTACTTAGCAGTTCTTTTTTCTCTTCAATTAAGTTATGTGGTATTGACTCATTTTTTTCAGTTTGATTACTGACTATTTTTTTCTCTGTTAATTGTTGATAAGTATAAACACAGGGCTTTTCAGTTATTGGTGGTTTATAATTATCAGTACAATCTCCTGTATTACCACATCCCCTATTTTGTTTTCCGGTAGTTGTGCATAAACTCCATTCTGAGCAATCCCATTGGTAATGGCAAGTGCTACTACTTCCTCCACCACCAGAGGTGATTATTGAATTTTCATTATTTTTGTATTGGTACATGATAAAAATATTATTTTGATCAAAAAATGTTGTTTCGCTGGGTAACAAGGGGATAATTGATAATAGTACTAATGATCCTAACAACAAACCAGAGATAAACTTTTTTTTACACTTCATTCTTTTAATCATAAACTACCCACCAGGAAACAAGATAACCATTATTTTGGCCATGTGGCGTAATCACCGTCCTTGGCGCCAGACGATCTCCTGCATTAAATTCAAGATAGCAATCTGTTTGAGTTGAACCATGATCTACCGTGGGTGTAGTGATCTGGCAGGAAGAATTAGTATCACCATTAACCACAATGTCTACTTCTCCATCTCCGTTAGCTGCATTCTCGGCTTGGATAGTAGCATAAACAACTTTACCAGCACAAGGTTGTCTTGGTCCCTCCGAATTAATGTTTGAGTCACCAAAAGAATATTCTAATCCTGCTGGTCCACCACTAGAGCTGATTCCCCCTGCTTCTTCAGCCCAGAAATTAGCTTGAGTTATGAAGCAGCCTTTATCAGTAAAAATCTGTCCGCCAATAGTTAAATTACCCCCTAAAGAAATATCACCTGTGGTGTTAACGTTTCCTGTTCCATTTATATTTCCCGTAAAATTAAGATTTTTCACAAAAAGATCAATTATATTAGCCCTCCAACTTTTAACTTCAGAAAATCCACCTTCAATTGCAGTCAAATTGCCCGTTATAAAAAGATTGCCATTGGCTTCTAATCTCATCGGTTCTTTTTGGGGGGATAAGTTTCCACCCTCAGCTACTCTCCAAATAAAAGGGTAACCCCATCTGTTAAGAAATTGCATGGAATTTGGCGCATTTAATGAGATTACGCCAAGGTTACTTCTATTCTCCCCAGCATATTGTTGTGTTAAGTTGTAATTACTGCTGGTCAAAGCAAAACTAAACTGATTACCTTGATCATTTTGCAGGGTATAAATTACTGCTGTATCTGAGCTATCATCTTGGTTTTCAAATAATTCTCTTACAAATCCACTTTTATTTATAATATGGCTGATTCCACCACCCCCTATTTTTAGATCACCCACGCCATAGATATAATCTTCAAATGTTATTGGATGAGTCAAAACTTCTTCTGCATCTTTCCGTAGATAATTCCAAGAAGTCAATCTCAATCTTTCACCTTGGGTAACATTATCTATTTTTATTTCTAGAAAATAATTATGATCCATATTGTTGCAAGCAGCTCCCACTCCCTCTTGTTCAGTCTTCCATTCACCAAACACCCCTGTAGAAATTGTGGTGGTGTTAGTGTAACAAGAAGTTCCATTTTCCTTAGCGTTGTATACTGTAAAATTAAACTGGTAGGTTCCTTGATGAAGTATTTCACCAGTGTAATATTGCCCTTGCCAGACAGAAATGTGATCAGCAACAACTCCAAAACTTAAGAACAGGAACAATAATACTCTTAAACTAAGCTTAACAGACGAAGTCTTAATTAAATTCATGTTTTGGATTGTTAGGTAATCAGTTTAACTATAAAAATGTTGTGACATTAGTCCCTTATTGGGAATAACATGGTTAATACAAAATATATCTCAAAATACACATTTGCGTTAAATAGATTTAAGTTATCTGGTCAATTAAAGATTAAATTTTTAAGGACAAGAAATATTTCTCTTGATGAGGTGATAACATGAAAAAAGTATTTATGTTTTTGGTGATGGCTATTTTCGTCTGTTCCTTAGTCGTTGCCCAGAGTTATGGCGATAAGGTTAAAGCGATGGATGATGGCGATGCTCAGGCAAATTCTCCCGCAAATGCTCAGGAGAATATGCCAGTTACGGCAGAGGGACAGGGCAAGCCTGAAGACGTCAGCAGGGCTGATAAAAACAATTCAGATCAGGGACAACCTGTTGCAGTGGGAAAAGACGTAGAATCCGTGTCAGGCGAACCTAAGGGTTTAGCAGTTGCTCTGGGCCAGGTTAGCAACGAGAATGCTAAACAACAGCTTGAACAAAACCTTGCCAGATTCCAGGAAATGTATCAGGAGAGACTACAAAGGATGGAGAATCTGGAAGTAACTGCTGTTGATGAAGAGACTGGTGCTTTAAATTTAAAAGCGCAAGAACCTGTCAAATATTTTGGTTTCATTCAGGGTAAGGCAACTAAGTATTTTAGCGTTGATAGTGAAGGCAAGATTAGCGAGAAAGCTCCATGGTACAGCATTTTTTACAGCGAAGACAACGAAACCGCCAACCAACAATAGGTTATATTTATCTTATTTTTTTTGGTTCAATTTATGTTTAATTTATGACTTCAAGCAAAGACTTTATAAATGATTATCTTTTCTTCAACAAAAACAGATTTAGTAAACGCTATTTCTGAAATGACATGGTTGCTTACAAATTAGTAAAATATTGCAGAGTATGTAAGGAAAGATTCGTTGTAGAACGTAGTAAATCAAGAGCAGTTTATTGTGCTTCATGTCAAGATAAACGTAAGGAGGCAATCTAAATGGAAGGAAAAGTAAAATTCTTCGACAAGACCAAAGGTTTCGGCTTTGTTGTTGCAGATGATGGCAAAGAATACTTCGTGCATCAAACTGGAATAAATGAAGGCGTTGTTCTTAGAGAAGACGCTCGTGTTACCTTTGACGTAGTTGAAGGAGACAGAGGACCAAAAGCAGAAAACGTTTCTTTAGCTGAATAGATCAATTTTCGCTAAGAAATTTTCTCAGATAATTATTCTCTTTCTTTATTTATTATCAACATCATTTTTTTTGAGCATTTTTTTAACTTTCTGAGCGATGGCTAAGGAAGCGGTTAAACCAGGCGAACATATACCGACTAGATTAATCATCTGCTGGTATCTTTCATCTTTTGCGATATGGAAATCAGGGCCATTCGCCAGGACTGCCTGGATCCCCGTTTGATGTAATAATAAGTCTTGCTCTTCAATATGGGGAAAATATTTTTTGATCTGCTGTCGAAAGTCTTCTGGATCAGCTAAATCTGAGGAAAAATCTTCCTTGTTAATCCCTTTTTTTCTGTTGAGAGGACCGACGTTTACTTCCTTGCCTAAAGAAAATTCTCCCTTTTCCTTCTTATAATCACCGCGGTCATCTAAAGTGAAAGTTGGGGTGAGATGAACTCCCACCGTAAGATGTTGTGTTCCATCTGGTTTCGTATAATATTTTGGTGCCGGATAAACATTCCTGCTAACTTTCAGCCGGTCATTACTTTGGTAAAATTTAGCTGCCTCACCACGCACGGGAAATATTCTCCAGGGAAATTGTGGATTTGTCATCAGTGCTATCTCTGCACTATCTAAACCAGCTGCATTAACAAGATATTTAGTGCTGAATTCATATTCATCCTGACCGAGAATAATGGCCTTAACTACAAATTCATCTTTCCCTGCTCTTATTTCCTTGACTTCTGTGCCCAGCAATAATCTTCCTTCGAGCTGAGAAAGATGTTTTAATTTTTTCACTACCGCAATTGGTTCGACAATCCCCGAGCTTGGTACCCATAAAGCTGAATAGCCATAGACATTTTCTTCATAATCCCTAATACCTCTGCTGCTGATCTTTTTAACACCTTGGACTTGGTTTTCTCCAGCTCGGATCAGCAATTCATCTAACGCTTGATCTTCTCTTTCATCAACAGCTACCACTAATTTGCCAGTTTTTCTTGCTGGCAGATCGTAGCGCTGGCAGAATTCATAAAGCAGTTGATTTCCTTTAACACATAATTCTGCTTTTAGCGGGCTATTTTTTGGATCATAATAAATCCCCGCATGGATTACACCAGAACTTCTGGAACTTTGATTGTCACTGGGAAAATACCTGTTTTTCTCCAGCAAGAAAACTTGGTCATCATCTCTCAGCTCATAAGCGATGGCCCAGCCGACGATTCCCCCGCCGATTATCGTAATCTTGGCATCTGTCATCTGAGATTAATGGTGGGGTAAAATTTAAAGATTGTGTAATTATTTTAATGCAGCTAATCATACCCGCTGAGTAAAAATTACTAGAAAGATTTATAAATAAACCCTTTATTAACCTAATATATTTAATTGGCCCGAGACAGATAGTATAATTGCTAATTCTGTTTCACTTAATAAGTTAGTTAGATAGGAGTAATAAAATGAACTTTAGAGAACTAAATGTAAAAGAAGAGATTGTAACCGCTTTAAACCAACAAGGAATTGTTGAGCCTACTACAATCCAAATTAAAACCATTCCCTTGGCAACCGAGGGAAAAGATATCATCGGTATTTCCCGTACTGGTTCAGGTAAGACTGCTTCCTTTGGCATCCCGATGCTACAGAGAGTTGTACCCCATAAAGGTGTGCAAGGTCTAGTTTTAGCACCAACTAGAGAGCTGGCTAACCAGATCTCTAATGAGATGCGCAAATGGGGTAAAAATCTTAACCTCAAGATTGCTACCGTCTTTGGTGGTGTTTCACTTGATCCACAAGCTACAGCTATCGCTCGTTCCGAGATTGTTGTCGGTACACCAGGGCGTATTCTGGATCATTTTAACCGGAGAAATATTGACATGACCCATATGTCCATGTTTGTTTTAGACGAAGCAGATAAGATGGTGGAGATGGGTTTCATCGAAGATATCGAAGAGATCATGAAAACTATGCCGCGAACACGGCAGATCCTGCTTTTCGGTGCAACAATTTCCAATGAGATTGATTATCTGAAAAAGAAATACATGCATGATCCAGTTGAAGCGGAAGCTGAACTGCAGGTGAAAAAAGATCTGTTAGAGCAGTATTATTATAACATCCCTCTACATCAGAAGTTTTCCTTACTGGTGCATCTTTTGAAAAAAGAAGAAACCGATCGTGTTATGATCTTCTGTTCCAAAAGGTCAACGGTAGAGTTAGTGCAGAATAATTTGCGGGCTAACGGTATCAAATCCGAAATGATTCATGGAAAGATGTCGCAGAACCAAAGGTTGAGGGTTATTGATAATTTCAATCATGACAAGACTAAATGTTTAGTAGCTTCTTCAGTTGCTGCTCGCGGTTTAGATATCAAAGGTGTAACCCACGTTTTTAACTACGATCTTTCACATGATCCGCAGGAATACATCCATCGTGTTGGCAGGACTGCTCGGGCTGGTGAATCAGGAAAAGCGATAACTTTGCTTTCTCCTCCAGATTTCGGCAACTTTGATAACATCTTCCGCAGGTATAGTGTGGAGATCAAAGAATTGCCTGATGAAGATTTCCCCAAGTTGCAATTCCAGACCAGGGTAGAACAATCTAGAGATGGCGGTAGAAGAAATGGCCGTAGCGAAGGAAGACCAGCTGGTTTTAGAGGGAGAAATCGTGATTTTTCCCGCAACGACAATGAGCGGAGCAATAGTTTTAATGCTCATGGTTCCTCTGGATTCCGGGGAAGAAGCAATAGTTTCCAAGGTAATGGACGGAGCGGAAGCGACAGTCCATCTAGTTTTAGAGGAAGGAGTAATAATAATTCTGATAATAACAATTCTGGAAACAGCAATTTCTCCAGCCGTAATTCTTCAGGAAAAACCTCTAACGGTAATTCCCGTAATTTCCGCAGAAATTAATCTTTTTTATTTTTCCTTATTTTTCTCGTGTTTCTTATTTTAATAAAAATGTGCCTTATTGAGAATAGAAATCAACAACTATTTATATCAGCTGAATATCTTTAGTGTTATGTTAACTCTACTATACGCTCTCGGTTCGGTGATTGTGGTATCATTAGTTTCTGTCTTCGCCATCATCCCTTTCTTGGTTAAGAAGAAAATACCTGACAACGTCCTTCTGCTGCTCCTTAGTCTTAGCGTCGGTGCTTTGCTGGGAGGAGTTTTCCTGCATTTTCTGCCGGAAATTGTGGAAGAAGGCTATTCTCTGTTCACGGGATTATTTATCATCATCGGTTTTTTCATCTTGTTTCTGGTGGAAAAATTCATCCATTATCATCATCATTATAAAAATTCCGCTAAGCATCATCAGACCATTGGTCAAGGCCATGCTCATGCTCATGCTTATCATTTGGCGCCAATAAACTTGATTGGTGATGGTCTGCATAATTTCCTGGATGGTTTGCTCATCGCCAGCAGTTATGTTATTAGCATTCCCCTGGGTTTAGCTACAACAATCTCTGTCATCTCTCATGAGGTGCCGCAGGAATTAGCTGATTTTGGAGTTTTATTGTATTCTGGTTGGAGCAAGCTTAAGGCCGTCATCTTTAATCTTATCTCTGCGACTACAGCCATTGTCGGAGCGATCATCGGCTTTTTCTTAGCTGACAAGACTCCTCATTTCGCTAACTTTATCATTCCTTTCGCTGCGGGAAATTTCTTGTACATAGCTGCAGTAAACTTGGTGCCGGAACTCCATCGCAAGCATAAGATTCTTGACACGATTTTACACTTATCGGCTATAGCTGTCGGGGTAGCGATCATGTTTTTCATTCGGGATTAATTTTGTTGGTGACAAAAAATGCAGCCTTATAAAACAAATATTGAACAAGAAACTTTAAACAACAAATTTTACCGCAAGGTTTTATTTACCGCAACAAAGTTACAGCTGGTAGTGATGAACCTCAAAGTTGGTGAAGATATTCCTGAGGAAGTTCATCATGACATCGATCAATTTATTCGCATTGAAGAAGGTCAAGCTTTTGTCCGTATTGAAGGGGAAGAATTTAACTTGAAAGATGATGACGTAATCATCATCCCTGCTGGTTCAAAGCATTATGTGAAAAATTCAGGAGATAAAGAGTTGAAGTTATATTCTATCTATGCTACGCCTGAACATCCAGAAGGGACAGTGCATAAAACCAAGGCAGAAGCTGCTGCAGCTGAACATGAGCATTGATTTCATCATCTCTCCATATTGAATTTAATTTTTCGTTACCAAATCCTTAAAAATAAATCCTTATTCTCAGTATAAAATGGACTTACTGCTGATTGCTGGACCTTGCGCTGTAGAAAGCAGGGAACAATTATTAGACTTAGCTTTCGCTTTGAAAGATCTAGGCATAACTCATCTGCGGGGTGGTGCTTACAAACCACGAACTTCTCCTGAAAGTTTTCAAGGTCTGGGACAGGAAGGCTTAGATTTATTGCAGGAAGCTAAAGAAAAAACCGGGATGAAGATCATAACAGAAGTAGTTTCTCCCACCCATATCACTGCTGTAGCAGCTGTTGCTGACTTTATCCAGATTGGTGCGAGGAATATGCACAATTATGAATTATTAAAAGAATTAGCACAACAAGCACCGCATACAGCCATCATCCTCAAACGCGGCTTGCAGGCAACCAAGAAAGAATTGATTGGTTCCCTCAATTATCTTAAGAAATTTGGTCATCAGGCTGAGATCATTGTCTGTGAGAGGGGAATCAGAACTTTCGCTAATGGTGATTATGATCGATTCACCTTAGATACTGCCTTGATTGCTGATTTAACTAATGATCCTGAGTTTCAGCACAAAGTGATTGTCGATCCCAGCCATCCCGCGGGAAGAAGTGATCTTGTCGCCAATTTAGCTTATGCTGGTATCGCCGCCGGTGCGCAGGGTTTTATCATTGAACTGAAACGTGACGGTGATACTCCTTTATCTGATGCTGAACAAGCCTTGACCACCAAAGAATTTAAAGAAGTTCTAGAGAAAGTAAAAGAAATTAATAAAATAATCCAAAAATAACCTTTCACATGACCTTATCTTTTTTAATAGGAGTAAAATACATCGGTTCCATATTAAAATATTCTATTGGTGTCGCCTGAAATAGGTCTTCGCCAAAATTGAAATATTGCACACTCGGACCCCTCTTTCTTTCTTCAATCACTGGCCTATACTGTTGATTTTTCCCTTCAACAATAATGTCCATTGCCGGCATTTCAATAGTTTCAGAAGGTGGTACATAACCTCTAATTTCCATTTCTGGCATTTGAATATATTCTACTGGTGTTTGTTCAGCTCTTGCTGAATAGCCCATCGTCAAGGCAGTTAATCCTGCTACTATTGTCCCTAAAGTTTTGTTTATCATTTTTATCTTCCTCCTATGACAAAAGTCAGTGAGGGCTTGCTTCTTATTTATAAATGTTGTCAATTTCTATCTCGACAAAAGACCATTAAAAAAAGCCCTTTTATGTCACAGTTGTCATTTTACTCGCCATTTAAATTGAAATTGAATTGAAACCATTTTTTTGGCTGGCAAAAAGATAGATTTTTATAACCCTAATACAACTCTTCCTCCATGAATAAACCTAAGTTTGCCTTGAAAGGGACCCTCAGGATCAAGAAAGCTGACCTGCAAGTTTATAGGAAAGTTAGCACTAATTCTGAGAAGTGGGAGAAAACTTCTCTTAAATTACCGGAAGCGCTGCAGGTAGTGCAGCTCTTTAAGGCTCATCACAACTTTCCCGCTTTAATCGACAAAAATAATCCGCAGTTCCTTAAAGGACAATTGTATCAGGATAAAGTGCAAGGAGCTAGGATAAATATTCTTCCCGATGGTAGAACAGTTGACAAGGCTTACTCCCTTTTTGCTCCTCATCTAACTATCCATGATGAGGATTCTAACGAACATTGGGATGTCATCTATCAAAACCCAAATGGCGCTTATGCTTACGTCTATACTTTAGACAAGAAAAACAAGGCGGTCAAAGCTAAGTATGGCAAGGTTAAAGAGTTCGAAAAATATTATCCCCTGCTGGAAAAAAAGGTAACTTCCGCCTTGCGCGATAAAAAAGATGAATTAGCTTTAGCTATGTATACCCTGCTTAAGACTTACATGAGGGTAGGCAATGAAATCTATTACAAAGCGCATGGTCATAAAGGATTAACAACTTTGATGAAGAAAGACATTTCAATTAAGGGTAAGGCTGTAACTTTTAATTATCTTGCTAAATCTGGTGTTCCAAGGAAGATCGTGGAAAATTTTCCTCCTGCTTATGTAGCGAGATTACAACAGCAGTTAAAGAAACTTAAAAATAATGATTTTGTCTTTGCTAATAATGTCGGCCATCCTTTGAAAGAAGACAAGTTCAAGCAAGCCTTCAAAAATTATTGTGGGGTAGAATTCTATCCCCATATTGTTCGCAGTTATTATGCTACAAATATTGTTAGAGGATTTTTGAAGCAACACAAGACTGCTTCTAAAGAAGAAGTGAATAGTCTTTTTTTATCGGTAGCTGAAAAACTAGGCCATAAAAAATTCAGCAAGAAAAAACAGCAGTGGGAAGACAGTTTTAACGTAACGATCCATCATTACATCGAACCAAGTTTGGTGGAGAAAGTTAAAGGTATTGTAAGATGATTGACTTCGCCTGTAAACAATTTAAGCTTGATGAAGTGGTCAAATGCGGATTAGGGATGACTAAAGCAGACATGGTTGTCTTTAAATTTCTCGTTGCTAATTTAACTGAAGAATTTACTACCGAAGAGCTTAGTAAGAAACTTGGTTTAAATTTAACTACCATCCAGCGAGCCGTAAAGAAGCTGCATGAAGCTGAAGTTTTGCATCGTACTCAAAAAAATCTTGAAGGAGGAGGTTATTTATTCTATTACCATTCTAAAGGCAAGAAGAAGATCAAGGAAATTATCATGTCAATCATTTCTAAATGGGTTGAGAAAGTTGATGAAGAATTTTTAAACTGGTGAAAATTTGTTTGCCTATGATATAATCATAGCAATGTTTTTAAACCTAGACTACTTATAAGTTAAAAAAAGAGGTTCAATTTGATAACTGCCAAAAAACCGGCAAAACATAAGATTACTAAAAAAGTTCCTTCCAAAAAAGCTCCTTCTACTCATAAAGATAACATTTCTCCTAAAATAATCATTTCATCTAAAAATAAATCTGCTATCTTTGATCCTCACGTCTTTCTTGGTGACAAGGTTAACGTTGCTCAGCATCAAGAGATTTCAAAATTGGTGAATGAGTTAATCGGCTTTGAAAGCAAAGATACTAATCTTGTGTTAAGAGCGATCAGGAAAACAATCCATCATCTTCATAAATATACCTCAGAACATTTTTCCTATGAAGAATTTTGTATGGAAAAAGCAAATTATCCCAAAGTTAAAGAACATAAGAAAGAACACCATAAATTTCGCAAAAAGTTCGAGAAACTAAAAAACCAACTTGATTCCATCCTTTATGCTAAATCTGATTTGACCCTCACCACAAGAAAGAAATTGCATCAATTACTACATAAATTGGAGGTATTTCTTGTTGAGTGGTGGGAAAATCATATGTTCAAGATAAAAAAATCAAAACAGTTAGTCCGTGAGATTCTGCGTAAAGAGAAAGTTAATTCTGATCAATCTTCGTTTTCCTCAGAAAAAAAAGATTCTAGAGAATGGGTGCTGACTGGTATACCTGGTTTTGACAGCCTGATGGAAAATGGCATACCTCGTGGGACATCATTGCTGGTTTCTGGCGGTCCAGGTTCAGGTAAAACTATCTTTTGCCTACAAACAATCGCTCATGCTGCTAATAATGGTGAGAAATGTCTTTATCTGAGTTTTGAAGAATCGGAAGATCGACTAAAAAAGCATATGGAGGATTTCGGCTGGGATTGGAAAAAGTTGGAAAAAAAAGGTTTGCTGCGGATCATTAGGAAAGAACCTTTTGGTCTTACCACCAACCTGGAAGCAATGTTAGCCAAGGCTAAAGGCGAACTATTGATCAATCTCAATGAAATTTTAGAAATAATCCCTAAAGACTTTAAACCTCATCGTATTGTCTTTGATTCACTGACAGCTATCGCTGCTACCTTTGATCAACGAGGAAAAAGTTATCGTATCTTTATTGAGCAATTATTCAAATATCTTGAATCTTTAGGGATAACTTCATTCATGATTTCAGAGGCTGAACAGATTCCTTTACGCTATTCAGAGGGTGGTGTTGAAGAATTCCTGGCGGATGGTGTGATTGTTTTATATGCTATCAAGAAAGGTGATATCAGGGAAAATGCTGTCGAGATAATAAAACTAAGAGGAGCTAAACATCAGAAAAAAACTGTGGCCTTTGGAATAGATGGGGGGGGGTATTGAGGTTTATCCGGAGCAGGAAGTGTTCAGCAGTAACGGAAAATGAGATCACCAAGAAAAATTTCACTGGCTTTGACTTTTTTAGTAGTCTTTACTTTTTTAATTCCTGCCGTCTCTGCTCTCTGTTCTGGTGCTGTCCATAGCTGCTCTTCACATAATGGTGATAGTGCCCTGTGCACGGCTTCTGGTTGCAATTACAATTCTAACAACAATAAATGTACAGGAAACCATGATGCCTGTTCTACTTATTCAACACAAAGCACTTGTGAACTCCATGTTTGTACCTGGACTCCGGATAATAATGAGGGGGATACGAGCAGTACTTCTTCAACATCTAGCGGTCAAGCACCAGCATCTGTAGCCGTAATCCCTCGCAGTCCCGTTGATGGCGATAATCTGCGGCGAGGTTTATTGACAATTCTCGTTGATGGTTATGTCTCCAGCGCTCTCAGCTCCGACATTCGCGTTTCGGCTGAATCAGATCTTTTCGGTGCAGTAGATCTGGTCAATGATTTTGAGCATCGCGGTCGTGGTGTTTATGGTGCCAATGTTATTCTTGGTAAAGAAGTAAAAAAAGGGGAATACGCCATTAACATTAAAGGTGAATCATCCTCTTATGATGAAGAAAGGATAATGATCAATTTCGATCCAACCATCTATATCAACGCTTACCTTAATAAAAATGAATTATTCAAGGGTGAAAGTATCCGCCTTGCTGGTGATATATCCTATCTTAACAAGGAGCCGTTAGTAAATAATTCCCTTAAGCTGAGCTTGACAGCTTCCAACTTTGTCTTGAATAAAACTTTGCTTTCTAATCAATTTGGACGGTTTGAAGATAGTTATCTTATCAGTTTTGCTGAACCGGAAGGTCTCTGGAACATCCAACTTAATGTTGAAGATAAGGCCGGCAACGAAGGGAGCATTTTATTGACGCCGAAAGTATCTACACCATCTGGAGTAGCTTTTTATACCGTAACTTTTCTCAGTCCGTTAATTAATTCTGAGTTCAAGCGTGGTGATATTGTGCCGATAACCGTTGAAGTTAAGGAGGATGGTAAACCAGTAGCAGATGTGGTAGTAAATTTTCGTACACTACAAGGGGAATTTATCAACATGGATGAGAAGGAACCGGGAAAGTACGCGGTGGAGTACCTAATTAATCCTGATGATCCTCTAGGTGCCTGGCCTCTGGCAGTGCAAGGGGTAAAGACTATAAAAAACAACTTAACTAAGGCTGGTGGAACTTTAATCAACCTTAACATCCGGCCGGCTACTTTGAATCTAGTTTTACTGAATCCCACCTCACTTGATTTTTACACCGGTATGAAAAGCGAGATAACTGCTGAAGTTAAATATGTTGATGGAAATAAAGTTACTGATGCTGAAGTCATCGCTGAGATCGGCAATCAAACTATCAAGCTGCTCAAGAACAATGATGGCGATTACTCGGCAAAATATTTATTTACTGATAAGGATGTCAATTTTAATTCCCTGCGGCTCAGTGCTAAGGATATTTACGGTAACGTTGCTGACTTTGGTCCCCGATCAATCAACGTAAGAAAGCTTAATGCTTACGAATTACAGCTGCGTATATTTTATCATAATATCTTAATCAGGTATTGGTATTTTGTCACGTTAGGATTAGTTGTTCTAATCTTGTTTACCAAGCCGTTATGGTATCGAGCTCATCTAAGAAGAATCCTGAAGAAGACCGCAGAGAACCAAAAGAGGACGTTGGAGATGGAGAAAGATATCCAGAGAAAATATTTCAAGCGTCATTTGATAACCAGAGAAGATTATGAGAAGTTGATTTTGAAATATCGTGAACAAGCTTCTGAACTAGAAGAAAAAATGATGAAAACCAACAATAAGCTACATCCGAAAAAACCAGTCCTTAAGAATAAAGTGCCAAAAAAGGAAGTTTATAAAAAACAAAGCCTTAAAAAAACAAAATCTCAACAGTAGCATCATAATAATGTTAAATTCAGGGAAAAATAAATTTTTACCTCTTACACAAAATAGCCAGAAAGCCCCATCTTTTAAGAAGTGGTAAAACGCTTTCCCGCGCTTTCATGATCTCTTGCACTCCACACAAACCCCTGTTAATTCCAGCTGAAAATGGCAGACTTCATCCGTGATCTGATTTTTTAAGAAATCAACATTTTTGATCTTAATATGCTTCAGCTTCCCGCATCTCTCGCATTTGAAGATTGCATGGATTTTCTTGTTGTTGGAATAAACTTTTTTGTTCCCGCATAAAAAAGAATGTATCTCCCCCTCCTGTTCCAATGAATTAAGGAAGCGATAGATTGTTGCTAATCCTATCATGTTATCTTTTTTTAGCACTTTTTCCTGCAATTCATAAGCATTAAAGAAAGCGGAAAATTTTTTACTTTCTTCCCAAAGCAGTTTTTTCTGTTTAGTCATCCGTGGCATGGAGGGGCATAATGCCTATTTCTATATAAATTTTATTGAGAATGATTCTCATCCTCTCAGTTTTTGATAACTAATCATCCGCGTAAGTTTTATAAGCAGGTTAACTACAATTTTATCCTTGGTTAAAGAAATCAGAAAGATTGTCCGGATTATCACCAGTAAACATACTTTAGAAGGTGCGGGAGTAAAACTAAAAAGAGTTTTTGGTCATGATGATTTTCGTGATTTCGATCCTTTTCTTATGCTGGACAATTTTGGTTCTGAAAATCCTCGTGATTACATGCCAGGATTCCCTTGGCATCCGCATCGGGGTATGGAAACAGTAACTTACATGATTAATGGAGAAGTAGAACACGAAGATAGTTTAGGCAATAAAGGCCTAATCAGATCTGGAGATGTGCAATGGATGACTGCCGGTTCGGGAATCATCCATCAGGAGATGCCTCGTCCTTTTGTTGGCAAGATGCAGGGTTTACAGCTTTGGATTAATCTTCCGCAAAAAAATAAGATGACTCCCCCAAAGTATCAAGGATTTACTAAAAAAGAGTTTCCTACTTTTGATCAAGATGAAACTAAGATCATTCTGCTTGCGGGCAACATTGGGGATAAAAAAAGTCCACTACAAGATACATTTGTTGAGATTGAATATCTGGATGTTGATTTAAAAGGAAAATTTGAACATCACACTGCCAAGAAGACTGTATTCATATTTGTCTACGTGGGGATGATTGAGATTAGCGGCAGAAAAATTTCAGTTGGCCAGTGTGCCTTGCTTGAAAAAAAAGGGAAAATTTCAGTTGAGGGCAAAGCTAAATTTATTTTTGTTGCTGGCAATCCTCTTGCTGAACCAGTTGCTTGGAGCGGACCTATCGTGATGAATGACCAAAAAGAATTGGACCAGGCTTTTGCGGAATTACGGCAAGGCTCGTTTACTAAATCTTAATTTTCTGCATAAAAGTTTTATAAAGTTATGTTATTAGAAATGGTCAAGATGATTTCTGATGGATTTAAGCAGAGAACAGCTTTACAATATCTTGAGCATGATCTGGAAAGATTTAATATCCCACGAGCTGAATTTCTTAATCTTTATCAGAGATTAGATTCACTTTCTGAACTTAAAGATTTGGAACTGCTCCTTCTTCAGCAACGGATGAGTTACGATAAGCTGGATTATATTCCTCCTACAGGAAATATCCATCTCACTGCTGGATATGATCCTTCTTTGGGAACTCTGGAAGAAATGAGTGTTCTTATCAGTAAGAAAACTGGTCTAGCGTTTGACACCTTGCAGCATTGGGTTGGCCAAGATGATCGTGGTTCTTTCTTGTATCGCTTTCCTGATGGTGAGAACATCGCCCGGATTGTTTTAACCAGCTATTCTGGGGATAAATATTGTTAGGATGATCGTTTCTCAACTTATTTTGTGTTTTTGCTAGAACTAAACTTTATATACTTAATCTGTTTTTTATTCTACATGGTTTCACTTGATTTTATTGGATCGACGATCCAGATTTTTGGCGAAATTTTTATTGGAATCAGTGTTTATTTTGTCCATCGTTTGGTGGCTAAAGAGAGAAAGATTGACCGCCATATCCTAGTAGAGTTTCACCGCGAGAAAATCTTTGCTCTTTGGGGAATATTTTTGATTGTTCTAGGCTATGTTATTCAGAATTTTTTCTGAATCCATTTGGGAGCAAGTGACTGAATATTTAAGGTGATTATTCACAATATTAAATCACAATTGACAAAATAATGTTCATTCCACCTTTGAAGTAGTCACATTAGGAACATTTATATAATCTCCTTAAATCACGCCCTTATTATGGGTTTAAATATTGATCACGATGTTGATATATTTCGTAAAAAGTTACGCCGATTGCGTGAAAAAGGTTTGGAGAGGTATTTCAGCAGTGACACGATGATTGTCCCGCAGCCTAATGGAAAATCCATTCAGATTCCCATTCCAGAGATTGAATTTCCCCGATTTATTTTTGGTCAGAAACAAACTGGCGGTGTAGGTCAGGGTGATGGTGAGGTTGGTGATAGCATCGCTGATGGTGATCAGCAGGGAAATGGTAAAGGGCATGGTGATGGAGCAGGAAAACACAGTTTTGGAGATGTATCTTTAGAAGCAGCAGCTGAACTTCTTGGTAGTTACTTAGAATTGCCTAATCTTTTGGATAAATTTGCCGGTAATTTAGGATCCCATTCTGCAAGTCGTTACAAAAGTATCCGTCCTGTCGGTCCTAAATCACTGCGTAATTTTAAAAGAACATATCAAAGAGCTCTGCAACGTTCAATTGCTTCTGGAAGTTATGACCCTCTAAATCCGATTATCATTCCTCGTCATGAAGATGAAAGGTTCAGGGCGCCGGTAGAAGATGTCAAACCTAACACCAAAGCCGCAGTTATTTATCTTCTTGATAGTTCTGGGTCAATGAGCAATGTGATCAATTTTGTTCAGAATGTCGGTTGGTGGGCTGATGCTTGGATTCAGAAACATTATCAAGATATTGAACGTCGTTATGTGCAGTATGATTCTTTCGCAAGAGAAGTTCTGGCTAATGAGTTTTATTCTATCACAGCCGGAGGCGGCACCAGCATGATAAATGGTCTGCAGAAAGCTAAAAGGATCGCCCAGAAGGATTTTCCAGAAAATCAATATAATCTCTATTTAGTTCATTTTACCGATGGTGATTGTTATGGGATTGAAGTGAGCAAGGAAGATTTAGAATATTATAAGAAGCTCGCTCAAGATTATCCTGATGAAATAGATTCAATTAATGATTTGGAATTAGGCAATCCCCTAACTGATTTTTTTATACCCCGTAGCAGCGCAATCTTTGTCTGTGAAGCCGGTGCTTATCATCATCGATATAGCAATAATTATAGTAATATTTTAGAGAATCTCGTCACGGCTAATCCTGCTTTAGAGAAGAAACTACGTTTTGTTACATATGGTGAGAAAGATATTGCCAAGCACCGCAGTGCCTTGATCAAGGAAACATTAAAACATTGGTTTAAGTGAAATTTTCACAGTTCATATCAGTGAAGTAGGACTTTTTCTACTAAGCCAGCCTAAAAAAACATTTAAATAATCAACCAACTTCTTTAGAATTTAAAAGAGGGATTTAAAGATGAGCTCGGAATTAGCGCGGATGGTTTCTTACCTAAAAAAGAAAAAGAAGATTCTTTTCCTTACTACGTCTAACCGTTGGGTAGGCGATAAAGAAATCCCCAAAAGTTCCAGGGTTGCCCAAGCAATAGCTAAAGCTGTCGGCCCAGATAAAGTTAAGGTCATTGATGTTTCAAAACTTAAGATTTATCATTGTGAAGGGAACATCTCTAGAAAAGATGGTAACAATTGTGGTGTTCTTGAGGCGCAGTTAAAGGATAAGCTCAAGAATCCCAGTGGTCATCATCGTTGCTGGGCCAGTACCAATAACAAAGATGACGAGTTATGGAAGATCTCTAAGGAATTATTTAAATCTGACTGCCTTGTTTTTTTCGGCTCGGTCCGCTGGGGTCAGATGAACGCTCATTATCAGAAATTAATTGAACGTCTCAGTTGGCTTGAGAATCGTCATTCTACTCTTGGTGAGAAAAATATTCTGCAGAAAATCTCTGCTGGTATCGTCATTATCGGTCAGAACTGGAACGGTAAAAATATTTTGGCAACTCAGAAACAAGTTCTTAGTTTTTTCGGTTTCAATCAAGTTGATGATCTTAGTTGGCATTGGCAGTTCACTCAAGACGCTAACGATGAAAGCCCTGAGTCCTATCTGCGGGCTAATGATAAATTTGAGAAAGAAATCCTGATAAAAATCAAGGAAAAGCTTAAATAGGAATATTTTTAGATTCTTCTATGGAAAAAAATACAGTAACCTTACATCGGGTTCTTAAAGCAGATCCTGAAAAAATATTTCGCGCTTTTACCGACAGCAACGCTTACGCCTCTTGGATTCCTCCATATGGATTTTTGTGTGTTGTCCATAAGATGGATGCACGTGTAGGTGGTGATTATAAGATGTCTTTCATCAATTTTTCCACGGGCAATGGTCATTCTTTTGGCGGGAAATATCTGGAAATAAAACAAAATGAATTCCTAAAAGTTACTGACAAGTTCGATGATCCTAATCTACCTGGAGAGATGATCACTTCAGTTTGGTTCAAGAAAGTTTCTTGCGGAACCGAAATTAAAATTATCCAAGAAGGTATACCCTCTGTGATACCAATGGAGATGTGTTATTTAGGGTGGCAGGAATCTTTAGAAAAATTAGCTAAATTGGTCGAACCAGATATTCCGGATGCTTGAAGCCTGATTCTAGAGTACTAAACAAAAATAGCGAGGGCCTAGTTTTTATTGTTATTTAATTTGTTTCATAAAAATCAGAGAACTTATTCCCGTCAAAGCTAATTGAATCAAAGGACTTATTCCTATCCCCAAGATAGTTGGCATAACTACGGTATATTCCCATCTCCCTAAATTTAAATTTGCCATCTCTATAACAATTGCGTTAATAAGTCCTAAAAAAACAACCATCAAGTAATCAAGCTTACTAGGATTTTTGAACCAGCTAAGATTTTTGTTTTTTAACGAGACGATCGCAAAAATACTTACTAAGATCAGCATATCAGTAAAAGAGGCAATGATTAAATGGGGATATTTTGGAATCCCAGACAGATCAATATATAGGGAATAATGTGAAAATTCCCAGATGATATTTAAAATCAAGGCAATTAGTCCTGTCATAAAAAATCTTTTTTTAGTATCCATAAGATTAAAAATTGTAGCTTAACAAACTATAGATTATTTTTTTCTATGCTTTAAGAAACGCTCTAAGGCAATTATGAGAAATAACGCTCCTGTTGCAGAACCAATAACTCCTCCATATAAAAAAATGTTTGAAAATTTTCTAAATCCAAAAAAAGCGATGCTAAAGAGAAATAATGAAGCTGCCGTTCTGACGTAAGCAAGGATAGTCCTTTCAAATGCTAATTTGGTTCTTTTTTTTGCAAGTTCGAAAGACTCATTATCCTTTTTCATCTTCAATAAAATCATTTTCACCTATTTAAACATTTCTATAATACTAACATTTTTATTTGAAACCATCTAAATAGAAACATTAATAATTGATGGCATTATACTTAAACACAATATGGTGGATGTTGCTGTTAGCTTATTTACAATAGCTTTCATTATAGCTTTAGGTTTTTTTGCTGATATTTTTTTTAACAAAACGAGGATTCCTGATGTTATTTGGCTCTTATTTTTTGGGATTTTCATTGGCTCTGTCTTAAAAATAGTCAATCAGGAATCATTGTTTAGCATAGCGCCTCTCTTTACAGCTGTCGCCATTGCAATCATCCTTTTTGAATCCGGCAGAAAAATGAAATTTAAAGAGCTGCTAAAAGATGCTCCTAGTGCGACATTATTTATGTTCCTAAATCTGGTAATGTCAACATTATTGGTCGCTTTAGGAGGAAGATTCCTATTGGGGATGGAATTTGAAACAGCACTGCTTCTGGGAGTAATTGTTGCTGGGACTAGTTCACCAATGATAGTGACCATAGTTGATCGACTAGGGGTAAAAAATAAAATTAAGACTATCATGAGTATTGAATCCATTATCAATAGTCCCTTGGTAATCGTAGTTGGTCTTGTCTTGATGGAAAGTATAGCTTCACCGCTAAGCATACTTAGTTTTAGAAGTATTTCTTCCAATATAGTTCTGAGTTTTGCTGTGTCTATAATGGTGGGCATTATAGTGGGCGTTGCCTGGGCAAAAGTTCTTGTAAATCTGCAGAAATACAAATATCATCACTTGATGACCATCTCAATCCTCTTCTTTGTTTATATTTTATCTCAGTATCTTGGGGGGAGCGGAGCAATGGCTGCACTAGTGATGGGCATCACGTTAGGAAATTATTCCTCATTCTTTAAACATACTAAAAAGAAGGTTGTAGTTTTTACCAAAGAAACTAAAGACTTTAATGAGATTATCGCTTTTATGGTCAGGACTTTTTTCTTTGTTTTCATTGGAGCAGTGGCCAATCTCACTGATTTCAGAGCGATTGGCTTAGGTCTAATTATAACTCTTTTTTTACTCGCAGCAAGATTTATGGTTGTCTATCCGACTACGCTATTATTAAAGTTAAGCAGAAGAGAAATGTTGACGATGGGATTCATGATTCCTACTGGATTGTCTGCCGCTGTTTTAGCAATCTTACCTTATGCTCAATACAAAATTGCTGGAACGGAGAATTTTGTAGACGTTGTTTTTACTATAATATTGGCTACAACAATTTTTGCAACAGTTAGTATGGGGATTGTTGAGTACACTTATGATAGAGTTATTAAAAGAAAAAGGGACATATCACATTAATAGATTTTTCAATTTTTTACCAATTTTAATGTAGTGACACGGAGTTGTTTATGGTTTGTTATGTTTATTATTTTTGATATATTCAGCATGTTGTGAAGAGGAAGCAATATTTTTTAATTACTTATTCATTGAAATAATTCCACCTCCAATATATTGATACCTTATAAAAAACAAACATTTTTAATAGTCTGTCATTTCTAAAATCATATGGCAAAAAAAATTATAAAAAAAAGTAGTGCTGAACAAAAAGTTTTTGGTTATGAATTGTTGTTGGACTGCTATGACTGTAAAGACGGTGATTGTGGTGACATAGCACATTGCTATAGTTATTTAGATAAGCTGGTTGATGAGATTGACATGAAAAAACAGGAACCACCTTCCATTTTTAGGACAGACAGGAAAACCTTTCCAGAAAAAGCTGGTTTAAGTGGTTGGGTGCCTTTAGTTGAATCATCTATTGTTATCCATACCCTTTCCAAGAAAAATTTCATCTCCATCGATGTTTATAGTTGCAAGAAATATGATCCGAAGAAAGTTATCGCTTTTACCAAGAAGTATTTCTCACCAAAAAAGATTGAACAGCAATTTATAGAAAGGGGTAAACATTATTACCCTCATAATAAAAAATAACGGAGAACATGGATTTCAAGAATAAATATTTAGTTATTGCTGTCAGGATACTTTTTGGTTTATTTATGGTTTTTAGTGGAATCAGTGGCTTGTTAGCTGGTCCCAACGCGGAAAGCATACCCGCGCCAATGGTTGAGGTAACGCAAAATTTATGGGCTTCAGGAATTTTCCAGATGATTAAGGTAACTGAAATTCTTGCTGGTCTGATGCTTGTGGTGAATTTCCTGCCGGCTTTAGCTGCCATTTTTTTGGCTCCTATCTCTATCGGTGTGATCGTTTTCAATGCTCGGCTTGCTCCTGCTTTTATCCCTATGGGAATTATTTTAGCCTTGCTGACTGCTTATTTGGGCTACGTCTATTGGGATAGCTACAAAGGTCTATTTGAAAGAAAATAATTTTTATTTTTTCTTTTCATTATTTCGATGTTTTTATAAATTGAATCAAATATATTTTGATTATGAGTAAATTACCTAAAAAAGAAAAATCTGTGGAAGCGCTGCATGAACTGCCTTCTGACATGAAAAAAGTTCTAACCGCAGATAAAGATCTGCTGGAAAAATGGAATAGCCTTACGCCTCTCACCCATAATGAATGGATCTGCTGGACTACTATCGTCAAGACAGCAGAAACAAGAAAAAAACATCTTGCGAGGTTAAGAGAGGATTTGCTTAAAGGAAAAAGAAGACCTTGCTGTTGGCCTGGTTGCCCGCACCGCCGGCCTAGTGCGCAGAAATGGTTTGAGAAGAAGTAAATTGTAATTGAACACCACGTTGTGTCGCTGTTAAATACCACGAGCGTCAGCGAGAGCGCAGTGTGGTTGAGGCGATAGCCGAGACAATATGTGCGTAGCACTGGGGGTCTGTGTTCAATAGAGAAGCGGAGCGTCACGTTAAGAATAAGACGAGACACGCAATTTTTATTTTATCCAGCACGAAGTGTCATATCGTTAAAGAATCTAGTGGTCGCTGTTAGAAACCGAAATCTTTATATAGCAATGGTTCATATTTGGTACATATGGTTCAAAAAAGAAACAATTTGGAATTGGATATTATTGAGCTTTTGTTAAAGGCAGATAATCATGTGAGGGGTATTGCTAAGAAGCTAAATGAATCTCACTCTACTGTATTAAGGAAGCTGAACAATCTTAAAAAAGAGAATGTTATTGATTCCAAAAATGAGGGTAAGAATAAGATCTTCTATCTCAAGAAAAATCTTGTATCAAGAAGTTATCTCTTTCAGGCAGAAACTCACAAGTTGATTAAATTATTACGACACAATCCAGAGTTAAGTATTATTTTTGAGGATATTTTAAAGAAAACTGATGAAAAACTGATTGTGTTGTTTGGCTCTTACGCAAAAGGATTAGCAAAAAAAGATAGCGATATTGATATTTACATTGAAACTAAAAGCAGAAGTATTAAGAAAGCTATTGAAGACGTCCATTCAAAGATTAATGTTAAGATAGGAACATTTGATACTAAGTCTCCATTAATCAAAGAAATTATAAAAGACCATGTAATTTTAAGGGGTATTGAGGTGTTTTATGAAAAACAAATTCCTGAATAAACTGAAAAAAGAAGAGACGCTGGAATTAGTTGGACCATCTGGAGATATTTGTGACTCTTATTCAGAAAAATCGGCTAATTGTTTGAAATCTGCTAAATTATTGTTACAAAATAATCTTTATGAAAATTCAATCAGCATGTCGTATTATGCCATGTATAATTTACTTCTTGCATTTTTGTTCAGAGTAGGTATTAAATGCGAAAATCATGGTGGCTCAATTCTTTTGCTAAAGTTATTATTTGCTGAAGATTGACTTGTACAAGTTAATTTCTGATGCCAAAAAAGAAAGAATTGACAAACAATATTATGTGACAACGGAAAAAGATGAAATTACCACAGAAATTGCTGATGAACTGCTGAATAATGCCGAAGATTTTATTTTGAAAATGAAAGTAGTTATTGAGAATTTTGGCAATGATAGGATTGATGAATTGAGGGGGAAATTTAAGACTATTTAGTTGCTGAATTCCACATGATCTTAAAGAATTGGTTGTATGATTCGGAATTCCCCCCGTCGTTTCGTTTTTAGTTTAGTTTTTAGAAAATTGCCCCCTTCGTTAGCCCCTGAAATTATTGAGTATAACGTCGCAACTATGCGAAGTTGTTTATATTCTTTGAGATAATAAACAATTTGGGAAATGTCCCGAGCCGAGGGTCTTTCCGCATAGTTGCTGTTATACTCCCCGAGCGTCAGCGAGAGCGCAGCG
>Ga0210057_1001817_pt1 | contig 31674 bp, 34 predicted proteins | sample CryGeyCG2114_010_2_FD_183968 | JGI IMG/M metagenome (GOLD analysis project Ga0210057, IMG submission 183968) | Groundwater microbial communities from aquifer - Crystal Geyser CG10_big_fil_rev_8/21/14_0.10 (SPAdes) (version 2) | ecosystem: Environmental > Aquatic > Deep subsurface > Groundwater ...
ATTTAAATTTGGTTAAAACTTCGTTAATCCATGCATACTTTTCTTTTTTGGAAACTGATTTGAATTTAATGGCTGTGTCAATCTTTAAAAATGCTTGAATTTGTGGCACAGTGTAAATGTGTGAGTCATTCATTGTGATAGTCATATACCCCAATGATAACGATTCACACACTACCGCACAAATGAGCCTTTCAGGCTCATTTTGCGTTAGAATGAGGTTTCATTTCACACGCATTTTGTATTGGATAAGACTTTGACTATTCTGAAAGTTTCATTTAGATTAAAATCGACGATGCACATTATTAATGTTTTTTGAAGAAGGAGCACGAAATGGAAAATGCAATAGAAGAACGAAAAAGTTTGGGTAAATCGATTAAACAAAAACGAGAAGAAAGAGGCCTCTCTTTGACCGATTTGGCAACTAAACTCGACATAAACAAAGATCGACTTCTAAAAATAGAAAATGGTCAACGGCCTCTTGGCTGTGAGGTCTTAATCTCGTTGGCAAGGATATTCGACATGTCCACCGACGAAATTTTAGGGTTATCTACAAATAGGGCAATCTTGATTGGGTTCGGAGCGGTTAAAATTATAACAGCTTGCGGAACCTTCGAAGTTTGTTCTAAAAAAATTCAAATATCTTTTTAAAGACATTTCCCATAAAGGAGGTACGGAAGAAGATAGCATAAATGGCACAAATAAACCCCATAATTCTTGCTACTAATAAGATGCGTGGGGTTTTCTATTTCAAATTATTCAATTCTGAGACGGTCGTCGCAAAAGTGAATAAAATTTCATTGTGCAATTATGACGATCGGTAAAATTGCGAGAGATACTATTTTGAAAATTCTATTTTGAGATTGCATTTAAAAACATTGGCAATTTTCTGCAAAGTTAGAGTTGTAAAATTTTGCTGGCCTGCTTCCATTCTAGCTACATTGCTTTGATTGGTGCCAATCTTTTCTGCTAAAACTTTCTGCGATAAACCGCTTTTTTTTCTTAATTGCAAAATCTGATAAGCTATTTCTAACTGCTTACCATACTGGCTATAGTGCTTTTTTACTTCTGGATTTTTTAACTGTTCTCCCAAGTATTTTTGAAAATCAACAGCTTTTATTTTTTGTCGTTTTTTATCCATAAATTTTTTGATTTTTTAAAACTTCTTCTAAAAATTCTTCTGCTTTTTCTATCTCTTGAATAGGCGTTTTATCTGTTTTCTTCAAAAATGCGTTAAGTAAAATGATTGTTTTACCGATAAAGATGAAGTAGAAAATCCTATGCCTATTTCGGCCAAAATCAACTCTTAGCTCCCTGATTTTGCCTTTTATATGTTTTGTGTATGGATCGTCTAAATACCCCTTATTAATTCTTAAAAATTCAATATATTTTAAAACTTTCGCTTTTTCTTTCTGATTTAATTTCTCAAGATATTCTAAAACAGGGCTAATTCCTTTGTCGCAATCTGTATAGAATTTTACTTTATATTCATCATTAGTATATATCATATAAGATATATGTCAAGTTTTCTTGCTTGCACAAAACCCTTTGGCGATTAGGTAAAATTCTTTACTGCCACGCCTTACCGCATGAGGGCGGTATCTTTTTATCATTTTAAAATGTCCTTTTACTTCCTTAACAAAATTATCAGTGCCTGGACCCTCGAAAATTTTACAAACAAAATTTCCGCCTTTAGTCAAAACCTCTTTAGCAATTTCTAAAGCTCTTTGGGTTAATTCCAAGCAATTAGCCACGTCCAGCTCTAAAAGCCCTGTTGTGTTTGGAGCCATATCTGAAACAACCACATCAAAAAACTGGGGAGCAGAAGTGTACGAGGTCAGACCTCCTAAAAGCTTAGGCTTCCAGTTCTGGGGAGGTCTGACCTCGTACACTTCTGCCAATTTTTCAAAAAAATCTTTATCTAAAATATCTTTTTTAATAAAAACTGTGTTATTTAATGGTTTTGTGTTTAAATCCAAAATATCCACGGCCACTAATTTACCAGTCATGGAAACTTTGTTGCCAATATACAAAAGCCAGGAGCCAGGAGCAGCTCCCAAGTCTAAAACAAAAAAGCCCTTTTGTAGAAGCTTAAATTTTTCATCTATCTCCTGAAGCTTGTACACGGACCTAGCTGGGTAGCCGTCCTCCTTAGCTTTTTGAGTATAAAAATCATTTTTGCTAAATTCTCTTTTCATTAAATTATTTTTTCTTTTAAGATACTTTTTAAATCGCTTATTTTTATTCTTTCTTGTTTCATTGTGTCTCTATCACGTAGGGTTACGGTATTGTCTGTTAAGGTATCGAAATCTGCTGTAATACAATATGGTGTTCCAATCTCGTCTTGCCTGCGGTATCTTTTACCAATGTTGCCAGAATCGTCAAACTCAACCATAAAATCCTTTTTTAACTCATTAAAAATACTTTTAGCTTTTTCCACTAATTCGGTCTTATTAGCTAACAATGGGAAAATAGCCACTTTAATTGGCGCTAATTTGGCAGGAAACCTTAGAACCGTTCTTGTTTCACCCCCCTCAACTTGTTCTTCAGTATAGGACTCTGTCAAAACAGCCAAAAGTGTCCGGCCCACCCCAACAGAGGACTCAATAATATGAGGAACGTATTTTTCTTTGGTTTTGGGGTCAGTATAATCCAAGACCACCCCAGAAAACTTGCTGTGCTGGCTTAAATCGTAATCACTTCTGGCATGGATACCTTCTAATTCTTTAAATCCAAACGGAAAATTATACTCAATATCGTAGGCCTCTTTAGCGTAAAAAACTAAATTCTCGTGTTTGTGCCATTTTAAATTTTTCTCTGAAATGCCCAAGTTTAAATAATACTGCCACCTAATTTGCCTTAACTTTTCATACTCGGTCATTTCCTGATTAGGAGAGCAAAAATACTGCATTTCCATTTGTTCAAACTCACGAGTTCTAAAAATAAACTGGCGAGCCGTTATCTCATTGCGGAAAGCCTTGCCAATTTGAGCAATGCCAAAAGGAATTTGCACCCTGCAAGAATCCAAAACATTCAAATAATTAACATAGATCCCTTGGCAAGTTTCTCCTCGCAAGTAAACGGGGGATTTTGTCCAATCATCAGCAAAATTGCCCAAATTGGCCTTAACTAATAAATTAAACTTTCTTACTTTTGTCCAATCATTTTTGCCACAGCCTGGGCATTTTATTTTTGCCTTGTGTTCATCAAAAAGTTTATTTATTTCCTCCTCGGTCATTTTTTCATCAGCAAATATACCTATATCTTCAAGCAAATGGTCAACTCTTAAACGACTGTTGCATTTTTTACACTCAGTCAAAGGATCGGCAAATCCGCCAACATGACCCGAAGCCTCCCAAATTTTTGGGTGCATAAAAATAGCAGAATCAAGCCCCACAATATCTTCTCTTTCTTGTACCATGACTTTCCACCACTCTTTTTTAATATTATTTGCCAACTCAACTCCATACGGACCCAAATCATAAACAGCCCCAAACCCGCCATAAATTTCCGAGCTGATAAAAACAAAACCCCGCCTTTTACAAAGTGATATGATTTGCTGCATTTTATCCTGTTGTTTTTCTATCATATTTTTACCTTACTATTCCGCTATCGCCGTTAACCGAATCGTCGTGTGGCAAAGAAGTATCCTCCCCTTCCGATTTTTCTAAAATAGCGCTTCCTGAAAAGCTATCCTCCCCCGTTAACTGAGCCTCGCCAATCAACGGAGCAACTGAACCAACTTGCGAACCATCGGGCGCTAATTCAATTTGAAATGCCAATGTTATAGGAGAACCAAAGCCCTGATATGCCCTTACTTCTCCAACCGACCAAACCACTTCACGCGATATTGAGTCAAAAGTAAATGATGCGTCTTGTGGACTTGTTTGGCCAGTTAACCTGACATTGCTTGGTAAAAACGCTTTTACTTTTGTGTTATTTAATCCATTCCAGTAATTTTTTATTTGCCATAAAACAGTATAGGTTGTGCTTGTTCCAACAGTGGGGGGAATTGATCCAAAATTGGCAATTGTATTGTCTTGAAACATAACTTTTTGAACAAAATCCACCTTACCTTGCAATTTTATTTCAAAAGCTTTTTCCACTCCACTCAAAGAAACTGTATTTCGTAAAATAGGGTTCTCGAGCCTTCTGCTAAAAGAAGCATCTTTTGTTTTTACCCAAAATTCTACTTTACCTTCATCGCTAGCATCTAAAAACCTTAAACTTTGAATATCCTGCCAATCAAAAATAATAGAATTGTCTCCTTGACCAATACTTCCATTCTCTGTTTTTAAACTACTAAGATCAAAAAAATCGCTATTTAATCTCACTAAAAGAAATTTTTTCTCTAGAGCGGTTGCCCCTATATTTTTAAAATAAATTTCATAGTGAAGCAAATCGCCAACACCAACCGAACCGGCTTGGGAACCATTTATCATTTGAGATATAAAAACAGACGGCTCGGAAATTTCTATAGAACCCTGCACCTCTTTTAAAACCATGAACCCGCTATCTTTTATAATACCTATCTGAACTTTAAAAACTTTTCTTTCGCCTTGCGTTCCGCTTAGTTGGCCTTGAATATTCACTCTGCCTCCATTAGCTTGAGTTAAAGTGGGTAAAGACCACTCAATAACATCCAACCCTTTTGGATTCGCGCTTTGAAAAGTAAAGCCTGAAGGATAAACCATTTTTAGGTGTAAATTTTCCAAAGCGAAATTAATATTAGAAAAATAGTTAACGGTAAAACTCAAATCTCCACCTTGCTCAGCTTTAACTGGCAAATCAAATTCCAGGGTCATGGGCACAAAGGTTATTTTAGTTGTTAAATTAGTTTTTGACTCGTATCTTGATTTTAGATTTTTAGGATTATAGGTAATTAATGCTGTAGCTTGCAGTGTGTCATTTTCCTTTCCAATAGCTATTGCTTTAAAAGTAGCTGTTCGCTCTTCGCCCGGGTAAATGTCTTCTAATTTTTTATTAATTCGCTGTTGAGTGTCTTCAATAGGTGATGCGTTTCCCGGATACTCAAAAACTAACTCAGCCGCCTCAAGGCGTACCTTGCCATTGTTTTTAAATTTAACTGTGTAATTTATTTCGTCTCCAGCTTGAATTTGCTCCGGCCCCAAAATTTCAACCTTTAAGATCTCCTTTGAATAAATATTTCCTCGCCAATACCAAAAAGCAATGGCTGCTAAAAGGGCCATGGCTAAAAGGAAAAAAGTTAAAAATTTTCTCATATTTTTAAAAAAATGATTATGTTTCAATAATAAACCTTTTAACGGCTACTTTCAACTCCGCTAAGCAGGGTCAGCTAAAAAATTAAAATACGCCTCAAATGCTTTGTTTAAATTCTTTAAGTTATCTCCCCAGATACTTAACCGCTCAACTTTTTCAATCGGCTCTTTTATAAAAAATCTTATCATTTTTACTGAATCAACCATAATTTCGGTAGCAGGAAAATTACAACACTGCCAGCAAACCACTCCCCCGTGTTGAGGTGATAGAAAAAATATTTCTGGCAGAAGTTTTCTTAAACAAATGGAGCAAGAATAAAGCTCTGGAGAATAGCCAAGCAGTTTAAATAAATTCCACGCAAAGTAATGAAAAACTAATTCATTGGTATTGGTATCGGATACTAACAGTTTTTCAATAACTAAAAAGATTAAACTCCAAATTTTTTCATCTTTTGCTTCGTTTACTGTTAACTTTTCAATAATTTGAGAAATTTGAGCAACCACGAATAATTTATTTAACAAAATTGCGTCGGTTAATATTTTGCGATTTTTACCCTGAATAAACTCAATTTCAACAAAATAAAAAATATTGATGCTTGCTCTTAATTTTGATGTAATTTTGCGGATTGCCCTGCCAACCACCTCTATTTTGCCAAAATCTTGAGTGTATAAAACAAAAATCTGATCTGCCTCACCAGAATTTTTTTTAGATAAAACAACCCCTTTTGTCCTATAATGCTGATGCGCCATATTAAAGCCCTGATTTCTTTTTTAAGTAGTTGTATTTTTGTAAGGCGTCAAATTTTTCATGCGATGGCTTGTAAGTTTTACTTATTTTTTCTAACTCGCGCATTGTTTCTTGAAGTTTTTTTCTTGACACATAATCACCAAACTTTTCCTTAGGAAACAAACTCTCTGCTAATTCCTTTCTTTTTACTCGCCCCGCAAACCTACCCCTAATTGGAGGGGCCCAGCCAGTTTGAGGAATACGCACCTTATCAAGCACAATTTTTTTAATAACATCATCACGCTTCACAAAATCTCTCTTGTAGGGAAAAAGAACGTTCTTGTCAAACTTTTTAAAAGTTTTCTTTTTAAATCTTATCGAAGCTGATCCAAATAAATTAGGGATTTTATCTAAAATACTCATAGATAGACTGCTATAAAAAATAATGCGACAATATCAATAATAAGTTCAAATTCAGTGTTTGAAGGTAAAAAGCCCTTAAACTCCTTTTTAGAAAAAAGCCACAAAAGCATGTTACTAAAAACCATCATTGAATCCATTATAATATGCAAACTTAATGCCATTACTGGTAAAAAAATAACCCATGAAACATTTTTAGTGAAAAAAATAACAGAAATGATAATCAAAAACACAAGGGCACAAATAGGTTCTTGCAAATAACTATGTAAAATATAACGATCCCCAACATATGTTTCTTCTTTCGGCTTCCTATTAAAGACAAACTCTTTAGTGGCGATAAAACTTTTTTTTGGATAAAAAATTATATGATCAAGGTCAATCAAAGCACCAGCTATAATGGTAAAAATAATAACATTAAATTCTAATGGTACGAATCCACGCGCTGCTAAAATCAGAAAAAAAGTAGCTATTAAATGTGAAAAGAATAACATGTTGCCTAAATTTTTTTATCGCTAATTTTAAGAATATACCCAATAAACTTAACAAACAAGTGTAATACAAACCCAAATAAAATAATAAGAAAAAAAGCAAAAATATCTGGCCTATAAAAAGGCTCTAAAGCAATCATTCCTCCAATTAAATAATCAATCTGATCAAAGGGAATCCAAGAATGACCTGGCGCTAAATTGGCCCTTCTTTTAAAAAAGCTCTTTATTAAGTCTCCCAAAATAGCTCCAAGCCCAATAAAAAACCCATAAAACCATGGCACTACCTGATAATCAAATAAGCTAACTCTTAAGAAAAAATTACTTTCTATAAAAAGTTGTCTTTGGATAATAAAAAATAAAAATCCCAAAACAGTTGCCGCTAAAATTCCTCTCCAAGTTTTATTTTCACCAAATATTCTTTTACCTCGCCAACTTTTTCCACAGTCAACTGAACACTTAAGAAAAGGTATATTTATACAAAAAACTGGAGCCATATTAGCCACACCAAACAAAGCAATTAGCCAAAAAATACCAAAAAAATTAATTTCTGATAACATTTTTATTTACTATTTTAAATAAACTAATAATAATTGATAAAAATTGAACAATAATAATCAAAAAGAATGCGACCGAAAAGCTCACTAACGGCCCGAGGAAAATCATTATACGTTTCCCTCCAAAATCAACCGCAGTAAAAAAGCATAGAAAAGTCATTAGAGCTATTGATAAAAAAGCGATTATTATTAAGTATAGGTCAACATAACCAACTAACCACAATGATAAAAATAAAATTAGTTCAGCGGACCTGTCAAAAATAATCTCCAATTTCTTACCCATTGGACTTTCAAGTTTATATTTCCTAGCTACAGTACCATCTAAAGCATCAAGAAAAAGCGAGAAAAAAAGAAAGATAAAACTAATTACTAAATTTTCGCGAATAATAAAAAGGGCAGAGAATAAGCTAAGAAAGAAAGCAACTATTGAAATTTGATTAGGCGTTAAAAAAAGTTTCTCGTGTAAAATTTTAACAAAAAAAGAAAACCAACTAGTATATTTTTTCTGAACGCTAGGTAGAAAGCCGTACATACTGTTCTAGGGTATTTTATTCAAACCAAACCAAATTATTTGGTCATTAATTTTAAATTCGGCTTGGGATAGAAATTCGCCTTGCTTTTTTTTGTTCTCTTTTATCTCTTTTGAGCGAGTGCTTTCCAAAATATGCTTTTTATTTTTCTGTAAAATTATTGATAGATTTCCTTTGGTAAAATAATTTATTACAATATTTACATCAGTTGGCGTTAAACTAGATTTCTTGCGCAAATCCTGAATATAACGAATAATTTCTCTGATTATTCCCTCTTCTTTAAGCTCCTGGGTTATTTGAACATCAAACTCAATATCGCCTTTAATTTTTTCATCAAAAATAATTTCCTTGACATTTACCTCGTCCTTTATAAGATTTAGCAACTCCTCATTAATTTTTAGTTTTTCATTTTTAATTTTTAATTTGCTTAACGCCTGTCTTACTCCAATGTTTATTTTCGCTCTCTCAGCCAATGCCAAAGAAACAATCCTTCTTACTTCTTGCATCTCTTGTTCTAATTTATTATTAATTAATTTTTTATCCGTCTTCGGCCAATCGCATAAATGCACGGACTCTTGCATATCTTTATTTTTTAACTGTTGATAAATTTCTTCAGCTAAAAAAGGCATTGTTGGCGCAATTAATTTGCCAGCAACCAATAAGACCTCATAAAAAGTTTGCTCTCCTTGTTTCTTGTCCTGCGCATTTTCTGATACTTGAAATCTCTTTCTCCCTCGCCTTACATACCAAAGCGACAAGTCATTTATCCAAAAATTCTCAATCGCCAAGCTGGCTTTCATTGAGTCAAAATTTTCTAAACTCTCAGTTGCTTCTTTAATCAAGTTATTTAACTTGCTCAAAATCCACTTATCCAATAAATTTTGCCTTTTGACTTGCAATTTTAAATTTTGCCTTTTGACTTTTGACTTATCTCTGTAAATTTCAAAAAACTTGACACAATTAGTTAGAGTTAATATTTTTCTTTCGGTTTCTTTGGCTAAATTATAGCCAAATCGCATATTAGTGACTGGATTTTGGCCAACATACATCCATCGCATAACATCGGCCCCAATTTTTTCTACAGCAGTGTCAAACCAAATAGCATTGCCTTTTGACTTGTGCATCTCCTCTCCCTTTTCATCCACCACCGATGCAAATCCTAATAAATTCTTAAAAGGCATTTCGTTTTCTAAAACCTGGCTCATTACCAATAAAACATAGAACCAATTTTTAAACTGGCCAGGGAAACTCTCACACACCAAATCAATAGGAAACCATTTGTCCCAATCTTTTTTATTATGAAGATAACCGGGAATAGTTGAAAATGGCACAATTCCAGCATCCAGCCACACATTGCCAACATCGGGAATACGCGAAACAACTTCGTTGCATTTTGAACATCTTATTTTTACATTGTCAATCCAAGGCCTGTGAGGAGAGTTTCCTTCAAATTCTTCCCAGCCCCCCAGCGCTCTTTTTTGCAGTTCTTCTTTTGAGCCAATAACATCAAAATTTTTGCATTCAGAACATTCATAAATTGGCAAAGCCAATCCCCAATAGCGCTTTTTGGAAATAAGCCAATCGCGCATATTTAAAAGCCAGTCAAGTTCTCTTTCTAAACAGAAACCAGGTATCCAATTTATTTTCCGAGCAATAGCCATTAAAGGCGCCCTTAAATAATCCATTGATATATACCACTCGTCAGTCAAACGAAAAATTAGCTCTGCTTTGCATCTCCAGCAGGTTGGATATCTATGTTTGTAATCCTCTATTCTGTAAACTAAATTATTAGTTTTTAACCTTTCGAAAATAATGTCACGCACAAATTCTTCGCCCACAAAATGCCCAGTTAAAGCACCAGATCCCTCAACATAACGGCTTTCATCATTAGTTGGGTTTATGACTGGTAAATTTAAAAATTTACCAAGAGCAAAATCTTCTTGCCCGCACCCAGGGGCTGAATGGACAATTCCTGTGCCCTCGTCAGCCGTGACATCTTTCCATAAAACAACTTTATGTTCATAGTCTTTTAATGCTTCTTTTACGACAGGCAAACTATCAAAAAGCCCGAAATATTTTTTGTTCTCTAATTCCTTGCCTTCAAATGTTTCAATAATTTGGCCATTTTCGATTAAATGAGCTTTATTTTTTAATAAAATATAAATCTCGCCAGTTTTTTGATCGGCTACTTTAGCATAAATAAAATGGGGGTTAACCGATAAAAATACATTGGCTGGTAATGTCCATGGGGTAGTTGTCCAAGCTAAAAAATAAGTTTCATTTTCACCAATAACTGGCAATTTAAAATAAATGGCCTTGTGGGTTATCTCTTTGTATTCTTCAGTTAAAATTTCGTGTTGGCTTATAGCTGTGCCACACCTTGGACACCAAGCCACAACGTCGTGGCCTTTATACAAAAGCCCTTTTTCGTGGCATCTTTTTAAAAAGTGCCAGATAGCATAATTATTTTCAGGGGACATTGTAAAATAAGAATGGGCTTTTTGCATCCACTCGCCTTTTTCGTCAAACTCTGTTTGCCAATCGCCCCAATCCCGCAGCATACCCAATCTTATAGATTGCTCTGTTTGGATTTTTGAATACTTGTGCACTCGTTCCTTGCACTTGTTTACAAAGTTAGCAACACCGTATCTTTCAATATCTTTTTTATTGCGAAACCCAAGTTCTTTTTCCACTTCCACTTCCACCCAAAGCCCTTGGCAGTCAAACCCATTTTGAAATCTTTCGTTAAAACCCTGCATTGATTTAAACCTTTGAAATAAATCTTTTAAAGTTCTCCCCCAAGCATGATGAACCCCCATTGGGTTGTTGGCGGTTATTGGGCCATCTAAAAAACTCCAGGGCTTTCCCTTTTTATTTTTTTCTTTCAGCTTTTCTAAAAGATTGATGTCTTCCCAAAACTTTAAAGTTTTATGCTCATTTTCAATAAAATTGCTTTCCATAAAAATTACTTTATCACTTTACAAACGGATTTTCCATATCAAAGACAATGCGGGGAGTTTCGTTATTGATTTTCATTTCACTAATATTGTATTTACCATACTTTTTAGCATAAATAGTGCCAACCGCACAAAACAGCGCTTGGCTATAATCAAAGCCCAGTTTTTCTGAAACTTCTTTTACTTCTTTTTCGCTTGGGCCTTCAACCTCCACAAACGGCTCCAAAAATGGCCACTCATCAATGCAAATTTCTGTTTCTTTAATTTTCCAGACTTCTCTTTTACTTTCTTGATATGCTTTTTCCGTACACCCCAACTCTTTTAAAAACTCAACCCCATTTTCAAAATTATCAATTTTTAAACAAATTTCTTTTTGCTCGTCTATATTCACAAAACCACCATGAGCAATAACCTTAAAACTCATTGTAATTTTATCTCCTTCATCTCGAACCCTTACAAAAGATCCTGGCCTGTCGTGACCTTGGGGCAAATTGAGAACATATCTTTTCATCAAAATTTCTGGCTTAACCAAAACCGCCCCAACGCTTTTAAGCTTTTCTTTGACCTCATCTTTATCAATATTTATAAAAGTCGCCTCGTACTCTGTTTGCATAATTTACATTTTTATATTTATTTATTATTCTAATTATCTATTATTATACAATAAAAACTTCTCCTTAACCAATATGTAATTATTATGCGACCGCGTAAAAAATACACATCAAATCAAATAAACTAAACAATTTTAAAAACTTTTTTCAATTTATCTTCATGTTCAATTTCTTCTGCTAGTATAAATTGAATTTGATTATTAGTTGCTCCTAAAAAATTTCTTAAAATTTCAACTTCTTTCCTGCAATCATAAGGATGCACCCAAACGCTTTTTTGCAATGAATAAAAATTAAATTCTTTTAACTTAGTTCTAAAAATATCTCTAACGGTTTTAGAAAAATCTGGGATATCAAAAATAATTATTCGCCATTTTCTATCCCAATTTTTAGGAGTTTCAATTTTTAGATCATTGATTTGGTATCTTCCCGCTCTTTTTTTACCCTTTTCAGTAAGAAAAATGCGAGCGTCAAAACCATCTTTTTCAACTTCAATAAGTTCGTTTCTTCTCAAATATTGAAAAGCGCTATTTACTTTTCGCCCATCTTTGGCCTTAAATTTTTTAATACTTTTTATTAAATTTGGAACAAAATAAGGAGAAGTTTCAGCAATTAAAATTACTCCGCTTATTAAAAGATACTTTAATATTTCCTTAGAAGCTTTGATTACTTTTTTCTTTTGTTCTTTAGTTATTGGCATGATAACTAATCAATGTGTAATTTTTATGCGACCGCATAAAAATTACACATTAAGATGATGCTGTAAAAATATACAAATTCTCGAAAGCATATTGCCTTATCTGTTCCACAATTCTAATATTTTTTTATACATATTTATACTGTTCGCTAACCGAATCCTCCAAATCAAAAATAATCCCATCGGGTCTTTCATTATCTCTAAGATCCGCTATTTTGTCGAAATAGCTTTCTTTTATTGCGGGAATAAATAACAAGGACCTAATTTTGAAAGGATTGTTCATACTTACATTTTGTTAGAAAGTTAGTCATCTCGTACTCTGTTTGCATATTTAGGTAATAGTAATTTCCACTTTTTGGCGACCTTGTTCTAATTCTTTAGAAACCAAAACAATTTTCCCAATTTCATTTGTATTCTTTACGTGTAAGCCACCATCCGGTATAGCTGGGTAATCGCCAGTTTGTGTCCACCGAAAGCCCTCTCTTTTTTCATCCCAGTAGCTTTTTATTTCCAAACCACTTTCAATATCTATGTTCGCTTGTTCAATTGCCTTATCAATAATTTCATCGTCAACTTTTTCTTTAAAAACTAAATAAGCGTTTTTACCCCTAACAGCACCAGCCACCGCTCTTTGGCTAAAATTTTTATCAAATGGCCCAGCCAACAAATGCAAAGCTGAATGCAACCGCATTGCCAATAATCTTTTACTCCAATCCAGCTCTAATTTCACCATATCTCCAATATTTAGGGGAATTTGCCTTTCTAAAATATGCCAAACCCCGTCTTCTTCCTTCTTTGAGCCAGAAAGTTTAACGCTGTTTATTTTGCCAATATCCCCTGGCTCGGTGTTGCTTGCTGGTATAAAAATCGTTTGAGTAAGCAAAAGCCTTTTATCGTCAATCTTTAAAACTTTGGCTTCTAGTTCCTTTTGGTATTGATTTTGATAATAAATTAATTCGTTCATAAATTTACATCCTGTTTGGAGACTCAATGCCCAAGAGGGTTAAGCTATTTTTAATTACTTGGCCAACAGCAAATGTTAGGGCTAAACGAAATTCTTTTTGTTCTTTGGTATTTGCTTTTAAAATTGAAACCTCATTATAAAACAAATTAAAGCTTTGCGATAAATCAAAAATATAATTACAAATTAAGTTCGGTGAAGAAGTAACAGTAGCCTGCTCAACCACTTCGCTAAAATGCAGAAGCTTTTTTAAAAGAATTTTTTCAAATTCTTGTAACTCATTAAAATTAACCTCTCCAAATTTAGCGGACGTCGGACTTCCGCTGGCTTTTTCTAAAACGCTTTGAGTGCGAGCAAACGCATACTGCAAATATGGCCCAGAATTGCCTTTTAAATTTATAATTTTATCCCAATCAAAAACAATATCCCTAGAGTGATGCTGACTTAGGTCATTATACTTCACAGCCCCAATGCCAATTTGCTTGGCTAATTCATTTTTTTCTTTTTCTGGCAGGTTTTTGTCGATTTCAGACGTATTAATTATTTCTTTGGCTTTATCAATGGCTTCTTGTAATACATCTTCTAAGTGGACTGTGTCTCCCCTTCTTGTTGAAAACTTGCCGGTTTTTGAGCGCATTAACCCATGGACAATGTGCTCAAACCGAACATCTTTAGTCCAACCAAGCATTTCAGTGGTTTTAAACAATTGTTTAAAGTGCAACGACTGGTCAACCCCAACTTCGTAAGCAATGATGCTTGGCTTCCATTTTTTTAATCTGTATTTAATAGTGGCCAAATCCCGCAAAAAATAAGTAGTGGCTCCATCAGACTTCGTTAGCACTAAACTCGGCAAGATATTATTTTCAAACTCCACCACCCAAGCGCCTTCATTTTGCTTGGTTAATTTTTTCTTTTTCATCTCTTCAAAAATTTCTGGCATTTTATCAAGGTAGAAACTTTCACCCAAAGTATTATCAATTTTAACCCCAAGTAAATTATAAATTCTATCAAATTCTTTTAAAGAAATTTCTTTGCAGGCTTGCCATATTTCTTTGGCTTTTTTATCACCCTCCTCTAATTTTTTAAACCAAGCCCTTGCCTCATCGTTGAGGCTAGGATTTTTTTCCGCTTCTTTATGAAACTCCACATAAAGTTGCTCTAATTTTTCTATGTTGAGTTCTTCAATTTTTAATTTTTCATTTTTAATTTTTAATTCAATTTGGCAAATGAGTTTGCCAAATTGCGTGCCCCAATCCCCTAAATGATTGTCTCCAATAGTTTTGTACCCCGAAAATTTATACAAATTGTAAATGGCCTGGCCAATTATTGTTGAGCGCAAGTGGCCAATACCAAAAGGCTTGGCAATATTGGGAGCCGAATAATCAATGACAATGGTTTTGCCTTTTCCAATTTGGCTTTGGCCATACTTTTCTTTTTGTTTTAAAATCTGCTGTAAATTTTCTAAAAAATATTCCGAGTTTAAAAAAAAGTTTACAAACCCAGTGACAACTTCTACTTTTTCAAATAAGGGGCTTACTCTTAGCTTATCGGCAACCTCCTGTGCGTTTAACTTTTCTTTTATGGCTATATTGGTTGAAAAATCGCCGTAGCTAAAATTGTCTGGCGTTTCAACAACCGCTTTTTTGCCAATGGTTTTTTCGATTAAATTTTCAATCTCTTGCTTGATCATATTATCCAATTTAACCTATTTTTAACTAAAATTAAAGTAAAAGACAGGATTTTTCCTGTCTTTATATCACCTCCTCTATTTTTATCCTCACCTCTACCACTCTGGCTTTCCAATAAAACCTTCTTCTGAAAGGTCCTCCGCTTGGGTAATGGTTTCCGATAAAATAATTTTTTATTTTTCTATTCTCTGCCTCCATCCTTGCTTTTTCTAAAATAAGCTGGAATGCTTCTTTTTTGCTTAGTGGCCTATCCGCTCCAATTTCGACAAAAAATGCTTGCATTTTTCCCTCCCTCCAAACTACTAAAAAAATTGAGAAAAACTGAATAAATGATAGAATGGAAATAATAAATATGCAAGTATTGGCAGAAAATAGAAAAGCGTTTTTTGACTATGAAATAATAGAGAAGTATCAAGCAGGTATTATTTTAAACGGTCAAGAAGTAAAATCAATAAAAAACGGGCGAATTAGCTTGGCAGGGTCTTTTGTTGTTTTAAAAGACAACGAGGTTTTTTTATTAAACGCCGATGTTCCACCCTACCAGCCAAATAATATTTACGGCGAGTACGAAGCAAAGCGCTCCAGAAAACTTCTTTTGCAAAAATCGGAAATTAATGAACTAATTGGCAAAACCAAGCAAAAAGGGTTGACTATGGTGCCCCTAAAAGTGTATAATCACAAGGGTAAAGTAAAGGTAGAGTTTGCCCTATGCAAAGGCAAGCGGAAAGCCGACAAACGAGAGAAAATAAAAACAAGAGAAGCTGATAGAGAAATTCACAGAACCCTAAAACGGGGATGATTGTTTTGACAAAAATGAGTTATTTAATAAGCAAGCCGAGCTCCAAAATCTCGTAAAACTTTTGGAAAACCATAAGTGCAACATACACATACGCACAACCAGCTTACGCATTAGCATAAGCCTGCCCGCCTTTAAGACGTGGCCATCTCGCCTATTGATTTCTAATAAATAGGATGGGGTGATAAATTATTAGAATTGGCAGATAATCCTCCCAAACTATTTGCTGAAAAATTTGGGATCGAAGCTTAAAAATTTTGTTACTTTTATATTTTAAGCTTTCAAACTTTTAAAATAACTAAGCTTGTAGTATTGTTAAGTGAATCGTTTTTGGACGAGGTTCCAACACCTCCATCTCCACTTATATTAAATCATTGCAAAAAAAATTTTTTATCAACAACCAAATAAAAGCCCCGCATATTCGCCTGATTGACGAGAAAGGACAGATGCTTGGCATTGTTACCTTACAGCAAGCCCTAGTGAAAGCTCATGAAGCTGACTTGGACCTTATAGAAATATCTGAGAAAACTGATCCGCCAATTTGTAAAATTTCTGATTACGGAAAATTTTCTTATCAGCAAGGGAAAAAAGAAAAAAAAATGGGCAAGGGGCAAAGAGCAGGAGAAGTAAAAGGTATAAGATTAAGCTTTGCTATTTCGCCCCATGATATGGAAACCCGATCACAAGCTGTTGAAAAATTTTTAAAAAGCGGGTATAAAGTAAGAGTTGAAATGGTATTACGAGGAAGAGAAAAAAGATTGTCTGAGTTTGCCAAACAAAAATTGTTAAAATTTTTAGAAGTTCTTCAAGCCACCACTCCTATAAAAGTTGAAAGGGAATTAAAAATAGAGGCAAGAGGATGGACAATGATAATTGCAAAACAATAAACTTATGAAAACAAGAAAAGCCTTGATGAAAAGGTTTAAAATTACAAAAAATGGAAAGGTTTTAAGAAAGGTTGGCGGGCAAAACCACTACCGAGCTAAAAAAACCGGCAAACAAATTCGCCAAAAGCGAAATTGGATTGCATTGCACCCTTCAATTATTAAAAGAATAAAGAAGGCCGGTCTCAAATTAAGATAAATTTATGGTAAGAGTAAAAAGAGGAACAATTGCCCATAAGCGCAGAAAACATTTATTGGAAAATACAAAGGGTTTTAAATGGGGCAGAAAATCAAAATTCGCCCAAGCCAAACAAGCTATGCAAAAGGCCTGGACTTACGCCTATCGAGACAGAAAGAAAAACAAATCCAACAGGCGAGCTTTGTGGCAAATAAACATCAACGCGGCTGTTAGATATTTTGGCCTTTCATACAGCAAATTTATTGCTGGGTTAAAGAAAAACAAAATTGAGCTTGATAGAAAAGTATTAGCCGAACTAGCTAAAGACCAACCCGACATTTTTGAAAAGATTGTGGAAAAAGCCAAACAAGTTAATAGTTTATAGTAAATAGTTTATAGTTTCCCGAGACCCGACCTCTAAAAGAGAGGTCGGGTCTCTTTTTTTTATAGCATTTTATGGTAAAATATAAGTATATGAAATTTAGGCAAGAACTTTTTTGGGATGTTGACCCAAAAACAATTGATAAAAATAAGCATAGCCAATATATTATTGAACGGATTTTAGAGTATGGTAAAGACAAAGAAGTAAAATGGTTGTGGGATACATACTCCCAAAATTTACTTAAAAAAACATTGCGAAATTCAAGATCGATAAGACCAAAAACTAAATCTTTATGGAAACTTTTATTAAACGACCCTACAATTGGCGGACCGACACCATTCCCAGAACCACCTGTAAGGCTTTGGAACTACTAAGTCAACAAACTTGGCTTAAGAAATCTCATTGGTATTTGGCAGGCGGAACTGCTTTAACATTACAAGCCGGGCATAGAACTTCAGTGGATTTGGATTTTTTTACCACTAAATCAGGATTCAGCAGCAGTGCATTATTGGCTAAATTCGACAAAAAGATCTGGACAACAACAGCAAATGAAGAAAGCGCAATTTATGGCAAATTACTTGGAGGAAAAGTTAGTTTTATCGCTTATTCTTTTTTTAAACCCGCTTTGCCGTTTTTATATTTTGAAAATGTAAAAATTTTACAAGCACAAGATATTGCAGTAATGAAAGTAATTGCTATCAGCCAACGAGGCAAAAAAAGAGATTTCTTTGACTTGTATTGGTGTTGTAAAAATGTCCAACCATTAGAAAAAACAATTCTAAATTTGAAAACACAATACCCTACGGTAGCACACGATTTCCATCATATTTTGAAAAGCTTAACTTATTTCACAGATGCCGAAAACGACCCAGACCCAAAAGTTTTATTCAAAGCCAATTGGCTTGAAGTTAAAAAATTTTTTCAAAAAGAAACAGTCGCTATTACAAAAAAAATTATTCAATTAAATTAGGCGCATTGCAACTAAAAACTCCCCCGCTCCGCCAGTTGGCGAAAAAGCAGAGGAGTTTTTAGTTTAAGCTATTTGGTAGATTTAAAAATAGAGATAATATTATCAAATAATTTTAATCAGTTATTTTAAATTCCGGAGAATAGGATACTGCTTCTTTACAATTTTTGTAAGTTGGGTATCCATTTTGATCATTTTCTGCAATACAATCATATCTCAAATCCATCTTTGGGCGGTAAGTTCCCTTTCGGTTAATAGGTTTGATGTTGAGTAAATATCTGATTCTTCTAAATCAAGAGATAAAATTATGTCGCAAACCCCGATATTTTGGAAAGTCATATCGTTAGGGCAGGTATTTGGCCGCGCTATTTCCCATCCTCGGCTTGTTTTTTCTCTAAAACAGAGAAATCATATCTGTGCAGGTATTTTTCCATAAAGGACGCAAAAAGTTATTTTGACAGGGGATGGATACAGTCATCCATTTTAAATTATTGACACATCCAGTGCACACAGGCCCTCCTTTCAGCGAGCTGTGCTCCTTTATTGAGTATGAAGCCATCGGAGCAATTTTAAAACTTTCAGAAATATCCAAAATGTTTTTGTTAGCTTGGTTATTATTTGTTGTTGTGGCGCTCTTGCAATCCACTGGGCAGTTGCATTTATTTTCGCCTTTACCACAAACTCCGTTACTACAATAGGCACAAATAAATCCAGTGGCTAACGCTACTACTAAAACTAACAGAACTATTGGCCAAAACGGCTTAATGCCTTTTGGGCCTATTTGTTGGTCCGTATTTTTATTTTTATTGTATCGCAATTTCTGGCTGGTAGTATTTATTTAATTTTACTTTATTTAAAACAACATTATCAATTTTTTTGTTTTTAATTTCTACTCTCAAAAGCCCACCGGTCATTGTTTCTTCGGAAAAATACTGATCAAAAATAAAATTTCCCAAAGAGTAGACAATCCAGCCGTTGCTATATTTTTCTAATGGTTCAATAACATGTGGGTGATGGCCAAGCACTAAATCTGCTCCCGCATCAATTACCATTTTATCAAAAGCTTTTTGAAAATCATCAGGTAGCCCCTGGTATTCAACTCCTGCATGTAAAGAAACAGCCAAAATATCAACTTGCTTTTTGCTCTGTATAATTATTTCTTTTATTTTATTAAAGTCATCCCAACCAATCCAAGCCATGCCTGTTTTGTCAATGCCAGCTTTCCAACTAACTGGCCCTAAATTTTCAAAAGCCAAAAAACCAATTTTAGTCCCCTGAATTTCTTTTACTTTTAAGCTAAACGCCTCTGTTTCGTTATTTCCAGCCCCAACATAATCAATACCTGCTTTTTGCAAATTAACCATTGTGTCCTGTAAGGCAACTGCCTGATAGTCAAGCATATGATTATTGGCAATTGACACAACATCAAAGCCAATGTTTTTTAAAGCCAAGGTTGAGGTGGGTGAAAACCGAAAAGAATAAATACTGCCCACCCGCAAACCACGGCTTGAAATTGGCCCTTCTAAATTACCGAAAAGAATGTCTGCTTTAGATAGCTCATCTTTAATATTTTCAAAAACAAAATTAAAATCTCCCTGCCCATATTTATCAATCATATATTTAACAGCCCTATCAAGCATAATGTCACCAACAGCCATTAAAACGATTGGCTTTATTTCTTGATTTTGCAAGACGAGTTGATTAATCTTAGTCTGAGAAATAGAAAAAGTTGGTTTCTTTGAATAAATAAAAAAACCAGTTAACAAAAAAATAATTCCAAGCAAAACCCAAAAAAATGGAATTAGAAAACGCTTCATCTTAAAAAATCTTAGAGGAAATAAACCACATAAGCAAAACTCCCCCGATACCCAAAAGCACCCACACTAAACTAATTTTTTGGGAAGGATCTATTGGAGTTTGTGGTTGGTTTGTTGTATTGTCCATATTAAAATCCTAAAAAATATCGCAAAATAGAAATAAGCCCCCGAGCAAGTAAGAAAATAGCCAAAGCAATTACAGCCCATATAATTATTTGCTTACCCTTGCCTGACCTTTTTGTGTCCCCTCCAGCTGTGAGCACATAAAACCCGCCAAATAAAATTACCAAAGGCACCATCACTAACCCCAAAATCAACGTCCATTTTGAAACAATATTAATAATGTCTTCAATTGTTTTGTTGTGAGAAAATGAGCAAAAAGTAGTTTTACTAGGATCCTTGCATTGACCATAAGTACCTGAAAAAATAGGTTTATCAGACGGACCAGTCTTTTTACATGAATTATCGCCATTGATTTTAGACCCCACACAATCAGCGCCGGTTATACAATCAGTATTTTCGCAACAAGGATAGCAAATCCCCTGACCCGCATTAGTAAAATTATGCCAAGCCCCAAAAAAACTAAAAAATAAAAACGCGAACAAAATGACCGAACAAAATTTTAATAGTTTTTTCATTTTAAAACCGAAGTAATAATAGAGATAAATGCTTTGGCAGTTAAAATAACAGCCAAGCCAATTATGACCCAAGTGATTATTTGCTTGCCTTGAGTGGCTCGCCTTGGTTCTCCTCCGGCTGTTAACAGATAAAATCCTCCAAGCAAAATCATTAGGGGGGCAATAATTAAGGCCAACTTAAATATCCACCCAGAAACATTCTTAATAAGGTCATCGGGATTATCAAATTTAGTGAGCGAACAAAGAACTGGATTACTTTCTATTTGGCATTCGCCATAACTGCCACTAAATGTGTAAGGAACGGCATTGCCAGATCTCTTACATTTACTCTTATCAGCGCCTATGCAAGTATATCCCCCAAGAGCTGCATTATTCGGACCACAATTAGTTGTTTCACAACAAGGTAAACAGGCAACACCTTTAGCATAATCAGCAGAAGTCACAATGGCTGAAAAGTGTTTTGCTTGGGCGGTAAGGGTTTTTGTGTCCTTGTGAATTGTTGTGGCTAATGATTCCAATGTTCCCCCGCTGTACATATAAAGTTTTAAGCTATCTTCACTAATCCCCACTATTTGCGCGTCAGTGTAATGGATTTCAATAGGTATGGATGCAAATGTAGCGTTGGTTCCATCATTCTTTGTGATGGAGAAATCAGTTGGCTTGCCAATTAATACTTTTTTCAATGCAGAAAGTTTTGTGATTATGTCATTAGAAGCAGAATCAAGCGCTGACTTAATTCCAGCTATAACGGGAACTGTAAAAGTCCCTGCAGGAATTATCATTACTGCTGTGCCACCACCAATCGGCAAAGACACTGTGCCACTTCCCCCAGCAGGAATAAGAGGGCTAACAACCCCATCCCTGCACGAACATTGACCATTAAGACACTGTGGTGTTTGAGCAGACCCGCACGGAAAAGTAGAACAGCCACTATCCGAAGAACATTCGGTTATAGCGCAACTAACACAACTAGGGGTGCCATTTTGATTACAAATTTGCTTTTCTGGAAGAACTTTTAATGTTCCTCCTCCACGGCATTGCCCCACTCTATCAGCTTCTGTTCCACAAAACCAACCTGTCCCAAAAATAGGAGCGCAGTTGGTAGTGGGAAGGGGAGCTAATGCAATACTAAGGTTATTATCACTCATATCCAAAGCGCCAGTTGAATTGTTAGCTAAAATTTCACTCACCCGAATTTTAAATCTATCATTAGCGGAAATTCCAGCTCCAAACGAAGCAAATATATTGGCAGGTATTGTCCACGATAAATTGGTTTGAGTAATTGGCAACAAAACGCCACTATTAGCAGATACGCAAATCGGCATACTTTGATCGGTACAGACTTGAACTTTAAACCTACTATCTGAGTTTAAACCGTTTGTTTGCCAGGTAAGTGTGTAGGTTTGATCAATTACAAAAATTTCACCGCCATTGGGCGAAACAACGATGATTGGCTGTGTCGGAACTACAACATCCTTGCATACGCACATTGCGTCAATACATTGTGGTTTTTGATTAGGTGGACAAGAAAAGTTAGCACAAGTATCCCCACCAGTGGGAGCCAAGGAACATTGTGTTGTTGGTGAAGCTACAATTAAACTCACAACAGCCGAGCAGTTATTGTCTTCGTTTGATTCGGCAATTTCATTAGGGTCAAGGTCAACACAAACTCGTAATTTATAAGTGCCCGGAGCAGTAAAATCAAGATTACCAAAATTAATTGAAGTGGAAGAATTTACCCCGAGAACGCCAGAATGCGCCACTTGTTTTAACTGCTTCCATCGCAAGCTATTTGTGACATCGTATAAATTAGTTTTTGGCGAAATTAGTGTGGAGGCAAGGCCGATATTTTTAATAGGAACAGAACAACTGGTTGCGCCTCCAGAAGATATGCTAACAGGGGAACAAGCAAGGCCACTGTCTCCAATGGTTAGGTCGGGCAAAGAGATTGTTATTGGTTTAATTTCTAAAGATAGAGTAGCAGAGCAATTATTATCTTCGTTTGACTCTGTGATTTCTTTAGGATCGTCATCAACACAAGCATGAATATTATAAATACCTGGAGTGGCAAAATTAAAATTACCGAATGTAATTACATTAGACACATTTTGCCCAAGAACGCCTGGGGTTGCTACTTGGCTTAATAGTTTCCAACTACTATCATATAGATTAGTTTTTGGGGTAACTGTTGTAGGGGCTGTGCCAATATTTTTAATGGTTATAGAGCAGCCAGAAATTACTTCCCCAACGTTGTAAGAAGCGTGTGGACAGGTAAGGGTTCCTGTGATTGTTAGGTCGGGTAGGAGGACGGCCGAGGGCTTTATTTCAATAGATAACTCGTCTGAGCAATTGTTTCCCTCGTTTGACTCGGTAATTGTGTTAGAATAGTCAACACAAGCCTTAAATTTATAAATGCCTGGGGTGGTAAAATTAAAGTTGCCAAACACAACCATAGCAGATGCATTTTTCCCAAGAACAGCAGGTTGAGTTATCTGGTTTAATTGCCTTGGAGCACCGCTCACTTCATTTAAATCAATTTTTGGTGGAACTAGTGTAGTGGCAAGGCCAGTATTTTTAATAGTTATAGAACACCCAGAAATTGAATCGCCAGCGCTATATAAACTTTTTGGACAAGTAAGGGCACTTGTTATTGTTAAATCGGGCAAGGACTTGCGGCAAGCACATTTCTGGCTAGAACAAAATGGCTCTTCGCCAGTAATTAGACATTTAACATCCTTGCAATCAACATCTTTCTCACATTCTGGCTTGCACTGAACACAATAATCGCCTCCTGTTTTGCTGCAATATTGACCTACGCGAGGTAGTTTATCATAAACAACTTCTTGATTTGGGCACTGTTGCTTAAAGGCCTCGATTCCTATTAGAGTTTTGCATTGTAAATCAGGTATGCCAAATAGTGTAGCGCAATTTTGAGCACATGCCCCATTATAACAACCATTAGCACAAATAAGTGAAGCGGAAGAATTAAAAGTATTCCCAGAACAGGAATATTCTTTTAAAATATTCCCTTGGCAATTGTCTTTCCCTCCCGAAAAAGTTTGGCTATTCCTACTATAAGCTCTCACCGCTCCTTGAACAAAATTTGGAGCTGTTTCATTGGCATCAGAATCAGTGCAAAAATCATTAGCCGGGAGAGCTGTAGATTTTACTTTTAACTCAATGCTCACAGCTCTATCGGCCACTTGAAAGTATAGGGGGCAATCTGGAGCAGAGCACTCAATAAATGTACTGCTGGGCAAAACTTTATAATTTCCAGGAGGCAAATTCACAGAGCAAGTAGGACCAAAACAAGTTGCCCGAAGAATATAGCCGTCTGCTTCTTGAAATAATGTTTTCAAACCGAGTAGGTTAACAATAGGATCCACGCTAACTGTAAGATTAACCACTTGAGTTGCGTCTTGGCCTTGAAAATTAACTTCTCTAGCTATTGATATATTATTATTCTCGTTTATTTCTTTAACTATATTATTTGGATCCAATGCGGCTTTTGTATTCACAAACATCGCGCCAGCTGGAATATTCGCTGAAGGTATAACACATTGTTTGGTAAGCGTTCCTCCGCTAGTGTTTAAAATTAAAACGTCATTAACGGAAAAAACAAGAGAGCAAACTTCCTTATCAGCCACCCCAATGAGATGGCGGTCTAGATCAAGAAAACTGGCGCTAACAGATAATCCTTTTGTTAAAGAGGTTTGGTCAATTGGTATAAATCCAGAGGTGCCATCATAAAACCCTCCATTGTTCACTATAGAAATATCGCAAGTAACTGGCGAACCAAGGTTTAATTTTTCCCCACAATATAAACCACTAGAAACACTAAGATTTGGCGCGCCGGTTTTTATTCTTTGAGTTTTATTTGCGGAAGAATATGCATCAATAAAAATAAGTTGCCCATCATAATACTTATTAGCTATGGCGCGCGTATTAGCGTTATTATCTAATGTTAGAGTACAAGAAAAGTTTTGCCCATTTGACGAATTAGCTTGGCTAAAAATAAGATTAGTTTTACATGGTGTTGCACTATAACCACCAGAGGAATATCCAATGCTAATACCATCAGGAACATTACTTCGAAGTGGAAAACCTGTATTTTTAACATTAACAGTAAAGCTCTGGGCAGGAGTGGTTGTGGCGACTGGATTATAATAAGATGGGAACTGAGTAAAAATTGACACAAAAACAGGGTACATGGGATAAGTAGCAACATTATCTATGTTTGGATCTCCTGCGGTGGCTGTAATTTTAGCTTCCACCTGGTCGTTGCTATTTGATGGAACATAACTGCTAGTACACTCAACAGAACCAACTCCATTTGGCTGGATAACAGGTATAGTGACAGAACAAATCTCAATTTTTGGATTAGAATTTAAAACAGAAAAAGAAACTTTTCTGCCTGCTATTTTTTCATAATTATAATAATATTGATCGCTTGCTTTTTGGCCTGTATTTTTTACTGTTGCTTTGTAGTGAACAAGCTGAGAATTATTTGGATCTAAGGTAAAAGATGCGCTAGTTAAACCCAAATCCACTAAACCGCTACCCGCTTGAGCGAAATTATGAAAATACAAAACCGTGCTGGCTATTATTAACAAAAAAACCACCCCAAACAAAATTGGCGCTGAAAATATTTTAATTTTTTTTAGCATATGATTTTGGTAATGCCAAGCATGATTTTGGTAAATCACATGCTGGGCATTACCTTGATTTTAATTTTGCGAACATTTAATAAATAAAAGGCCATAATGATAACCGCTAGTTTCAATTTTTTTCTCTAAAACAAAACCTGTCTTTTCAGCAATTTCCTGAGTTCTGCCCGAGGAAACGCGACTTTCTTGCATTGGCCCAAAAGACGACTCCATATCCCATTCAATTACTAAAATTTTCCCGTTTTCTTTTAAAATTCTTTTTGCTTCTTTAAAAACTGCCAGCTTATCATTAACTTGAAACAAAAGGTTAGTCATTAAAATAAAATCACACGAGTTGGTTTCTAATTGTTTAACGCCCCTCTCAATGTCCGCTAAAATTTTTTTTATATTACTTATACCCTGTAAATTGGCTTTGCTCATTGTGGCTGACAAAGCAGACTCTTGCACATCCACCGCATACACAATGCCATCCTCTATCTTTCGGGCTAAGGGGATAGCCCACCCCCCAAAACCGCAACCAAAATCAGCCGCTATTGTATCTTTTTCAAGAAACAGTTGATTTAAAATTTCACTTGGATCTAAAAATCCTGTTGGCATGTTGGTAATTCTCAATTAAACGAGAGGCGATTAGTAAACTATTTAATTATCTCCGATCATCATTCCAAAACCCATATAAGCGGAAAACACAAAATGTAAAATTAAAAAAAATCAGAAGAACAACTAAAAACAAAAACTTTTCAAATTTTTTCCAAGATATTGGAATAATGCGAGGCATATTTATGCAGAAAGTTGAAATTCTTGCATCTCGTGAGCCAATGGAACTAATGACCTCCATTCTTGCTTTATTTTCTGCCAGCCCAAACCGCTCAACACTTCGTCTGTTGTGCCCATTCTTTCAATTTCCTCAAAAAATATATTTATAGCTTCCGCAAACCTTTCTCTAACTTGAGCAAATGTTTTGCCCGAGGTTGATAAATCCAAAGCAGGAGTATAGGCCACAAAAATATTTTTTTCCTTAAAAATTGTTACTGGAATTTTAAAATTTATTTTTTTCATATGACTTAGCAAAGTCATGCTGGGCATTACCTTGCTTTAATTATTTTAATCTAACACAGAAACATGTTTTTGGCTATTCGGCTTCGGCCTGTTCTTGCGAGGCGTCGTTTAGGCAGATGGCTGAGGCAACCTTATCACCAGGTTTTAGTTTCATTATTCTAACCCCTGAAGAAGCTCGACCAATAACAGAAATAGTTTTTATTTCGCTTTTAATCACTTGACCTTTAATTGAAATAACAACTAAATCTATATCAATTTCGGACAAAACTTTCGAAAAAACTATTTTTCCATTTTTATCGGTTATTTTGGCTGCTTTAATACCCGAGCCACCTCTTTTTTGTAATCTATATTCTTCAAGTTTTGTCCTTTTACCAAAACCATTTTCAGTAATTATTAAAAGATGATTTTTAGCATCAATTTTTGGCTTAATATCATCCATTGTTATAACTTCATCATTTTTACCCAATCTCATTCCGTGCACGCCCGAAGAACCCCTGCCCATTGGCCGAACATCTGCATTTTTAAATCTAATTGACTGGCCAAGCTTTGAAACCATTATTATCTCGTCATTTTTATCAATAATTTTAGCTGACTTTAAAGAATCGCCCGGTTGTAATTTAATGGCTAAAAGACCGTTTTTTCTAACATTTTTAAAAGCAGACAGCTCTGTCTTTTTTATTATACCATTTTTTGTGGCCATTACTAAAAACTTTCCAGTGTCTGCTTCGTCTTGCTTACCATAAGGAATAAGGCTTAAAATTTTCTCATTTTGCGATATTTCTAAAAAGTTCAAAAGCCCTCTGCCTTTAGTGGCTCGGCCCATTTCTGGAATTTCCCAAACAAAACACTGGAAAACTTTCCCAGAATCGGAAAAAAATAAAAGTTTATCTAAAGTATTACCAGTGGTAAGATGATCTACTGTATCTTCGTCAGAAACCTCAATACCTGTTACTCCTTGCCCCCCCCGTTTCTGCACCTTATAAACAGACGGCTTAAACCGTTTTATAAACCCACCTTGCGTTAAAATAATAATAGCTTCTTCTTTGGGTATTAAATCCTCGTCGCCAATCTCGCCCAATTTACCTGCCACCACCTTTGTTCTTCGAGCGTCTCGATATTTTTCTAAAGCATCGTTTAATTCCTTTTTTATAACCTCTTTTAATTTTTTAGGATTTTCTAAAATAACCAAAAACTCTTTTATCTTTTCCATTATATCTTTTAACTCTTGCTCCACCTTATCTCTTTCAAGCTTAGCTAAATTTTGCAACCTCATTTCCAAAATAGCAGTGGCTTGAATAGCTGATAGTTTAAATTTTTTCTGTAAATTTATATGAGCTGCATCTTTACTTTCTGATTGCCTAATAGTTTTTATAACCTCATCAATATTTTTTAAGGCAATCGTCAAGCCCTCCAAAATATGAGCTCTTTCTTTGGCTTTCATTAAATCAAATTTTGTGCGCCTGATAACCACTTCTTCTTTGTGTTTTAAATAAAAAGTTAAAACATCAGCCAAAGATAAAACTCTTGGCTGAATACCATCAACCAAAGCCAACATATTTAAATGAAATGTTTTTTGTAAGTCTGTGTATTTATATAAAGCGTTTAAAACTTTATTTGGGAAGGCCTCTTTTTTTAAATCAATAACAATGCGCATGCCTTCTCTGTCAGACTCATCTCGAATATCTTTAACTCCATCTATCCTTTTATCTTCAACTAACTTGGCAAACTGTATCACCAAAGATGACTTTTGCACTTGATAGGGGATTTCTGTAATAACAATTTGAGAATTCCCTTTTTTATTTTCCATTATTTCGGCTTTTCCTCTTGTTAAAATTGGGCCCTTGCCTTGAGAATAAGCAGAGATAATTTCTTTTTTACTATAAATAATTCCACCCGTTGGAAAATCCGGACCTTTAACAAATTGAAATAAATCTTCGGTCGTTGCTTCTGGGTTATCCACTAAGTGAATTGTTGCTTCCAATACCTCCCCTGCGTTGTGGGGTGGAATAGATGTTGCCATACCAACCGCAATACCAAAAGAACCATTTAATAAAAGCTGGGGCACGGGGGATGGCAAAACAGCTGGCTCTTTACGCGTGGCATCATAGTTTGGCCTAAAATTAACTGTGTCTTTTTCAATATCATTTAACATTTCCTCTCCCGCCGAAGAAAGCTTACATTCCGTGTATCTCATTGCAGCCGCTCCATCACCATCAATACTACCCCAGTTTCCTTGGCCCTTAACTAATGTGTAGCGCAAAGAAAAATCTTGAGCCATTCTTACCAAAGAATCATAAACCGCCACATCTCCATGCGGGTGATATTTACCTAAAACTTCTCCAACAACCGTGGCAGATTTTCTAAACTTTGCCGTGGACCGCAAGCCCATATCATACATAGCAAACAAAATCCTTCGGTGAACCGGTTTTAAGCCGTCCCGAACATCGGGCAATGCCCTTGAAACAATAACTGACATTGCATAATCTAAATAGCAATTTTTAATTTCATCAGTTATTTCTCGATCTCTAATATATCCAATTTCTTGTAATGGTTGCTCTTTTTCTGCCATAAATTAATTAATTAGTAGATGTAGTAGTAGGGGTTGATATTGTTTCATCTGAAGTGGTTGTGCCAGTTAAATCTTCTATCATCTGGGTTATTTCTTGGTTTGTCTGATCTGTTAGGTTGGCGACTTCTCTGGTCTTATCAATGGCTGGCAAAGTATTTAACCCCAAGCCAACATCAATTCCCTGCTCGGCAAACTTGGCAATTCTTGCTTTGGCATTATGGCTAACAATAAATCCCAAGGGCACAGCAATAGCGATTAAAACAACTCCAATTAAAATTATTTTTCCTAGTTTTTCCATAATTATGGGGCTAACCCCAGTAGTAAAGCATAGCTCACTACGGAGTAAGTAAAATAATTTTCATTTCTTCATCATCTTCTGGTAAATCTTTTGAGATTATTTTTATTTTTGGCAAGGGTTCAATGGCCTCACTGCCCATTTCTTTTAAAAACTTAGAAACATCCTCTACCTCAATTTTTAAGCCCGGTATTTTATAATGCATTGGAATAACAATGCCCGGCTCTATTTGGCTAATAATTTCTGCTGCGTCTTTTGGTCCAATAGTATAGGTTCCCCCAACCGGAATAAGTAAAATATCCACGTTTCCCAAGTCATCAATTTGCTGGCTTGTCAATTCTTTTTGCCCCAAATCGCTCAAAAATCCAACTTTCATTCCTTCAGCTGTAATAGTAAACATTATTACATTCCCCCTTTCCTTTCCGTTACTATTATCGTGAAAGGCAGGGATGCCTTTTATAAAAACATCTTTTATTTCATACTCTCCAGGAGTATCAATAATAAAAGGGCTTCCCAAAACCCCTTTGGCATTTGAATGGTCTTTATGACTATGGCTAATAGCAACAACGTCCCCTTCGGTTTTGGGAAATTTTAAGCCAACAAAATCCGATTCAAAAGGATCGATAACAATTTTTGTCTCTCCTTCTTTTCGATTTTTTACTCCAATTTCAAAAAAAGATTGTCCGTGCCAAACAATATTCATATTGTTTATACTATCATATTGTTATTTACTCTTGCAATAACGGCTTTTCGCAATCAATTTACCGCCTTGTGCGTTCCTTTATAATCACGGCAAGAATAACTATCCGAAATAAACGACTGGTCAAAGATTGGGTATAAAGCCCTAAAAACCGCATGGTGCAAAACCCTATCTTTTACTGTTGCCTTGTGAATTTTTCTTAATTTCGGGTCTTGAATAAAAAATGGAGTATAGCTCAAGTGCTTATAAGTTTGATTTTTAAGCTCGCTATTTAACTGAAAAAGATTATCCATTAAATGCAAAGAGAATTCCTGAACATCTTTTTTATTTTTCTTACCATTGATAAATTCACCCCAAGCCAACAAAATGTTTTCCACACTAACAATATCTTCAAATTTATGACTCAATCTAATTTTCATAATCAGCTAATTCCTCTGCTCCAAAAAGCGAAAGAGCAATAATCGGTTCGAACTTGCCATTGCCTTTCTAAAAGAGGCCAACCAAGCCGAAAAATACGCTCAACAAGAAAATCCCGAAAGGATTCGGGATTTTCTCAAAAAGATTGGTTCGAACTTCCGCATTGCCGACCGCACTTTGGTTTTGGATTTCAAAAATGCCTTCAAAATTGCGGAAAAATACCATGCCGACCCAGTAGGTCAATGTGCTCATTGAGGCGCTTTGCGCCGAGGCAATTCCTTACGATTTCACAAAAAGTGAAAATTGGCGGGACAGTTGGGTTAAGTGCCCAAAATTTCAAGCCCGTTAAGGATACATTAGCATTATTTCAGGCCTCACTTCAAGGCACATGGGTCGGGGTCTGACTTTTAAAAAATGCGACAAATGCGACAGTACTTATGATTTTTTAGGAGGTTGATTAAAAGCAATTAAATATGGCCAAATCTTGTACTTTTCGAGTACTTTTTTTGGATCATAAATCTCATACCATGGGGTCATTTCGACCATATTTTCCTTGCCCTCTACTTTTATCGGAGTGTATCCCAAGGTGTCCTTAGGCGGTAGCACATCAGTATTTTCTTTAATAAGAAAAACCTCAAAACCACTCTGAGGCACGATACGTGCCTTCAAGACTCCCTGCCTAATAAGCTTTCTAACTGTTGAGGATTTAAGTTTGAAGTATATATCAAACTCCCATGTGGCATACCAATATTTATCGTTATAACAAATTTTCCCGGGAATTATTTTCTTATCAATAGCATCTTGGCAAGCAAGGCATTTTTTACCCCATTTATCGTACCAAAGTTGCTCGTCTTTTATATAATTACGGCAGACGCCACAATTATAGGTTTTGCCATCCATCAGAGAAAACCCTTTTGGAGACTCCTTTAATTTATCTTTCAACTTGAGTTCTGCAACATGACCATTAAACAAAACCTCATAAAAACCGAGTAAATTTCGGCTAGCTTCGGCAGCCTCCTCGTATGTTAATTCTTTGCCGTATTCTTTCCTGTATATTTCTTGGAATTCCTTGATGGCTTTTTCAGATAAAAACATGTTATTTATTCAGTAAATTTTTCTACAGTTAGCTTTGATTCAAATTTAAATTTCATTTCGCCAGTTGATTTCCTACTAGTCCAATACTCTCCTTCCAATGAAAAGTCTGGAGTTTTGATAACCTGCAACATAGCCGCACCATCGTGGATTTCACTTCTCTCGCGCACAGAGGTACGAGGACGGTTGGTATAATTGTAACTCAGACATAGGTTGTTGCTTTATACTGGACTGGGAAATCTAGACACCAAATTTTAAATTTATAGATATACTTGTATGATAAAAACATATGCAAAAAACATCATACACAGACAAGCAAAAAGCCCAGGTTGCCTTGGACGCTTTGAAG